>Ga0183095_10045_pt6 | contig 70519 bp, 58 predicted proteins | sample BioMet4_FD_130346 | JGI IMG/M metagenome (GOLD analysis project Ga0183095, IMG submission 130346) | Microbial communities from bioreactor (seeded with sewage sludge) at LBNL, California, USA - Biofuel metagenome 4 (v2) (version 3) | ecosystem: Engineered > Bioreactor > Anaerobic > Unclassified ... | reverse complement strand
TCTTCCGATCTACAGCGGATGGGCAAAATCATACATGGGATAAATACACCATGCATCGCCCGTGCGATGGTGGCTGGTATGAGAAATACGGTAAATAACCGGGTCCCGCATGGTAATGTTAGGAGACGCCATATCGATCTTCGCCCGCAGCACATGACTCCCATCGGGAAATTCCCCCTGTTTCATCCGCGCAAAAAGATCCAGATTCTCCTCCAGACTGCGGTTCCGATAAGGACTTTCTTTTCCTGGTTCCGTCAGGGTGCCGCGGTAAGCGCGAATCTGCTCTGCGGAGAGGTCGCACACATAAGCTTTGCCGCGCCGAATCAGCTCCACGGCATAATCATACAACTGAGAGAAATAATTCGATGCATAAAACTTACGGTCTTCCCAGCTAAACCCCAGCCATTTCACATCTTCCTGAATGGAATCCACATATTCGACATCTTCCTTCGTCGGATTCGTATCGTCGAAACGCAGATTACACTTGCCGCCATTCGCCAGCGCCAAGCCAAAATTCAGGCATATGGATTTTGCATGGCCAATATGTAAATACCCATTTGGCTCCGGCGGGAAACGCGTATGAATCCCCTCCGTATATTTGCCATTTTTCAGGTCTTCATCAATCGCATTTTGTACAAAATTAGAAGGCGGTGTCAAATTTTCTGCCATAATTTATGTCTCCTTTTTCTCTGGGTCAAATTCGCTAAAGTTAATCATAACTTATTTATATTCGTGTTAAAATGACAAGATTCCTGCCTTAACGCCGGATTCATGCAAAATTTATCCTATCCTTCGCCGCACACTTATCGGCCACATAGTCCCGCAGACGCTTGACGCCGGCGGCCAGCAGTTCATCCTCCGGCAGACAGGCAATAATCTTATCGACATAGCCTCGAGCAACGATACGCTGCAGCGTCCAACTGAAATTCACATCATAAAGCCACATCAGCCGCACCAGCTTGCGGTCATCCTGCGTCCGGATCTGTGTATAGTCACACTGCCGGGCCGCCAAAAATTGTTCCAGAAAATGCGGACTAAATCCACTGCCGTCGGAAGGCGCAATATAGGGCTCCAGTACCCGATAGATATCCAGTTTATCCGCATCGCGCAGCAAGCGGGCAAAAAGCAGCCCCTGCGCATCCTGTGTCGGCGCTATCGCTTTTTTATTATGATTCTGTATCGCAAAGCACAGCCACTCCCGATCTTGCCCGGAAAGCTCCCGCAGCAGCGGCATATCCTGCAAAACCTTCCACCCCAGTGCCGCATGATCTTCCGACAGGGCATCATTAAACGTCTGATAGAGTGTAAACTGCCGGAACCGACCCACATCATGCAGCAGCCCCATGATCTCCGCCAGCGTCGCATCATGCGCCGACAAGCCCAAATGCTCTGCCAGCGCCCGGCTGATTTTTTTTACACAACCGGTATGCTTCTGCTTGATGAGAATCGCCTGCTGAATCGCTGTATCATCCGTATAAAAAGACGTCATATACGCTTCCATCCATGAATCCAGCCGCTGCAGTAAATCTTTCATATCTGCCATACTCAGGACTCCTCCGCTAAAATACCCTGTCGCTTCAATTCCTGCCGAATCCGCTCCAATGTCATTGCATCTGGAACTTCCAAAGTATGCAGATGCACGCCGCCCGTTATGACCAGCAGCGGACTGGCCTTGCAAGCCGCCATCTTCTGCAGGAACATCGCCACATCATGACGCGTGGCCAGCATCAAATCGCCGCGCAGTTCTCCATACAAAGGATGCTCGACAATAACATCGCGGACAAAGCCGCCATAGTCGACAATCGTCTCCAGTTCCGTCTTCAGGCCGACAACATCATGCCGACAGGCAATCGTTGCTATAATCCCCTTGTCTTTCACCTGCGGGGAAGGAATGATATAGCCGCGCGGCGTAGCGTAGATATTTTTTCCCATCGCCCGGATAATTCCAATATCTCCAACGATGATCTGACGGCTGACCGCAAACTCACGGGCAAGAAAGGACCCGGTAAGTGGTTTATCTGTATGCTCCAGCCTCTCCAAAAGCTGTTTTCGGCGTTCTTCCGTATTCATAAATAACATCCCCTCTGCATACCAGTCACTATACTATTGTAAATACATCAGCAAAAAAATGCAACAAAAAAGCCGCAAACCAGCGGCTTAAAAGACAAAATGGTGGGCGATAACAGGTTCGAACTGCTGACATCCTGCTTGTAAGGCAGGCGCTCTCCCAGCTGAGCTAATCGCCCGAATATATAACGCCGCTGTCTCCCTAAAGAAACACCGCGGCGCCACGCAGCTGAAGCTGCGGAAGTATCTTGGTGACGCGTATGGGATTCGGACCCATGAAGCCGCCGTGAAAGGGCGGTGTCTTAACCACTTGACCAACGCGCCATGGCTCCTTGAACTGGACTCGAACCAGTGACCACTCGATTAACAGTCGAGGGCTCTACCAACTGAGCTATCAAGGAATAACACTGTCATCCGGCTTGGATGGCAAGCAGCACTGTTAGCGCTGCAAAAATTATTATAGGCTATTTCGTAATAAAAAGCAAGGACTTTTTCTAAAAAACGTAAAAAACTTTTTTATTCTTTTTCCAAATCCTTGAGCATGCAGCACTTCTTATACTTTTTCCCACTGCCGCACGGACAAGGATCATTACGACCCACCCGGCCAGCGCGGCGCGGAGCAAACGGAATCACCTTGCCGCGCCGCTTATCAGCAACTGGCAAATGACCGGACATCAGTTCGCCGGAAGTATGCCCCTTCAAGGTCCACAAGCGCAGCGTGTTATGAAATGCCGTCAGCAAAGCAGCCAGATCCGTACTGTTATCATCTTTCTGCAATACATCCAGAGAATCCAGATACTTCACAACATCCTTCATTTGTCCGCAGTTTTGCAGTAAAATTGTAATTTCACCGACAATTTCCGCCGCCCGCAAGACATTAAATTCATATTTCTGCATCAAAAACTGTGCCAAAGATTTATAAGAATCACTGGCCTCAATGTAGTTTTCTTCTCCGGCATCATAAACCTTATCATAGGCAATATCAGCAAATCCCACACCCAGCTTCTGCTGTGCCGCCAAGATTTTATTTGCATCGATGACCGTATAATAATACGCCACCCGTTCTGCCGTCACAATATTATGCTGCCAGCAGGAACCATTCAGCATCACGCCCATAAAATCAACAAATTTAAAGGTGTCATCGTCCTGTTCCAGATATTTTTTGACCATAGCAAAAAGCTGGTCATAATCCAGCGCGCCATAATAAAACAAGAGGCCCGACGCCAGACGCAACACATCCGTATTGAACTCAACTGCTTTTTTAAAAGTGCCGCTGTCCAGTTTCTTAAACTCGGCCATAACTTCTTCCGGCATATACCAGGCCAGTTTTCCTCCCGAAGCACCGCTGGAAAGAATACCGATACTCTGAAAATAATCCAGTCGCATCTCATCGGCACGAAATTCCGTAGAAATACCTTCCCGCTTGACCAGATGTTCAAATGCCTGATATTGCTCATCCAGTAAAGAGACAAACCAAGAACCGGCAAACTGCACAATCGCCGGAATCAACTTTTCGATCAGCTCCGCCTTTTTGAGCGTACTAGTTCCCGATAAACCAATGTTATACCTTATATCATCCAGTTCCTGCCGGGTCATTCCCAACAGCGCGTTCGCCAGCGTTCTTTCCGCCGGTACTTCACGGCGCATCAGCTGCTTTTTGCGCTTTGCAGTCTCTTCCTTCAAAAGCTTGTCCATTTCCTGTATTGCCTTGTCGGTCTCTGTCTTATCCATTCAACTGCCCCACCTTTATACACATCAGCCAGCTTACTTCCCACAAACCCAGCCGACGCAAATTCTTAGTTATTCTAATACGAAACAGGGCCTCTCGTCAAGAGCACAATCACTTGCCAAAGAAATCGGTAATGCCGTCGACGATTCCCTGCGCCGCCTTCTGCACCCCTGCATTGGAATTCATCATTTTTTCCTCCGCCGGATTGGAAACAAACGCCACTTCCACCAAAGCCGCCGGCATATCGGTATGTTTAACAACATAAAAATTGCAGCTCTTTGGGCCACGGCCTTCCGTACCCAACCGCGCCGTTACCGCCGTTTCAAGCGCCGCCGCCAAACGGCGGCCGGCAGCGGTTCCCTTGGAATAATAATAACCCGTTGTTCCGCGGGCATCCCCGCTGGTAAAAGAATCCATATGAATCGACAAAAAAATATCAGCGTCGGCCTTATTCGCTATATCACAGCGCGCCTGCAGTTCATCCACATCCGTTGCCGCCCGATGTTTGGGCGATACTTCCGTATCAATCGTACGCGTCATGATCACCTTAGCGCCGGCAGCAGTCAGCAGCCGCTGTACCTCTTTGGCAACCCGCAGGGTAATACTTTTTTCCGTCACGCCCGTCGGACCAATCGCGCCGGAATCCTCGCCGCCATGTCCCGGATCCAGCACAATCGTTTTGCCCGCCACGCCCGGCTCAAAAACCGGCTCTGGGCGGGCTGTGTCCGGCAGAGCCGCCGTGTCGCCGGACACAGTACTGCCAGCGGCTGTACCCGACGCCGGAATATCGGCCTTTACAGGTTCCGCGGAATCGCCATTTTCCGCCGACCCGGTACCTACTTTGCCAAAATCCATAACGACCCGATACGGTACGGCTCCGCCGGCCATATGAAACACATCATAATTTTCTTTTTTTACATTTGTTTCGACAACGATGCGCACCGTTGTCTTATCAAACTGAGCCACCCGAATTTTACTGGCAAAACGGCTGCCGATCACCGTTTCCCGGGAAACCTCAGGACTCAGCCAGGCGCCGGAAAGATTGATGACAATACGTCCCGGATTGGAAAGCGCCATCGTACTATATTTAAGTTCCTTCGTAGCGTCGACTACAATACGCACATGATCAGAAGAAGCCCCGATACGAACCGCCTTTACCTCTGCCATATCGGCGACCTGCTCTCCGAAAGCCGACGCCTGCGCGGCAAACGGCCACAGCAGTCCTGTCATAAGCACCAATATTCTGCACAAAAAACGAATCATCAAACTCCTCCAAGCAATAACCATTCACAATACATCCATAAGAGTTATTTTACCGCAATCCGGGCAAAAAGAAAAGACAACCCTGTAAATAAGGTTGTCTCCGGCCAAAGCATCAAAGCATATTTTTCAAAAAAGCCTGTGTCCGGGATTCCTTCGGAGCGCGGAAAAAAGTTTGCGGATCCCCTTGTTCCACGATATTGCCATCGGCCATAAAGATGACCCGATTCGCCGCTTCACGGGCAAACGCCATCTCATGCGTGACAACGACCATCGTCATATGCTCAGCCGCCAGTTCACGCATCGTCTTCAAAACTTCGCCTGTCAGCTCCGGATCCAGCGCCGACGTTGGCTCGTCAAACAACATGATATCCGGCTTCATGGCCAAAGCCCGGGCTATGGCTACCCGCTGCTGCTGACCGCCCGATAAACGGGAAGGATATGCATGGCGCTTTTCATATAACCCTACTTTTTTCAGCAAATCTTCAGCCACCGGTTGAATTTCCGCCGGCGTCATTTTTTTAACCTGTATCGGCGCTTCCATAAGATTCTCCAGCACCGTCATATGCGGAAACAGATTAAACTGCTGAAATACCATCCCCATACAGCCGACCAGTCGCCGCGATTCAGCCGGGGCGGCATAAACCGCCGCCCCATTCTCACTTTTGACCAGAAACTGTCCCTCGATTTCAATGGACCCGCTGTCAATTGTCTCCAAACGATTCAGGCAGCGCAGCGTCGTGCTCTTGCCCGAACCGGACGGACCAATAATAGCCAGCACTTCCCCCCGACAGACCTCCAGATCAATCCCCTTTAAAACCTCCAACGGCCCGAAGCGCTTCTTGATCTGCCGCATGCGCAGCATGACATCATGCTCATGCATCATATTTTCCATAATGCGCCTCCAGTCGCTTAAAAATCCACGTCAGTACAAATGTCATCGCCAAATAAAATACGGCGGCAACAAAAAACGGCGTCATATCAAAATCTCGCTGCACAATCGTACGGGCCACCCGCAGCAGATCGTTCATCGCCAGAATATAAATCAAAGACGTATCCTTAACGAGATTGATCGTTTCATTGCTGATCGGTGGTAAAACCCGGCGGATCATCTGCGGAATGATAATTCTCCGCATCGTCTGTGTATAGGTCATACCCAGTGTTTTAGCCGCCTCATATTGACCGCGCTCAATCGACTGAATTCCCGCCCGGAAAATTTCGGCAAAATACGCTGCATAGTTCAGGGTAAACGCTAGCAAGGCCGCTGTAATATCGGATAACCGAATGCCGATCATAGGCAACGCGAAATAAACAAACAGCAGCTGCAGCATGAGCGGCGTGCCGCGCATAATCCAAATGTACAGTTCCATCAAGCGGCTCAGCAGCTTCAGCCCTGAAACCCTCGCCAGCGAAACAAGCAGCCCCAGCGGCAGAGCCATAATTAGCGTAATGAGAAAAAGCTCCAGCGTAACCTTCGAGCCACCCAGTATCGCCACAACCGTTTCCATCAGTTTTTCCATAGAACTCTCCTTTATCGCAACAAAGTGGCAAAACATTAATAAACTATATTGTATCGCAAACGAACAAAAAAGAAAAGGGCGCAAACAGCACCCCGCCTAAAAAATAATCAACTGCTATCCCTGCAGCGCCTGCAAACGCTGCTGTGCATCCGACGCCAGGGAATCGGCGGCCGGAACCCGCCGGATAAACTCCTGATAGGCCGCAACAGCATCCGCTTTACGCCCCAATTTTTCACAGGTACGGGCTTTATAATAATAAACATCGATCGATTTTGGATTCACGCGCAGCGCCTGATCATAATCCGCTGCCGCCAAATCATACTTGGCCGTCACGACATACGCATAAGCACGGTTTACATACGCCGGAAAATAATCCGGGTTGATGCGAATCGCCTGTGTAAAATCAGCTTCCGCCGCATCATATTTTTTCTGCTTCATATAAAGCATCGCCCGATTATTCCAGGTTTCCGCATGATAAGCATCCAGCTGCAGCGCCTGCGCATAATCAGCCAGCGCCAGATCCGTCTGTCCGGCAGCCGCATAGGCAGATGCTCGTTGATTATAAAGCGGCACATCCTGCGGTTTTAGCGCCAGCGCCTGCGTAAAATCAGCCACGGCCAGATCATATTTCTTGGCTATGTCATAAAGTAGCCCCCGTCCCAAATAAGCCGCTTCATCCTGTGGATTCAGCTTCAGCGCCTGATCAAAATCAGCAAAAGCCAAGGCAAACTGCGCCTCGGTTACATATAAATTTCCCCGATTGTCATACGCTTCCGCATATTGCGCATTCAAAGCAATCGCCTGGTTATAATCCTTCAGCGCCAGATCCGCCTGTGCCAGTTTTTCATATACTAGGCCGCGGCCATTATATGCCTTGGCATCCTGTGGACTCAGTTCAATCGCTTTATCAAAATCCTGCAAGGCCAAATCATAATGCTGCCCCAAAAAATTCGCTTGTCCCCGCGCGCAATACCCCGCCCCATCCAACGGCAATGCTGCGGAAGCGGCAGAAGACTCCGCCACCGAAAGAAGTTCCGGCGAATTGCCGGCCGACTCGGCTGCGGCAGATGCACTGCTGCCCCCGAGCAAGCCTGCCGCCAGAATACCAGTCCCCAGCAATTTCATTATCTGTATCTGTTTCACTTGTATCATCCTTTCGCTGCGATCTGTCATCAACCACTTCTTGCCTACGGAGTAACCATCGCAAAGACCGTTTATTGATCCCGAGCAGCCTTCTGCTTCATAATCGCCGCCAAAGACTGCGTATAAGGCGGATAAACAATTCCATATTCCGTAATAATCGCCGTGATCAGATCGGCGTCGGTCACATCAAAAGCCGGATTATAGACCTTGACGTGTTCCGGCGCCATGCGCTCCCGATACCACATATCCGTCACTTCGTCCGGCGGACGCTGCTCTATACGAATGGCCTCGCCGCTGCCTGTCTCCATATCAACCGTGGACGTCGGCGCACAGATATAAAACGGCACGCCAAAACGCCGGGCCGCGATTGCCAACGGCAAAGTACCAATCTTATTTGCAGCATCACCGTTCGCCGCTACCCGGTCACATCCGGTAAAAACCGCGTTAACCCAGCCGTTTTTCATCACGGAAGCCGCCATATTATCACAAATCAGCGTGACGTCGATCCCTGCCTCCGACAGTTCAAAAGCCGTCAGGCGGGCTCCCTGCAGCAAAGGACGCGTCTCATCACAGTACACATGGAAATGATACCCCCGCTGCTGCCCCAGATACATAGGAGCCGTTGCCGTGCCATATTTGCTTGTCGCCAACTGCCCCGCATTGCAATGCGTCAAAAGACCATATCCCGGTTTTAGCAGAGACAAACCATATTCGCCAATCTGACGACATGTCTCAATATCTTCCGCCTGTATGGCCCGTGCCTCCCGCAGTAGACATTGCTTTGCCGCAGCAACGCCCAACGCCGCGCTGCAGCAGGCAACGCGGTGCATACGGTTTAAAGCCCAAGACAAGTTGACCGCCGTCGGGCGGGCGCTGTTCAGATACTCCTTAGCCTGCTGCAGGCGCGCCAAAAACTCTTGGTAGTCTTCCGTGTTGATTTCCTTAGCGGCCAAATAGAAGCCATAGGCGGCCGCCACACCAATTGCCGGCGCGCCGCGCACCTGCAGCAAATAAATCGCCTGCCATATCTCTTTCTGTGTCGTGAGACGCAAAAGACGCGTCTCATTCGGCAGACGCGTCTGATCGATAATTACAAGAGCCGATGCCTCATCCTGCAAGGCCACAGTCTCATAATCCAGAATATTTTGCCCCATGCTTTTCCACTCCCATCAATAAAATACCTGAATGGCCCGCGGCAGCGTAGTAATCTGCAGCGGCAGCAGCGGCCCCCGTTCGCCGTCAACATCGCTTTCCACAGCCTCGGCCGAAGAAATCGTAAACGACTTCGCCTGTACATACAATAAATGTTTGGCGTCCGGCTTCATCCGTCCGGCGACCAGCTCGGCAGTAAACGCCATCAGTTCCGGCAGGCTGCACTGCCGCACCAGCAGCAGGTCCAGCATGCCATCGTCCACCTGCGCTTTAGCCGCCGCATGCTTGATGCTGCCGACAATATCACTATTGACGACAACAAAGAGAAACGCCGCTTCGTCATATGCCTTTCCATCCGCTTCAATATGCAGCTGCAAAGGACGGAAGCGCGGCAATTCTCCCAAACCACGCAGATAATACGCCATTTTTCCCATTGCATGTTTCAGACGTACATCCACCTCATGGGCGACCGACGTCAGCATCCCGGCGCTGGCGACATTCACGAAATAACGCTCATTCACCATGCCGATATCAACCGGGCGCATCCGCCCGGCAACAATATGCTCAATATAGCCGGCAAAATCATCTTTTACCTGCAGATAAGAAGCAAAGTCATTTGAAGTTCCGCTGCCAATCACTGCCACCGGCAGCTGCAGGTCATTTTTTAAAAGCACATTCACAACTTCATGCAGCGTGCCGTCGCCCCCGGCCGACAAAACGCCGTCCGGCGCCGCTTCCCGTAAAAAATCCGGCAATGCATGATCGTCCGGCTGCGTCCGATAGGGAATCAGCATACAGCCCCGCTTTTGAAAGGCTTCGATCATCGCATCCAGTTTGCGCCGAAAAGTTGCATGCCCTGATATAGGATTATAAACAAGAACGAACCGCTTCATTATGGTCCTCCCGATCATTTTGTCGTTTTAAAAACACCCATGCGTCGCAGGAAGCGAATGCTCACCCGCCCCAGCATCGGCACCCGCTCCATATCCGCCTCGCCAATGCCGCCGATCAGGATCATAACGCCGATATAAACCGCACAGCCCACAAAAACCGCGCCAAAAGTCGATATTGCATTCACAGACCAAACCGTCATGGTCAGATCATAGAACAGCTTTACAGCTGCCGCCATAACAGCCGAAGCGCCGATTGTTTTGACCAACTGGCCCAATTCCATGCGATAGCCGATATATTTGTGAATAAAATACAAATTGATGATTGCCGCCACGCCCATGTCCGCTGCCGTTGCAAACGCAGCGCCAACAATTCCCAGCGAGGGAACGGCAGTCAGAGTCCAGTTCAGTACCACTTTGGCCACCGCGGCCAAAATCATATTGATCATCGGAATCGTCGGATGTCCCAGCCCTTGTAAAACGCCGGTCGACACCTGATGCAGCCCCAGCAAGACAATGCTGAACGAACAGGCCCAGACAGCGGGGCCGGCTCCGGGCGCATTGTAAATCAGCGTGGAAATTGGCGTAGCCAGCACCAGCACGATAATAAATGCCGGGAAGCAGACAAAATTCGAAATGCGAACCGATGCCGCCGTCTGATCATAAACGCGCGACAAGTCCTTCAAGGCCCTCGCTTCCGAAAGCGCCGGAATAATGCTCATCGCCAGGGAAGCCGTGATAATCGTCGACAGATTCACCAGCGGCACCGCCATGCCGGTAAGGTAGCCGAAGAGCTCTGTTGCCTGGTTCACCGTATAACCGGCAACCTCCAGCCGCTGCGGAACAATCGCCAAATCCAGATTGGAAACAACTGGCAGCATGATGCTGGCTGCCGAAACCGGCAGCGCCAGCTTGAACATACGTAAAATAATCTGCCAGCAAGTCGTTTTATACTCATCCGGGCGCGGTTTCAGTTCTTCCGGCCCATAGTCGCGCTGGATGTCGCGATCCAGCTTCCAATGAAAATAAACTAACACGATCAGGCCGGTTATCGCCCCGGCAAAAGCACCGAGACTGGCGCCGGCAGCGGCAAACTCCAGGCCCCATGGCAAAAACAGATTGGCAAACAGCACCATTGTAATCACGCGGAAAATCTGCTCCACGATTTGCGAAACCGCCGTCGGCGTCATACGCTGCCAGCCTTGCAAATAGCCGCGCGAACTAGCCAGCAAAGTCACGAAGAAAATAGCCGGTGCCAGCGCCACTACTGAATAATAAGCCCGGGCATCGCGGATAAAATGATAGTCAATCAACCATCCGGCCCCAAAATAGGTGAGCAGGGAAAATAAAATACCCGTAAGCACCATAAGCGCCATCGATATTTTAAAAACCCGCCGCGCCCCGAAAATATCCTTCGTGGCTACTCGTTCCGCCGTAATGATGGAAATAGCCACTGGCACTCCTGCCGTAGATATGGACAAGGCAAAAAAATAGATAGGGAAAGCCATCTGATACAGGCCGATTCCCTCGCCTCCCAAAACCCGGGAAACAAAAATCCAGTTCAATGAGCCAATGACCTTGACGACGATGCCGGCAACGGTCAGGATGACAGTGCCTTTCATCAGGGACTCGCCCCTGCTCGATTTCTTTTCGGTTACTTCCTGACTGCTAATGAAAAACACCGCCTTACGGAAACTACTCTCTGCCTTTTGCAAAAAAACAGGATTACTTATATAATAAAGAAAAGTTCCACTACAACGAATGAATTATATCATTTCTCCAGCAACTATGCCAGCCTCAATTCATTCCGACTAACCAAAGAAGGCGAACCATGAAAACCAACCTGATTCATTTTGACATCATGCTCGGAAAAAACAAACCGGAAAACATTATCCACCGGGAGAATCCCTGCCCATTCTGTGACCGCAAAAATCTGCAAAACATCATTGCGGAAGAAGATGATCTGATTCTGCTCCGCAATAAATACAATGTGCTGGCAGACGCTGATCAATTTGTGCTCATCGAAGGCAGCCGCTGTGACAGCGATATGCCGGACTATACACCGGAGCACATGCATCGGCTTATCCGTTTCGGGGTAAAACACTGGCAGGCCATGCGGGCCAGCGGCGAATACAGTTCCGTGATTTTTTTCAAAAACCACGGCTCCCTTTCCGGCGGCACCATGCGCCATCCGCATATGCAGCTCGTCGGCTTTAAAAATGTCGATGAAAGCCTCATGGCCGAACCGGAAAGCTTTAACGGCATCCTCATTGACCGCCGGAACGGCGTCACGTTGAACGCCGCCACCCATCCCCGCGTCGGTTTCGGCGAATTCAACATTATCACCACGGACAACAACGCCCTCGATACCATTGCCGACGATCTGCAGATTGCCGTATCTTACATCAAAACCCACTTTCCCAAAAGCCGCGACAGCTATAATATCTTTTTTTACTGGCTCGGCGGACATATTGCGGTGAAACTCATGCCGCGATTTCCTACCTCGCCGCTTTTCATCGGCTACGACCTCCGCATTCTGCCCAGCAACATGCAAGTCATCGCCGATGACATCAAAAGACTTTATTTTTCCAAACCGAACTGATAAAGCTTCCAATCGACAGCTTGAGACATAGATCCGGCCTTCCCTGACAGGGAAGGTTTTTTTATTTAAACTTCCTTTTTATCCGGCGGAACATGATAAAGCTCCAGCGTCGGGTTGTTGTCGGTAATCCACCCTAAAGCCCATTCATTATTGACCAGCAGCACCGGGTTTTCATGCCGATCGTAAACAAACATGCCGCGGTCGGTCCCCCGCAGAGAAGCCGGCGTAACCGCGCGGCCATCCGGGAAAGCCAGCCAGCGCGCCACTTCAAACGGCTGCATGACCAATTCAATATCAACGTTATACTCATTTTTAAGACGATATTCCAAAACCTCAAACTGCAGCGTCCCTACCGTGCCGACAATATAAGACTCCATGCCGGCGCCAGCCTGCTGAAACAATTGAATTGCTCCTTCCTGCGTGAGCTGTTCAATGCCCTTGACAAACTGCTTGCGTTTCATCGTATCCTTTGCCTGCACCCGGGCAAATTTTTCCGGTGGAAACACCGGAAAATCCTCATACTGAAACTTATGCGACGGCGCACAGAGCGTATCGCCGATGCCGAAGATGCCGGGGTCAAAAAGTCCGACGATATCGCCCGGCCAAGCCGTATCAATGATCTGCCGGTCCTGCGCCAAAAACTGCTGCGGCTGGGACAGCTTAATAAGCTTATCCGACTTCGCATGATAAACACTCATATTACGCTCAAACTTACCGGAACAAATACGAATAAAAGCCAGCCGGTCACGGTGGGCCGGGTTCATATTCGCTTGAATTTTGAACACAAACGCGGAAAACTGCTCGTCCTCCGGCGCGATCATGCCATCCGAAGACAAGCGCGCGGTCGGCGCTGGCGCCAGCCGCAAATATTCCTCCAGGAAATTCTGCACGCCGAAGTTTGTCATCGCCGACCCAAAAAACATCGGCGTCAGATCACCGTGCGCCACCCGTTCGAGATCAAACGATTCGCCGGCCGCATCCAAAAGATCAATATCATCCAGTAAGGCCTGATACGTATCCGCATCCAGCGCATCCCGCAGCGCCGGATCATCGATCCTCATCGTGACCGACTGCCGCGCCTTCTGCCCATGGGTCGTATCGGCACTGAAAAGCTCCACCTGTTTTTTCTGTCGGTCATAAACACCTTGATAACGACCATCGGAGCCGACCGGCCAATTCATCGGATACGAACGAATGCCCAGCACATTTTCCAACTCATCCATGAGATCAATCGGCGCTTTGCCGTAACGATCCAGCTTATTGACAAAAGTAAAAATAGGAATATGCCGCTGCTTGCAAACCTTGAACAGCTTTTTCGTCTGCGCCTCAACGCCCTTGGCCGCATCCAGCACCATCACGGCGCTGTCAACCGCCATCAGCGTCCGGTACGTATCCTCGCTGAAGTCCTGATGGCCCGGCGTATCGAGAATATTGATGCGGCAGCCGGCATAATCGAACTGCAATACGCTGGAAGTAACGGAAATACCGCGCTGCTTCTCAATCTCCATCCAATCGGAAACCGCGTGGCGCTGCGTTTTGCGCGACTTAATCGAGCCGGCGAGATGAATAGCTCCTCCATAAAGCAAAAGCTTCTCCGTCAAAGTTGTCTTACCGGCATCCGGATGAGAAATAATCGCAAAGGTACGCCGTTTCTTTATTTCCTGTTTAAGTTCTTCTGATGACAAAATACTGTTCCTCCAAACAAATCAAAATCATATTTTATGACCACCAGGCAGCCGGCTGCTTACTGCGCAACCTTAACCTCTGTCCATACCTTATCATACTTTGCCAGATTATCCGACAAATCGTCAAAGATCTCCGAACTCTTCAGCAGCGAATCCGCCGGATAAGCAGCAACATCCTGCTGCACCTCCGGATCCAGCGATTTCACGACTTCCGGGATCGGCGATGCATACCCGATATATTCAACATTGCGCTTGGCAATATCCGGACGCGTCATATAATTAATAAACTCCTCGGCTTCGGCCTTATGTTTGGCCCCTTTCAGAATGACCATGGAATCAAACCAGTAATTCGTTCCCTCTTTGGGAATGACATAGGCAAGATCCGGATTCTTCTCCTTCATGAACATCGCGTCGCCAGACCAGACCACCGCCATTGCCGCCTCGCCGGCAATCATTTTATCTTTCACCTCATCGACGACATATGCCAGCACCAAAGGTTTCTGCTCGATCAGTTTGGCCTTGGCCTGTTCCAGCTGGGCGTCATCGCCGGTATTCAATGAATATCCCAGCAATTTCAACGTAATGCCAATTGAATCCCGCGGGCTGTCCAGCATAAAAATCTGCTTGGCATACTTTGGATTCCAAAGTATATTCCAGCTATCGACGGGGTCCGTCACCATTTTCTTATTATAAATAATACCGACCGTTCCCCACATATACGGCACCGAATAGGCATTCTGCGGATCAAACGGCAAATTTTTAAACTTATCGCCAATCCCCTGATAATTAGGGACCTTGTCCATATCAATCTTTTCGAGCAAGTTCTCCCGGATCATACGCTTGATCATATAATCGGAAGGAATCGCCACATCATAATCACTGCCGCCGGATTTCACCTTCACATACATATCTTCGTTCGTTGCAAAAGTATCATAAATAACATGAATCCCGGTTTCTTTCTCAAAATCTTTTAGTACCTCCGGATCGATATAATCGCCCCAGTTATAAACCTTCAATTCGCGCTTTGCCGTTTTTTCTCCGCCGCAGCCGGCCAAAGCAACGGCTCCGAGCACACAGACCATAAGAATACAAAACACTTTAACGATTTTTTTCAATTTTCCTGATTCCTCCTCAGACTGTTTATTTTTTATCTCGCACGACCCGCCGATTCACGGCCAGAAGCAAAATGAGCACCGCCAGAAAAAGCAGTGTGGAAAGCGCATTGATCGTCGGATGAATCCCCCGTCGCGCCATCGAATAAATGAGAATAGAAAGATTGTTAATCCCGGAGCCGGTCGTAAAAAAACTGATGACAAAATCATCAATCGAAAGCGTAAAAGCAAATAAGGCCCCGGTCACAATCCCCGGCAGGATTTCCGGGAAGACAATGCGCCGAAAAGCATAGGCTGGGCTTGCGCCCAGATCCAACGCCGCCTCATATAAATTATTATCAAACTGCCGGAGCTTCGGCAAAACGGTCAGGATTACATAGGGAACATTAAAAATTATGTGGGCCAATAACAGCGAAAGAAACCCCAAGTTAATCTTCATAAAAATAAATAAAAGCATCAATGATATACCCGTCACAATATCCGGATTCAATACGGGAAGATACGTGAGATTCATCACAATCTTCTTTTCCCAGGGACGCATGTCCTTATACATCGCAAACGCCGCCAAAGTGCCGATGATCGTCGCCAGTAAAGCGGCCAGCACCGCAATGGACAAGGTATAATACAGCGCGTTCAAAATCGCGCTGTTGTCAAAAAGATCCGCATACCAGCGCAGTGTAAATCCATCCCAACTGGCCCGCGATTTTGACGCATTAAACGAAAAAACGATGAGAACGAAGATTGGTATGTATAAAAAAGCAAAAATCACCGCCGCATAAGAACGCTTCAAAAATTCCATCAAAAGAACATCCCTCCCCCGTTGCCCTCTTTACTATAACGCGAGAGAAAAAGCATGCTCACGAGAATAATCGCCATCATCAGCACGGACAAAGCTGAGCCAAAACTCCAATTGCCGATTGCCAGGAACTGTTCCTCAATAACATTGCCGATCAGCATGTATTGCCCCCCGCCCAGCAGTCGTGAAATGACAAAAGTAGTAACCGCCGGCATAAATACCATGATCATGCCGGCATAAACACCCGGCAGACTCAGCGGAAACGTAATCCGGCGAAACGAAGTCCAGGTGCCAGCCCCCAAATCTTCAGCCGCCTCCAAAAGACTTTGATCCATTTTCATGAGAACCGAATAAATCGGCAGAATCATAAACGGCAGAAAATTATAAACCATGCCCAGCATAACCGCATAATCCGTATAAAGAATCTGAATTGCCGGCAGACCAAAATGCAGCAGAATCGCATTCAGCGGGCCATTCTTCTCCAACAAAGTCATCCAGGCATAAGTCCGCAGCAAAAAATTCATCCACATGGGAATGACAATCAATACAACCAGCATATTGCGATACTTAACCGATGACTTCGCCAGAATCATCGCCATCGGATAACCGATCAAAAAGCACAAAAGAGTCGACAATCCGGCCAGCCAGACGGAATGCCATAGCACTCCCAAATAAACCGGTTCCGCAGCATGCCGAATATTCTCCAGCGTAAACTGTGTCGAATTGGGTTCCGTAAACGCATAAAAGAAAATCAATCCCAGCGGAATCACCGTAAACAGCAGCATCCAGGTATGATAAGGATATACCAGCCAGCGTCTCCCCATCAGCCTGCCACCCTCTTCATCACATGAATCTCATCGGGTCCGATATTCATGCCGACCAAAGTCCCTGACGGCGTCATTGTTGTGCTCTGCACCAGCCACTCATAGCCATCCGGCGTCATGACCGTCATCTCATAATGGACGCCCTTAAAAGTGACCGATCCCACAGTTCCCTGCAGCATCCCGTCTGCCGGAGCTACAATACGAATATCTTCGGGCCGTACAACAATATCTGCTGGAACATCCTCGCCCAAACCGCGATCTACGCAAACAAATTCCCGGCCGGCAAAGTATACCCGCTCATCTTGCAGCATCCGTCCCGGTAAAATATTACTTTCACCAATAAAATCAGCTACAAACGGATTTTTCGGCTCATTGTAAACATCTTCCGGCCGACCGACTTGCTGAATACGGCCGCCGTGCATGACAACCACCGTATCACTCATCGTGAGCGCTTCTTCCTGATCATGCGTGACATAAATAAACGTTGACCCCACCCGCTTCTGGATGCGTTTGAGTTCAACCTGCATATCCTTGCGCAGTTTTAAATCCAAGGCGCTCAGCGGTTCATCCAGCAAGAGTACTTCCGGCTCATTAATCAGCGCCCGCACAATCGCCACCCGCTGCTGCTGACCGCCGGAAAGCGAATCGACCGCCCGCGTTTCAAAACCCTGTAAATTCACCAGATCCAGCATCTTCTCTACCCGGATTTTGATTTCTGCCTTGGAAACTTTCTTTACAGCCAAGCCAAACGCAACGTTCTCAAAAACATTCATATGTGGAAAAAGCGCATGTTTCTGAAATACCGTATTAATACGGCGGCGATGCGGCGGCACCTGCGCAATATCCTGTCCGTCAAATAAGATCTTACCGGACGTTGGCTGTTCAAAACCGGCCAAAATACGCAGCGTCGTCGTTTTCCCACAACCGGATGGTCCGAGAAGAGTCAAAAACTCATTTTTACGAACGAATAAATTAATATTATCCAAAACGATATGATCGTCAAATTGCTTCGTAAGATTAACCAGATTGATGATGTTCTGCTCCTGCATAAACAATCCCTTTCTATGTATAAAATGTACTACAAAACCATACCAAAACTTCAATGGTTATGTCAAGCGACAGCCATCTTTTTTATTATACACATTTTACAGCAAAATTCCTATAGAATTATGAATAAATGCCCTTGGGCAGCAATCCGCCGAAAAAAAAACCTCCCCGTAAACAGAGAGGCTTTCAGCCATAATGAAACCGTCTTATTTTTCCGGAGCCGCAGCGCCGCAATGCGGACAATTCTTCCAGGTACGCTCAAGCTCACTGCCACAATTTGGACAAACCAGATGCAACGTAAAACCGCAGTGCGGGCACTTCTCAAAACTGGAGGGAACATCGCTCGCACACATCGGACAAGTTACCTTTTCGCTCACATCCACGGGGTTCTCCGAGTTATCCAGCTTCACCTGATCCGACGGCTGCACCGGCTGCGGCAGATTTTTACGCCGCCGTCCCAACAAAAAATACACCGGCACGACAATCAAGAAAAGCGCCGCTGTTCCCAGCGCCCACAATAAAGCCAGATTCTGGCTATAACCATGCTTTTTAGCATCGAAATAAACCCAGACAGCACACAAAATACCAATGATTAATGAAATCGACATCTTAAATCCTCCATCACTGACAAGATCCTGATTTCATTATAACATAGAACCCTATTCCCTAAAAGAAATTTCTCAGAGCCGGCTGATATCATCAAGCCGCAGCCCTTTCGTTTCCGGACCAAAAACGGCCACGACCAGAGCAGCTCCAACCATGACTCCGGTGAACATCAGAAAAATATCACTGAAACTTCCCTGACGAGCCAGCATCGTTCCGACCAAAACCGGCGCCAGAATACCGCCGGCCCGTCCCACCGCCGCTGCCCAGCCGGAGCCCATGGCCCGGATCGCCGTGGGATACAGTTCCGGTGTATAACTGTACACAACGCCCCAGGCACCTAAATTGAAAAACGACATTCCACAGCCCCAGGCTACCACCACCGCCACGCTGCCGCCTTGTCCAAAAAACCAGGCGCAGACAGCACAGCTTAGAAGAAACAGCACCAACGTCGGTTTGCGGCCAAACCGTTCGACGCAATAAGCAGCGGCAACATAGCCGGGCAGCTGCGCCACCGTCATTAAAATAACATATTCAAAACTCTTGATCTGCGTAAAACCATCGGCCACCAACAGTGAAGGCAGCCAGGTAAAAATCCCATAATAGGAATACACAATACCGAACCAAAGCGTCCAAAGCATCAGCGTCCGCCGCAAAAAAGCCGGCCGCAGCAATTGCCCAAAGGAACTGCCGGCCGCAGCTTCCGGCTCCGCTTTTTCCTCTGGTGCATCCGCAGTAGCATTAGCTACGGACTGCGCACCAACACCACAAGATCGCTCAATCACCGCTACGATATTCTCAGCTTCCCGCCAACGTCCCTGTTGCAGCAAATATCGTACCGACTCCGGCACCCGCTGAAAAATATGATACACATAAAGCGCCGGCAGCGCGCCAAGAAGAAAAGCCGCCTGCCAGCCAAAGCGCGGAATCACCAAATAAGAAATCAACGCCGCCAACAGCCAGCCAACGCCCCAAAAACTTTCCAGAAGTACAATAAAGCGCCCGCGCATTGCCGGCGGCGCATACTCTGTCACCAAAGTCACCGCTACCGGCAACTGCCCGCCCAAACCAAAGCCGACCAAAAAACGAAACAGCAGCAAGCTTTCAAAACTCCAGGCCAGTCCGCACAAACCAGTTGCTAAAGAATACAGCGCCAGCGTCGCCATAAACATGCGTTTTCGTCCGAAACGGTCTGCCAGCGCCCCGGCCAGCACCGCGCCGATGGCCATCCCGACCAGCCCCATACTGCCAATCAGCCCCATTTGCTGCGTTGTAAGCGCCCAGGCTTTGGCCAGCGTAGGCAGCACAAAAGCAATAATTCCGGTATCCATGGCATCAAACATCCAGCCTAGTCCAGTCACCAGCAGCAAGCGGTAATGAAATTTTCCCACCGGAATACGTTCCAATCGTTGAATGAGTCCCATATTATTGACACCTGTCTTTACATAAAATTTTTATGTTTTTTATTATATCATGTAATAGACAAGTGTCAAGACAGTAGCTTGGCCAGAATATAAAAAATCAGCGTCGGATAAAAACTTTGACGCTGATTTCTGATAAAGCAAAGAATCGAAAAAGACACAACTTAAACCGCTTGCCCCACTGGAAAAAAGCCATACTTCTCCGAGCCGCTGAACTAATCCTTATTTTCTTTATAAAACGATTTGTCCCGGTAATATTCCGTACCTTTGACGGCCAGCTCCAGCGCCAGTCCCTTGGTTGTCATCTGATACATCCAGATCCCGTCGCCAATATTCAGGGCGCCTTCCATCGAGCCGCCATTGACGCCGTCATCGGCGGCAGCAGTAGCCTGTCCGTCAAATTTCCAGCCGCTCTTGACAAAATCATCCCAAGCTGCTTCATAGCCAAACACAAAGATGACGGCATATTCCTTGACGCCCAGTCCCAGACCGGCCTGATATTCCCCCATGCGCATGTAAACTTCTTCGCCAGTCGCGTTATTCACTGCCATGCCACGCCCATGCGCACTGCCAAAGAGACCCAGCTTGACGCCCGTATTGTTGAAGACCGCATAACCGGCGCAATTCTCAATGACATACTGCGCTTGTGGTTCCTGCTGATACAGCCTTGTCAGCGTCGCCGCCGTCTTATCCCGCAGTTCCTGCTTCCGTTCTTCCAAACTGGCAGCTGACACCACTGCCGTAAACAAGCACAAACATAAACTGACACAAACTGCAATCCGCCCCACCGACCTACCCATAGATTCTCCCCCTTTTGCTTATACTTTCCCTGACAATTTTCCAATCGCAACGGTCAGGAAAGATTTCACTGCTATACATTCGCTGCCCGTCGCGATTCTTCCTTCTCGCGAAAAAATTTTCCTCTATAAAAACGTGCGCAGCCAGCGGCCGGCCATTCGTTTTCAAACGTTAAAAAACCCTTTTCCGCAATGCCTACAGAAAAGGGTTCCCCATTTTTCAAAAAACTCACGCGAAAAAAACTGCTTAAAAGAATGCCAAAATCAGGCACATAACCCACATTGACAATAAAGCATTAATAAAACAGATCAGCAGCATCGGCGCATAATGTTTGGTAGAAACTTCGGCCGTACCCAGGCAGCGGCCCAAATACTGCACTAAAGAACCGATCAGATAAATTGCCGGCATTAAAATTGTTATATCCCGGGCGCTCAGGACCCCGCTTGTTAAAAGGCTGGCAGCCGCGCCAATGCCGCCGCCCATACTCATCACAGCGGAAATCAAAACCGTAACGGCTTCGCCCGGCAGCCCCCACAGGGCCATAATCGGAGCAAAAACGACGCCTAAAACCTTTAATAGACCGGTGACATTTAAAGCCTTGATAATGACAAAGGCCATTAAAACATTCGGCAGCATATTCGTCGTGCCAATGGTAAAGCCGCGGCGAGCGCCGTCGATGAACATATCAATCACATTGAGTTTACGTTTTGCTTCTTCTGTATTTGCCATCTTTTATATCCTCCTCTTTGCCGCTTCAAGCTGCCTGTTGTTTTTTATTAACAAATTTAATATAAACACGCAACAAATTGGTGCCAAAAACCTTAAAAAGCATCATCACAGCAAAAGGCACAATAATAGGCACAACCAAAGTACTGAACAACGCGGCCCCAGATGAGAAATAATTGGTAATAATCCCATCGGCAGACAGCTGAAACATACAAAACAACGTTCTTTCATCATCGGTACACAAATTCTGCTGATAAAGCTGCTTAGCCATACCGGCTCCGGCATCGGTGCTCTGAAAGCTGGCAATGAGACCCAAGCCGCAAATGCCCGGAATGCCCAGCATCGGACGCAAAAAAGGCGTCATGATTTTTTGCGCAGCTTTCAGTCCGCCTAAACCCTCGACGACATTCACCACGCCTAAAGCAAAAATAACCGCCGGCAAAAGAGACAATGCGAACATAAAACCGTCTTTGGCACCGCTGCCGCCTACGCCGCGAAACTCAACCGCTTTGCCCGTAGCCGCGGCAATTTTTCCGAAACTGCCGTCGAGCACGTTAAAATCCAAAACACTCCACCAGGCCGTAGAAGAAGCAAAGACCCCGGAGAAAAAGATAATTGCCAAGAGCAGAACCACATAACTGTACCACTTCACATCTTCTTTTTCCGGAACAACGCTGACTTTCCCCTGCTTGTTTTCTTCCATTCATCTTCCTCCTTTTTTACCGAAAAATCTTTCATTTCCCGGTATTGTCCCTGACAGACCAATTGTCGCTGTCAGGAAGTTATATCTTCCATTATATAATTCTCCCTATAAAAAGTCTATGTGCTTTAAAGAATAATGTATAAACTATTCGCAAAAAGCTAAAAAAACAGCTGCCACTCATTTTTCAACGAATGGCAGCCGAATTTGCAGCACAAATAAGCGAGGAGAATTTACCGGACGCGGGAAGCTAAAGCCTCGGTTAAAATGGCAACGCCGGTGAACATCGCCTCCGTTTTAAAATGCATAGCGGGATTATGCAGTCCGGGCGCGGCATCCGAGCCCAAAGCTAAAAAGGCGGTTTTCAGCGCCGGATCCGCTACTTTATATTCATGAAAATCATCGCTGCCCGGCGTAACCAGCGGCGGAACACAATTCTCCTGTCCTAGCACGTGGGAAATCGCCGCGCCCAAAGCATCAATACAGCTTTGATCATATTCAGCCGCAGGTACAGCATCGCCCAGCTTCAATTCCGCGCTGCAGCCGACAGCAGCGGCAGCCTGGCAAGCCATTTCCAGCTTGGCAACCATTTCCTTCATCAAATCATTTCTGGCCGCCCGCACATCCAGCGACAACACCGCTTTATTCGGAATGATGTTCACCATCGAACCGCCGCTGTGAATTCTCGTGACCTTAGCGGACCAAGTATCCGAAGGATTCAGCCAGATCGAGTTAATCGCGGCAATGACCAGCGCCGCCGCATCAATCGCATTGGCGCCCAGATGGGGACGCGCGCCATGCGCGGTCTGTCCGTGCACAACGATCTCTGCCATAACGCTGGCGCCATGCCAAAGCGCCGGCGCGGCTTTACCATAGGGAATTTCCTGAATCGGCCGGATATGCACTCCATAAAACTCATCCATGCCCTTGGCGGCGCCGGCTTTGATCATAGACTTAGCGCCGGTTAATCTTTCTTCCGCCGGTTGAAATATCCCGCGGATTTTGCCTTTTTTGACCAGGCCCAGCTCTTTAAGCTGCAGCAGCGTCCATATGCCCATCGTCATATGGCTGTCATGCCCGCAGGCATGGCAATAATACGTTTCGCCTTGTTCATTTGTAAACGGCAAAGCATCCATATCGGCGCGCAAGCCGATGCATGGCCCCGGCACGCTGCTGTCTATTTCGGCAACCAGACCAGTTTCCGTCACGCGCCTGACATTGATTCCGTGTTCCTGCAATGTCTTTTCTACATAGGCAGAAGTTTGAACCTCTTCATAACCCCATTCAGGAATACTATGCAAATAATCATAGGTTTGCAGAATTGCTTTTTCCTGGTTTTTTACGGCTTCCATAATAGTTGTCAATGCTGTCATCTCCCTAAATTATACATCAATAAATTATCTCGCATTTCTTACTATTAAGTAACATAACACGATCACTTTATTTTTGCAAGTTGAATTTAAAAGTTTCCAGCATTTCCAAAAAACAAATGCAGCCCCCGGTCCGCCTATATGCTGCCTTCGCAGCACAGCCGCCGAATCCCGCTCCGGTTACTTGACAAAATAAGGCTTAAACAAAAGCGTCAGGAAAAAAATCGCCGCCGCAATGACGACAATAGTTGCGCCAGCCGCCATATTGCAATAATAAGCAAGAACCAACCCGGTAATACCGGAAAGCAGCGCTGTTCCAATCGATAACAGATGATAATGCTTGACATCATTCGTGACATTGCGGGCCGCGGCTGCCGGCAGCACCAGCAACGAATTGATAATCAGCAGTCCGACCCACTGAATACTAATAGAGACAACGACCGCCAGCAAAGCCGCAAAAACACTTTCCACCAAAAGAGTAGAAATGCCGCGGCTGCGTGCAAAAGACGGATTGATCGACAAAACGAGCAAACGATTGAAAATCAGCGCCCAGACGAATAGAACCGCAAAAAACACAAAGAGCAGCGCCAGCAAATCTTCCGGAGTAATGCTCAGTAAATCGCCAATTAAATAAGTAGAAAACTTATTAAAGCCACCGCCATAAGACATCAGCATCAGCCCCAGAGCAATCGCCGTCGAAGAAAAGACGCCGATAATCGTATCAGTAGAGGCGCTGCTGCGGTTTTTAATCCAGGTAATCAAAAAAGAAAACAAGACTGAAAACACGACAAGCGACGCCAACGGAGAACCCGCCCCCAGCAAAACTCCGATTGCAATGCCGGTAAAGGAACCATGCCCCAATGAATCAGAAAAAAACGCCATGCGGTTCGACACCACCATCGTGCTCAGCAAGCCAAAAAGTGGCGTCACCAACAAAACCGCTAAAAAAGCATTCTTCATAAAAATATGATCCATCCATGCGAATGGAAACAATAAATCGAGGACATGATAGATCGTTTCTATCATAGAGTGTCGCCCCCTTCCGGAGTGCCGGCCAGCATGCCGAACACCGCATGCGTTCTCGGATCATGAAAAACTTCTTCCGGCGTTCCGCTGCAAATGACGCCATGATCGAGCAGAACAACCTGATCAGCATGTTTCGCCACCAGATCCAGATCATGTGATATCAGAATGATGGCCATATCCTCTCTGGCCCGCAGATCAGCGACAATTTCATAAAAAAGTTCCAGCCCGTTCTTATCAACACCCGACACCGGTTCATCCAGCAGCAGCAAATCCGGCAGCGGGTCCAACGACAACGCCAGCAAAACGCGCTGCAATTCGCCGCCAGACAGCGCCCCCAGCCGCCGATCAATCAAATGGTCCGCCTTAACGCGAGCCAGACTCGCCAGCACGCGCGGCCGCAGTTTCTTTCCCCGGCAAAACCAGACGGGCCGCTTAGACAAGCAGGCCATAAATATATCCATGACGCTTGTCGGCGCGCTGACATCAAACTGCAGATACTGCGGCACATAACCGATACGCGGATGCCCGGTATGTTTGCCCTTGGCGTCAACATAGTGCAGCACGCCGGTATGCGGCACCTCTCCCAAGATTGCCTTCAGCAACGTGCTTTTCCCCGCCCCGTTAGGACCAATGAGCGCGGTAAGCTGACCGCAGTGGATATGCATATGAACATGAGAAAAAATATCCATGCGTCCGATATGGACGGAAAAATCCTCAATTTTTGTGCAGCACAGCTTAGCACAATCTCCGCCCGACAACGCATGGTGATGAAGAATCGTTTTGAACAAACCTGACCAACCTCTCTATTTTTTTGCCAGTTTGGACCGACAGGACCAGCAAAGCCCATAAAACTCAAATACATGCCCGGTCACGAGAAAGCCTCGTTTTTCCGCTTCTTTTTCATAAATTTTATTCATCGGGCAAATATCAATACATTCCGTTTTACCACAGGCCGTACAAACCAAATGATGATGGTGATGGCCCGGTTCAACCATTTCGTATGCATTGCCGGCCGAACGGTAAATCTCATGCACAATGCCCAGCCCGACCATGAGCGTGAGATTCCGATATACCGTATCCAACGATACATCCGGCTGCTGCTTTCGCACGATCTCAAGCACCTGCTGCGCCGTAGGAAACTGTTCCCCACCATCAAGCGCTTCCAGTACTGCCCGCCGCTGCGGCGTGATCTTATAACCCTTTGTCCGCAGCAGTTCCAGCCCCTGCGCTGCCGCCGGCTTTTTCTCTCTTTCCATTGCCGCACCTTCTTAAATAGTAATTTTACTATATGCTTTTTATCGTAACACAGAATTCTTGAAAAAACCAGTATCTTGTTTTACCTGGATGCAAACTACGCCTCAACTGAAATATGGCCCTAGCGGCGCAGACGAATAAAAGCCCGACAGCCGATAGCAAATCCGACAACCAAATAAAGCAGCAATACTACAACCGACCCGGACGCCACCGGAACGCCGCTGCCCAGCCCGCGCAACAAATAACTGGTATGCGTAAGCGGCAAAATCTCAATAAACCAGCGCAGCGCGTCCGGCAGCGTATGCGTAGAAAAAAAAGTTCCGCACAAGAAGGACATTGGCAGCAAAATATACGTATTCACCTGCCCCATTTCTTCATAGGTACGAATAAACATTGCGGCGATAAAGCCTATTTCAGCAAAAACGGCGCAATTCAAAACCAAAATCAACAGAAACAGCGGCGTAACGGCAAAATGCGCGCCAAAGAAATATGCCAGTACCAAAATGATCGCCGAAGAAATCATGCCGCGCAGCACGGCGGCCAGAACTTTACCAATAACAAAGGCCGGCGGCCAAATCGGCGCAATCATATATTCTTCAATACTCTTATGATAAACACGCTCGGCATGTACCGGCGTAACGCTGTTAAAACTGATATTCATCGAATTCAGCGCCAAAATGCCCGGCACAAGAAAATCCAGATAAGAGCCGCCAGCGCCGGTCTGAATACTGCGGCCCAGGCCCCAGCCAAAAGCTACCAGATAAAGCAGCGGCGCAACCATGCGGCTGAGGATAAAAGCCGTCAGCCGATGACGCAGCACCACCCAGTCGCGCCAGAATACCGTGCCGATATCATAGATACGCTGCATTAAAGCCCCTCCTTTCGTCCGGTCAATTCAACAAAAACATCCTCGAGATTGGCCTTCCGGACCGATGTGCTGCCGGTAAGACCGGCAGCAAAAGCCATCGCCTCCTGACGCGCCGAAAACAAACGATAATCGCGGCTGCCGTCCGTCTCCCACTCAACTGCAAACGCACCCACACGATGAATCAAGGTCTCGGGAGCATCCACCGCCAGCAGATGGCCGTGACTCATGACCGCCACCCGGTCACACAGCGCTTCCGCCTCTTCAATATAATGCGTCGTAATCAATACAGTCACGCCGTCCCGGCCCATGCGGCGAATCAGTTCCCAAATCCGGCGGCGAACCTGCGGATCCAACGCCACCGTCGGCTCATCAAGAAACAAAATGCGCGGCCGGTGTAAAAGCGCCCTGGCAATCAGCAACCGTCGCTTCATGCCGCCGGAAAGCTGCCGCACGCTATCGTGCGTAACATCTTCCAGTTCCACATAGTGCAAAAGCTCAGCGATACGACTGGCGCGATCTTCCCGCTCCATATGATATAAGCGCGCATGCAGTTCTAAGTTTTCTCCTACCGTCAGATCCTGATCAAAATTCAGATTCTGCGGCACTACGCCGATCAGCTGCTTCATTGCAGCCTCATGCCCGGCCAGCGGCTGCCCGGCATAATAAATCTCCCCGCTGGTTGGCTGCGTAAGCATCGTCAGCATGCGGATCGTCGTTGTCTTCCCAGCGCCATTCGGTCCTAACAGGCCAAAAATCTCTCCCGGTCCGATATGAAGGGAAATACCATCGACCGCCGTTTTTTCCACCGTCTTGCCAGCCGCATTTTTATGTAAAAATTTCTTAACTAAATTTTCAACCCGAATCAATCTCCCACCCCCTGAGCGTTTCTATTGTCGCATATTTTCCGCAAAAAGAAAAGAGCCCGCAACCGATCGCGGCCTCTTTCGCTGATTCAATCTATATACGCCAGAATACGCCAGAAGAATTAGCACGGCAATACCAAAGCCGCTTTTGCACTATAAACAAGCAATCGCAGCGCGCTTCAAGGCGCACTCGGCATCACAGCAGCCCCCGACGCCACAGGCGCGGGCAAAACAAGCGCCGCCGCAAGCGGCAAAATCCGGACAGTCGATACATCCCTGCATGCTGGAACGAATGAATTGCCCGCTTGCTCGCTGTCGGCTTTCATCCAGCCCATCATGAACATTGCCGATATAAAACCGTGGGTCGCCGACGAAAGACGAGCATACATAAAAATTTCCCAACGCATCGACATGCGCACTTTGCCCATTCATCGCATGGCAATGCGCGAAGCCCTTCCTCCTGCCGCTGGCTACAGCCGCCGCCTGCTCCGCCTGCGTGAAGCGAATACGATAACCGGTAAGACAGGCCAGTTCTGCCGCCCGGGAATAAGCCTGGGCGAACCCGCTGCGTACAGCCTCAGCCGATGCCGGCTGCATCGCTTGCCCACGCCCCTGCATCCGCAGCAAATCAAAACCGATCCGCCGCACATTGCCAAGATAATATGCCAGTTCCACCAGCCCGTCCAAAGCGTTGACATTCTCTGCCGTGACTACACAAGTAAGACCAATGCCAATTTTTCGAACGGCAAGGCGCTGAATCCCCGCAATCGCCGCTGCCGAAGCGCCGCTGCCATCCGGGTACTGCCGCTGTCGATCATTAACCGCCGGACGACCATCGAGGCTCACGCCGATTCCAAAATCCGCTGTGCGTAAAAAATCAGCCGTTTCCTCCGTTATCAGCGTGCCATTAGTTTGCAGCTGTATGGTCACCGGCCATTGTTTTGCCCGGATATATCCGGCCAGTCGCTGGATTAAGGGAAAAGCCAGCAGCGGTTCGCCACCCGACAGCTGCAGCACCAGCGGTTTGCCTGGCGCCGCAGCCAGGTCGACCGCCGAACGCGCCGTTTCCCAGCTCATATAGGATATATTTTGCTCCGCCGCATAACAGTAACGGCAGCGCAGATTACAATCGCCAGTAAGACTCATAACCAACATTTTTAAAGGTATCATCGTGGCCCCTCGTCCCAAGGCAGCACGGTAAAGGCATGCTGCGCCAGCATCCCGGTCGAAAAATCCATATCGGCCAGCAAAATCGCCGGTTGCGGGCTTACATAAGACAGCGTCAGTTTACCCTGTAAAATCACGGCGCTCATGGCAATCCTGCAGTCCATCCGTCCATCAAATCCCGTCTGATTACAGACAAGCACCGGTTTGCCGCCGCTCGCGCGCGAACAGCGTTCCCAAGCGTTTTCCGGCGGTCCGCCGCATCCCGGCGGCCAAGCTGCCGATAAAACCACCGCTTCGGCGCCCAACTGCTGGAGCGCCGCGCCATTCTCATCATACCAGGCATCGGCACAAACCAGCACGCCAATGCGCGTCCCGTCGCAATCAAAACAATCATTCGTAGTTCCCGCCACGGACCAGGCTTCAGCCGGCGCATGAATAAGATGTTTATCATGCCGCCCGACAATATAACCATCCGGACTGATTACCAGACAGCTGTTATGCGGCTGTCCGTCTTTAGCATCGCGCATAGCGCAGCCAAGAAAAATCCATACCCGCCGTTTTGCCGCCGCCTGCAGCACCGGCTGCAGCAGCGCGCATAAATCCGTATGAATCACATACGGTTTCCCCTGCTGCGTAAAATGATATCCCTGCACTGCCAGTTCCGGCGTCAAAATATATACAGCGCCATTTTCCGCCGCCAGATGAATTCCGGCGGTAATTTGCGCCAGATTTTCAGTTTCTCCCTTTGTGATATAATCAAAGTGAAGCCAGGCAATTTTACTCATATATTGTCCTTCTTTCTATTAATAAAGTTATATAAAGCAAATTCATTCTGGAATTTTTTGTAAAAATTGCGTATGATAAACATAAGAACCGCTATGGAGGAATGCATGCATGTCAAAACAGGATACCCGCCAATATTTTACGATTGGCGAACTCGCCTCACTCTACAATATCCCCAAACAAACGCTCATTTATTATGATCATACCGGTCTGCTGGTCCCGGCATTTGTGCATGAAAACGGCTATCGGTACTATGCTGTTCAACAATACCTTGTCCTGGAGATTATTTTAAATCTGCGCAAACTAAACATTCCCGTAAAGGATATTAAAGACTATCTTGAACACCGCAGCACAACGGCCTTAGTACGCCTGCTGCAATGCAAGGATGCCGAATGCGGCAAGGCCATAACGGAACTGGAAGCCACGCGAAGCAGCTTGCGGCAAGCACTCGGAGTTATCAATAGTCAAAAGCATATCGCGCTGAACTGTTTTGAAACCGTATACCTGGCGGCACTGCCCATTTTACTGAGTCCACCGGTCGAACCAGAAGTACGCTCCACCGCCAGCGACTATCTGACGACTTTTTCCCAACATAATCAAAAGGCTTTTGCTAAAAATGAATTCCGCAGCTTTGCCACTGGCTGGATCATCCGGCAACAAGACTTTTTTCAGCAAAAATTCAATCACACCTATCGTTATTTCACGCCGGTACCCGAACCGCTACCGGAGGAAACCCTTGCAGAGAAACCGGAGGGCCTCTATGTCCGCATCCAGTTCAGCGGAACCTATTACAGCCAGGTTGCCCAACTATACGAAAAAATCAATATTTACTTACAGCGCAATCAACTGATCCCCTGCAGCGATATTTATATTCTGCCTCTCAAAAACCACTGGCAGACAACAGCGCCGTCCGCCTACATCAACCAACTAACCATACAGGTAAAACCACAGAAAACGAATCCGGATCATTTGACCAGCGCCTCGAACGTTCCATAAACAGCTGCGCATTCTAATAACCCCGGATCAGATGCTCATCCCGCATATCAAACAAATCGCCATAGGCGGCATTGGCCAATGCTTTGACTGCATAAACGCAATTCGGCGACGCGGCATAAAGATACTTATCCGGAATACTCAAAATATGATGCAGCGCCGGTAAGCCAGCAAGCGCCGGATCGCTTAAAAATTCCTCCCGGAACCTGCCGCCGCCATACATATCAATTTCCCTCGGCGCTGATACCAGAAAAAAATCCGGATTTACTTTGACTACCAGCTCTTTAGAGAGAAAATCCCCATTTTTCAGTCCTGCTTTGGCAATGCCATTTTCAATCCGAGCCCGGGTACAAAGCTCATGAAACATAGAGCCCGGCCCGCCATAACTTGTCATCTGGGAAACCAGCATTCCGACCGGCCGACGGTCGGTCCTTTTCTGTAAGACCGCATCAATTTCCGCCAATTGCCGATCCATTTTCGTACAAATCCGTTCCCCCGCCGCTTGTTCCTGCAATGCCTGCGCAATCAGCCGGACGGCCGCATAGGTCTCCGCAATGCTGTTAGGGCCTTTACAGACCAGCACGGGATACCCCAATTGCCGATAGCTGGCAATTTTATCGGCATCGGTCCAATCCGAGGCAATAATCAAATCCGGTTTTGTACTGACAATGACTTCCAAGGGAATATTGGTCAGCGTTGCTACCTTTGGCACGGTCAATTTTTTTGCTTCTTTGGCCAGCGGCGAGATCCCAGCGTCGGTATCCAGCATATTCATCGCCGCCAAATGATCCGGCGTTACTAATCCGGCTACAATCGCATCATAGGTAAGATTGGCTGTCAGAATGCGCTGCGGTTTATGCGGCAGGCAAACGTTATTGCCTTTGGCATCGATCACGGTATAACCGGCATTATCTGCTGCTACAGCAGCGATTGTTTGCGGTGCCTGCGAACAGCCGCTGCAAACAACAAAAAGGAGAAAAAGTATACCCGCGAACCAAGAACCACTTTGAAAATATATTGATCTTTTTTTCAACCCATCGCTCCCTTTACCGGCTATCATTTACCGGTGACTGAACCGTTTCATTCTTCACCGGAAAATGAAATATGTCGATTGTCACCCTGCCGGAAAGAATCGCCATATGCATAATAATCCAGTTCCTGCACGCCAAAAACAAAATCTTGCGATGCATTGTAAATATAGCTTTCCCTCGGATAATAACAAGCGTTGTTGCAAATAGCCAAAACCGTCTGTAAAGACGGATCATCCAAATATTCATGAATAAAGGAATCCGTCTCATACGTGCCATGATCATCATAATTGGGCAGGAATAAAATATCCGGATTGATTTTTATGATCATTTCCTTTGTTAGTTCTTGTCCGTTTTTTAGCCCGGCAGCAGCAATGCCGTTTATCACCCTGGCATTCTGACACATCGCATCATACGTGCAGCCGCTGCCGCCATAGTTTGTCATCATAGAAATGAGCACTACATTCTTTCTTTTTTCATCCGGAATGACTGCCGTTTTCGCCTGAATTTCTTCCAATAGCTGATTCATTTGCGCAATCAACTGCTGACCGCGCGTCTCTTCATCAATACAACGAGCCAGCAGGCGGATATTATCCTGAATATCTTCAAGACTGCGTCCCCCGCCGCACACCACAACGGGAAAACCAAGATCCCGCAAAGTTGCAACATAATCCGGACGTGTCCATTCGGTCACCAACACCAGATCCGGGTTCAAAGCCATTACACGTTCTGCCGATGGCGGCGTTATGGAAGAAATTTTTTCAGGAACCCGCTGCGCTTTTTTGACTACAACGGACAATTTCGGATCATCCAGATAATTACTGATAGCCGCCAAACGGTCCGATGGCACCATCCCCAATAAGATTTCATCCAAAGACATAGACAAGGTCAATATATGCATAGGTTTATGTGGAATTTGAACCACGGTTCCCTGCATATCCGTTACCTCATACTTTCCAGACAGATTCTTTGACGTGTCCGGTCGAAAAGGATAAAAACTACACCCGGCAAGAAGCAGAAGTATACAAGCCAAACAGCCGATGAGCAGAAGCTTCTTATAAATACTGCTCTCAGGATTTTTCATTGCGCTCCTCCAGTTCCCCTTCCATGGATAGATAAAGCTGCTGCAGCTGTTCTTTCATATCGGCCGGCGCATTCCACATTCCACGCTGTTCCGCTTCCAGCAAGACTTCCACCATACGGTATAACGCCCATGGGTTAACCTCTCGCATCCACTGCTGCATAGCCGGATCCAACGCATATTTTTGCGCATATTTATCATACATCCAATCCTCCATAACATCGCTGGTAGCATCCCACTGATAACTGACCGCCAGATACGTAGCCAGATCGCCGGCTCCTTTATAACCATGTTTTTTCATGCCTTCGATATATTTAGGATTCATGGCTTCGCCGCGAAACCAGCGTTTGAGTTCCTCATCCAGACTGCGCATTTGAATTTTACTGCGATCTGAGCTGTCGCTGACATAATTGCGCGGCATTGCGCCGCGAACGCTACGCACAGCAGCTACCAACCCGCCGCGATAGTTATTATAATCATCGCCGGCCAGCATAGAAGACTCCCGATGATCTACATTTTGAATCGTAACTTCCATTGTAGATAAACGCCGTTTAAACAGCTGCGGCAGATACGTTCCCTCCGAACCGGCGCCATAAGCATGCGCTCCCCAGCGTATATATACGTCTGAAATATCGTCAATCGTTTCCCAGTTTTTTGCTTCCAGCAGCGAACCGATGCCGGCGCCATGCGCCCCGGGCGGATCGCCAAAAATTCGATACGATGCCTGCTGCCAGGCGTCTTCTTTCGCGACTCCCTCTTTTTCGATCGCTGCGGCGTCTTCCAGTACATGCTTGCGCACATAGTTCATCTCCAGCGGCTCATCCAGCTCGGAAACGACACGCACGGCTTCATTTAGCCAATCAATAGAGGCCATCATGCTGTCGCGGAACAGCCCGCTGATGCGTCCGGTCACATCGACTCGCGGCCGGCGAAGTTCTTCCAGCGACATCAGTTCCAACCCAATGACCCGCCGACTGCCTGGCTGCCAGACCGGGCGCATACCCAAAAGATACAAGAACTCGGCTACGCATTGCCCATGATTGCGCAAATTGGTCGTTGCCCAAAGAATAATTCCCACACTTTCCGGATAATGCCCTTCCTCGCGAATAAAGCGCTGAATGACATCATCCCCCATGGTCTGTCCAATTTTCCAGGCGGCTTCCGTAGGCAGCGTCTTAGGATCAACGCTGTAAAAGTTTCGTCCGGTCGGCAGCAAATCCGCTCCGCCGCTGGTCGGCGCGCCGGAAGGACTGGGCTCAACATAGTGTCCCTGCAAAGCGAGCATTGTATTTTCGATTTCCAGTGTGGTCTGCGCCAAATGAGGCACAATGTCCGTACAAATATAGGTTACCGTACGTAAAAAATCATCGCGGATTTCACCCTGCAGCCGTTTTGTCCATGGCAAAGCAAAGACGCAGTCAGTTTCTGCTGGACAAAAAGCGACGGTCATTAACTGCCGCGCGGTTTCCTCACATTCCGCCATGATGGCATCCACAAGCATCCCGGCCGTCTTTCCCAGCTTCGGCAGTAATTCGCCGCTTCGTTCCAACAGCTCATAATAGTCGTATCCATAAGAACGCGCCAGCACCTTAGTTAAAGAAGGAACCGTTCCATTTTCCAGCCGGGTCAGCATAACGACAAAAGAAATCAACTCTTCCTGTTCCGGCGGATTACCGAAAATATGCATGCCGGTCCGTATCTGCATATTTTTGAGATCGGTAATAAACACATGCAAATTGCCGACATAAACCGAAAAATCATCCACTTCCGGAACATCTTCGTCCAAATTGCATTCCTTTGCCTTGGCGCGAATCATTTCTTTCATTGATTCCAGGGCCGGGCCGGCCGCTTCATCCTGCATAAACTGAATGTATTCTTCCAGCAGCTTTTCCAAATCGGCTAGTTCTTCATAAGAACCCGCCGTGCTCATCGGCGCCGACAGATAACTGATCAGACAGGCCGCGCTGCGCCGCTTGGCCTGAATCCCCTCGCCAACGCAGGTAATCCAATAAGGATAGATATTCGGCATCGTTCCGGTGCAAATATCCGGATAGCAACCATCGGACATGGCCACACCTTTACCCGGAAGCCATTCCAGATTGCCATGCGTCCCGACATGAATCATGGCGTCCGCCTGCCAGACATCCTGAATCCAATGATAAAAAGCCAAATAATGATGCGTCGGCGCACAATCCGGCGAATGATAAATTTTCGCCGGATCCTCGCCAAAACCTCGCGGCGGCTGAACTGTAATATACACATTGCCATTCAACATGCCGGGAATCAGCAATTCACCATCATAATTAAACACTTCCCCGGGTGGTTCGCCCCAGTCCTTGTTCAGCTGCGTCCGGATTCTGCCGGGAAGTTTTGCAAAAAAAGGCGCATATTGTTCCGGTTGCATTTTCCCATCGGCCTGCTTCACCAGACAATCCGGCATAAAACGGCGATCGTTGGTCGCATGTGCGGTAATTTCATCGATAAAACTCTGACTGTCTTCCGGCAATCGATCGATCGTATAACCGGCCTGCTGCATACATGCCAGCAAGCGGCGGACGCTTTCGATGGAATCAAGATTCGCCGCACTGCCAATATTTGAATTGGTCGGCGGATAATTATGAAAAATAATCGCTACTTTTTTCTCTGCATTCGCCTTATGCCGCAGCGAAGCCCATTTGCCGGCTTTTTGCACCAACCGGACAATTCGACTTTCCATTGCTTGGCGATAATGGCTGCCATCCGCCGCTTCTTCCTGTGTGGAAACCGGTACAGCATGAATAATACCGTCAAATTCCGGCATGGCTATGGCATATGACACTTCATTTCCGGTCATTCCGACATAGCTTTGTTTCCACCAGGCATAATCCCGATACAAATTATACGCCTGCAGGACAACGACTCCCAGATCCATAAGATCCTGCACCGCCGCGGCGCCGGTAGTTTTTAACGAAAAGACCGAAGTATTGATGAGCGCGTCTATAACGACCTGACCATCCTTATAAAACATCTGCCGCATGGCATCGGCCAGATTTGGCATTCCCTGTTCTTCATCACGCCGCATCGTCGTAAACAGCAGCAGTGGTATCATGTTTTGCTGCTCAATCTGACGTAAAATCCGAGTCTGATATTCCAAATGTCCCCATAACCAATCTTCACGGGAACAAGTAAGCGCGATGACTGCTTTTTGTTTTGGTACGTAATGCATGGTGTGAAAATAGGCTGCCGTATCGGTAAAACAGTGCTCCGCATCCGGATGAAAAATACCAAAAAAAGGCATCTTTTGCGGCGGCGCATAACTGCATGGAGCTGAACCAAATACATGACAAAGATACAAAAAAGCATTGATAAGATTGTTTAATCCGCCTTGCGCCAAATATGCTTCCAGCTGCTTTTTTTCCTCCGGCTGGATACCATAGGAAAGAATATCGTCGCCGCCATCCATTACAGAAAACAGATGCGTCATGGTTTTGGCCTGCAAATAAGACGAAGCCTGCTGCAAAAAATCACAAGAAAGCCCCGTACCCATCCAGCGGAAAAACACAAAAGCGCTTCCCTGACAACGCTTTTCCCAAGCTGCGCTCCAAGGTTCGGCATCCGTGATCTGCGCTATATCGAAAGCAACACCATCCAGCTGCTCCCCAACTTTCTGCGCTGCCGTCCGAAAAGAAACGGCGGCATTTTCCATATTGGTAACCAGTATAATTTTTATCATTTCATTCTGCTCCCTATTTTGATCAATGAATACTTAGTTCAGACGACATTTTAACGCCGCCTGAACGCTAATCAAATTTATTCAGAAACTTAGTCGCTCTCTACACATCGACAGCATAAAAACACTCTGGTGCCAGTTGCAGGTTAAAGGATATACGGCAAAATTGCCAAAATACCCTGCCTATGCGCCAGTACCAATAGTAGTTAAAAACTTCTCTCATACGTAAACGTGAAATTCATCGGGGCGCTATAATATTCATAATTATTAATAACATCTTTCCGATTTAACAAATTACGGCCAATCAGTTTGAAACTATCAACTGCCGTTGGTTGGTATGTCAGCGTCAATGTTACATCGCAGCTGTCTGCCAGCTTATGATCGGCAGTTTTGGTTCCTCCCTGATAATTATAATAGGCTGCCTGACGCGAAAAATAAGAAAACACGCGGGCATCCGCAGTAAATTTTGCTTTCGTATAGGCAGCGCCAATGTTCAAAATATATTTTGCATCATTATCCTGTACCCACGCGCTGCTGCCTGTCTTAGAACGCGGATTCTGCAAAGTAAAACCGCCGCTTACAGTCCAAACCGGATTCAGCTTCTGCTGGTAATTCAATTCCAACCCGACATTTTTCCATTGATCACGATTAATTGTAGTACTCTCTCCCGTTGACGTCAGTGCGGATACAAACTTATCTTTTACATCCAGATAGAACACATCTGACGAAAAACTCCGGCGTTTATCATCAAATTTATAGCCCAGTTCATAAGACCAACTAGATTGGGGTTTTAAATTTGGATTGACAACAAATCCACTGCCGCCATAATAAAAACCTGAACCAATCTGCGGCATTTCAAAAGATTTACCGATATTAAAATAATAAGAAGCCTGATCATTAATTTTATAGCATCCCTGAATTTGCGGTAACAACTGAAAATCTTTATTTTGATATTTAGATCTGGCTACATAATATTCCCGAATGCCAAAAATAAAATCCCATTTTTTATTTGCCTGATAATCATAAGACTGATACAAAGAATATGCATTCCGATTGTTACTGCCACCATATTTGCTATACGTATATTTCATATGTTCCGCCGTCAGATTTGCTCCCAAAATCAGCGAATCCTGATTGTTGCGCAGTTTTAATTTTTTCTGTACATCCAAGTTAGCGTCATATCCGGTAAATGTATTATCCGAATATACGGTAGGCAGCGTCTTATCATAAATACTGGAACTATCAATCGTATTATAGCCGGCTACAATTTTCAGCCCGCTGGCCTTTACGTCATAAACGACGGCATAATTATTAAAAGTAGTATCAATATTATCTGCATAATGGCTTATACGCGCATAGTTTTTAAACGTGCTGGCATCAAACAAGGCTTTGTTGTTTGTTCGTCCATAGCTGAAGGTTAAATCCTTCGTCAGTTGAATATCCAAATACATCTGATCTGATTTCTTATTTTTTAGATTGATTGCCGGGCCATTACCGCTCGGATACATTTCTTCCAGATTGCCCCGATCCTTGCTGAACGATTTTTTCATACCGACATTAAATGTATCTGTATATACATTCATCCCGGCCTCCTGCAGCTGATTACCGGCAGTACCATACACAGAACCGCTGACCTTGCCATTTTTCCCCGGTTTTTTAGTAATAATATTAATAACGCCGCCCATAGCCTGCGGCCCATATAAAACCGATCCGGCTCCTTTGACAATTTCGATACGCTCAATCTGATCCATTGGTATATTATTAACGGTACCATAATTCATATAGTTGCAGGGATTGCCATTAACCAAAATTAAAGTTCCGCTATCCAAACCGCGCAGTTTAATGCGGGATGACATCCCGGATGTTCCCCAGTCTCCGCCATCTTCCTGATAAGCGGATACATCCGCCTGCGCCAGATTTTTAATGGCTTCAAAAACGCTCATGTAACCGCCCTGTTTAATTTGTGCCGCTGTAATAATCCGGGCATTGGCCGGCGTATCCAACACAGTCTTTTCCGTACGCGTCGCCGTCACGATAACATCATCCAGCGCATATTGTTCCATGGCAGAATTTTCTGCTGTCTCGGCAAAAGCAGTATTGGTAATCCATAGAGAGGCTGCCATCATCCCAAAACCATACATGAGCCATTTGTTCCGATTTTTCATTTTTTATGCTCCCTCAATATTATTTTTCGACTCCCAAAAGTCTGATGTCCGTATCCCAATTCAATGCTGCAAAAAAAACCGTATGCACGCCTCTCTTCGAAAAACGAGAGGCACACATACGGTTTCTGCAGCATCGAACCGGAAGGATATCCGATTTTTTTGTTCTGCAGCCATCTCCTTATCTCTCGTAAATCAACAATGGGCAGATTATAAGCCGGTCTTCTGGCTCACAGATCATCATCCGCCTTTATCTTCCCAAAAAGTTTAGTGACATTGAAAGACAGACTCTCTGTTTACAGCTGCGGGACAGCACGGGATTCACACCCGTTTTCCTCTATGCCTCAGCAATTCAGCATTGCTAAGGCAGCTTATAACGTTTTATGCAATTTTCACAAACGCGCAACAAACTGAATGGTTTACAAAAGATTACTATAAACAATATAGTAATCATACAGTCAAGAAAATTTCTATAAAAAGGGAAACCTACAACTTATTATTCACCAGAAAAAGAAATATGTCGGCCTCCGGGTTGTTTAAATACATCGCCATAGGCATAATACGCCAGCTCCTGCACCCCAAAAACAAAATCCTGCGAACCATTGTAAATATAACTTTCGCGAGGGTAATAGCAGGCTTTGTCCTGAATTGCCGGAATCGTCTGCAGCGAAGGATCTTCCAAATAGCTCTGGATAAAATGCTGCGCATCATAGGTGCCATGATCATCATAATTGGGCAGCAGTAAAATATCCGGATTGCTTTTCACGAGCAGCTCCTTCGTCAGCGTCTGGCCGTTCTGCACGCCCACCGCAGCAATGCCATTCGTGACGCCGGCATAATGGCACATAGCATCGAAAGTAGAACCAGCGCCGCCATACTCGGTCATAATCGAGAGCAGCACGACCGTCTTACGCTGACTTGCCGGAATCTGCGCCACTTTGGCTTCAATTCCCTGCAGCACCTCGTCCATTTTTCCAATGACCTGTTCGCCGCGTTCCGATTCTCCGACACTGGCCGCAACCAGGCGGATACAGTCTTGTATTTCCGCATAATTGTTGGCCGAATTGCAGACTACGACAGGAATGCCGAGATCACTGACGGCCGATACCATATCCATGCTGGTCCAGCCATTGGCAATCACCAGATCCGGCTGCCAGGCCAAAATCTGTTCTGCCGTAGGATTCGTTACTTTATTGGGTATTTTCTTTGCCTGTTCCACAACGGTGGATTCCTTAGGATCGTCCAGATATTTGCTGATTGCTGCCATCCGGCTGGAAGGAACCAAACCCAGCAGCACCTCGTCGGTATAAATAGAAAGTGTCACGATGCGCTGCGGCTTATGCGGAATTTTTACAACCCGCCCCCGCGCATCCGTAACCTCATAGCTGCCACTGCCATCGGAGACCGTCGTATCCGACGCCGGCGCCGCGGCTGGGACTCCGCAGCCGGTCATAAGCAAAAGCAGACAAAAAACAAGAAAAACTCCGCTGCCGCGGCGTATAAAAATATTCACGAAAAGACCTCCATATATTCTTTGCTGTAATGTTTTCTACATTCCCGAATATTATATCATATAGGAACTCTGCTACCTAATTTTCTCCATTGAAAATCTTCTTGTCTGTCTCCCCGGCAGTAACAACCGCTTAAATAAATAACCGGCCAGCCTCAGACAATAAATTAACCGTATTTTAACCGGATATTAACCCGCAGCCGGTACAATCAACTATAATAAATGTAAAAGGAGGCGTAAATTTATGAAACTGCATAGATTATACGCAAAAAACAAAAGAACTTCCTACTGGCTGAAACAATGGATAAAACCGGCCGTGGGAGGACTTTGTATTGCTTCTGCATTACTGCTGCTCAATGCTCCCCTGACCGACGCGGCGGCAGCGCATAACGCTGTCCCCGTGAACGTAAAAGCGATGCAACAACAAGGCGTCTATACCGTATGGAGTCAAAATTGGGATCCAGAAGTAAGAAACACCTTACAACAATTCTGCGCCCAATATGGTAAAGATTCTCCCGGGTATAACGCAAATTGTCATCCCTATGCGGTTTTTGATTTTGACAATACAACTTCCATCATGGATATGGAAGAGCAGCTTATCATCTGGCAGCTCGACCATTTAGCCTTTGCCATTCCGCCGGCAGAGATGGAAACAGTGCTTCGCACAGGAATCCCCCCGGAGAAACTGGCATTGACTTATGGCGCTAACGACGGCAAGGATCGTCCGGTAGCCATCGGAGACGCCATTGCCGACGCCGCCCGAGACTATGACATTCTTTATCAGCAAGGACAGGTCACACTGCGCGGCAGCGATTTAGATGAATCAACCCGAAATTCTGCTGTATATCAGGATTTTAAAAGCAAGATGCGTTGGCTGTATGACGCCGTATCAGAAACCATGGACAACTCCGTTTCTTACCCCTGGGTTACCTACTGGTTTACCAATATGACCCCTTTGGATGTTTACACGCTGGCTTATGATTGCGATGCCTACTACAGCAATCCGGCCAAAGGTGCCACTTGGAATAAAGGCGCATATAACGGTGCAGTAGTACCCGACAGCCGGGCTGGCAGAGTCAATGTATCCTACAAACTTGGTATCACCGTTACGCCGGAAATCAAAGAGCTGTATGCCAACTTTGAAAAAAACGGCATTGATGTCTGGATCAACTCAGCTTCAAATATTGATGTCATCCGAGCTGCCGTCAACTACTTTCAAATTCCCGGCGTAGACGGCATTGTGGCCATGACGAATCAGCTGGATGCCAACCAGCGTTATAAAAATGCCTATGATTATAGTTTGCACCCGCAAACCCAGGGCGTTGGCAAGGCGTTAACCATTGATAAGGTCATTCGTCCGCTTTATCAGGGACAGGGCCCTGTCTTCTGCGCCATGGACTCGCAAGGCGATTTCAACTTCTGCACCGAATACAAAAATACCAAAGCCGTTCTCGTTATGAACCGCCAACGCAGCGACGATGCCGCTCTTTGCGCCGGTATTGCCGTCTATCAGAAAAAACATGGCATTTCCTTGGCGCAGGCAAATAAAAATGGCGATACCAAATTTATTCTGCAGGGACGAAATGAAAACGTCGGACAGCTCTGGCCGGAAGATTATACACAACTGCTGGGAAAGACCGAACCTGCTTTTCTGTCCGCAAAAGGTGAAACAGCCCTTGCCCAAATGGAAAAGGGACAGAGCATTCGCGAAATTTTGCAGCAGGATACAAAACTCAAAGATTACAAGGGCTACAAATCACGTCGATAACGCCTATCACCATCAACAACATATAGCAGAAAATGATATGCCCGGCCGAAATTGATTTCAGCCGGGCATATCCATTTTCAAAAAATATTCTTCAGCCGAACGCAGTCTGCCAACGCTATCACAAGCGCCTAAAACTTTCTATCATAGGTCAGGGTAAAGCTGGCCGGCGTGCAATAATATTCATAATTATTAATAGGGTCTTGGCGATTCAACAAATTACGACCGATGAGTTTTATTGTATCCACATCGGTAGGACGATAACTCAGTGTAACCGTCAAATCACAACTATCCGCCAAATGATGATCAGACGCCGAGGAAGATGTCCGGGCATGATTATAATAAGCCGGCTCCCGATCCAGATAAGCAAACACGCGGGCATCAGCATTAAATTTATTTCTCGTATAATTTGCCCCTACGTTCAGCACATACTTTGACGTATCCTGCACCCATCCGGAAGATCCCGACTGGGCCTGTGGATTCTGAACCGTCAGGCCGATATTAGCTAAAAAGCTGTCGGTAATTTTTTGTTGATAATTGAGCTCTAATCCAACGTTTTTCCATTGATCACGATTCAGCATGATACTGGCGCCGGTCGAATCTTTCCCCCAATAAAATTTATCCTTGACATCCATATAAAAAACATCTGCCGACAGAGTTCTATGCCGATCATCATATTTATAACCAGCTTCATACGACCAACCTGACTGCGGTTTAAGATTGGTATTCACAGAAAAATTCCCGCCATAGAAAAAGCCGGAACTGACCTGCGGCATTTCAAATGATTTGCCGATATTAAAATAATAAGAAGAATTTTTATTAACTTTATAAAGACCCTGTAATTGTGGCAAAAGCTGAAAATCATCTTTCTGATATTTTGACCGTGTCATGTAATATTCACGCAGGCCTAAAATCAAATCGAATTTAGGAGTCATTTGATAATCATAAGATTGGTATAAGGAATAGCTGTTACGCCCATTGCTGGCGCCCTGCAGCATCGTTCCATAGTCAGTGCGCAGACTTTCGCGGGTATAATTCGCGCCCACAATCAATGAGTCTTTGTTGTGACGCAGCGAAAAACGTTTCTGCGCATCCAGATTGGTATCATAACCGGTATAATGCGCATCCGAATAGAACTTTGGATACGAATGATCATAGACCGATAAGATATCCATGGTATTATAGCCGACAGAAACCTTTACGCCATTGTTTTTATTATCATAAAGCAAATTGTAATTATCATAAGTTACATCACATTTTCCCAAATAAGTCATATTCGCTTTATAGTGCGCAAAGTTTCCCGTTTCAAATGTAGCCTTGTTATTGGTTCGGCCATAGCTGAATGTCAGGTTTTTGGCCAACTGAACATCGGCATAGATTTGATCGGCTTTTCGATCTCTGATATTCATGGCCGGCCCGCTCCCGGTATTACCCGCCTGTTCAACATTTGTCACATCTTTCGTCGACGATTTTTTCATTCCCAAATCAAAACCGTCGGCCTGGATATTAACGCCGGCTTCATTAAACCGATTGCCCGCCGTCGCAAAAATATTACCTCCCGCATGCGTTTTTGCTCCTGGTTTTTTGGTAATAATATTAATTACACCGCCAATAGCCTGCGGCCCATACAAAACGGAACCCGATCCCCGAACCACTTCAATACGTTCGATTTCATCCATCGGAATATTATTCATCGCCGATTGATTGGAAAAAGTGCACGGACTGCCATTAAGCAAAACTAAAGTTCCTGTATCAATACCGCGAATACGGATACGGGATGTCATTCCGCCATAGTCACTGCCATCATCCATGTAGGTATGCGCGTTCGCCTGCGTCAAATTACGCACGGCTTCAAAAACGCTCATATAACCGCCTTTTTTAATTTCTTCCGCCGTGATTACCTGTGCATTTGCCGGCGTCTCTAAAAGAGTTTTTTCGGTTCTTGTCGCCGTTACAATCGTATCGTCCAGTGTATACTGATCCATATCGGCAGCCGGCGAATCGGCTGTTGCCGCAAATGCCGCACTGGACAAAAACATAGAAGAGGCCATAATCCCTAAACACCTTTTTACACATTGGTTCCGATTTTTCATTCTCTGGTTTCTCCTTTAAGATGATTTTTAGAATGAGTCCCTGCCTATTAGCTTTGTTACCCCAGACCGATTTCACCTCCCGAACACAAAAAGGCCATATATAGAACGCTCCACTGAACGAGCCTCCTATATACGGCCAAACAAATATATAACTGCACGCCGCCGGCAATTCCGGCCATGACAGCTACATCCATTTTCCCTATCTCTCGTAAGTCAAGCAATGGAACTATTATAAGCAGGTTTTCTGACTTACAGATCATCGTTCGCTTTAGTCTTCCCAAATGACTTCAGTGACCCTTTAAAAAGCGGACTTCCTGTTTACAGCTGCGGGACAGTACGGGATTTGCACCCGTTTTCCTTTTTTTACCGTTGATAGTAAAGGACGGCAACACTTATAACATCATTATGAAATTTTTAAGCCTCTATAATAAATACACTAAATCTATTTTATTATAAACAATATAGTGGTCATACGGTCAAGATTGTTTAGATTCCGCCTTGTATAGACTGTAATCATTTCACTATCACTACATCCCTCCTCATCTAAATACCCATAAATATACGGAATGAGAGTCATTCTGCGCCCATACCCTAAGCACAAAACTTCTCTCAAACCAGTATAAAATGAATTATAAACCCTATAGCGGTCATATACTCAAGCACTTTTGCAAACTTAATGCGTCGATAAAATAGCAAAGAACCACCATGATCCGATTCCAACACGTTTTATACCGCCATGGATTGTCTTGCACTGTGCTTTTATCTGTCTCGCTACCAAACTACAAAGTATGCCTCCGGCTGCAAGAACCGAAGGCATATAAGAGAAAGAAGAAATGCGATGATGCGGGTGCACACCACATTTTTCAGCATAAAGGATATAGCCGTCATACAGTCAAGCCGGTTTTAAACAATCCTGGTTATTCTTAAAAAAAAATTTACCACTTTTGCGTATAGCTCATCATAAAGTTAAACGGCGCATTATAATAAGAGGAGCTCGAATGGGACAGATTATCCCGGCGATCAAGCAAATTATCAATAGTCAGCGTCAGTTCCCGTTTATCATCCGGCTGATAAGAAGCGGTCAGTGTTGTCAAAAGATAAGGTTTGGTTGCAAAGGAATGTTCTGTACTCGGCGTCTGAACGCGATCGGCCAAATAAGAAGCCGTCAACGACGTCGTCCATTTATTTTGCCGCCAGGTGATACCGCCGGTCAATTGAATACGGCCAAATTTCCGATCCCAATAGCCTTTTTTACTGCTTTTTGATTCCGGATTCTGCCAGGTCAGCCCATAGTTATAAGACAAGGGGCCTTTGCCGGCAATATCACAGGAAAGCTCAATACCGGTATTGCGGAAATCTTCATTGGTATATGTATACTCCGATTTTGACGCCGTCCAACTGGCGCTGATATTATCTTTAATATCCGTATGAAAAGCCGCTGCTTTCCAATGATGATTGCCGGCAAGCCGTTTCCAGCCGACTTCGTAATTGACGCCGGTTTGCGGTTTCAAATCCGGATTTGGTATCGCCGCCGAACTGGCGCCGTACATTTGTGCAAATGTCGGCATAATAAAGGACTGTCCAATGCTGGCATAAACATTATCATTGGTATTCAGCTTATGCAGGAATTGCCCGGATGCGCTGAAATTATTATAATTCTGCGCTCGATCCGCCGCCGTGGTCCAGGTTTCCCGGATCCCGGTGATCAAACTATTTCGATCATCAAATTTCTGTTCCCATTGGCCGAAAACGCCCCAATTATTACGCATATAGCTGCTGGCATTGGCCGTACTATACGCTGGCAGGCTCTGGTAAATTTCATGCTGCAAATCCACACCGAGAATATAATTGGTTTTCTTACCCTGTTGCCAGCTTTTTTGCACATCAGCGCCGTAGGTGCTATTTTTTTCCCGTGTATTATAATGGTTCCCTGAACTCGTAGTCGCATCTAGATTCATCGCGCCGTTAGACTCAATAGTCCCGGTGTTAAAATACAAACTTCCCTTCCATCCGCCGTCATGATAATTGACTTGCCCGACATCCTGAACCGTTGTATAGGTGCGGTCATTATATAAGTCGCCGGTTCTGACGCCGGAAGTCGTCCGGCTGACGCTGTCCACATAGCGGGCGTAGGTAGATTTTGTCTCATAATGGTTATACAAAATGTTCATGCGCTCATTTACATGCCAATTAAAGCCCATGCTTTCATTTTTTATATCTCGAATATTAGTTGTCGTTGTGCCCTTAAAATGTTTCTTATACTTACCAGACGTTGTATCGGCCGTACTTTCACTAATGTTATCCAAATGATTCCATTTATCCAGGCTATAGTTGACCGAAAATTCATTGTCCCCGGCATTGATCTGATAGTTCTGCTGTCCGTAATTGCCAAACCCTATCGTCGCTTGATTGACAGCTTTTGTCTTTGTAATGATATTGACTACGCCGGCCATAGCCTCACTGCCATACAGAACGGAGCCGCCGCCCTTGACAATCTCAATGCGTTCTATACTTTCCGCGGGAATCTCCTGGACATTATACTTGCCGCGCCAGGACACCGGATTGCCATTGACCAGAATCAGCGTGCCGTTATCGATGCCGCGGATATTTACTTCGTTGATCATCGTCCCCATGGCTGCCCCGCGTGGTCCGAAGGATTTAAAAGCAATGCCGTTCACTTTGGCTAACACATCCAGCGCATTTTTAGCGCCGCTTTCCTTAATTTGCTTAGCAGTAATCGTTACGGTAGCGGCCGGCACATCGACATCCTTTTTCTCACTGCGGGTCGCCGTCACCACGACCTCATCCAGCGCATACTCATCCATCGCAGCGGCGTCCTTCGCCGCCTGGGCGGCAAACCCAGTTGTTGTTCCTGCCAGCAATGCGCCGGCAATAGCCATACTTAGATACGTTTTCTTCATTCTCTCACGACTCCTTTATGATTTTAATCATGCTATAAAAAAACAGTTGCATAGAGTGACGATGCACTTTATGCAACTGCTTTTTATCCAGAATTCATCCTGACAAATAGTTCTGTCAAAAAGAAGACTCCCAACAGTCGGCAAAAAATCCCTTCCCATCACTCGCGGGTCAAACGGTATTTCATGAACAGGCAGGTCTCCTGACTCTGGAACATTGCCAACCGCAGCCCTTTCCGGTAAAATCACCCGGAGGTATCTTGCAGCAGTTTTCCATTACAGTGGCGGGACCGTGCCGGCATCGCACCGGCTTCCCCTTTACGTCCGAACGGACGCCTGTTCATACCTATATAAAGTTGTAATATTTTCTATTCCCAGCCCAACGCATGACGTTGCGCATAAATTTTTTGTTCCCAATCCTCTGATGAACGCTGTATGAACTCATGCACAAGATACGCGGGCTGAATGGTATTGACAATCCACCGGACCGCATCTGTCTGAAAAGGCTGATGCCAATCGACATGCATAACATAGTCCATGGATTCCTGCCAGGACAAAGGCCGGTGTTCTCCGGCATGCCGCCGCATCATTTGCTTGGTATATTCTCCGGAAAGCGAGCAGTGCAAATGCAGCCCGCGAATATATTTTCTTATTTCTCCCAACTGCTGAAAAACATTTGTCACATAATCGGCCGCCTCTCGTTCACTGCGAAGCTCCAGATTCGTATTCATCAGATGACCCGTATCCAGCATAAAGCCAGTATTGGCATGCTGGACCTGTTCTAAAAGACGAGCAGCTAAATCGGGCCGCTGAAAAGTCAGCCCCGGCCACCAAAGATTTTCAAACAGCAGCTGACAGGTATCCGGCAGATCTTTCATAATCAGATTCACCAGTTCGATTGTCGCTGTAATGACATCATCATCAGATGCAGCAAATTGCCGGGTATAAACCGATAAGGTCGGCGAATCGGCAACATGAAAAACCACATATTCCGGCTGGCAAGCCGCCGCTCGGCCAATGTTCTCTTTCCATACCGCCAGCCATTCTTCCGGCGTAAGCGCGCCAAAATATTTTTTTATATTGGCGGGGTTGCCGAATTCAGCCTGCAGCGCCTTTTCGTCCTCACGCCAAAAACTCAACCAGGCCGGCCAAAACATCAGATGCACCCCCTTGATGCAGGCTGCCGGATGCAGCCGACAATCCCACGCATCACAAGGCATAAATTCTATGCCGGCCAACGCATGACGGGATAGAATCTCGGTCAAGGCTCCGGGACGATTGCCCAGCAACCCCTCATTATCAAAAGAGGCATTGGATAAATTCACCAGTTCTATCAAAATGGCAAGGCTCCCTTTATGTTTAATTCAAACGGAAACGAATTGTGGTCGTAATCGCACAGCGCACTGGATCACCGTAAACATTTTCGGCCGGAGAAAAACGATAATCATAGGCGGCATTCACGGCTGCTACATCCATCGCTTCATATCCCGAAGACTCCGCCACGGATACATTTTCAACGCTGCCGTCTGTTCCCACAACCAGCCGCACCCGGACAATCCCCTCAATACTCTGCTGCCGCAAGGACTCCGGATACAGCGGCGTTACCGCTGATGCCAGCCGCGGCGGCGTTTTTGGCCGCTGCGCATCGCCGTTACCACTGCCGTTACCGCTGCCACTTCCCCCGCCGGTTCCTGTACCGCTGCCGGGCCCGGCGCCACTACCCGTTCCGGTTCCACTGCCGATCCCGGTGCCGCCGCCAGTACCGCCGCCGGTACCGCCGGCGCCGGATCCGCTCGGCGCTGTATTCGCATTTTCACCTGCCGGCGCTGCGGCATGCGTCGCCGTAGATTGTGTTTCTTCCCGAACTGCTTCCTGCATTTTCTTTTCTGTCTCCGCCAACTCCGGCATAACCTCTTTTTTGACCACAATATCATCAAAAGACGGCGGCATCGGTTCGGCCGGAGCCGGTTCTCCTCCCCCACCGCCTCCGCCGCCGGTTCCGACATCGGCATCATAGACCATAACATCAATCGGCTTGCCTTCGTCCATCGCTTTCACCCGCACAAATAACCCCGTCATGGCAATCAGTACGAAGATCATAAAATGCACCAGCACAGACATAGCCAAAGCCCGATATTCATTTTTCGGAGCTTCCTGTATCATTGTCATTTCCCCCCGGATTCAGCTGCCAGTCCAAAACGAGTAATTCCTGCTCCTTTAAGTTTATCCAAAAGTAAAATAACCTTGCCGTAATCCACATCGCGATCGCCGCGGACCACCACGGAAAAATGCGGATTATGTTTCAATTCGCCCTGCGCTTTTTTTATCAGATCGTTTTCCGAAATCGCCTTATCTTCCAACCAGAGCGACCCGTCTTTTTTCAGGGTAACCAGATACGTCACACTGGTCTGCATTTCTGCATGTTCGGCCTTCGGCATATTGATGTCCACGGTTTTCAAATTGACCATATAAAGAGTGCTCAGCATAAAAAATACCAGCAGAAAAAACATGATATCAATCATGGGGATAATCATAACTTCCGGTTTACTGAATCCCCTTCTGTCCCGCAGTCTCATACCGCCGCACCTGCCTCGTTGGGAATCCCCGCCTTAGCAATATCCGTCTTCATACCTTCCACCAAAGAAAAACACTGTTCCATATCCGTGACAATATTTTCAATCCGCTGCGTATAATAGGAATGAACGACCAGCGATAAAATAGCCACACAAAGGCCAAAGGCCGTCGCGATCAGCGCCTCGCCAACGCCGCCCGTGATCGCCGTCGCCTGTCCGGATTGCAGGTTGAAGATACTAAACGCGGAGATCATGCCGCTGATTGTGCCCAATAACCCCAAAAGCGGCGCCATAGTAACAATCACATTCAAATAATAAAGCCGACGACGCAGATGCGAAATAGCAATACCAGACTGCACTTCCATATAAGACGACAAACTATTGTCTTCCGTTACTGCCAACTGCATGGACCCCGCCAAAAGCTCCGGCAGCACCCCGGCAGATTCTTTACTAAATTTCCAGGCTTCTTCATATTTATGCTGCGTCAAAAGATTATAGAAGCTTCTCCCAAAAGTCCGGCCGGCATCGGCCTTGGAAAAATATCCAAACCGCTCGATGGCAATCGCCACGACAAAAATCGAACAGAGCAGCAAAATATACATGACGAACCCGCCCTTGTGAAAAAATTGAATCCCGGTTGTAATGTAATCCATGATAAACCTCCTAAAATTTTATCCTTTATATACACAGGTCGAATGACCGGCCATACTAGTCTCATTCACTGTACTGCCGATACAGCCGAACGCTGATGAACAAAAAAATCAATCCCAGAACAAACAAAATCAATCCGCAGTATGCCATATCCATGTTCCAGACTGCACTGCGCATTAACCGGTTCAGCGCGCCAATCGGAAAAATCATAACCAGCACCCGCAAGACTGACGGCAGACTATCCACGGGAAAAAATGAGCCGCCAAAAAAAGTCATTGGCATAATAATAAAATTATTCACAAAAGCCACATCATCCGGCTGCCGGACGACTAAGCCGACAATCACCCCCAGCGCTGCAAAACAAAAAGAACCAAGCACCGCGCCGACAAGCAAAGATAAATGAATGCCAACAGCGCCAAACACCAGCCATGCCATTAAGAAAATTAATCCGCCAAAAAAAATCCCCCGCAGCATACCGGCCCCAATAATGCCAATGATCACCTCGAAATCATGAATCGGTGAAAGAACCAGATTCTGAAATATATGATAATACATCTTGCCCACACTCACCGAGGTCGCCGTCTGTTGAAAGGCATTGATCATCACGGTAATACCGATGATACCGCCAGCTAAAAAGGGAAGATAACCCCCATCGACTTCCACCCGGTTACCCAGACCGTAACCAAAGGCAAAAAGATAAATAAAGGGAGAAATAATACTGGAAAACACATAACCCATCTGGCCAATTTTTTTATAAAGAATCAAAACCTCCCGACTGAATACCGCATAACATCCCATACGATCAGACTCCCTCCCTGGCCAACCGAATAAAAAGCTCTTCCAGATCATGCGCATCATAGCCGATTTTTTGCTGCAAGGCTGCCTTCGTATCGGAAAAAACCATCTGTCCCTGACGAAACATGGCAATATGATCGCAGAGCCGCTCGGCTTCTTCCATATAATGCGTAGTAAAAACCAGCGTTTTCCCGGCATTGCGCAGCGACGCGATAATGTCCCAAATGGATTGGCGCACATCCGGATCCAGTCCCACCGTAGGTTCATCGAGGAGCAACAATTCCGGCTGCGGAACCAGGCAGCGGGCAATGAGCACCCGCCGCATCATGCCGCCAGACAAAGCCCGGATTGTCTTATTGCGCATATTTTGCAAAGAAAACATCTCAATAATCTGCTCTACCCGGGAGTCCAGCGGCTTCACCCCAAAAAGACGCCCATAAACCTTTAAAGCCTCTTCCACAGTAAACTCCCTTTCCAGATTACTGTCCTGCGGAATCAAACCAACCAGCTTTTTCAAAGCCGGCGTCCTTTGCCCGGCATCCTGCCCCATGATGCGAAGGCTGCCGGAAGTAGGCCGCACCAAACCGGCAATCATCTTCATCAGCGTTGTTTTTCCCGCGCCATTAGGGCCTAAAAGGCCAAATACGCCGCCGCGCGGAATCCGCAGGTTCAGATGATCTACCACACAAATATTATTATACGTCTTGACCAGTTCTTCTGTCTCGACAGCATATCCGGCCTCGTCCATATTGTTCCTCCTCAACGTGTCAGATTGTGTGTTTTGCGTAAAAGATACAAAAAGTAAGGCGTTCCCAAAAGCGCCGTCATAATACCGACGCGGATTTCCATCGGCGGAACCAATATACGACCAAGGGTATCACAAAGAACCAAAAAAGCGCCTCCGGCCAAAACACTGGCCGGCAAAAGACGCCGGTGATCCGGCCCTACAACCATCCGCATCATATGCGGCACTACCAGACCCACAAAACCAATATTGCCGCTGATGCATACGCCGGTTGCCGTCGTCATCGCTGCCACCGCTAAAAGCAATAACCGGTATTTGGCCACCGGCATGCCGACAGCTTTTGCTTCAACATCTCCCAGGACAAGAATATTCAAATGACGGGCCATCAGCAGCATGATAAGAATCCCGCTGCAAATCGGACCGGCGCCAATCAAAACATGCTCCCATCGCCGATAATCAAGTCCGCCAATCGTCCAGAACAGATACTGCTGCAATTTTTGTTCATTGATCACCGTCAAAATACCGGCGGTAATCGCTCCCAAAAGCATGCCAACCACCACGCCGGCTAACAGCAAAGTCATAACCGGCACTTTGCCATGCCGCATAGCCAGACAGACCGTCAGCGTCACCGCAGCCAAAGAACCGACAAACGCAAACGCCGGCATGGCAAACATGCTCGTCTCGCTGAACCCCAACGCAATGGCCAAAACTGCGCCCACCGCAGCGCCGCTCGAAACGCCGATAATCCCCGGATCGGCCAGCGGATTGCTGAAAATTCCCTGCATGACCGTACCGGACGCACCCAGCCCGGCCCCGACCAGAAGCCCCACCAGCGTACGCGGCATGCGGATATGCCAGAGAACGGCCTGCTGCTCCGGCGTAACGGTTACATCACGCAAAAACGGCAGCCCGGCAGCTTGTGACAAAGCCGCCAAAACATTGCGGAAAGGAATGTCAATTTGCCCCCAGGAAAGGGAAAGAACCGCCACCAGAAAAAAAACAACCAGCATGCCAATAAAAAACGTTCCGGAAGAATACTTTGATTTCCTCATTCCTGCTCCTCCCTTGGCACGCCTCGAAAAATCTGCCCGATTTTTTCATTCCAGAGACATTCCTGTATATACTGCGCGCCGCGCAATCCCATAAAAGGCGCGTCCGTCAGTAAAATGCGTTCCTCCACCGGAAAAGCTACCGGAAAAAGCTGAACCGCCCGACACCCCGCACGGCGAAGCAGACTGCTTTCATTGCTGCTGCCCATAACCAGTCCGCTTTTCATCTGCGCCAGATGCCTCTGTATGTTCTCCCCGTCAACCGCAGCGGAATAAACCGTATCCAGCCAGCTGCCCTTCGGCTGCTGAACGCTGCCGGCAACAGCCTGCTGCACAATAACGGTAAGATGCCCGGTATCCGCCCATTCCGTCCGCAGCGCCTCGGCCAGTCCAAACGCAGTTGAAGGCGGCGCCGCAATAACGACCTCGTCAAACCAAAGTTCATCCCAAGTCATCTTAAAATCATTTATGCGCAAAAGAAGTCCATTCCGCACCCGCTCAATTTCCGATAAAGCAGCCGGCATTGAGGACGCAGGCAAAACAGCTTGGATGGCTTCCAGCCAACGCTTTGTCCCAGCGGTCCCATAAGGAATCCCCGGCACAATAAAAGGCATTCCCAGACGATCCTTCAACGCCTGCGCCATAGCCAGTCCCAGTTCTTCATGGACGACAATATTCAACGCGGCCCGCGGTATATCCGAAAGCATACCAGCGAAAGTCCCATCACCCGGACAAGTATTGACCGTATAGCCGGCCAATTGTAAAAGTCGAACCAACTCCCGCCGATCATTAACGCCATTATAATATCCGGTTGTCAGTCCCAGCAAATTGACCCGTTGCGGCTCCGGGTGCGGATTTGGCTGTAGCGGCAGCGTATCCAGCACGGCCAGCGAAGCTTTCACATAGCCTTCGGCAAAGCCGCCGGTAAGCCCGCCGCTGTCAAAAACCACCACCGGGCAGTGAATCCCCATATCCCGGGCAATTCCGGCCGTGTCATCGCCGATCAGACTGGCCGAACAATTACTTTCAATACAAAGCAGCGCTGGCGGTTCCTGCACATATGGCTGCAAGGTCTCGCGCAGATATTCCTCCGAACCAAAAACAATGGACTCGTTATCCAGCTGTGTGCAATGCATCCGCTGGGAAAGCAGCGGCAAACTGTCCTCCAGATGCCGCATGGCGTAAAAATAACACCACAGCGGCCCATTGACAACCACTGCGGCATCCGGAATGCCGGCAAAAAAAGCGGCGGCTCCGGCCAAAGCGCAGCAATCGGCATGCGAGCAAACATCGCTGAAATTATCTGGTCTAAGCATATACTAACCCTCCCCGGCTTGCCTGCCGGCAAACAATTCGCGTCATTGCCCGCATAAGATCCCGTTCTCCCTGCCAGCCGGCCCCCGGCAAAAACAAAGTGTAAACCTGTTTGATGTCAGCCGATAAAAGTTCATGTGTCGTCAAAACAAAATCGGCATCCTGCAGAGCCATCTCAGCCGCGACGCCTTCAAGAACCGGAGCGGCGGTACATGCTTGTAATCGCTGCAATAAAAGCTGCCGTTCTGTATCGGGATAACAGTCAAACAGCTGTATCCCCAACAGTTGTATCCCCAGCCGTTTCAGCAGCGCCAAATCAATTTCCGGCTGAAAATATTGCGCCAGGCGTCCGACACAGTATACGATTTTCTTTCCTGCTAAAACTTTCCGAGCCTGCTCCACCGCTGCGGCAAAGGCCTGTTCCTCAGCGGCTATAGCCCGATCTGCCTGCTCTGGACGGCCGATCATAGCGCCCAGTCGCTGCAGCCACTGTTTTGTTTGTTCAAAACCTACCGGGTAAATATCGCCGAGATACGGAATGGCAAAACGGTCTTTAAGATGCTCTGCCAGTTTCACCAGCTCCTGCTGCCGTTCATCCGCCTTATAACGTCCCAAAACAATCGTCAGAGAAGCAGACGGAGCCGACGCCAGCTGATCAATCGGTATAAAGGAAGGAAAATGCGCGGTGACACGCAGAGAAAAATATTGCAAAAGCCGCTTGATCTGTTGTACATATTCTCCGTATACTCCGCCGCAATCCCCTAACAACATTACAGTTCCCGGTTGTTTCGGCTGCGGCTGCATAAAACGGTCAATCAGCATCCGGGCCGTGTCAATATACCCGGCAAAATATTCGCCATCCAGATAGCCATGCGCAGAAACCGCCGCTACCACAATTCCCAGCTCCTCTTCCATTTCAGCCGCCACAGCTTCTGTATCGTCGCCAATAACGCCGGAAACACAGGAATTGGCAATAAAAATCGCCTTGGGATGATACTTTTCCGCTGCATACCGAATGGCCCGCCGCAACCGATTTTCTCCCCCGAACACCGCTTCGTCTTCTTCCAGATCGCTGGAAAGCAGCGGCACGCTTTTGAGCTCGCATTCTCCATAAGCCTCCCGGATATTGCGATAATAGGAATTGATATCCATACGCCGGGCAATATGAGCACAAGCGCGCGGCGAATGAAAAATCACCACGGCGCCTTCTACATAACACAACGCGCGCCACACGCCCGGCATACTGCAGCTGCAGCTATTACGGCGCTTCATAATGCGCTTTGCCTTAATTGCCATAGTGCTCAACCATGGCTTCCAAATCTTCAAATTCCATCGGCGTAGGTATTTGAAGGTTCGTATTTTGATCAATGGCTGCCGCCAGATTACGATACACCTCTGCCTGCGGCGTTTCCGGCGCAAACTCGAGAACCGTCTGGCGATGGATTTCCGCATCATGTACTACTTTGGAACGAGGCACAAACGCAATGAGCTGCGTGCCGATACGGGCCGCGAAATCACGCAGCAATTCTTCTTCAAATTCTACATTGCGGCTGTTGCCAATAATTCCCCCCAGCTTCACCCGCCCGCGGGCCGCAAATTTCCGAATCCCTTTGGCAATATTATTCGCGGCGTACAGCGACATCAATTCGCCGGAAGAAACAATATATATTTCTTCTGCATACCCTTCCCGGATCGGCACGGCAAAGCCGCCGCAAACGACGTCGCCCAGCACATCATACAGCACTACATCCGTATTGTCCAGCGCCTGCAGTGCCCGCACCTTCTCCAAGGCCACAATAATGCCTCTCCCGGCGCAGCCGACCCCCGGCTCCGGCCCGCCGGCTTCAATGCAATGAATCCCATGAAAGCCGGTATGGACAATTTCCTCCAAAGCGATTTCGCCGCCTTTGCGCTGGCGTTCCAGATCCAGTACGGTACTGCGGCAAATATGTCCCAGCAAAAGCCGGGTAGAATCATTCTTGGGATCACAGCCAATCTGGCAAACCCGGCGCCCCATTCCGCTAAACGCAGCCGATACATTGGAGGCGGTCGTAGACTTGCCGATGCCGCCCTTCCCATAAAATGCAATTTTTTTCATCCTGCCTGTTCACTTTCCTTCCCCATAGCCGCGGCATCCGCGCCGCCGGCAATAATCTGCAAAAGTTCGTCTCGCCGCGCCGCACCATCCGCCGGCTCCGTAAAGACTTCATAGCTGCCGGTAAGCGGATTTTTCACAACCCGTACCGGAACCCGGTAGGCTCGACTGAGATTTTCTGCGGTCAAAACATGTTCCGGTTCGCCATCGGCCAATATTGCCTGCTGCCCGACCAGCATGAGCCGGGAACAAAACTTAGCTGCCAGCGACAGCTCATGTACCACCATCAGCACCGTTTTGCCTGCCGCACAAAGCTCCCGGCAAAAGCGGAAAATTTCCTCCTGATAAAAAATATCGAGACCGGTAGATGGCTCATCCAGAAACAAGAGCGGCGTTTGTTGCGCTAAAACCTTTGCTAGCAACACCCGCTGCCGCTGCCCCCCGGAAATGGCATGAATGGATTTATGCGCCAGTTCAAGCACGCCGGTATATTCCATACAAGCATCGACAATGCGTTCATCGTCCGCCCCTTCCTTTTCCCACCACTTCAGACGCGGATAACGCCCGGCCATCACGATTTCGCGGACGCTGTAACCAAAGGAAATCTCTACCGTCTGCTGCAGATAAGCCGCCTCGCAGGCAAACGCACGATTGGTAAATTTACTGGCCGGCTGTCCATGCAGAAACACTTGCCCGGACAGCGGATCCATAATCCCGCGCAGAGTTTTCAGCAACGTGCTTTTGCCGGCGCCATTCGGACCGATCAGACCCACCATTTCACCGCGCTGCACCGCAAACGATACATCGTGCAATACTTCCATATGATGTCCATAGCCCGCTCGAACATGTTCCGCGGACAAAACGATATCCTCTGCCATCTTCTGCTTCCCCCTACGCCTGCATTGATTTGACGATGCGCAGCACTCGCTCCGCCGACAAGCGCCGCAAGGTATAATAAGATGCTCCCATCTTGCGAGCGATCTGCGGCGCAATGCCCAGTTTCAAAAAATCGGTCTCTGTATCCAGCACTACGGATAATGCCGGCGTACGGCTGAATTTTTCCGCCGCCTGCAGCGCTCGGACAACAGGATCATCCTGATCATACGTTGCATTGGCCCGTCCATCCGTAATCAAAACGACGACCGTCTGCTGTCCTTTATCCCGCCGATCCAGTCCATACAGCATCTGCAAGGTGCTTTCCAACCCCTCAGCCAACGGGGTCTTGCCTCCCGTCGGCAAATCCCGCAGCAATTTTTCCGCTAAATCAACACTGCGCGTCACCGGCAGCAAAACTTCTGCCTTATCCCGACGAAAGGCAATCAGACCCACCCGATCCCGTTTTTGATAGGCTTCCTTTAATAATGAAAGGATAACGCCTTTGACAGTTTTCATTCTTGCTTGCGCTCCCATGGACCCGCTCGCATCCACCAGAAAAATAATATTGGCGCCGATATGTTTTTCACGCACCCGGCTACGATAATCTTCCGGACAAATGATCACGGCCTGCTTTCCAGAGCGGCTCCGCTGATACGGCGCCGCTGCCCGCAAAGTAGCGTCAAAAGCGAGATCCAGCCCTCGGTGTCCATGGGGCAGTTCAGCGCGCACATAACGGCCCAGGCGGCTGTCTGTACGCGTCAGGCTGCGTTTACCGCTGCCTTCACGTTTCTGATGCTCAAAATGATTTTCAATCGACATCGGCGGAACCGGCATATTTTCTAAGGCGGCAAAAACTTGCTCCATATCACCGGCCGCATCCTCTGTCTGATCGTCGCCTGGATTCTGCTTCTCTTCTTCCAGCGGCGAATCCGCTGATTTCTCTGCGTCCTCTTCAGCATCGTTTTCCGGCTCTTCATCGGTATTCTTTTCCGACTGACTATCATCCTCCGATGGCCCGGGCGCATTTTCTTCCGGCGCATCCGGATTTTCATCCGACGAATCCTCCGAATTTTCCTCTGATTTTTCATCCTGTTCGGTATTCGTTTCCGAATCATCTGTAGTCGGTGCTTGTTGCTGAGGCGGCTGTCCCATACGATGCGGCAAAACGAACATCGCCGCCTGTTCTACATCCTGCGGCATAATGTAACTGCGAGCGGCCAAGGCGGCGACGGCCCGCGCCGCTTCCAACAGATATAAATCGGCTCGGTTCCCGCGGCAGTAAGCCCGGGTGCAATATTGCGCCACCAATTCTAAAATAGCCTCGGAAGCTTCCACGGAAGGCAGACAAGCCCTTGCATTGGCAATCTTCTCCGCTAGTTCTCTTTCCTGATCCGCATAAACGGCCCGAAACTTCTCCCCTGTCCGTTCAAAATCCAGCACACGTTTAACGACTTCAACCCGCGCTGTGGCATCCATTTCATCTTCCACAGAAACGAACAGACCAAACCGATCCAACATTGCCGATGAAAGCGTTCCTTCTTCGGGATTCATCGTCCCTACGGGCGTATAACTCACATCTTCTCGATAACAAATGCCGTCGCGCTGCAGCTCAAAAAATCCATTAGCCGCGCTGTCCATAACCGCAGTCAGAAAATCCGACCGCAAGAGGTTGACTTCATCCATATATAAAATTGTCTCCGCCGCCCGGAAAAGCACGCCAGATCGTAACTGTTTCGTACCCGTTGCCAGCGCCGCTTCAAGGTCAATGCTGCCAAAGACCATATCTCCCGTTGCTCCAATGGGAAGCTCGGCGAGTTGTCCGGTTTTCGTCAGCACGGCGGCGGACCGGACCAGTGTTGATTTTGCCGTTCCTTTAGGGCCGGACAGCAGCAGTCCTCCCGCACGGGGATTGACCAATGCAATCAACAATGCCTGCTTGGCCTGTTCCATCCCGACCAGAGCCGTAAAAGGATAATAAAATCGTTCCATCATATCGCCCCTTTATACCAACAGGCTCTCAACCTGCGACCAATCCAACTCGCCGTCTTCAAAAGGCCGCCGACGCATACGATGTGGCAGCGCCAAATGCGCTGCTGCCTTCAAATCCTCTATGCTGACCTCCTGACGACCAAAAAAGGCGGCATGCGTCAGCGCGGTTTTAATGACCGTAATATCTGCCCGATGTCCATCAACCCCAAGCGCAATCGCCATCGCAGCTACTTTGGCTACCTGCTCATCGGGAATCGTTACCGTATCCAGCATCGCCTGCGCCGCCGTAATCTGCTGCGCCAATTTTTGTTGTTCCGATGCATAAGACGCACAAAAAGCATCGGCATCTTTTTCATAAGCCAGACGACGATGAATGACTTCCACTCGGTTAGCCGGCTCATGCTCGCCGACTACAGTGACCGAAAGAGCAAATCGATCCAGCAGCTGCGGCCGGATATCGCCTTCCTCAGGGTTCATTGTGCCAACCAGCACAAAGCGCGCCGGATGGGCATAAGAGACGCCCTCCCGTTCCACCGTATTCACGCCCATCGCCGCCGAGTCCAATAAAACATCCACAATATGATCTTCCAGCAAGTTAATTTCATCTACATAAAGAATATTCCGATTGGCATCCGCCAAAATTCCCGGTTCAAAACGTTTTCGCCCTTGCTGAATAGCCATTTCGATATCCAACGTACCGACTACCCGGTCTTCCGTAGCGCTGACCGGCAGTTCAATGACCCGCATCTGTATCTCTTCCGTTGCCAGGCTGCCTGCATCTGACAGCTTTTTACGGCATTCATCGCACAGTAAATTAGGAAGCGCCGGATTACAATGATAACGGCAGCCCTTCGCAGCCTGCATCGCCGGCAAAAGCGCTGCCAGCGCGCGCACAGCTGTTGATTTAGCCGTTCCCTTTTCTCCTTTGATTAATACACCACCCAAAGACGGATTGATAACATTGAGAATCAGCGCCAGCTTCATCTCTTCCTGTCCAACAATTGCGGTAAACGGATACACTGCTTTTCTTTTCATACAAACAAAGCTCCTTCAGATAAATTTGGGTATGTATGTAAATAAAATCATGTCCGACGGACTATGTAAAACTGCATCGGGCCGGATCGCCTGGCGGCCGGCCGGATACAGAACTATAAACCTTAGAAACTATAGGTCATGCCGATCTGGAAGAACCGTCCCGCAGCCGGATAACGATTTCCCTGAACGCCGGGGTATTCAGAATATTCCTGATTGGTAAGGTTGTTAATCTTAAAATACATCGTAGTTTGCTGATTAAAGTCATAACTTACATTAAAATCAAAAATAGCATAGCTCCGGGTCAAATAGAATTTCGTATCGAGCCCGCTGCCAACCGTTCCGTATAAGTTGGACTTCCAAGGGCCTTTTGTATAATGAACGCCAAAACGATATCCATTGGGTTCTCTATTCTTACCGGCGGCGGCAACGCTGCTATTATTATCGGCTTCTGTATGGATATAAGAGTAACCGACATCATAGCTCCATACATTATCGGCCTTCTTTTTGAATGAAATCTCTAACCCATGTTTTTTCTCAGATGAAACATTCTGCGCGGAATAATTATAATTGGCATCAGGAAGCCAGTAAATCGCATCATGCAATTCACTCTTAAAAATACTGGCGTTGATACTCGTATTTTTATCAAACTGATGATTGACCCCCAATGTTTCTGTATATCCGGTCTCCGGTTTCAAATTAGGATTGCCGTACATATTATACATACCATAGCCAAAATCCTGATACCAGTACAAATCATCTGACGTTGGCGCACGGAACACACGCCCCCAGGATGCATATAGCTGTGTCTTGTCATTGGCCTTATAATTCAGGGCCGCTTTAGGCGTCCAATGATTCCCAAACATATTATGATGGTCTAAACGAAGCCCAGGAACAAAGGACCATTTATTATCTAACTTCATTGTATCCTGTAAGTAAATGGCTTTATTTGTGATTTCTTTATTTTCATAGCCATCAGCCTTATTAGACGACTTACTTTCATGCCATTCCAGTCCGGCAATCATGCGATTATTTTTGCCCAAATCCCACCCATTTTGATAATCAATGCCATAAAGTCTGGTATTGTAATGACTGGTATAATTTGCCGATCTATAATTGTCAAAGAAGCGCACAAATCCCGGCGTTGATTTATTTTCTTTAAATTGATAGCTGATCGCATAGTTATTAAACAACTCATTTTGCATTGCATCGGAATAATAAGCATTATTAATAACATTATGAAATTGATCATAATGAATGGACTGGTGTTCCATGACAAAAGTAGCCGAACTGCTGGCGTCCAATTTATCATCCAGACGTAAAGAAAAACTGTTGTTACTATAATCGCTATGTGGTGCATGATTGGATGCGCCATTCATTTTATAATTATAATAGCCTTGTTTCTGTATTCCTGCCGTCATCATCCAACTCAAAGTTCCATCAGAACCTTCATTGGTCATTTCATAATTATGCGTTCCCCATGAACCCGTATTCAAATCCAAGGTTGTACGTGCTTCCTTGCCTTTCTTCGTAATAATATTGATCACGCCGCCTACCGCATCGGAACCATAGAGAGCGGAGCCGCCTCCCTGAACGACTTCAATCCGATCTACATTTTTCAAAGACGGCAGCATTTTTAAATCTGCCCGCCCTTTACCACTACTTAAACCCTGATCATTATTAAGGCGGCGACCATCTACCATAATAACCACGCGTTCGTCGCCATTGATCTGCGGCGCATCGGCGCTGCCCTGGCGTCCTAAAACCACGCCATTCACATGGCTTAACGCTTCAGCCACATCGGAATAATGGTTCTCTTCTATTTCCTTGGCGGTAATCACGGTTACATTGGCCGGCGTATCCATTTTTGCAGTTGGAATCCTTTCGGCGGTAACCACTACATCGTCCATTTTGTACTCATCCAAAGATCCGCTCGGCGCTGCAAATGCAGTGCTGCCCCAGCAGACGCTGCTCAGCAAAAGAGCCGCAGTAACCTGTCTGGTCAATTTTCCTTTCATCTGTTTTACCCGCATTTCTTCAAAAATCCCCATGTCTCTCTTCCTCTTTGTTTATAATTTTAGGTACAATACCTAACCTAACCAATTTAATCCCCGGCCACCGACAAATGACAATCCTGCGGCTGCTGAAAATCATCGCCATACAAGAGCCAGGCCGCTTCCTGAATGCCAAAAACGATATTCTGCGATACATTATATATATACCGTGCTCTGGGATGACAAATATGATTTTCCCGGACGGCGGCCAGCGTTGCCAGCGAAGGATCGTTCAGATAGTCCTGACTATGCCTATCTTCGTGGGAGGAAGCGTCATTATAGGTGGGCAGAAAAAGATAATCCGGATTACAGTCGACTAATTGCTCCTTGGTCATTGACTGCCCCATATGAATGCCGGCAGCAGCCTTGGCATTGACAGACCCTGTATAGCGGCAGATATCATCAAAGGTACAACCCTTGCCGCCATAGGACGGCATAATAGAAATGAGCGCAATCCGTTTTCCTTTTTGCTCAGCGGGAACTTTGGCAATACGTTCCGTCAGCTCTTTCAATTTTTCATCCATAAGCTTCACAAGCCGTTCACCGCGGTTCTTTTCCCCTAATGCCGCCGCAATCAATCGGATATCATAGCGTACATCCTCCAGATTCTGCGGCGTCCGGCAAACGACAACCGGAATTCCCATGTCCCGCATAGCTGCAATATTCTCCTGTGGAATCCAGCTCTGCACAAAAACCACGTCCGGCCGCAGCGAAGCCACCGTTTCCACCGGCGGATTGCGCGGTATCTTGACAGAAATCTTATCGGTGAGCGCCGCAATATTCGAGTGCCGGCTGTCGCCGAAATTTTCATTGACCGCAACCAGCTTCTCCGGCCGTACCAGCCCCAGAACGATTTCATCGGTGCCAGTTGTCGCCGTTAGAATCCGTTGAGGTTTACGAACAAACTGAACGGCGGCGCCGCTCGCATCCGTAACCTCATAGGAAACCGTCTCCTCCGCTGTCTTTTCACCAACTGCAAGCCCACAGCCGCTAAAGAGAAGTAACGTCGCCAGCAAGAGCCAGCCGACTTTAATCCGGATCTGCGGCATCGGCGCGCTCCTCCAATTCTCCCTCCATCGATAAATACAGCTTTTGCAGCGCCGCCTTTGTTTCCGGCCGAGATTGCCATAACCCGCGCTGATCCGCTTCCAGAAGAATGTCGGCTATACGATGCAGCGCCCAAGGATTAACATCCTTCATCCATTCCTGCATCGCGGAATCCAATGCATATTTTTCGGCATATTTTTCATACATCCAGTCTTCCATTACTTTACTCGTAGCATCCCATTGGTAACTATGCGCAACGTAATTCGCCAGATCGGATGCTCCCTTGTAGCCATGTTTTTTCATGCCGTCAATAAATTTTGGATTCATGGCCTCCCCGCGAAAAATACGCTTGGCCTCTTCCTGTATCGTGCGTACCTTTACCCGCTCACGATCTGTGCTGTCGCCGCTGTATGAATGCGGTGCCTTGCCGGAAAGCGCCCGAACCGTGGCAATCATCCCGCCATGATACGCATTGTAATCATCCGAACTGAACATATGCGTTTCACGATTATCTTCATTCTTGATCGTCACATCCAGACTGCGCATGCGCCGCTGAAACAAATCCGGTTCGTATTGTCCCGGCAGAGCGTCCCCGCCATAAGCCGTGCCGGAAAAGCGCGTATAAACAGCGGCAATGTCATCCAGCGTATCCCACTGCCGGGACTCCAGCAAAGCGCCTACGCCGGCACCATAAGCTCCCGGCGGATCGCCAAAGATACGATACGATGCTTTGGCCCAGGCAGTCGCCCGGTCAGCCCCCTCGTCTTCCAGCCAGGCCGCATCGGCCCGCACGTGTTTCAAAACATAATTATCTTCGTCGCTTTCATCAAGCGCCGTTACCAGCTTGACCCCCTCATCAATCCAATGGACGGCGTTTGGCATGCTGTCGCGAAACAAACCGCTGATACGGCCGGTTACGTCAATGCGCGGCCGTTTAAGCTCCAGCAGCGGAATGACTTCCAGTCCGGTAATCCGTAAAGAAGGCCGCTGCCATACCGGCCGCACACCCATCAGATAAAGGAACTCAGCTACGCATTGACCATGACTGCGCATATTCGCTCCAGCCCAAAGAACAATACCCACCGCTTCCGGATAACGGCCCTCATCGGCAATGTATTGGGAAATCACTTCGTCGCCAAGTTGTTGTCCAATCTCCCAAGCCGCCTGCGTCGGCAGCATCCGCGGATCAACCCCAAAGAAATTGCGGCCGGTCGGCAGCAGATCAGCGCCGCCGCTGGAAGGAGCTCCGGCCGGACTCGGCTCAATATAACCTCCGGAAAGCGCCCGCACCGTATTAGTAATCTCCTGCGTTGTCTGCCGCAAATGCGGAACAATCGCCGAACAAACATAGTAAAGGATGCTCTGCAGCTGCTCTTGCCCAGCCAAAGAAAACCCACATACCATAGCCAGCTGCATAGCTGCCGCGACACAATCCGGATCAAAGCCGCGCTCCTGCAAAAAGCTGATCAACGCATGCGTTCCCTGCTCCAGTTCATCCAGTTTCATGCCATATGTTTTGCCATCAGGAGTCAGACAGCTGCTGTTTTCCAACAGTTCTTCATAAGAATAGCCGGCTTCTGCGGCAAAGAGCTTAATGAGAGACGGAATCTCCCCGTTATCCATTCGCACCAACGCCAGCACATATTCGACCAAATCTTCATCCGGCGGCATTTGTCCCAGAATATGCAGCCCGGTGCGGATCTGCATATTTTTGATATCCGTTACATAGTTGTGCAGCCGCCCGATATAATCGTCAAAGTCATCACTCTCCGGCACATCTTCATTTAAGTTGCAGGCGGCAACTTTGTCGCGAACCAGCGATTTAACGGCATCAAGATTTTCCGGCTGCGTCTGCCGAAAATGGCAATATTCGTCCAAGGATTTTTCCAGTTCCTGCAGTTCATCAAAACTACCGGAAAGCTGCATTGGCGGCGATAAGTGACTGATCAAACAGGCCGCGCCGCGTCTTTTGGCCTGAATTCCTTCACCGACAATCGTCATCCAGTAAGGATAGACATTCGGCATATCCCCCAGCGCTATATCCGGGTAGCAAGCATTGGAAAGCGCCGTGCTCTTTCCCGGCAGCCACTCCAGCGAACCATGCGTGCCGACATGAACGACCGCATCGGCCTGCCACAAATCCCGCAGCCAGTGATAAAAACCGATGTAATGATGCGTCGGCGATGCATCCGGCGAATGCAGCAACTTGCCCGGATCTTCTCCAAAGCCGCGCGGCGGCTGAACCGTGATAAACACATTGCCATTCAGCGTCCCCGGCACTAGCAGCGCATCATCATAGTTAAACACATCGCCGGGCGCTTCTCCCCAATCAGCGATGAGCTTTGCCTGCACAGCTGCCGGCAGTTTTTTGAAAAAACTCTGATACTGTTCTGCCGACAAATGCCCATAGGCATTTTTTATCTGCTGTTCACTGATAAAACGGCGGTCATTGGTTGCATGATTGGTAAGTTCTTCCATGAAGCTCTTGCTGTCGGCCGGTATATGGTCGACAACATACCCGGCTGTCTGCATTGCGCGCAGCAGCCGGCGCACGCTTTCCGGGGAGTCCAGCCCGGCAGCGCTGCCAATATTCGAATTGGTCGCCGGATAATTATGAAAAACAATCGCAATCTTTTTATCCCGATTGGCTTTATGCCGCAGGGAAGCCCATTTAGCCGCTTTAGCGGCCAGCCGTTCCATGCGCTCCGCCAAAGGCTGATACGATGCCTCGCCAATATCATTTTTCACCTTGGCCGCAATCGGCACCGAATGAATCACGCCGTCAAATTCCGGCAGGCTCACACTGACAGAAACCTCCATGGGATCAAGTCCTGCGGTCGATTTTTCCCAGTTATCCCTATCGGCCAATACGGTATAAGCCTCTAAAATCGGCACATCCAGACGTTCAAACGCAGCAATCGGCGTCCCTGCAGCCTTCAGGGAAAACTTCATGGTATTGATGATCACATCAACCAGCTTCCGGTCCTCCCGAAAAAAATAAGTTCTGATTGCATCCATAAGAGACGGCGCTCCCAATTCTGCATTGCCGACCGTATTCGTAAAAATCGCAATCACATTCAGGCCTTTTCGTTCCAAAGCCCGAATCAAAGCTGTATGATAGGTGAAATCTCCCGTCAGCCACTCGGTACGGTAAAACATCACGCCGACGGTCGGACGCCCGGCGGCATAATGCGCTTGTAGGTAGCCCTCAATATTCTGACAATTGTCTATCCATTCCGGATGCCAAACGCCATGCCACGGCAAAAGTTTTGGCTCCGCAACAACATAACTGGTTCCGCCAAAAGTATTGCTCAACCAAAGAATGCATTGATAAAGATTTTCCTGCCCATCATAGCGAAAATACTGCTTCACCCGCAGAATTTGTTCCGGCGTAAAGCCAACGGTAATTTTATCTGCGCCGGGATTTTCTACCAAAATTAAATATTGAAGCTGGTGCCGTTGCATAAAATGCGAAGCTTTTTGGCAAAACGGAGCATCCAATCCCGTTCCCATCCACAGGAAAAGTATGAGATCCGCCGCAGCAATCCGCCTCTCCCATTCTCGGCTCCATTCCTCGCTGCTATCCGTCAGCCAGGCGCGGCAGTCGATTGTTTTAGCATTCTGTCCGAGCCGATCGAGATTCTTTTTGTACAGACAATAACTGCGAGTAACATTCGTGATCAATAAAATATTCACACCGGTTCACCGTCCTTTACTCCCAGCGCAGCCTGCACTGCCACTGCCAAAAGCTGTCCCAAAGCTTCCATAACGCCATTGTCCGCTGTCCAGGCAATGGCGGGCGCAGTCACGCCGCAATAATCAGCCATAATACGAAGCAATCGTTCGGCAACCGGCTGTATTTCCTCCCACCGCAAAAGGCCCCAGAGATATTCGTCATATAAATGTATGTAAAGAACGCCATAAGACACCAGGGTATCATCATTTTTCAAAGCATAAAGCTGTTCCAGAAATAAAGGCTTCCGAAGACCAGTATTCTTTGCCATCGCTTGATAATCGGACCACACAGACGTCTCGGTCACGCCAAAACGCTGCAATCGTCGCAGCAGATCATGCTGACTGACCGCATTCAGTCCGGACTGCCGGTCCAAAGCTTCTTTAACCGCCGCCATTACCGCTTTACCGATCAGCTCGCCCAGCTTCGAATGCTTGCCGGCGCCATCTAAATAAAGCGGCGATTCCGGATTCGCGATAAGAATCGTTTGATCGGTCCCGGAACCCGTTGCCAGTCCATTGGAATAATGGCTGCCCTCCATAAGTTCCTGAATCGCCGCTGTTTTTGCCTCGGTACACGTAACCAACGCCCGGGCCATTGTCCCGGGCGGCATATCCGTATCCAGCGCCAAAATAATATTAATAGTGCCCGGACGATCCGGCTTTTCCAGTTTTTTAAAATACTCCGCCGGATCGCCGACGCGCCCGCCGTTGGTCTCAATTCCGCCCGTTACAATAGCAGTAACCGTCAAATCCTCATAGGAAAGCGATTTGATGGATACATTTTCCATATGCGCCGCCGTTCCCATACCAGTCACGGTATCCGGGTTCAGACCAAGACGCTGCGCTACCAGCCGCATGTGCTCCACATAAGTATCGGCCAGCAGTTCACAAGGCATACCGGCTCCACGGGTCCCATCATGGTTAAAAACAGCAGAAAACTCCTCATGATAACCGCCATTATAAACGGAAGTACTCAACACTTTACGTTTTCCCTTAAAAAAGACAACAATGCTTTTATCATAACGATAGGCAATATCACCGGTCGAAAGACGCGCCAGTTCCATTTTTGTGCTCATCGCGTTTCATCCTCTCAAAAAAAAATCAATAAAGGGCTGCGCAGGGCAGCCCTTTACTGCCTCAGACCTATGCTTGATGCTTACCCGCCGTTCCCGCCATGATGCGTTTATAGGTACCATGGATCTCGTCTGCCGACGCGCCCTTTTCCTTCAACGCTTTTACATGAATCATTGCCGAACGGTATTTAGCATGCGCCGGATCCGTTGGGATCTTATCAATATCCATTGGATCAAATGCCATGATCTTTTTGAAGACTGCATGGATTTCATCGGCGCTCTTGCCCGCTTTTTTAGCGGCCTCCACATGCTTCATGGCGCTTTCATAACGCGCTTTTCCATGTGGATCCTGAGGAATTTTATACTCCGGATGTGTCATTGTGTCACCTCCCTTCATCTGTGTTATGACAACAAACCGGCTATCATAACACAGATGAATTATAAAGGATATAGTAATCATACAGTCAAGAAAAACAGACAAATAAAAAGAGCTCCCGTCACCTTGACGAAAGCTCCGACATTCTCTGTTCAGCGGCAATCCAAACGGCTGCATACACTTATGCAACAACACATTGCTGTACAGAATCCCCTTCCCATCGCTCGCAGGTATTAACGGTGATTGTCAATCAGGCAGGTCTCCTGGCTTACAGTTCATCACTTCTCTCCCCTTCCCGGGGCTTGCGCCCCAGTGGCTTATTGAGAGTTGCTCCCTGTTACAGTGGCGGGACCGCGTTGGCTTAAACCAACTTCCCTATTGAGCCCTTACGGGCACCTGATTCATCTATAAAAATATACTTATATTGACACCTAACCTGTTTATAATAACATTGGAAGAAATACTTGTCAAATACAGTCGACAGAAAAAAGAACCATTGTACAACTTTTTTCTTGTCTCGAAACGGTTAAAAACGTTCCGGATAAACGGACGTTTGACACCCAAAAACCCACAAAGCCTTACGGGGCTTATTTTTTTGCGCAAATTGTAATTTTGTGTATTGCGTAATATGGTAATTTATGGTATAATACATATATGAATTGTTTTCTATAGAGGGAGGCCTTTACTGTGCGCTTGACTTGTAATGTAACCAAAGCGGGTAAAATGTATTATGTCATTCGCTCTATCAAACGGGATGGGAAACACTCGTCCGAGGTTGTGGAACGCCTGGGAACCGAAGATGAGGTTGCACAGAAGTATCAGTGCGCCGATCCCCTTGCCTGGATGAAAGAGCATGTAAAAGAACTAACGGCTGCTGCACAGCAAACCAGCCAGAAAAAAGTTCTTGTTTCCCTTGCCACCGATGCCATTCTCCCTCTTGGTTCGCGCAATTCTTTTAATATTGGTTATCTTTTCTTGCAGCAGGTCTATTATCAGCTGGGCCTTCCCTCTATATGTCATCAGATTGCCAAGCGGCATAGTTATGCATATGACATGGATAATATTCTTTCACGGCTCATATATGGACGGATTCTTTTTCCTTCTTCCAAGGCATCCTGCCTCGAGCTGGCGGAAGGCTTGTTTGAACCTCCTCGTTTTGAACTCCAGCATGTTTATCGCGCGCTTTCTGTCCTTGCCGGAGAATCGGATTTTATACAGGCGCAGCTTTATAAGAATTCCAAACGCATTACTAAGCGTACAGATGGCGTACTTTACTATGACTGTACAAATTACTTTTTTGAGACCGAAGCCGAAGAAGGCTTAAAGCAATATGGACCTTCCAAGGAGCATCGCCCCAGTCCCATTGTCCAAATGGGGCTCTTTATGGACAGGTCAGGACTTCCGCTTGCATTTACTATCACCCCGGGTAACCAGAGTGAGCAGACCACGCTCTGTCCTTTGGAAAAACAAATCATGAAGGATTTTGAGCTTTCCCGTTTTGTTGTCTGTACGGATGCGGGCTTGTCTTCAGCAGCGAACCGAAAGTATAACAATTTTGGGGAGCGCGGCTTTATTACGACGCAATCCATAAAAAAGCTGGATAAAAGTTTGAAATCCTGGGCCCTTGCCGAAGAGGGCTGGCATCTTGCTGGCAGTAAGCAGTCTTTTAATATAGGGGATATAGAGGATATTCCGGCCAATCGGGATAAGATTTTTTACAAGCAGAGGTTTATTGAGGGGTACGATGAAGAGCGGGAAATCGAGTTCAATCAAAATCTTATTGTTACTTTTTCGCTGAAGTACAAGTTATACCAGCAGCGTATCCGGGAACGGCAAGTGGAGCGTGCAGAAAAGCTGGTTGGAGATCCTTCCCGAGCAGATACGGTTGGCCCCCATGATGTACGTCGTTTTATACGGAAAACGAAGGTTACAAAGGATGGAGAAATCGCATCAATCCGCAAGTACACCCTGAACCAGACCGTGATCGAAAAAGAAGCTCGTTTTGACGGATTTTACGCGGTATGTACCAATCTGGAGGATGATCCGGCAGATATTGTCGAGATTAATCGCAACCGCTGGGAAATAGAGGAATCGTTCCGTATCATGAAGACGGAGTTTGAGGCGCGCCCGATCTATTTGAAACGAGATGACCGGATCAAAGCACATTTTCTTACGTGTTACATCGCACTTCTGCTCTATCGCCTGATGGAACTGCAGCTAAACCAGGAAAGTGCATGTACGTCCATTCCAGGTCGGCTGCATCGGCACTATACAGCCAATGAAGTCATCCGCACTTTACGCAATATGAATATGACAAAAATTGGTCAGGATGGTTATATTCCCGCGTATAAGCGGACGGAACTAACAGACAAACTGCACGACGAGGCTGGTTTTAGGACGGATTTCCAGCTTTCTACCGAAAAAAGCATGAAAGGATATTGCCGCCGCAG
>Ga0183095_10669_pt1 | contig 70718 bp, 56 predicted proteins | sample BioMet4_FD_130346 | JGI IMG/M metagenome (GOLD analysis project Ga0183095, IMG submission 130346) | Microbial communities from bioreactor (seeded with sewage sludge) at LBNL, California, USA - Biofuel metagenome 4 (v2) (version 3) | ecosystem: Engineered > Bioreactor > Anaerobic > Unclassified ... | reverse complement strand
CGTAAGCGGTCAATCAGACCCTTCTTACGCCGCTTGAGTTTTCTGTCATGGTTTATCCCACAGGAGGACGACCATGGCAGCAGCAGAGGTATGTTCCGAGAAAGCGGTGTACTGGTCTGAACATATTGAGGCTTGGCAGAGGAGCGGCCTGAGTCAGGGAGCTTACTGCCGGCGGCATGATCTTTCCCAGAGTTCCCTGAGCTATTGGCGGAAACGTTTAGGGGTAACAAACGACGGCGAGGCCGCGTCTTTCGTCACCATCGTCCCCGTGCCACTGCTCGCGTCGGCTCAAGCAGACATGGCAAGCGCACCTGATCCGCTGCTGGTACATGTGGGTGACGGCTTTCGCATCGAGATCAGAGGTGATTTCGCCGCGCCGGTGCTTGAGAAACTTGTTCGCACGCTGACGCGGCTGTGATGTTGCCGGCAAACGGCGTCCGGGTCTACTTGGCCCTGGGCGCCACGGACATGCGCAAGTCCATCGACGGTCTGTCCCTCCTGGTTTCACAGCGGCTTAAGCTTGATCCGTTCGCCGGCCATCTGTTCGGTTTTTGCAACCGCAACCGGACTATTATCAAGCTGCTTTACTGGGACCGTAACGGTTTTTGCCTGTGGCACAAGCGACTGGAGCGTCATGTGTTCCGCTGGCCAACCCGCGAAAGCGAAGTGCTGGCCATTGATTCCCGGCAGCTCACTTGGCTGCTCGACGGCCTGGATCCCCTGACTGTGAAGGGGCACACCAAGCTGGAGTATTCAACGATCTTTTGAGCAGTATTATGTTGATTAAATTGAAGAATACTGGCATATTATTCTGGCCGTGGACATCAATTCCCTCCCAGACGACCCCGCCGCCCTTAAAGCTCTCATTGTCGACATGGCCGCGGACCATCAGACGCAGATTACCCAGCTTGAGCAGCGCATCCGGCTCCTGAACTTGATCATCTACGGTCCGAAGTCCGAGAAAAAGCCCCGCACCGGCCAGGCGCAGCAGCTTTCCCTGTTCGACGAGGCCGAGCAGGCGGAGGAGGAGCAAAAGCCGCAGACTTTCGAGGAGGCCTGCGCCCCGGCCCACACCCGCCGCAAACGCGGCCGTCGCCCCATCCCGGCCGATCTGCCCCGGGTGGAGATCGTCCACGACCTGCCGGAATCGGAGAAGGTTTGCCCTTGCGGCGCGGTCCTGGTCCGCATCGGCGAGGAAGTCAGCGAAAAACTCGACATCGTGCCGGCTAAGATCCAGGTCATCCGCCACATCCGGCCCAAATATGCCTGCCGGACCTGCGAAGGCGTGGAGGACGATGGGCCGACGGTGAAAACTGCGCCCATGCCGCCCCAGATTATTCCCCAGGGCATCGTCAGCCCGGGCCTTTTGGCCCATGTCGCGGTAGCCAAGTACGCCGACGCGCTCCCTCTGTACCGTCAGGAAGATCAGTTTATGCGCCTGGGCCTGGACATCTCCCGAGGCACCCTGGCCGGCTGGATGATCCGGGCGGCCAGGGCCTGCGAGCCGCTCATCGACATGATCATCGAAGAAATTCGTTCAGGTCCCATCGTCAACATGGACGAAACCACGGTCCAAGTGCTGCGCGAGCCGGATCGGGCCAATACCGCCAAGTCGTACATGTGGGTCGCCCGGGGCGGAACGCCGGGAAAACCGGCCGTCCTCTTTCGCTATCATCCGACCCGGGCCGGCAGCGTGGCCACAGACATCCTTGGCGACTTCCAAGGCTATCTGCAGACCGACGGCTACAGCGGCTACGAGGCCCTGGGCGAACGGGAAGGCCTGTGCCATCTCGGCTGCCTGGCCCATGTCCGGCGCAAGTTCGTCGAGGTCGAAAAGTCTGCCGGCAAGAAGGCCAAAGGCGGCACGGCTCATGCCGTCCTGGATTTGATCGGCAAGCTCTACGCCGTGGAGCGACAAGCCGAAAAGCAAAAGCTCAAGCCAGAGCAGATCGCCGCCCTGCGGGCGGAAAAGTCCGGACCGATCCTGGACAAGCTCAAGGTGCTGCTCAGTGCCCGCGTCGCCACCACGCCGCCCAAGAGCCTGCTCGGCAAGGCCATCGGCTATGCCCTCAAGCTGTGGGACCGGCTGGTCGTCTATCTGGAAGACGGCCGGCTGCGCCCGGACAACAACCTAGCCGAAAACGCCATCCGTCCCTTTGCCGTGGGCCGCAAAAACTGGCTGTTCTCAGGCCACCCGCGCGGCACCGACGCCTCGGCCACCCTGTACTCCCTCATCGAGACCGCCAAGGCCAACGGCCTGGAGCCATACCGCTATCTGCGGCACCTCTTCGAGCACTTGCCGGCCGCGACCACCGATGCCCAGCGCAAGGCGCTCCTGCCCCAGCATATCGATCCGCAAAGCCTGATCATCCCTGCCTGAACTTCTGCCGCCTTCCGATTGCCCTGACAAGATGCGCCTTATTGAGCGCTTACGTCTGTTCCCTCTGACAAGCCATACGTTCGACTTTTTCACGCAGCAGAGCGAGTTCCTGTATGAGCAGCCGATTGTCGGCATTGAGGCGGTGGACGATGCTAACCAAGCGATGGATGAAAATGAACAGGATCGCTAGGAGTGCACTGAACATTACGACAAAGGGAAAGGCCACACCGGCCAGAGAAGCTGCCTTGTTGGCGAAGGCGGGCCAAAAGATGAACAGGGCCGGTAGGATGGCCACAGCGGACAACATGAACAAATCATAGATGTCCAATTGGCCACGAGCCGTTTTACGCAACGTGTAGCTAATGTAAAGCAAAACGAAGGCAGAGAGGATCATTGCGGTCTTGACCATAGCTGTTCACCTGTCCGGCATTGATGCCCTGGTGTCGGCCCTGCCGATCGGGATGTGAGCCCGGCAAGGACGCATTGGTCTTGCTGTTTCCAGCATCTTCTTTCCTAGCGGAGAGGGGGCTCCTTCTGTCAAAAGAAAGAAAGCGGCTTCACGCGCGCCAACAGGATATGAGAAATGACGCGAATCATATAGGCTAAGGGCTTCCAACCCGTGATGGAGCTTTCGCCGGCCGCCCGTTCGCGCATAGTGACGGGGACCTCGGAAATTTTCAAGCCGACACGTAAGGCCCAGGCCAGAGAAATCGGCTCCGGGAAATCATGGGGATAGTTCCTGGCGAAAAAGTCGATGGCCTGACGATTCATCAGGCGCATGCCACTGGTAGGGTCGGTGACGCAACATTGCCAGAACAGCAGGTTCAAAACACATGCGATGATGTTCGAGCCCAGACGACGGGGCAGGGTGGACTGGAAGCCACATCTATCTAAATATCGGCTGCCGATGACGATGGGGGTGGGGTGTTTCCGATATGTCTGGAGGAGCTTAGCGATTTGGTCCGGCGGGTGCTGCCCGTCACCGTCTATTTGAACGCAAAAATCAAAATTTTCCGCCAGGGCGTATTTGAAGCCTGTTTGAATAGAACCGCCGATGCCAAGATTGCGCGACAGACGAACAACGGGTGACAATCGTCGCGCGACGGTAGCTGTGTTGTCCCGTGAGCCGTCGTCGATGACGATTGTGGCGTATCCTTGGCGCAGCGCCTGGATTTCCTGGAGTAGTGGGCCGATGGATTTCTCCTCGTTGCAGCACGGCAGGATCAACAGAACGCGCGGGGAGTCGTTCATGGTTGCAGTCCTAGCAATTTTTTAAGCTTGTAGCGAACGATCAAAGTATAAACATAGAGTATCCGTTTCGGCAAATTTTCCATCTTCGTTTGGGGGGTACCGAACAGGGCGCGCCAGCCCTGGAGCCACAGATCTGGGCCTTTTTTACATTTTTCTGCAAAGAATGAGCGAATCAGCCGGCCTCGCCGTCGGGCGTACACGGTGTAATTGGCTCGCCCTTTGGGGGAGAAGCTAGCCATCCGCCCACTGTCGGCCAGGGTGATTTCATGGTGCTGATGAAGTTTGCTGCCGGCAAACGGGGCTGTTACGAAAATACCTACTTCGTCCAAGCCTACTCGGACCAGACGGCGCAGATACGCTTCGGACGCCGCAAAATCCTCTGGAGTTTCTTCCGGGTGGCCGACCAGGAAACAAGCTTGGGTCCGGATGCCATGCCGTCGGCAGGCCTGGACCAGCTTGGCTCCGTGCTCATAATCGAAGCGCTTGCCGATAATTCGCATCAGTCGTGAGCTTCCCGATTCGGGGCTGATCGAGAGGAAACGGCAGCCGGCCTGGGCCAGAAGAGGCACTTGATCCACAGGGATTGTTTCGGCTTTTGTGCCGCTGACGAAGCCAAAGTGGACGTCCGCCTTCTTTTCGAGCAGCAGCCGGGCAATCTCGCCCCACCGTTTTGTCTGGACCGTAGGATTCAGGTCCTCGATCTGGAAGTCGGACACGTGCATCCTGTCTTGGAGTATCAGCATCTCGGTCACCACATCCTCGGGGGCATTTGGTATCCAGCGGCGAGAGTTGGTCCCAGGAATGACACAAAAATCACAGGCGAAGGGGCAGCCCCGTGAGGTGAGCATCGGAAAAAAGCGCGCAGTTTTGGGACCATGGGAATAGGGCAGCGCCCAGTAGCCGCGGCAAGCAAAAAGTTCCCACGCCGGGACGGGATGGTGGTATCCCCGGTGGGTGAGGCGGACGGGTGGACGTCTGACGGTGGCTGAAATAAGGTTTGAGGGAAGGCTCTGGCCGCCGGACCGGACCGCTTCCCTGACATCCCTCCAATTGTAGCAGGGATCGCCGCACAGGAGATAGTCCGCCCCGACGGCGAAGAGCTCATCGGCGACGCGGGGCAGGGCATAGGCGGTCACCGCCTGGGCGTTCTCCAAGACGATGACCGGGGTGGCGGGGACCGTTCTCTTTAAACACCCGATGATCCGCAGCAGCTCAGGGTGGGACATGAAAGAGATAGCGTAGACAACGAAGGCTTCGGCGCCGGTCGTCGCCGGCGTGTCGAGATATCGTGTCAGAGGCACTCCCTGCCAGTAATGGTCTCGTTCTTCCTCCAAGCAGCGCGGATCGAGACCGAAGAGGTCGAGCACCGTGACCTCTTCTCCGGCATCACGTAGAGAGGCGGCAAAAACCGCCAGCTCGAGCGGCCAATACGGAATGCCTGATCCTAGGAAGTCATTTTTCTGGATCGCGATCCGTGGCGAAACGAGCGTCAGGCGCATGGGCGAATGTCGTGTCCTCTCGAAAACAGGCGGTTGGCAGGATTGAAGAGTGCATAAAAAATATTTTAATCTTGGGAAGGGACGCAGCCCTTAGTCGAGCACAGGGTAGTGGTTGGTGCGTGCGCGTTCAGCCTGCCAAGCAGCTGGGTCACGGCCGGCTGCGATCCAGCGTGCGAAGCCGTAGCCGATATCCATGGCGTCAAGCGTGCCAATATAGTTGAACGCTCCCTGCCGACCGATGGTCCGGAAGTTTTCGAAGGAATCACAAGTGGAAACGAGTTCGTGTAGGCCTGCTTCGAAGCCGGCATAAAAGACCGGATAGCTTTTTGGGAACCGGAGGACCTGGGAGTGCAGAACGTCAAAGCCCGCATAGCCCATATCTCGCAGGCCCTGGATGGAGGCCTCGATCAGGGCTGCGTCATTGAGTTTGGCCAATTCACGGGCGGGGCTGCTCATGATTTCGCAGCACACAATACTGCCGTTGGGAGTCATGGCAGGATCGAAGGTTTCCTGTTCACTTAAGCGGTGAAAGACAATGTGGGGGTCGGGGATGAACACCCAGGATTCCTTGATCAGGCTAGGTGTATCAACATGGAGGAAGACGAGCATCAGGTCGTTAAGTCGCAGTGTGCGTTCGACAACTCCAGAGAAATGGACAGGCAGTGCGTCTTCCATGAGGTGAATGGTGTCGGCCAGCGGTAGAGTACTGACGACAAAATCATCAGGCCCGACGGATAACCGGCGAAGTTGCCCCTCATGGCTGATCGTCAGGCCGTTGATTATGCCGCCGTGGGCTTCAATGTTCGTTACGGTCTGGCCTTTTTCGAAGTGGGCCTTGCCGCTGCCCCGTGCCTCGATGGCGTTCCAGATTGTGGAGAGTCCCCCCTTGGGATAACGGAAAGTCAGCGCCTCGAAATCACTGCTTTTGCGCAGTTTTAAAAGGCGTCCGAGCACCTCTCCCAGAGAAGGCGTCTGGACGCGACCACGCGACAGCTTAACGTCCAGTTTTACCGGATCATCCCAAAGCTTGAGAGCGATCGGCCGGAAGAGGATTTCATAGAGCGCCTTACCCATGCGGCCGTCGAGATCCTCTTCGAACGTAACGGGATTGGTTGGGTGGATGAGGCACAGCGCTAGGGCCCAGGCATAGTTCAGGACCATTTTGGCGAAGGCCGGTAGGCCGAAGATACCGATCAGGGAAAAGGGTGATGGAGGATACGGCAGGTAATGACCGCCCATGAAAATACTGCTGATTTTTTCTCTCGTGAGCCAGTCGCCGGCGGGCAGCAGTCTCTCGATCCGTTTGACCAATGCAGTGTCCAGCGAAAAGATTTTGTGCGGTCCCAGATCGTGGGAGCCAATGCCATCCCATTGCACTGTTCGGGCCAGACCGCCCAGCGCCTCATCCCTTTCGATGACGACGAAGTCGAAAAATCCGGCATCCATTAGTCCGGCAGCGGTGGCTAGTCCGGCCGGTCCGCCTCCCAAAATGTAAACGGTCATTTCGTGATCCTCGCCAACATGGTTGTTTGACTTGCATAGTAGGGGATGGGGATGCGCTGGATGAAGTCAGGAGTCAATTTTGTTAAGATAGCCGCCAGGGGCATTTTGTAGTGGATTGCCATGTGTTCCAGGTAGCCGAACTGGAGAAGTTGCCAATAGCGTTGAAAATGGAACGGCTCGAATCCAGACACACGGCACAGCGTGGCGATGGTCTTGGGCGTGAAGTGCTGGAGATGCACGGAAAGGATCCACCAGAAACGCCTTCCGGCCAATTTGGCCTGCCAAGTGCCGATATCTGGGTAATTCAAGAGCAGTATCCCATTTGGTTTCAGGAGTTTTTTCGTTTCGCGTAAAGCAGCCCTCGGATTCGGGATGTGCTCGATGACGTCCCAGAAGCTGACCATGTCAAAGCTTTCCGGTTCGAAACCGTGGTTGTTAATAGTGCCCTGTTCAATCTGGAGTCCGCGTTTTTTCCCTCGCTGAACGAGATCGAGCGAGGGTTCGAGGCCGAAGGCGTCGTAGCCAAAGCGTACGGCGGCATCCAAATATGCGCCGCCAGCGGTACCGACGTCCAGGACTCGGGCTCCCTTTGGCGGCAGGAACCGGGCGTGCCTTTTTAGTGCCCAGTGAAAACTAGCCACCCGCATGGCATGTTGGCTGTCGTGCCCGGCTTCTTTGGAACTTTTGTAGGCCTGGACAATGACATCTTCTGTAAAACGAGGATTTTCGTAGATAAGACCGCAATTATCACAGACGACTAGACGTTGGACCCCGGGGAGGCCTGAAGCGGCTCCGTAGAGTTTTAATGGATCATTTTCCTGGACGATCGGCTCGTAGAGTGCATGGTAGTTGGTCGAATCACAGAGAGGACAAGGAAGCTCTTGTTTTTTTGTGATCATAGGCTTTGATTCCTAGTGAGTGTGTAATCAAACATGAAGAAATTCAATAGAGCGATGGGATTTAGGCAAACATAGATAGGATATAAAAATCCAGCGCGCGGTGCCCTTTTCAAAGAATCGTTCAGCGGCTGTTTGGACGATTTTGTGTAAATTTTGTTAAGTGGAACAACAAAAAAACAAATTATAATCAAATGGTGCCTGGAAAATATGTCAAAAAATGACTGAAATAATTTTTTTTGTGTGACAACCGTGCCAAGTGTGCATTCCTATTGCTATGGGGATACGAGGGGACAAAGGTAAGAAAATATCAGCACTAATTCCTCAAAATTATTGCTTTCACGACTCTAGGCAACATAGACAGCGACGTTTTTCTAAAATAATCGCGCGCTAATGTTAAGTCTTTTTTTGACAATGACCGAATGCTGCGGGGCGAAGAGGTCCTAGCCTTCCCATCCAGCTTCATGATAGCTATACCCGGGTTTGCGTTGGCCTTTCCCCCGCTAGGTATCCCAGCTAAAAGTTCGTGACGCCGGTCCCGGAGGGCAACGTCATGAAAAATGGCCGATTCACCGAGGGATAGCTCATTGGGATTTTGAGGCACCCCCCCGGATGCATGTTCTCCTGCACCGTAAGGGCATTATCGTGAACCACAAGCGAGTCGAGCGTGGGTACCGTGAGGAAGGTCCAGCGAGGGAGCCACCTGCGTGTCGTACCACTCGGACCGACCGGCCCGAACCAACAGTGGGCTATGGATTTCGTGAGTGATTGCTTGGGAAACGGTCGATGGTTACGTGTGCTGCCTATCGTTGATCTTTTTGACTGACGTTCTCCGGTGATCGGGTGGGCCACTCCCTGATGGGTAACGGGTGGCTCGCGTTCTGGAATGCCTGAGCGCGTCATGGGGAACCATCCAGCAATTATCCGCCCGGACAATGGTCCTGAGTTCACGAGCACGGCCCTGGGGCGGTGGGCTTATGGTCGAGGTCGAGCTAGAGCTAGAGTTTATCCGTCCTGGCAAACCTATGGGAAGCGGCACATCGAAAGCTTCAACGACCGACTACGGGAAGAATATTTGAAGGCCCAAGCGTACACATCTCTCGCCGAGGCAAAGCAGATCATTGAGGATTGGAGGCAGGATTACAACCCCGTGCGTCCTCACCGCGCCTTTGCGGGTATGAGCCCTGAGGAATACCGAAAAGCCGTAAAGGAGGGAACACCTCAACCCAGGAGTCCGATCTTATCCTTGATATACTCAATTGGGATAATGTCAAGGCACTCCGCCCCAACCCTAGCGTGGCATGTTTTAGTGGAGTTTGCCAGTTTTGACTGTGATGGGCAATTTTTCGACGGCAATTTCACTTTTGTCCGTGGAGAGTGATGACTTTTTTGATGATGGTTGATAGAACGATGTAAGGATTAGCAGTCAGCATATTGTATTTTATGGAAAATTATACATATATTTCTATTGCTAAACATAAACAAAAATATTATCTAGTACGTGTAATTCTTGACGTATTTTCTGCTTACTGGCAAGTAGATTCCTTTAAAGAAATAAAACAGTTTCAGACGATGATGATGCCGCCCCTGCCAGTGGTTGACATTGTGGATGGTTGATGAACGGATTCAGAGCCCTTCAAAGGGGAACGCATTTTGAAGAATAACAGGTCAAAATTTAACCTCGCCGTCATTATTCCTGAGCTCTGTAAATACGGCGGGGCGGAACGCTATCTCATCGAATGCCTGATGCGATGGCAGGATTTACACTGGATAACCGTTTATGCCACTAAATTCAACGAGGAGCTCCTGGCTGAGTCCGGTCTGACGAAAATCAAGACCAAACGTTTGACGCCTCGCTTTGAAGGCGAACACGCCACGCTCCTCAATGCCGTGCTGCTCCCAAAAATTTGGGAAACGGAAATCGGCAGGCACGATGTTTACCATACCCACCTGTGGCCGACACACTTACTCAATTTGCATCCGATGGTGTGGTTTCCGCATGAACCTTTGCGAATGCTTTATGACCTTCGCTATGCGCAAATAGAAGATGACAGCATTGGAAAACTGCAGAAGAAGTTGCATTTCTATCCGAAGCAGACCTACGACAACATTGACGGTAATGAATACGAAGCAACACTGGCTGCCATTGAGGCATTTGACAAGACGGGCCATCCCGATCGCGTCGTCGGCAACAGCAAATATACGGCGGAGTATCTGCATAGTGTCTATGGCTATGAGGTCAAGGATTTTGTCTACCCCGGCGTGACGGTGGACGATGTGCCCTTGTTGCCCGGGACGAACGACATCGTGCTGACCATCGGCCAGCTGTGGCCGCATAAGCGTATGCGTATCATCATTGAGGCCGTCAGCCAGCTTGAGGGGGTCCAGCTCTATATCGTCGGCTCCGGCCCGGAAAAAGCACATTTGGAACGTATTGCTGAGCGTCTTGGCGTGGCGGACCGGGTCTTTTTCCTCCACGGCCTGGACAACCAGGAGGTTAAGATCCTCCTGGCCCGCTGCCTATGCGTGGTTTTCACACCGGCGCGCGAACCGTTCGGCATTGTGGCTCTGGAGGCTCTGGCGGCGGGGAAGCCCCTCGTTGCCGTCAACGAGGGGGGATACACCGAGGTCGTGGACAGCGACTGCGCGTTGTTGGTTCCGCCGGAACCGGCCGCCATCGCCCATGAGGTCGCCCGGCTTCAGGCCAACCCCGACCTGGCGAGGCGGTTGGGCGAGCATGGGCGCGAGGTGGCCGCACGCTATTCCTGGGACCGCACTGCCCGCGAGCTGCTGGCCATCATTGAAGACACGCATAAAAAGTGGGTCTGCACCACCTCTTCCTCCTGGCAGGCCAGTGGTCCGCTGTACGCTGTGCACTATTTTACGTGGTACCAGGAGGGATTCGGCAGTGCCCACTGGTGCGACGAACCCGCCTCTGGTTGGGTCACCGATGTGCCGCAACTGGGCTATTATTCCTCGCTGCACGGCGATACCCTGGCCACCCATCTGGTGCAGTTGGAAGGCCTCGGAATGGATGTGGTCATCTTGAATCTACATGTAGACGGGGAGGGATTGAACGTCTATCAGGCCAGAGTGGCTCAACGCATGATGAAAATTGCCAAGGCTCGTTCTTCGCGCTTGCGCTTTGTCATCAACTTGTGCCCCTACACGCGCGATCATGACCGGATCCGGGCTGCCTTCGTCATTTTACGCAAGGATATTATTGAGTTGGAAAATTATCTGCATATCGGCAGTCGTCCGGCCTTCATGGTTTTCTGGAGTGGTGCCTTTGACGGCGACCTGGAGATTGTGGAACAACTGCGGGGCGAGACGGACGGCTACATGCGCATTGGCGTGTTCACGCGTCTGAATAAGATGACGACGGAGGCACGCAAGACCTTTGGCTTGTTTGACGCCGTGAGCCAGCTTTCTCCCCTGGAACTGGGGGAGCCCTCCAGATGGGAGGAAACATGGCAACGCGAGTACGACGCGTCGGCCATGGGTTCCGGCTACCATTGCGTCACCCTGTCGCCCGGCTATGATGACTCCCATCTGCTGGATCCTAATCGTGTCGGCGGGGTGCGGACGGTGCCCCGCAGGGAGGGCAAGACCTATCGGCGCACCATGGACTTCGCGCTCAGGCAGGAGTCGCCCACCCTTGTGATCGTGAACAGCTTCAACGAATTTCATGAAAACACGCACATCGAGCCATCTCAAAAATACGGGATGTTTTATCTGGACATGACCCGTGTCTTTATCCAGGAAGCCCGGAAGCGATGGAAACCGATTCAAGATACTGCAAACAAGGCGTGTGACATGATGGGTGACCAGCCCGGGGAGGGGAGCCATGCGCAAGACTAACAGGACGCCCCCGCCGCGGGCTGTCGGCCTGGACCTCCCGGAGGCGTCCAGGAGGCTGCACGTTGCCTTCTCGCCGCCGTTCCTCGACATAAGCAGGAAAGATCGGCGGGCCAAACTGCTCCTCACCCTACCCAAGGGGCCGGGTGTCGATTCCGTCGTGCTCGGTATCGACGCCTACCTACTGGATGCACCCGTTCATCCGGAGGGGCATTACGGCTGGTGGCTTTTCGATATCGCGCCCGACCGGGAGTATCTGTTCGACCTTTCGTTCCAGGGGGACACGCTCGTCGTGGCCAGTCCGGACATGTCACCGGCGAGCAGCTGGACCGCACCCGGCGGGATCGCCGGCGAAGCTACGGCCAGCATCCTGCTGCATCTGGTCCTGCGCCATAAAGTCAACAACAGCATCCTCTCGCAGCAATCCCTGGTGCTCTACCGTAGCGCCGAAGTGCTGCAGCACGATATGGCGGTCGCTCGTGCCTATCTCGGAGAGACCGGAGCCGACCACACTTCGATCGCCCACGGCTTCAATTTCCCGAAGGATGTCACGGTCCATCTCGTCAGCCAGGCACTTCCCAGGGCCGGCCAGATCGTCGGCCAACCCACTGCTGTAATGGCGGCCAGACGGTTGCTTCGCAACAGTATTTCCTGCCGTCTGTACGCCAGCGAGTTTGATCCCTGGCTGCGTCCCTGCGTAAGCGGCACACGGGAACTGTTGGACGGCATTAAGGACAAGGATATCCTTGTGCTGTTCTACGACGGCTACGAGGGCAATCTGTCCTGGCTGCACCAGCTCTCCTGCCGCAAGGCTTTTGTCTATCTTGGGTTGCCTTCCACGGAGCATCTTCAGGCCTTCGACGCCGAAGCACATCACAACTACACCCAGGCTTTTCGCCACATGGGGGAGGCCCTGAAGTTCGATCTCGTGGTGGCGGCTTCTCGGAAATTGACTGCTCAATTGGCCTTCGGCCTGGCTGCACCGGAGGAAGAAAAAAAACAGCCGGTGGATGTCCTGACCATCTGTCCCTGGGATCGTCGCAGCATGTGGGGACATATCGAGGCCATCGAGGGGATATCTGCTCTGGGCTCCCCGTTTTTGCTCTGCCCGGCTCCACTGGAGCCCAACAACGATTTTCTCGCCTCCTTGGCGCTGTTCGAGAAGGTGGCGGAGCGCTGCCCCGGGACAGTTTTGGCCGCCGCCGGCACGCGTCCCCGTCAGGTCTATTATCAATATGTGGAGTACATGCTTTCCTCCCGCTACCGGGATATTCGAGACCGTGTCCACCTCTGGATGGACATCTCCGACGGGGAACTCAAGCATTGCATGCAACAATGCGACGGCTTGATCCAGATGGGGGCACTACCGGAGGAATGCGTGGAGGACGCCAAGATTTTCGGAAAACCGCTCTTCGTCAATGGTGTAACTTGTGCCGGTCGGCCGGGGGTGGAACATACCTTCCGCCTGTACGGGACGCTTGAGGATCAGGCCGAAGCGGTACTGGGCGTCCTGGAGCAACCCATGAGCGGGACACCGATGGCCGATGGGGCAAACGGGCACAAAATGCAAAACGGTCTGTGGGAAATTTTGGAACGTCTGGTGGCTCTACCCGTGTCGACGCGCCATCCTTGACGCCAGCCGATTGGAGAAACACCGTCATGCCACAGTCCAAAGGGGATATCCTTCTTTGTTCCACCGCCGATTGGGATAATCCCTTCTGGACCAACAAACAGCACATGGCCGTGCAGTTCGCCAGCCACGGCTACCGCGTTCTTTACGTTGATTCGCTGGGACTACGCCGTCCCACCATGCGTTCCCGTGATCTTGGCCGAATGGCCCAACGGCTCTGCCGGGCACTGCCGGTACCTCGGCAGGTGCGGCCGGGACTTTGGCGAGTCTCCCCCCTGGTGGTGCCGTTCCAGGCAAGCCCGTTTCTATGCCGTGTCAACGACACCCTACTGGTCGCGACCCTGGGCTGGCATTTGCATCTCCTTGGTCTCCGTTCACCGCTCATTTGGAGCTACAACCCGATGCTTTGGGACGTGGTTCGGCGTTTGCCCCACCGGGGCGTCGTCTATCACTGCGTGGACGATTTGCGCGCAGCCCCGGGCATCGACGCCACTGCCGTCGAAATGGCGGAAAAGCAATTCGGACGAATCGCCGATGTATGCTTCGTTACCTCGCGGGAACTGCAGCACCGCATGACGCCGCTCTTTCCGGACGTTCGCTACGAAGACAACGTCTGCGACGTGGAGCATTTCCGCACAGCCCGCAGCTCGCTCCCGGAACCGGCCGATCTGGCGGACATCCCCCGCCCACGATTGCTTTTTATCGGGGCGCTCAGCCAATACAAAGTGGATTATCCGCTTATGGAGCGGGTAGCCGGGCTGCTGCCCCAGGCTCACTGGGTCCTGATCGGAGCAGTGGGCGAAGGCCAGCCGGAAACGGCCGGACCGCCCACGTATCTTCCCAATGTGCATCATTTGGGCCCCCGCCCCTATACGGTTCTCCCACAATATATGGGCCATGCGGACATCGCTGTCTTGCCCGCACCGCAAAACCGGTATACCGCCTCCATGTTTCCCATGAAGTTTTTCGAATACTTGGCGGCCGGGCTTCCTCTTGTCGCGTCCAACCTGCCGGCCTTGAAGGAATACCGGGAGCTCTTTTTTCCGGCGGATGGACCCGATGCCTTCGTTCGGGCCGTAAAGAACGTGTTGGCGGGCGAGCGCCGCGATCAGACGCGCATCGACACCGCCTGTGATTGTCACTCGTGGACGGCGAGGTTTTTGCGTATGGAAACCGTTTTTTCCCCATTGTTGAGCGATGAGGGCTCTGCATCATGCCGGAATCCGTTGTAACCTGCCATTGTCGTTCCGAACACGCCTTTGCGGCCGCTGTGGTGGTGCGCGCGCTGGAACGTTCTTTCGGCAAAGCCCAGGTGCTGGACGTTCCGCAAGTCCTCCAGGCCACTCCGGGGACGATCGCCGTCTATATCTGCCCGGAAGCGGAAGCCCTGCCGAACATGGATCGTCTACTCCGGCAGGGTGGCAAGGTCCTGGTGTTCGGACGCCCTGGTGCGGCAGTCCTGGCCCGGCTGGGGTTAACCTTCGAGGAACCCGGCCGGCCGTGGTCGGGGCTCGACGCCGCCGAGTTGTGTTTCACCGAATCCTTCCACGCCAGCTCCGGTCTGGTGGTCTATGGCAACCATCCGCTCGCCAAGGCCTCGCCGCTACGCTGTCGGCCCTTTCGGCGTTACGATTACGCGGAATGGAACAATCTGGGCTACGGGGCCATTGCCACCGATGACGGCCCCTTTGCGGCCGTTCCAGGCTTTCGGGCCGACGATGACCAGGAGCTGGCTGGTCTGACGGTGGCCGGGGAAGACGAATCGCTCGGGAGTTATCTTGCCGTAAAGGAAGAAAAACGCGGTGCCCTGCTGTGGTGCGCGCGGCCTGTCGGTCCAGTGGACAGCCTGGAATGGCAGGTGGTGGAACGCTTTATTTGCGACTGGCGACCGGACCTGTGCTGCCTGCCCTGCCTGCTGCAGACCCCCCGAGGGTGTTCCTGTCTGGTGACCATGCGCCTGGATTGCGACGAGGCCATTGCCTCGGCCCGACCGGTTTTCGAGTGGTACCGGGACAAGGGCCTGCCCCTGTCTCTGGCGGTGAAGACCGGCCTCGACATGACGGCGGCGGACATCGCCCTGCTGGAGGAGGTCCGGGGCGCCGGCGGAACCTTGCTGTCTCACAGCCGCACTCACCCGCAAAGCTGGGGGGAAGACGCGGCCCAAGCGACGGAGGAAGCACGCCTTTCCCGGGAGTGGTTTGCCCGGCAGTGGCCCGCAGAGACGCCGACGGATCTGGCCGTATCGCCGTTTCACACCAATCCTCCCTACGCCATGCAAGCCCTAGCAAAGGCCGGCTATACGGGCGTTGTTGGCGGGATCATCAACAATGATCTGGAGTATTGTCTGGGCCGAGCCGGCGTGGTTCCCTTCGCGGATGGCCTTGTCAGCATTTCGCAGCAGTCCATGCTACATGGCGACAGTTACCGCAACCAGGGGCATACGGTGGACGTGCATGTGGAGGCGTTTCGGGCGCAGCGTGCTGCGCGGGGTATCTTCGGCTATCTGGATCATCCCTTTTCGCAACGTTACCACTATGGCTGGGATTCCGAGGATCAGCGCCTTGGCGCGCATGCCGCGTTGCTTGCGGCCATGGACGCCCCAGGCGTGTGGGTTCGGAGCCAAAGGGAGTGTTTCGATTTCGTGAAGGCCCTGGCGGCAGCCTCCCCCCGGTTGGAAACCGGAAAGGTGGTCGGCGAGTCTTCGCCTTTTGAGCTGGAATATCGACTGAGGGGAGACGTTCGTCCGTTGGGGGGCTGATCCCGTCGTGCTCGGATCAATACGGGATCGCACTGGACTATGGCTGCCGTGCCGGCCGTTGTGCTCCTATGACCATGTTGTGATTCCACGTTTCCTCCCGTATAAGCGTTCGCCGAGGCCATGTCCGGCAACGTCGGAGGTGATGTTTTGGCTGGAGGCCTCCATCGACGAGCAACAAAGCGGGGGAGCCGCCGCTGCTTGGGCAAGACAGACGGAGGGGGGATGACGGTGTCGTCCAAGTCGCTACAACGATTGCAACACCGGCTGACGCGAACGGTTACGGGCAGTTTCCGGCTTGTTGCACTGCTATGCGCCATCGTGTTGCTGTGGTGCTCCCTCGGTTGCGACCAAGGGAAGGGCACCACCGCCTCGACGTCCCTGCCGGGGACCCGAACGGAGCAATTAAATGTCGCCGCCACCTTTCAGTCTATGGCCGACTGGCCGGGTCCATATCCGAAACTTGCCGTAGGCGCTTATTATTATCCGTGGTACGACAAAGAGAAATGGCTTTCTCCGGTGACCCTTACCCCCACCGTGGGAAGATACATCAGTGCCGACAAGGCGGTGGTGCAACGGCATCTCTTTGAGGCGGCGGCGGCTGGTCTGCAGTTTCTTCTCTGTTCCTGGGACAGGCCGGAAAGTTTCATCGACACCAATGTGACCGCTCTTTTCTCTCTGCTGTCCGACGGTTCGCCGCTCCACCTCGCCATCCTCTATGAATCCGCCATCGCCTTGAATGTGTCCCCGGAGAGCATAGACTTCGCCGCTCCTGCCGCCGAGGGGAAGACCATTGGGGATGTTTTCGTCGAACAGATGTGCTTTCTGGCCGAACACTATTGCACGAGGCCCAGCTATCTCCGTATTGCGGGGCGGCCGTTAATTTATCTCTACCTGGTGCGCAATTACCACCATGCCGGACCCTACCTTGCCAAGGCCCGGGCTCTCATGCGCGAAAAGGGCCTGGATCCCTATCTCGTGGCCGACGTCGTCTTCTGGGGCGATCCGGCAAATCGTGACTGGAAGATGCTGTCCGACAATTTTCGGGCCATCACCGGCTACAACATGTATACCGATGCCATGCGGGTGGACAGCAAGGAATACATCCGTCGGGTAGGAGAACAGTATGACCGCTATGCCCGGACAGCCGCAAGCCACGGCCTTGCCTTCATTCCGGATGTGCAACCGGGCTACGATGACACGAACTTGCGCGGCCGGGAGCGTCCCATCTTTTCTCGGGACGGTGGTGTTTTTTACGTCGCTTTTTGGAAGAAAGCTCTCGGCTTTGTCGATAGTGGGACGCCATTGCTCTTTCTCACGAGCTTTAATGAGTGGTTCGAGGGCACGTCCCTTGAACCATCCCTAGCATTCGGTTCCGATTACCTGATGCTGACGCGAGTGCTTTTGGAGCGCAGCCGGGGAGCATGGCTGACGACAATCGACCAGGAAGACCGCGCCGGCATGCCTGTCGCTACGGTCCGACAATAATCCGTCTCTCCGGCACCGCCCAGCCGACGGTGCAACCGAGAGAACTTCCATGGATGCTGACACCATGCCCCTCCGCGTGCTCTTCAACACCTACCCCCTGGCTTTCGCCTGCCCCGGCGGCGGAGAAGTGCAGTTGCAGTCCTGCCGGGAGGCCTTGCAGCGACGCGGGATTATAGTGGAGCTGTTCGACCCTTGGCACCCCCAGTTCGACCAAGCCGATGTGGTACATTTTTTTTCCGTGCAGGGTGGCTCCATTCCGTTTTGCGACTACGTCAAGCGCCGGGGGCTTCCTCTCGTGCTGTCGCCCATCTTGTGGCTCGGGGAGGATAAGCACGACTACGCCCTGGAAGAAATCGGGGCGCTATTGCGGTTGTGCGATCTCGCCCTGCCGAATTCCGTGGAGGAGGGCCGGCTCCTGGCCACCTATTACGGGCTGGAAGACGCGAAATTCGTGCCCATCGTCAACGGCGCTGATGTTCGTTTCCATCTCCCGGCCGATCCCCGACTTTTCCGGGAAACCTACGGAGTGAACGGGGAATTCCTGCTGTGCCTGGCCAACATCGAACCGCGGAAGAACCAGTTGCAGCTCATTCGGGCGGTCCGAGACCTGACCATGCCGGTGCTGCTCGTCGGGCGTATTCGGGATACCGTCTACTGGGAGGCCTGCCAGCAGGAACTACCGCCGAACGTGCGTTATCTCGGCCCCATCGAGTTCGCCAGCGAACTGCATCGTTCGGCCTACTGCGCCTGTTCGCTGTTCGTCCTGCCGACCCGTCTTGAAACTCCCGGCCTGGCCGCCCTGGAAGCCGCCGCCCTGGGTGCCCGGATCTGCATCACCCGGGAAGGCTGCACCCGGGAATATTTTGGCGAAGAGGCCAGCTATGTGGACCCGGACGATCCCGCCGACATCCTGCGGGGTATCCGGGAAGCCCTCACTCGCCTCCGAACCGACACGTTGTCCCGCACAGTCAGGAAACGCTACACCTGGGACCGCGCGGCCGAACAATTGGCCTCCGTCTATACCAGGCTCACCGGAAAACCATGCTAAATTGTATCTCAGGATTCCTTCGTGCCTACCTTCTCTACCCGCTCGCAGCGCGCGCACAAAAACGGACCATCCTTTCCAAGGCGCGGCAGCTGCGCCGCGAGAGCCGGGCCCCGTTTCCCGAACGGCAGACCCGCGCCCAGCAGCGGCTCGTCCACATCCTCGCCTACGCCAAAGCCAATGTCCCCTATTACCGGGACCTTTTCGCCTCTCTGCGCTTCGACCCGGAAAAGGTGTCGCGTGACGTCCGCGCTCTGGAGCAATTGCCCTATCTGACCAAGGACATCGTCCGGGAGCAAGGGAAACGCTTGCTTGCCGAACAATTGGCGGACCGCCCCTTGCACCAGCGCAAGACCGGCAGCTCCACTGGCCCGTCAACACTATTTTATTACGACGCCGATGGGTTGGATTGGACGGCTGCCGAAAACATCCTGGTCCTGGAGTGGGCCGGGAAAAAGCGTTTTCACCGGGAAGCCCATCTTTCGACGCCCTTTCTCGATGGCCTGCCACCGGCCGACGCCCGCCGCGAGGCGCGCAAATGCTTCGTGCTCAACCGGACCAACGTGTACACCCGGGATTATGGCGACGCCGGGCTGGCCTCGGTCTGGGAGGCGCTTCGCCGGGCTCGACCGCGCCTGGTGCAGGGGCACCCCTCGACGCTTTTTGCCCTGGCTGGCTATGTCGCGCGAAGCGGCCTACCGGGGGCCGGCGTCTTTCGCACCTTCGAGTCCACCGGCGAAATGCTGACCCAAAAACAACGGGAACGCATTGAGGGAACTTTCCGTTGCCGGGTCATCAACCGCTACGGGGCCGCCGAGTTCGGAGTCATGGCCCACGAGCTGGCAAGCGGTCCCCAGGGCCGGCTGCGTGTGGTGGACAGCCTCGTCTATCCGGAAGTGCTGCCCATGTCCGAGGCGGACCCACCTTTCCCAGACGGGGAGCCGAGGTCTGGGGAACGGATAATCGGCTCCGGGGAGCTGATATTTACGAGCCTGCGCAATCTGGCCATGCCGCTTATCCGATATCGCATGGGTGACATGGGAACCCTGACGGAGGAGCCGACGGGTTGGTGGCTTTCCCATTTGGTGGGGCGAGTGCACGATGTGGTCACCGTCGGGGGGGTGACGTATCCGACACATTTTCTCCAGGACGTGATTGACCGTTACGGCTACGTGGAAAACATGCAGATCGCCATGCGCAATGGCCAAGTAGTTGAGGTACGGCTTGTCCTTTCCACACCGTCGCAAGGGGAGTATGTACTGCACGAGTTTGCCAGGCATTTTCCAGGTACGCCCTGTCGCCTGATCGAGGCCAAGGATCTGGTTTTTTCCGGATGGAGAAAAAAATACCGTTATGTTGTTGAGATGGAGTCCTGACAGACGATGTTACGCCAAAATACATTCCAATGGTACCGCGACGTCCTGGCGGTGCTTGTCCGTAAGGAAGTGACCGTCCGCTATAAAAATAGCTACCTTGGATTCCTGTGGTCCCTGCTGAATCCGCTAGCCAGTGCCCTTGTCCTGAATTTGGTCTTCGGCGTCATCTTGAATTTCGGGTCAGAAAATTACCTGATCGTCTTGCTATCCGGGTTGTTTCCCTGGCAGTGGTTTTCCAACTCCGTCGGACAATCTCCGTTTTCCTTCCTAGCCAACGTGACGCTCGTCAAGCAGATCCAATTCCCCCGCCTGCTGATTCCGCTGGTGACCGTTTTAAGTGATGGCGTCCATTTCATCATCTCAATTCCTGTCTTTGTCATGTTCTTATACATGTACAACCTAAGTCCTACCTGGATTTGGGTCTATGGAATTCCATTGTTGATGTTTATTTCCATATTGACCATCTATGGGGTTTGCCTTTTTGTTGCGACAATCAATATGTTTTTTAGGGATTTAGGAAACCTTGTCATCATTTTACTAAATCTTCTTTTTTATGCCACTCCAATAATGTATTCAATTGATAAAATGCCAGAGAATTTTCGTGATTTTCTTGTGTTTAATCCTATAAGCCCTTTATTTATAAGCTGGAGAAATATTCTATTTTTAAATAAAATAGACATGCAATCAATATATATGTCTCTATTATATGCATGTGTATTTATAGTTATTGGTTTTTTTGTATACCATATATTTAATAAGAGATTTGCAGAGGTAATGTAGTGAATGAGCCAGTCGTCATCCGCTTCTCGGAAGTAACAAAAAGCTACCCATGCTATAACAACGTAACAGGTGGCATTAAAACATTCCTTTTTAATCTTGGGCAAAGCATCAGAGATCTGCGGCGTCGTTCCGTTGCCCTTGAAGGCCTTTCTTTTGACATCCACCGCGGCGAAGCTTTCGGCCTCATCGGTGCCAACGGGGCGGGCAAGAGCACCTCGCTCGGCCTGATCGCCGGCGTACTTTTTCCAGACAAGGGGACGGTTGAAGTGCACGGGCGGGTTTCTCCGCTCCTGCAACTCGGCGCCGGCTTCCATCCGGAGCTGACCGGCCGGGAGAACATCCTGCTCAACGGAGTGCTGCTGGGCCTCAATATTGAACAGGTCAGAGAACGCCAAGACGAGATCATCGAATTTTCCACGCTTGGGCACTTTATCGACCAGCCGGTGCGGACGTATTCTTCCGGCATGTATGCCAAGCTCGGCTTTTCAGTGGTGGCGAATCTGAATCCAGAAATACTCCTGATCGACGAAATCCTTTCGGTGGGCGATCTGGCCTTCACTCAGCGGTGCATGGACTGCATGGCCCGCTTCCGGTCCGATCCCATGGTGACCATGGTACTCGTCTCGCACGCCTTAAGCGACGTGGCCAGGATTTGCGACCGGGCTGCCTGGATCGAAAACCATCATCTGCGCATGATCGGACCTGCGGCAGAGGTGACGGATGCCTACCGCTATTCCGTGACTCCAAAAACCATGGTCGGCGCCCAATTGGAAGCCTTACCACAGTACCTTCTGCCTTCTCGGGAGGAGCTGGATTTTCAAAACGGCGCGGCAACTCTTGGGATCAGGACATCGGAACCCGCTGCCGGTCAGACCCTCGATATCCAGCTCTATCAGTCGGAGTCCCAAATCTTGCTTCGTCGCTGGGTATGCCCGCTTGAGGGAGACACCCTGACGTTGGAATTCCAGAATGGAGAAGATATTGTCGTCGAACGGGAGGGAAATCTTCTTGATAACTTGTGCCTGTCGCCGGGGCAAGTTTGCGAAGGACAAGGGCGAGTGGCAGCCATTGACGCGGACATTCCGTTGACCCTCGAAATAACATTGCGGCAGGCGACCGGGGAAGAGGCCTGTTCGAGCGTATCGCTTCCTATGAGCCTCACCGCCAAGGCGCGGCGGTGGCATGAAGAGCGCCGGGCCGCCAGTCTGATGCTGGCCAGACCACGCATCTGTCCGCAGCAATGTCGGGCACCGCTTTGGTCCCGAGGGCGGACCCTCCATATCATGGCTCGCAACATCTTTCCCCAGGATGCAGTAGGACGTTTTTCCCTCGACATCGGTGGATTGTTCGCCGCCTCAGGCATGGATATCCGGGTGTACGCCTATACCTTCCCTCGAGAGTTGGCCGGGGCCGTCCTGCCCGTGGGACGACTTTTGGCGGATGCTCAAGAGCAGGACGTCCTTTTCTATAACTATTCCATCCTGGACGAATTTTTACCCCGCATCGTGCGGCTTCCCTGTACCAAGGTGCTGTACTACCACAACGTGACACCGGGGGATTTTTTTCGAGAGTATGAGCCCGATTTCGCGACGCTTCTGGACAATTCACGCCGACAATTTTCGTCCTTTGCCCATTTTCAGGCAGTGGTGGCCAATTCGCACTTCAGCCTGGACGAAATCCGGAAAACACTCGACGCAAACATCTTTCAAGGTATCCATCCGCCCATGTTGAGCCCCACGGGCCTGGAGACGACCGCACCCGGACAACGCCTGCCGGACGGTTTGACGGGAAAGTTTCTACTGTGGGTCGGCCGGATCGTACCGCATAAACGGCCGGATTTCGCCCTGCGTCTGTTCGAGCTGGCGGCAGCACGGCTTCCCCATTGCGATCTGATAGTTGTGGGCGGCGGCTACCGTGATTCCGCCAGCCACGCCGCGCATCTGGATGCCCTTCTTGCCGCTCTCCCCCCCACTGTGCGGGAACGGGTCCATTTTTTCGAATCCCTGTCTTTGGAGCAACTTCGCGCCTTCTACGAGCATGCCTCGGCCTTGCTGTGCACGAGCCTGCACGAGGGCTTCGGCATGCCGCTCTATGAGGCCATGCGCTTCGGACTGCCCATCCTGGCAACCCAAGCCCCGGGGAGCGAGGAAACCCTGGCCGGTGCCGGTCAGTTGCTGCCGGAATCCCTTCAGGAAGCGGCGGATGAGCTGGTACGTGTGCTTACCAGCCCGGAATCCCTTGCGGAACTGGGGGAACGCGCCACGCAGAGGGGAAGGGAGCTCGCGGCCATAGCAGACGGCACTATCCTGTGGGATGCCGTCGAAGCGGCCATTCGTCCTACCTCCGAGGGAAACAGGTAAGGAATTGGCGGCATCGATCCCCCCTCCTGAAGGGAAATCACTCGGCCGCTATCCTTTTTGTTCTATATATTCCTGTTCTGTATTGACGGCCCAGATATTATCCTTGCTCGTCTTGCCGGCCAGGATGTTGTCCACGGCTTCCATGGCGGTCAGCATGGAATGGTCCATGTTGTTGTAGCGGTGCTGGCCGTTGCGGCCGATGAGGAAGAGGTTGGCCAGGGTGTCGGTGAACTCCCGGATGCGGTCGAACCGGTCGTAGGTCCCGAAATAGGCCGGATAGGCCTTGGGCATCCGGGCCACGGTCGTATCCAGCACGTCGGCCGCGTCCACCAGGCCGAGCTTCACCAGCTCCGCGACGGCAAACGCCTTCATGTCCTGTTCCGGCATGGTGTCCAGGGCATCCCCCTGGCTGGCGAAATATTCCAGCCCGATCCACACCGTCTCCGGGTCCCGGACCAGATAGGGGCTCCAATTGTTGAAAATCTGGATGCGGCCGACCTTGACGTCGCGTTCCTGGATGTAGATCCACAGGTCGGGGATGATGTTGCCGACGGTCGGGACGGCGGTCCTGTTGGCGACGCGCAGCCGTTTGACCAGGATGCCGACGGTGATGAAATCGCGGTAGACCAGCCCGGAGGCCACCTGCCGGACCGGCGCCGGTGCCGTCTCGCCCATGGCCGCGATCAGCTCGGATACCGGCATGGACGAAAAAAAGTAGTCCCCGGCCAAGGTGGAGGTCTCGCCGGTGCGGGTGTCCTGAACGGCGGCCGCCACAACGCGCCCCTCCCGGACGGTAAGGCCAACCAGCCGCTGCTGGGTACGGATCTCGCCGCCGCCCTGGCGGACCTGGTCGGCCACCCGTTCCCAGAGCTGGCCCGGACCGAATTTGGGATACAGGAATCGCTCGATAAGGCTCGTCTCCACATCCTTCTGCGCCAGTCTGGAAGATTTTCCGCCGTTGCGGAGATGGGAGAGGGCGTGGAGGATCACCTTGGCGATGGAGAGGCCCTTGACGCGCTGGGCGCCCCAATCGGGCTTGATGCACGACGGCTTCACGCCCCAGACCTTTTCCGTGTAATCCTCGAAAAAAAGCCGGTAGAGCGTATCGCCGAAGCGGTTGATGAAAAAATCCTCCAGACTCTTTTCCTCTTTGATGGGAAAAAGCCGGCGGACGCCGTAGCTGAGGCCGATGTGGAAGGCGCGCAGCAGCCCGAGATTGCTCAGTGTCGTTTTGGAGAGCGTGATGGGATAGTCGAAGAATTTGCGCAGATAAAAAATTCTGGAAAACCGCCGGCGCAGCAGCATGACCGTATCGGTCCGTTCGGGGTCGGGGGCGTTTCCGGCCGTGGCGACGGCCTCGGGATGGAGCAGCAATTCGTCCCGGGCCGGCGAAGCCTGCATGGGCATGATGCCAAGCCACCAGTTCATAATGCGGTCGGACTTGGAAAAAAAACGGTGGCCGCCCATGTCCATATGATTGCCGTGATAGGTGACGGTCTTGGATATCCCGCCGATATCGCCCGTCATCTCCAGGACGATGGGCTTGATGCCGGAGCGGGCCAGCAATTCATGGGCAGCGGTAAGGCCGGCCGGTCCCGCCCCGATAATGACGGCAATCTTGCCATCCTCCATGCCGAGATGCTCCTTTCGCCCACACGTGTGCAACGGGAGCGCGTAAAACGGCCTTCCTGCTCACGTGACCCAAGCAGTCCAAGTGGTGCGATCCCCGTGGGGAGGAAGGGCACCGGTCCCCTTGGCAGGCACTCCTCAATGGAAACACGCGCAGCACTGCCCCAGGAAACTCAAGCGCCGGGCAGGCGGTCAGTATACACGGAATCCCCATGGCAGTTCAACCGGCACTTCGTCATGACGCTAACCAGTTTGCCATGGTCAGGCGATTGTTGTTTTTGAAGACGATCCGGATAGAGCCGGCGTGCCGCCTGCAGCAGGCTGGCTCAGGGCATACAGGAATCCGGACAGATAGAAGAAAAGGACCGCATTAATCAAAGAAATAAAAAGTGCCTCTACAAGCATTGCACCGTAACTACACGTCAAACAAAAAAGAAAATAGTCATTATTTTCTTTTGAAAAGTGTAATGATCGTTTTAAAATAAAAAAGTATAGGAATAAAAAGAAAAATAATCCTGGGAAGCCGAATTCCGCCATGAGCGTCGTATATTCCGAAAGCTGGGGAAGCGTGCGAAAGGGGTCGCCCTCCGCCTGCCGCACCCAAAGACCGAACTCCGCATCCTGAAAGTCGCAGGCGGCAAGCGGCTGCCAATAAAACCCTTTCTGGAAAAAGCCGGTGCCGACAAACGGCGAATGCAGGGCCGCATCAATGTCGAGCCGCATGGCCGTCAGGCGGGCGGAAGCGCTGCTCGGCAAATCTTCCCGGTAGTCCAGTCGGGGAACGACCGGCTGCCGACCGGTGTTTCTGGCGGTACAATAGGCGGAAATGCGTTCAATATTGCGCAATTGGACGGCTAACGTCCGACCGAGACCGCTCGATTCGAGAAAGCGGACGCCAGCGGCCAAGCCGACCAGGCCCAGGGCGAGAACCGCGACGGCAACGATGCGCCGTGTCCCGGGGCGCAGCCAGGGATTGAGCACCACGAGGAAAAAGCCGAGGGCGCCGATCCCGATCAGACCGCTATAGGTTTTGCCGCAGACATCGAGCACGACCAGAGCGGCCAGCGGTAGCAGATACAGACGATTTTGACGCAGCTTCGCGGAAAAATAGCCCACAAGCGGCAACAGGGAAAAGGCCATGAAGCAGGGTTCGGCGAAAAGCCCCCGCACCCGGCCTTCGAAGAAGACGGGCGGCCACCAGCCGTGCGCCACTTTCTCCTTACGGAACAGGTGATTGCTATTGATCAAAAAATCCTTGATGTCCGTGGCGCCGGCATTGGCCAGGATTTCCAGGATGCCGTGCACGAGGTTGGGCAGAAAGACCAGGAGCAAGGCCAGGGACAGCAGCTTGGCGACGCGCTCGTTCTTGAGCTCCGAAAAGGACAGCCCGATCCAGGCCAGAAAGACCAGCGGCAACACGCGCCAGTTCATGTAGAAGAAGAGGTAGTCGAAAACCAGATGCCCGGGCTTGCGTTCCAGGGAACCGCACACCGTGGCGAATGCGCCCCAGAGCAGGGCGCCCAGGACGCAGGCAAGCAGGGCCTTGTGCCGGGGAGCCTCCCGGTACCAGCGGCCGGAGAGGAGCCAGAAAATAACGCCCGCCAGGGCCACGAGATAGGACGGCCGGGCCGGGAAATAGGGGATCGGCCACCACGGGCATTCATCGAGCGAGACCAGGGCGACCGCCAGGACGGCACACCAAAGCGACACAGCAAAAAGGATCGCGGAGCATCGCTTCAGGCGCGCTTCCCCGATTCCTGCCGTTGCCGCCATGCTCATGGCTGTCCGTCTTTTCCTGCCGGTTGGCCGTAATACAACCGAAACAGCAAGGCTTTTGCCTGAGGCGTACCGTTTATGCTGCATTTGCCTTCCGGATAAATGTTGTCGGTAGAGACGAACACGGCAAAGGCATTGCCGGGCGTGGCGTCCGGGGAGGTCAGGGTAACGGTGTAGGTCTTGCCCTTCGCAGTGGCCACGGGGGGGAACCGGAAGGCGCAAAAATCGTTGTTTTTCAGGGTCCGTCCGCGCACCGTTTCCGTGGCCAGTTCGGCACCGGCCGCATCGCGCAGGGAAAAGCGGAGGTGCGAGGATATCCGGCGCTTGAAATTCGTCAACTTCACGCCAACGGCGGCCAGCCCGTCCTTCTCGGTCACAAACGACTGGCTGACGGTCATCCCTTGCGTCAGTTCCGGCGAAAGGGTCATGGCGTCCGTATCCAGAAACAAGCCCGGCTCCAGGGCGGCGACGACGGCTTGCGGATTGATGTGGGCGGCCAGGGGGATGGGCGCGAAGGCGCAAAAAAACGACGGCAGCAGAAAAAAGACCACGAGCGGCAGATAGTGCAGGGTAAAAGGGGTGCAGGAAGCAAACTGGGGCGATGTTTTTCGGCGCAGAGGCCGAACGGCTAGCAGCAAAAACGGTGCGAAGAGATAGAGATGGAACACCTGTCGAAAAAACATTAAAAATTGATGCGGCATGAGGTCATTATTTTGCAGAGGGATCGTCCGGCAGGCCTCCTGAAGAAAGGCTTTCTGCATCATGTAGACGTCGCAGTTGTTGTTCCAGTAATTGACGTCGATCCAAACGAAAGCCAGCATACCGATCCAATCGCAAACCAGCATCCAGGGGGCATCGACCAGCAGGCAGGCCAGGGCGAAAAACGGCATGACCACGATGATCCATTGCGGATGCCAAGTGACGGTCAAAAAAAAGACCCCGTAGGCAAAAATCGGCAGAAAGACGGCGATGCGGTGGAACTCCCCGTCGGTCTTGGTCTTTTTGCAGTAGGCAAACAGGCAGCCGGCCGCGTAGGCGGCCAGAAGGAACGGCGTTAAAAAGGCGTGGCCGGCCTCGTTCATCTTTTGCAGGGGATGCAGGAAAAAGGTCTCGCGAAAAAAGGGATCGAGGGACCACACGGCAATCTGCGCCAGAAGCAGGGACAGGGCGATAAGCGTCAGCCTGGCCAGGCGGAGGATGTTTTTTTCCGCCAGGACCAGGAGCGGAAAAAAGACGGCCAGGGGGAAATATTTGAAGCAGGCGGCCACGGCGAAGCACCAGGCAAAGGCCGCCAGTCGTCGCTCCAGGTAGAAGGCGAAGCCCCACATGGCAAACAGCAGGCCGATGACGTCGTATTGCCCGAGGACGGCGACGGCGAAGACGGCGATGGGCGAGGTGAGGAAAGAGAGGGCGGCCAGCTTCTCCCGCTCGGGGTTGTCGGCGCTGATGATTCTGGCCGAGCGGCCGACGGCCGTGGCCGTACCGAAAAAGCACAGCACGAGCAACAGCTTGGACCAAGCCAGCACGGCAAAGGGCAGTTTGGCCGGATCACCAACCAGGCCGAGCAGTTTGACCGGGATGTTCCAGACGGCGAAGATGACGTACATGATGGGCAAATATTCGTCTCGAACGAACTTTGCCCGGTTGGCGTCGTAGAAATCCAGGATATGGCCGTCGAGCATGGCGAAGCAGGAACCGACGGTGTGGTACAGATCGCGCTGCTGGAAGAAAAGAAAACCGCAGGCAATAACCAGGAGGTAGCAGCCGACTTGAATCTTCGGGCAATCTTTCCAGGGCCAGGGCCGTCTTATCGTCTGCGACATGGGCTCTTCCGGAACGCGGCGTTTGGAGCGCAGGCCGGGAGTTCCCGGGCGGCAAGCGGCAGGGTGTCAGGGCCGGCCGTCTTGGAGGATCTCCAGCCGCGGCACCGGCAACACCGGAACATGACCTGATCGACCATGGGACGGAGCCTACCAGACCTTCCATGGCGGATTCGGCGCCGCCCAGAGTTCCTCCAGGGTCTTCTTGTCGGACAACGTGTCCATGGCCTTCCAGAACCCGGTATGGCGGTAGGCATGGAGCTGACCTTCCCGGGCCAGTCGCTCGAGGGGGTCCCGTTCCCAGATGGTGGCGTCACCGTCGATATAGTCGAGCGCCTTGGGGGACAACATGTAAAAGCCACCGCAAATCCAGCCGCCGTCGCCCTTGGGCTTTTCGGCGAAGCGCCGGACGGCCTCGCCCTCCAGGGACAGGGCGCCGTAGCGGCCGGGGGGCTGGACGGCGGTCAAGGTGGCCATGACACCGCTGTCCCGATGGGAGCGGATCAGGGCCGGAACGTCGATGTCGGCCAAGCCGTCGCCGTAGGTCATGCAAAAGCATTCCTCGTCGGCCACGTAGGGCTGAATGCGCTTGAGGCGACCGCCGGTCATGGAACCCTCGCCGGTATCGACCAGGGTCACCCGCCAGTCTTCACCGTAATTCTTGTGATATTCAACCGTATTGGCGGCCATATCGAAGGTTACATCCGACATGGTCAGACGGTATCTGGCAAAGAAATCCTTGATGATGGCGCCCTTGTAGCCGAGGCAGATGATGAATTCCTTCACGCCATAGGCGGAATAGATCTTCATGATATGCCAGAGGATGGGTTTTCCTCCGATTTCGACCATCGGCTTCGGCTTGACCTGGGTCTCTTCACTGAGGCGCGTGCCGAGACCGCCGGCCAGGATGACTGCTTTCATAGATATACCGGAAGGTTAAGGGTGTGCAATCGGGCAAGGGAAAACACATGGTGCCAATGCTGCTTCGCGCTGTTCCCTATCCTCGACCGGCTTGAAAAACAAGCAAAAAAGCCGGGAAAGTCCCCCCTGGACGCATGCGACGACTGCTGCGGCAGCTCCAGGGAAAGGAGAGCGATCTCCTGCGACCGGCTGTTTTCGCCATGGCATCCTTTCCGGGAAGCAACATGAACGCTGTTGCCGGCATTGGCCGGCGGGAAAGGGGATTTCGTTCAACACCCCGACAGTCGCAGCACCTCCAGGACCGTCCGGGCCACAATCCACAAGTCCATGTAGATCGACCAGTTGCGGACGTAGGCCACATCCAGGGCCACCCGTCGGGCATAGCCGGTGCTGTTGCGCCCGGAAATCTGCCACAGTCCGGTCAGCCCCGGCCGCACGTAGGCATAGGTGCGGTAATGCCCGCCGTACTTTTTGACTTCCGACCGGACGATGGGGCGCGGACCGACCAGGCTCATGTCCCCGCGCAGGACGTTAGCCAACTGCGGCAGCTCGTCAATACTCGTGCGGCGCAGCCAGTAGCCGACCCGGGTGATGCGGGGATCGTCCTCCAACTTCTGCTTTTTTTGCCACTGCCTGGCGCAGGCTGCATCCTTTTCCAAAAGCCTCCCCAGGCGCGCTTCGGCGTCGATCCGCATGGTGCGGAATTTGACGATGCGGAAGGTCCGACCGTCCTTTCCCAGACGTTCCTGGGTGAAAAAGGCCGGCCCCGGGCTGTCGAGGCGGATCAGCACGTACAGCAGGCCCACCAGCGGCAACATGGCCAAGCCGGCGGTCAGGCAAAAGGCGATGTCGAAGGCCCGCTTGAAGCGCATGCGCCAGGGATCGAGCAGCTTGAACTGGCTGGTCAAAAGCGTCATGCCGCCCAGGCGCACTCCCCGCGTCCAGGTGGAAACCTGGTCGATCTGGGGGGATTGCAACAGCACGTTGCGAAAGGAAAAGCTCAGCTCCTCCATGGCGTCCGGCGGCGGCCAGTCGGCGCAGGGGCTGACCAGCAGCACGGCATAACAATGCGGATTGGCCGCGGCGAAATCAGGAAGCGCATCGAACGGGTACTGCGGCAGGGCAAAGCCGGAAGCCTCGTCGGGCGGCACCGAGACGGCCGCCAGGCGCAGGCAGGAACGGGGCTCCTCCAGACGCGAGGCGACCAACCGGGCCTGAATGCCCGAGCCGATGAGCACGCAGGGCGCACGCCAGGAAAACAGCACCGGCAGGCAGCGGATGGCGCAACCCCGGGCCACCGGCAGGGCGATCAGGGACAAGCCCCAGGACACCAAAAAAATGGAGCGCGAATAGGCCGCCGCCTCGTGGGTCATGAAGAAAAACAGGGCGATCACCAGGAAAAAAAAGGAAATGGCCCCGCTTTGCCGCTTGATGATCTCCGGCGGTGTCTGGAGCGGCATGTAGACCTTGGTCAGCGCGGCCAGCAAAAGGTAGAGAACCGGCGTCCAGACCAGAGAAAGGTACAGACGCGGTGCGAAACTCCCGCCCAGCAGATAGCGCACCGTGACGACCAGCGCCAGGCACAGCAGCAACACGGCCACGTCGAGCACCATCAGGGACAGGATGGACAGAATCGGACCAGGATGGCGAAGGCCTCGGCCTGACGGCGGCAAACGGCATTCCATGGCGCTCAACCCCGCTCCTGGAGTTGCCGCCCGTCGCGGGCGGCCCCGGCCGCCGCCACGAAGGCGACGAACTTTTCCCGGAAAACGGTGACGTCATAACGGGCCGCCCGAGCGGCGCATCGGGCCGGGTCCAAGGGGGCAAGCCCTTCGAAACGCCGTATGGCCCGCGTCAGATCCTCGGACGTTTCCCCCGGATAGAGCACGCCGGTTTCTCCGTCCACCACGGTTTCCAGGGCTCCGCCCCGGGCCGAGGCGATGACCGGCGCACCTGCAGCCATGGCCTCCAGCGGCACCAGACCGAAATCCTCCTCGCCGGGAAAAAGCAGGGCCCGGCAGGTGGCGAGGCGTTCCCGCACTGCCGCGTCGGGCTGGCGGCCGAGCAGTTCCACGTCATGGCCCTGGACCAGCCGACGGAGGCGCTCCCAAAGCGGCCCGCCACCGATGATCGTCAGTGGCCGCCCCAAAGCCAAGCAGGCCGCGACGGCCGTTTCCGGCTGCTTGTAGGCGACAAGCTCGCCCAAAAAGAGATAGCGGTCCCCGCGCGGCCTGGTCGGATCGAAATCGGCCGTCCGGATCGGGGCCGGCAGCACGCTCACGTCCGAGCGCCCCCAGGCGCGGCGGATGCGCCCGGCCACGTTGGCGGAATTGGCGGCGATGGCATCGACCCGGGCCGCGCTCGTCACGTCCCACAGCCGCAGATAGTGGCAGCACAGCGGCATGGCCAGCCGGGAAAACCAGCCAGCCTCGCGGCGGTAGCGGTGGTAAAAATCCCACAGATAGCGCATGGGCGAATGACAATAGCAGACGTGCAGGGCGGACGAGGGGGCGATCACGCCCTTGGCCGGGCCGGACTCGCTGGAGATGACCAGGTCGTAGCCGGAGAGGTCCAGCGCCTCCAGGGCGAGCGGCATCAACGGCAGATAGGACCGGTACCAGCGCCCGGCCCTGGGCAGCCGGTCGATAAAGGTGGTGCACACGGTGTGGGCGCGAATTTTTGCGGAAACGGCTTCAGGCACATAGACATGCGTGAAGATGTCCGCCTCGGGATAGAGGTCGAGCAGCGCCTCCAGGACGCGCTCGCCGCCGCGCATCCCGGTCAGCCAGTAATGGACGATGGCAACCCTCATCGCCGGGGCTCCCGAGCGGCCCCCGGCTGGCGGAGATCGCCCGACCGACTGGGATGAAGCCCGAAAATGGCGCTGTGCGCCCGCGACGAGCACGGCGCTTTCGCGGCAAAAGGTTCTGACGGCAACGGCAAAAACCCCACGCGACTGGTCGTTCGAACCAGTTTTGGCACACGGCGGCACGCGACGGACATGGCCCTGCCGCCGAAAATGGGCCCACCATGCGCCTCACTGGCGAACGATCCGCCAGCCAAGCGTATTTTTGGAAAAATAGAGCGGAATGTACGGCCGGGCAAGCATTTTCCGTCAGCGTACGCCTGCGTCATCGGCGACACTCCGGTCGCCTGCGGCAGCCGCGCCGCCAATGACGCAGGGAGGGACATCCTGCGTAGGGGACGATGTACCGCTCCATTATAGATAAGTATCATAAAAATAAATTATTTGATATAAGTACAAAAACTCTTCATAAATACTACAATGATAGAATACTTCCCAATTTTTTCATGGGAGGGAAGTATGTCCCATTATGTCTGTCCATTTGTCACACGCTTTTTGAAACCACTTTTTTGCTGGCGACGCCGCCTTCTGCTGCTGCGGTACGTGCTGGAGGATGGCACCCACGGTTGCCTTGGCGTGCGTTTCGAGGCCCTGCCCAATTTGGAAAAAATCCTTTCGAAGATACGCCTCAGTTCCTTCTGAATACGAAAGGGACGCAGGAAACGAAAAGCATCGAACAGAGGGCGTAACGGCAGGGGAGGTGCAAAATTGTCATCGCCTCTCCTGCCGTTGCTGGAAGCTGCGGGAGTGGCCAGTGGGCAAACGTACAACCGCCGGAAAAAACAAAGAAATTTTGGCAGTTCGGTTTTCCCGCAGGTAATCAGGATCCCTTGACTGCTCGGCTCCAAGGCTGCGAACCGCTCCAGGCTGCATTGAACTCGGCCATGAAGCGCAGCAGCGGGGTGGCATCCAGAACAGCATCGACCGAGTGTCCACCGCCATATTGCCACACTGGGACCGCCGCACACTGCCATGGCGGCATGGTGATGCCCCATCCTGGGACTGCAACTGTCTAAAATCATATTGGGTTTCCAAAGGGCTTTGCCCTTTGGCCGCCGGAGGCATCCATCCCCCCTGACGCAATTGTGCAGCGGTCTCTAATTGCAATTTCCCCCGCCTAGCCCCGATGCCAAGGGAGACGCCCGAGGGGACCCGGCAGCTCCAAAGACAACATCCCGGCCCGGAGGGAATGATCCTTTTTTGCCCCAAGCCGGGACACGAACCGACCGCCCACCTAAGCCATGATTCCATCTGAAAAAAAACATGTTTACCCCAACAAGCGCCTTGGATAACATGAAGAAACATTGCTAAAAAGGATCTGTTGCTCGTCCCAAAAAAAGGAGACGCCATGGGCCATATCCTGGCCATATCCAATAATAAGGGGGGGGTCGGCAAGAGCACGGCCACGGCCAATCTGGCCCATGCCCTGACCAACAAGAAAAAACGGGTCCTGGTCGTGGATGCCGACAGCCAATGCAATCTGACCGGCACCTTCCTGGATAGCCCGTGGTCCGGCAACAGCCTGCTCGAACTGCTCGACGGCGACGGTGTCACTGTTGAAAACTGCATTTCCCCGGCTCCGGAATACGAACGCCTGTCCGTCCTGCCCAACAAATCGGGCAGCGCCGCCTTGGAACCGGATCTGGCTCGTCGGGAGGATTACGGCTGGTTTTTGCTGCGGGAGCGCTTGCGCGACTATGCCGTGGCCAACTTCGATCTGACCCTGATCGACTGCCCGCCCAACCTGGGCCTTTTTTCCCTCCAGGCCATGATCGCGGCCGATTTCATCCTGGTGCCGGTGGAAGCCGGCAGCCGCTACGCCATGGACGGTCTGGACCGGACGGTGGAAACCATCGAAGACATCGCCCAATCCGACAGCCTCGGCACCCCCGGCCGCTTCCTGCGCCTTTTAATCAACAAGGCCGATCGCCGCACGGCGGTCAGCCGCGTGTCCATCGAACAGATTCAGCAGGCCTACGGGAAACGGGTCTTCGAAACCATCATTCCGATCAACACCGATATCCAGCAGGCCGAACTGGTGCGGAAAACCGTCATCCGCCATGCCGCGAAAAGTCCCGGGGCGACCGCCTTCCGAGCCTTGGCCGGGGAATTATTGGCCATTCTCGCCCAGTAAAGGAGACGCGCCATGCCACTTAGCCTCCGGGAAAAGCTCCAAAAGGCGTCGCAGGCGAACCTGGCGAGCAATGCCGCCAAGACCGTCGGCAAACTGACCGTCATGGAGCAGCCGGTGACGATCCCGGCCACCGTCGATACAATTCAGGATGAGCCCACCCAGTCGACTCTCCATAAGACGACCCAACCATCTCCCCAGTTGCCTTCCCACGAACCGTCCCAGAAACCCACCGACCAACCGTCCCACCAGTCCAGCCAACAACCTGAGAACCCACCCACTGACCGAGCCACCGGACCAAGGGACGCCCTGGAAGCCCACCAACCGACCCAGGCACCAGCGTACCCACCCACCGTTCTGGAAGCGTATCCGGAAGGCCACCCATCCGCCATTCCACAAGACCACCCACAAAACGACCGCGGTCTGGACAGCGCGTTATGGGCCATGCTGACCGCTTCCCAGCGCCGGGTCCTTAATTACTTGACAAGGCATCCCGGCGAAATCGTCCGCTATGCCGCTATCGCCGCCGCAACCGACCTTCCCGCGGGCACCGTCCAGACCATTTTCAAACGCTTCAAGGCGCTGGGTTTGCTGCGCTCCCGCTACGGCAGCCGAGGGGTGATCAAAGGCATGCGCTTTTCCCTTGACCGCAAAATTTATGCCGCCGCCCCACACGCCGACCCTTTAGACGCCCCAAAAGACAATCCACCAACTAACCAAGCCAGCCACCCAGCCACCCAGCCACCTATCCAAAATACGCATCGCGTTGTGATCGATACGGAAAAAAATCTCTCCGTCTCTCTTTCCGTGCTGGAAACCACCTGGCCCGCCTTGGCCCAAACCGGCTTCGGCCTCGAACAGCTCGCCCGGATCGTGGACAATCTGGCCGCCCTGGGCAAACCGGTCGATCGCCTTCTCCAAGGCTTGGACCACATCGAATTCGCCTTGACCCATGGCCGGCTTGTGGACAAGGACGGCCACCCCGTGAACGACCCCTGTTCCTGGGCCTTCCGCGCCCTGGCCCAAAACGGCTATTATCGCCGCCCGAAAGGCTTCGTTTCCTTCGAGGAACAGGCCCTGCGCGATGCCGAGGCCGAGGCCAAGTCCCTGGCCGCCGCCAGGCAGCGCGCCGAAACGGCCCGGTTCGAGGCCTGGAAGGCCGGGCTGTCGCCGGAGGAATTGGAAAAATACCTGCACGGCCATCCGAACGACCCGGCAGACGGGTGGCTGCGGCGCGTGTGGAAGGACGGCGGCGGCCGCTGACTGCCGCGCGGAGCCGGAACGCGGGATCGTCGCCGGCCGACGGAAGCTTTTTCGCGCCTCGCGGACGGCCGCGTCACACCTTTCGAGGATGCACAACCCATGTCCCTTTTGCCGCAACACACAACGAATACCCGGCCGGCGCCGCGTCCGCTGGTCATCGTCAATGTCCTCAATTACGGCCATTTCAACGTCCATGCCGATACCTGCATCCGCTGGGGGGCGGGGAAAGGCCTGCCGGTCGTCCTGGTGGGGCGGAGAGCGGAAACGTTCCCCGGCCGCCGGGCCATGATCGACTCGGGCCAATTGACGGTGACGGACATCGAGGAGCTTTGTCCGGGAGTGGACTGGGACGACGCGGAAACGGCCCGGATCGCCCTGGGCCGGGGCTGCCGGGCGCTGGTGCGCGCGATTGCCGGGCGCTACCGCCCTCTGGTCGTGCTGCTCATCAATGCCGACGAAGTGTTTTTCAACGATCCGGCCGTGGTGCGCCCGGACTATCGTTTCGCGGCGCCGGTGTGGGGGATCGTCACCTTTGGCCGACGGCAGGCCCATTTCGGCCTGGAAGATCCCTATACCTGGCGACTGGGCCGGGTGGTGGCGCTGCGGCAGGGCTTCGCCGGACTTTTGAGCATCGACGAATACCATGTGGCCGAGGCCGATCCCGACCAGCGATTTTTGCGCTATCTTCCCGATCCGTATCGGGATTTTTCTCCTGTCCCCGGGACGGGGGAAGGACTGGCGGCGCTGCGGGCCTTTGGGGCCGGCTCCGAGGCGCCGGTGGTGCCGATTCTGGGCAAGTTCGACCATCGAAAGGGGAATCTGTGGACCTTGCGGGCGGTGGCCGCCCATCCGACGGCCCGGGTGGTGATTCTGGGCCAGCGCCAACCCGACCCGGAGGACGACGCGGCCATCGACGCCGTGCTGGCCAGGCTGACCGCCGCCGGTCGGGCCTTCGTCCGTTTCGGCTTCGTCTCCCAGGACTTGTTCGAGGCCGTGCTGGCCAGCGGCCGGGTGCCGTGCCTGCCTCTTCCGTACCGCAACCATGCCGGTTCCTCGGGGCTGCAACTCTTGGGTTTCGAGCACGGCATCGCCTCGTTGGTGCCGGATTTCGGGCTGATGGCCGAACGCGTGCGCGCCCATGGCCTGGGCGTGACGTTCCGGTTGGGGGACATGGCGGATTTCGCGGCCAAGCTTGGGGCCATGCTGGAGGGAGCTCAAACGGCCGCCCCGGCCGACATGGCCCGATTCATGGCCCGGTTCGGCGCCGCGCCGACGGCCGCCGCCCTGGACGGCATCCTGGCCGACGGGGAGGTTCGGCCGCTTTTGGCGCGGACCCTGTCCCGAAATCAGCCGGCCGCGCCCTGGCTGGAACGGGCAGAGGCCGCCCGCGCCGCCCTGGGGCGACGTGACCTTTCCGCGGCCAAGGCCGCCCTGGACGCCGCCTTGGCCATGCGTCCGGGCGATGCGGCCCTGACACTGCTGCGCCTGGCCGTACAAACGCGGCTCGGAAATAGGGCACAGGCCGTGGCCGACTGCAAGGCCTGTCTGCGGGCGGGGTTGGTGGAGGAAGTCCAGTTTTTTCTCGGCCTGGTGCTGGCGGCGTGCCCATCGGCGGCGGAGCGCGAGGCCGCTCCGCCGGAAAATTACGATGCGGTCCCTGGTTGGCTGGTGCCCTGTTTCCCCCAGGGAACTCTTCCCCGGGAACTGGTGCCCCTGCTCCTGGATGCGGCCTGGCGCTTGCTGGATCGAGATTTCTTGACCTCCGGAGTGTGCCTCGTAAAAGGGTTGCTGCGTTTTTTTCCCGACGATGCGCGCCTGCTTTTTGTCTTGGCCCATGCCCGCTTGCGGCAGCAGCGCTTCGATGCGGCCGAGGCCGTCTTGACGGCGGTGCCGGAAGGGCTGCTGCGCCTCCCGCCATACCGTTTGGCTTGGGCCTACGTGCGCCAGGGGCAAGGACGTCTGGAGGAGGCCGGCGATCTTCTGGACGGCCTGTTGGCCGATTTTCCCGACCATCCCGAATACCGGCGCAGTCGGGGCGCGGTCTGGGCCAAGCGGGGGGACTACGCAGCGGCCGTGGCCTGTTTTGCCAGATTGGCCGAGGAGGGCGACGCGACCGCCTATCTCAATTGGAGCGATTGCCTGCGCTATGCCGGCCGGTTCGACGAGGCCGTGGACGTCTTGAAGCGAGGATATGCCTTGGGGGCTTGCCTCCGGGAGACCCTGGAAGAAAAGCTGGCCCGCATCGAAGCGGCCCGGGCTGCGGCCGACCAGGGAAACAAAACGTCGGCGGGCTGATACCGGCGGGACGCGGCCGTTAGGGTATTCGGACACTGTATGATCGGCGGAGCGGCAGCGGGAATCGCTGCGCCGGACGCGAGCATGGGCCTTCGCCACGAACCAGGTCTGTTTCTTGCATAAAAAGCGACCAGTCCGCACCGAGGTCGCAACGCCATTTGCCGCAAGCGCATGCATACGGCGAACGACACGGGCCATTGAGGAGGGAGGATTCCATGCTGGAACGCCATTTCGCCACTTTGCGCCGCACCTGCTGGCGTATGGATGCACTGCCCCCGCTGTCCGGCCCGATCGCCATATGGGGCGCCGGAACGCGCGGCCGAGAGCTTCGCCGCGCGATGGAGCGACGCGGTGTGACAACGGCTTTTTTCATTGATAACGACATAGTCCTGCAGGACGAGTTCGTGGACGGGGTGCCGGTCCTGCCCCTGGAATTGGCGGCGCGCCGGGATCCCCTGCCCGTGTGCATCAGTGTGGAACTCGGCTATGACATGGCCATGCGCTTGCGCCGCCTGGGGGTTGAGGATTTTTACTGCATCAATAAAGGGTATCGGACCACGCCGTTCCCGGTCCTCCAACACGAGGCGGAAATTCTGCGCGTGCTCGATCTGCTGGCCGACGAGGAATCGCGTACCTGCTATCTTGCCGCGCTCCACATGCGCGCCACCGGCCGAGCGGACACCATGCATCCCTCGCCGTATCATCAAAACAAACACCCGGTGGTCAAACCGGCGCATGGCGATATCATCATCAACGGCGGCGGCTATGTCGGCAATGTTGCCTCGGATTTCGCCCGGCTCACCCACCGCGACTGCACCATCTACAGCTTCGAGCCTATCCCCAAAGTCTATACCCACCTGACGGACAACATCGCCGAGCGGGGGCTGACGGACATCGTCACCACGGTCAACAAGGCCCTGTGGAGCGAGACCGGATTGGTGGGTTTTACCATCATGGAGTCCTCCCGGAGCGGCAGCAGCCGGGCGACGGAGGAATCTCCCCAGCGTCTGCCCGCCGTGGATCTGGACAGTTTCGTCCGGGCGCGGCGTCTGCCCGCCGTGGATCTGATCGAAATGGACGTGGAGGGTAGTGAACCCCAGGCCCTGGCCGGCGCCGTCGGGGTCATCACCCGCTTCCGCCCCAAGTTGCAGATTTCGCTCTACCACGCGCCCGAGCATCTCTGGGAACTGCCCTTATTTATCCATCAGCTCGTGCCCGACTATAGCTTTTATATCGGGCACCATTCCCATGCCTTCAATGAAACCATGCTCTATGCCGTGGTCCCCTGACCCGACCCCGGACACCAATCGGACGATCAAGGAGCAGCCATGCGGAGCGTGACGGAAAGCTATCAGCGGCAGGGCCGACAGTTCGCCAACGACCGCGTCGTGCCCGAGCGTATCGCCATTTCCCAAAGCTGGTTCCGCACGGATACGGCCGACTTCTGGCGCCATGCCCGCATGTATGCCTGCGCCGACCACCTCGCGCACCGGCCCGACCTGTCCTGGCTGACCGTGGGCGACGGTCGGTGGGGTCTCGATGCCATTCGGCTGCGGCGCAAGGGATTTCGCCGCGTCCTGGCCACGGATATCTGCCCGGATCTGCTCGTGGAAGCCAAAAAGCGCGGCCTGCACCAGGCCTGCCTGCTCGCCAACGCCGAAGCCCTGCCCCTGGCCGAACGGTCCTTCGACTACGTGCTGTGCAAGGAATCCCTGCATCATTTTCCCCGGCCCTATCTGGCGCTCTATGAAATGCTGCGCGTGGCCCGCCGGGCCGTCTTTCTCGTCGAACCCAATGACCGACAGCCCGATTTCGCCAGCTACCAAGCCTATATCGACGCCCAGCGGGCGGGGCGGCCCGAGGCGCCGCCCCAACCCGACCGCCAGGACTGGGAGGGCTGCGGCAACTATGTTTTTGCCACGTCCCGGCGCGAACTCGAAAAGATCGCCCTGGCCCTGAACCTGCCCCAGCTCGTCAGCAAGGGGCTCAATGACCACTATGAAAAGGGCTGCGAATTCGAGCCGGCCGATCCGGAGCGTTCCACGATGTTCGCCCGCATCACCGAGAACATTGCCGTCCATGACGCGGCCTGCCGGGCCGGTCGCGCCGATTACGACCTGCTGCTGGCCGGGTTGTGCCTGGAACCGCTGGACCCGGTGGCCCGACAGGCCTTCGAGGCGGACGGCTGGCAGGTCCGCGATCTGCCGCGCAATCCGTACTGCCCGGAAGGCTGACCGGGCAACACGGTCGCTGGTATGTTTTGTGCATTAAAACACGACATTGCGCAGCCAACGCCCCCAAAAGGGCTGTGCCGGGCCGACCGGAACGCCCTGGCGCCATCGGGCGCGGCAGGGGCTAATGCACCGGAGAAAACGGCCGATAGGTCGTTTAGGTATTGAATGAACGGTCCGGCAAAGGCTGGACGGGGAAAGAGAGAGGGTTGCGCGCGAAACCGTCGTGTTCCTCTGTGAAAGAGTGCGCTATAGTAGGATAAAAGAAGTTGAGCCCGGGCCGGAGCCAACCGGCGCATTCGGTACAACCGTTCATGAGGCGAATGCCTCGACAACGAGCCCCGGCAGGGCAAAAGAGGAAATTCCCATGAAATCAGCCTTGGTCTGCGGCGGCGGCGGCTTCATCGGACACCATATGGTCGAACGGCTCGTCTCCGAAGGCTTCTGGGTCCGAGCCGTGGACCTCAAATTCCCCAGATTCAGCCAGACCGCCGCGCACGATTTCGCCGTTGCCGACCTGCGCGATCCCGCCGTCTGCCGGGCCGTGGTCGACCGCCGCTTCGACGAGGTCTACCAGTTCGCCGCCGACATGGGCGGCGCCGGTTTCGTCTTCACCGGGGAAAACGACGCCGACATCATGCACAACTCGGGACTGATCAACCTGAACATGCTCGACGCCTGCTACCGACGCAACGTCGGCCGCATCTTCTATTCCTCCTCGGCCTGCGTCTATCCGGCCTACAATCAGCTCGACCCCGACACGCCCAATTGCGCCGAGGACAGCGTCTGCCCGGCCGCTCCGGACAGTGACTACGGCTGGGAAAAACTTTTTAGCGAACACCTCTACCTCGCCTTTGCCCGCAACAAGGGCATGACGGTGCGCATCGCCCGTTTCCACAATATTTTCGGGCCGCAAGGCGATTGGGAGGGCGGACGCGAAAAGGCTCCGGCCGCCATGTGCCGCAAGGTGGCCATGGCCCCGGACGGCGGCGAGATCGAAATCTGGGGCGACGGCAAACAGACCCGGTCCTTCCTCTACATCGACGAATGCCTGGAAGGGACCTTGCGTCTGACCCGCTCGGATTGGACCGGGCCGGTCAACATCGGTTCCGAGGAAATGATCTCCATCGACGGCCTGGCCGATCTGGCCATGGCCATTGCCGGCAAAAAATTGACGAAACGTCACGTTTCCGGCCCCTTGGGCGTGCGCGGCCGCAATTCCGACAACCGCCGCATCCAGGAACGCCTCGGCTGGGCACCGTCCCGGCCCCTGCGCGCCGGCATGGAAAAAACCTACGCCTGGATCGCCGAGGAAGTGCGGCGCGCGCGGCAGGAGTAGGGGTAGGGAAGAAAAGAGAAAGATGCCTCCGGCGTCCGGGGGCATGCTGCCCCCGGACCCCTCGCACGAAAGGCAACGTTTCATGCAGGGGACTATTCGGAAAAGATGGCCCCGGGGCAGGGGGCCTGGGGGGAATGATTCCCCCCAGCGGGTCCAGGGCAGCGCCCTGGAGGGAGTGTCCGGGAGGGGCAGCATGGACGCACGAAAGACCGCCGTACCGACCGCATGAACGTTCTGGCCCTCATTCCCGCCCGGGGCGGCTCCAAGGGGCTGCCCGGAAAAAATATTCGACCCCTAGCCGGGAAGCCTTTGCTCGCCTATTCCATCGAGAGCGCCCGACGTTGCCCGCACATCACGCGGGTGGTGGTGTCCACGGACAGCCCGGAAATAGCCGACGTTGCCATTCGGTACGGGGCCGAAGTCCCGTTTTTGCGTCCGTCGTATTTGGCCGGGGACAAGGCTTCCGTGGGCCAAGCCCTGGCGGAAACCTACAACCGTTTGGCCCACGAAGAAAATTACGTACCGGACATCACCCTGGAATTTTTCCCCACCAGCCCGTTTCGTAGCGACGACCTGGTCCGTTTCCTGGTCGAACGGCTGCTCGAGGGATATTCCTCCGTCGGTACGGCGCGATCCGTGGACATGGGCCAGCACGCCCTGTTTTTCCCCGACGCGGCCGGCCGTTTGCGCCCCCTGACCGAAGAGGGCCCGCCCCCCGTTCTGCCGCCCCAGCGGCGCTATGGCATCCTCAGCGGCGGTAACGCCCGGGGCACCCTTGGGCCCTACCTGTATCGGGTGACCGATCCGGTCATGCTGGTGGACATCGACACGCCGGAGGATTTTCAGCTGGCCGAAGCCATATTGCAGGCCGGACTGTTCGATTTTTCCGCCGCTGCGACACCACTGCCGGTGGCGGTGCCGGCGTCGCCGGCACCGGCTCCCCGCCCCCTGGAACTGGCCTTACCCTTCCTGGCCCTGGGCGAAATTCCGGCCGGGGAGCGGATCACGGGCCGGGACCTGTTGCGCGGGGCCCTGGGGCAGGGCCTGCCGCGTCGGTGCCGGGATCTGGCCGCCAGACTGGAAGCGGCCGGTCCGAACGTCCCGGAAGAGACGCTCCTGGCCGACCTGGAACGCTTGGCCAGCCTCGACCCCGGGCTTCCTGCCCTGGGCAAACTGTTGGATCGGGGAATGGCGGCGGCCGACGCCGGCCAACGGCCGGTTGGGGCGGTCGGAAGTCTGGCGGCGCTGTTCCGCCATCCCGAGCGGGCCTGGAACCTGGGGCTGGACAATCTGGTGGCCGTGGCCGGCATGGCCGCCAACCGGGCCAAGAAGTACGACCACGGCCTGCCCTTGCTGGCGGCCGCCAACTGGGAGCGGGTCCGACGCCCCGGATATCATCTGGACCGATTTTTCAAACTGCTCCCCATGGGACTTGTCGGCGCACGAGAGGCGGCCCGAATGGTGCGCGGGCTGGCCGTCAGGCTGCGCCACAAACTGGCGGACGATGTCGGACTGCGGGGCATGTTCGGGATCTATTTCGGCTTTATCGGCCAGGGGGAGGCGGCGGATCTGCTGCAGCCGTTGTTACCCGAGGCCATGGCCACGCCGGAACGTTTTTTCCCTATGTTGAGCGCCTTGATCCTCTGTCACCGGCGGGAGGTGGGGCGACGCTTTTTCATCCGCCTGGGAAAAGAGGCCCTGCGGGGCCTGACCTATGACCCCGTGCAACGCGCCAACCTGGCCTCGCTGCTCTTGCGTCTGGGCCTGTCCGGACCGGCCCGGGCCCAGATGACCAGCGCGGCCCTCGAACAGGGGCATCCCTCGGACGCGACCCTGCGTTTCACCGTGCATGGCCTGGTGCGCGTGGGGCGGGCCGGATTGGCCCGGCGTCTCATGCGGGACTTTGCCGCCCGGGCCGATTTGCCGGGGAACGTCGCTTCCCTGGCTGCCCTGGCCCAGGCCCGGCTTTCGGCCGGCCAACCGGGACTGGCCCGCCGCCTGCTCGCCGCCGTGGACATCGACCGCCTGGACACGCCGTTTCTGGTGTCGACCTTCATGGAACTTTTCGAGCGGTCCAGGGCCATCGACCGATTGTTGCCCCTGGGGGCCCGCTGGTTTCCCGAGGACGCCATGCCGGGGCCTTCCGATTGGCAGCACCATTTCTCCCTGGCGGTGCACCGCCATGCCCTGCCCGAGCTGTTGGACCGGACCAAGGCCGCCGTCAAAAAAACGGGCAACCATCCTTTCCTCGTCCAAGGGTTGCATCACATCGCCTTGTGGGCCGGAGACACGGCTACTGCCTTGGAAACCGCCGCCCGTATGACGGTCCTGCCCGAAATCTCTTCGGCCGATGGCTACCAGGCGATAGGCACCTCCCTGTTGCTCCAAGGACAGTTGGAGGCCGCAGTCCCCGTGCTGGAGCAAAGGCGGAACATCGCCGTTTTCCTGGCCATGCATCTGGCGGGGTGTCTCGACGTCTGGGAACCTTTTTTCAATCTGGCCAGGCTGTTGCGGCGGCTCGGCCGACCGGAAGAGGCCCTGGCCGTGGTGACGGACGGATTGCGGTTGGAAAATACGCGGCATAACCCCTGCCTGGCCCTGCGGGTGCTGCTGCGGCAGGAGACAGGCAAAAGGGCGTTCGTGCCCGGCGACGTGAGGCTGTTCGTGCGCCTGGGCGACAGCCATACCGCCCCGTGCAGCCTCATCGGTCCCTGGCTGCATCTTGAGGCGATCCGGCTGGCCAAGGCCTTGGGTGATCACGCCGGAGCGGCCCGGATCGCCCGGACCAAACTTGCCCACTGGACCATCCTGGAACCCGCGGCCCGCCGGGCCCTGGCCACAGCGCCCCTCGAAAGCCCCGACGTCCCGTGTGCGACCCTGCTCGCGACGGCCCAGGCCGCCTTTTTCCCGTACCGGCGCGGCACCTACTGGAACGGCCTGCTGACGGCCGACCTGGAGGGGAACTGACCCATGTCCAGTCATGCCCCCGTCCTGGCCGTGCTGCCGGTCTTGTTCGCCAATGGGGACGAACGGGCCTTTTTTACCACCCGGCCGGAACTGCTCGCCGGCCTTGTCAGGGAGATTCTGGCCACGCCCGGCCTTTCCAGACTGTGCATCGTGGCCGAGGAGGGCGTTTCCCTGCCGCCTGCGGACGGCACGCGGGTACAGGTGATCCGCCTGCCCGTGGCCGACCGTCCCCGCACGGCGGCCCATCCTTTCGACTGCCAGGGCCTGGCCGCCGCCCTGGCCGATCCGGACCAGGCCGCCTGGAAGCACGTGCTGTGCCTGGATAGCCGCCAGCCGCGCCACACGGCCGCCGCCCTGACTGCCGCCTTGGACCGCTATTTCCGGGAAGCCCCGCCGGTCATGGTTTCGGTGCGTCCGGTCCAGGACCATCCCTGCCAGTTCCTGCGCCACGCCCGCACCCTAGAACAAGGACTGATCCATCTGTTCGAAGCCGCTTGCGCCCGGATTCCCGGGCTGCCACCGGGGCTGCCCCATCGGGTCGGCCGGCCCGTGCCCGTGGACTGGTCCGAGTTGCCGGCGGTCCGCGAAAGCGGGGAACGGCCGGGAAGCCTCTGGGCCCCCGATCCGGGCGCCGGCGAGGCCGGAGTGCGCCCGGTGGCGCCGGATCGGGCCGCGAAGGAGCCGGTGGTATGGCTGGTCGCCGGACCTGATCGCGCCCGGGTGCTGGTGCATCCACGTCTGCTCGCCGCACCGCCCCGGGCTGCGGCCGGGGTCATCCATGGCGACCTGTTTCGCCCGGAACCGAAGCGATCGGTCCTGGCCGGGCCGGATGGCGGCCTGGAAATAGCGTTCGGGGCCGGGGCCGGAGAAACCGTCGTCTTGTTGGCTGCCTGCGCCGCCTCGGGTCGGGCCGGCGAGGCGGTGCGCCTGTTGCCCCGCCAGGAAGACGGTCGGGTGGTCTACACGCCGGACGCAGCCGCCCCGTGCGGTCTGCTTTTCACGCGGCTGTTGCTGGTGGAGGAGGGGCCGTTCGACCTGTCCTTCCCGTTCCGGCTGAAGGATGCGCCCTGGGCCTGGGATCGGGGCGGCGCTCTGGTGAAAGACGCCACCGGGCAACAGCTGCTTGGACGCCAGGATTTTCCCCTGGTGCTGGCCCGGGAACCCGGCCTCGTCCTGTTTCGGCGCGACCGGCCCCTGGATGCCGTGGCCGCCCTGGTGTCTGCGGGGCAGGCTTTGGGTTGGAGCATCGACCATCCCGCCCTGGATATCCGCTCAGCCAGGGACGCCGCCCTTGAGGGCTGTCGTTTGGTCGCCGAACACTGCAAGGAGCCTTGAATCATGCGCCTGAAGCATCAGCCTCTCCCCCCGCCCTCTCCCTGCTGGATCGCTGCCCCGGCCGAGGCCGACGGTCGCCTCCAGTCTCGTGGCCAGATTCCCGTGGCCCTGGCCTGGCCAGCCGATACCGTCCAGGCCGTCGCCGCCGACCGGCCCGGAGACCAGAAAATCGCCGGTCACCTGCGGGCCTTGCGCCGGCCGGTCGTCGAGGCCGCTGCATGACCATCGGGACCGGCCTGGCCACCCCGGTGTGCCTCATCATCCACCGCCGGCCGGAGACCACCCGGCAGGTCCTGGCCGCCATCCGAACCGTCCGGCCAAGGCGGCTTTTCGTGGTGGCCGACGGGCCGCGTCCTCATGTCCCGGGGGAAGCCGCGCTTTGCCGTGCCGCCCGGGAAGCCGCCTTGGCCGTGGATTGGGACTGCGCTGTCACGCCGCTTTTCGCCGCGGACAACCTGGGCCTGCGCCACCGGGTCCGGTCCGGACTCGATGCGGTGTTCGCGGCCGTGCCCGAGGCCATCATCCTGGAGGACGATTGTCGGCCCGACCCCACCTTTTTTGGCTACGCGGCGGAGCTGCTTGAACGCTATCGCGACGACCCGCGCGTCATGCTCATATCCGGCGACAACGCCCACGGCGTGCATCCCCGGCAGGCGAGCTACGCGTTCACGCGCTATGCGCTGATCTGGGGTTGGGCCACCTGGCGCCGGGCCTGGGCCCTCTACGACGACACCATGGCCGATTGGCCCGAACGCCGGGCCGCCGGCTGGCTGGAGACGTTTTTCCCGGGCCGCCCCCGGGCCGTGGCCTATTGGCGGGAAATCTTCGACGACACCCACGCCCGGTCCGATTCCTGGGCCAGGGCCTGGGTCTATGCCTGCTTCAAGGCCGACGGGCTGTGCGCCATTCCCGGGAAGAATCTCGTGGCCAACATCGGCTTCGGCCCGGACTCCACCCACACGGCCAATCCGCTGGACCGGCGGGCGAACGTCCCGTCGCGGCCGCTCTCCTTTCCCTTGGCGCATCCCCGGCGGGTGGCGGTCGATCCCGAGGCCGACGCCTTGACCGAACGTCGGATCTTTTCCGGGGCCGATCTTCCGGTCAGCCGGGATGCGGCCACCGCCGCCGGTGTTCTGGCCGATCTGGCAGTCGGCCGGCCCTGGCGGGCGCTCTCCCGGTTGGACGCCCTGGCGACGCGCCTGCCCGGGCTGTCGGGACCGGCCATGGTTCGAGCCGCGATCCTGGCGCGCCGCGGCCTGTGGGACGATGCCCAAGCGGCCTTGACGGTCCTTCCCCCGGATGACGATCCGGACCGGGCGGTCCTGGTTCGGACCGTGGCCGCCGGACGGCAGGAGGCCGGCATCCGTTTCGAGCCGGCCGAGGCCGACCGCCAAACCTTCGCCCGCCTCCTGGATATCGCCCCCCGGCCGGACCTGCTCCGCCTCGGCGGCGACGCTCGGGACTCCGGCGCCTGGGTGGTGGCGGCGGACCGGCTCGGCCCGGAATCGGTCTGCTGCCTGGCCGGCGTCGGTGAGGACATCACCTTCGACTGCGCCCTGGTCACCCGTTTCGGCTGCCGCGCCTGCCAGCTCGACCCCACCCCCCGGGCCATTCGCCACGTGGTCGAATTGGGCCGACTTCTGGCCCGGGGCGACATCGACCCGGCCGATCCGGTATTCGGCAAATACGCCGGACTCACCCCGGAAGCGTTTGGCCGGCTGACCCATCATCCCCTGGGACTGTTTTTCCGGCAGACCAGGCTGCGCGTCCGGACGGCCTTCGAAGCCCCCTGCTTTGCGGTGGCCGATCTGCCCTGGCTGCTCGGCTCCGAGCGGATCGATCTGCTCAAACTCGATATCGCGGGGGCCGAATACCCGGTGGTGGAAGCGCTGATCGAGGCCGATCTGGACGTGCGTCAGCTCTTGATCGAATTCGACGAGGGGTACCGGCCCCTGGACAGACAGTTTCTCACCCGCATGGCCGATTGCGTGACCGGCTTGCGCCGGACCGGCTTCCGGGCCGTCTGCCTGGACGGCTGGAACGTCACCTTCGTGCGCCGCCGAGCGACCAAAGGAAGTCCGCGATGATCCACATTGTCCACCTCATCCCCACCCTGACTCCGGGCGGAGCCCTGCGCTCCCTGGCCGCCTGCGCCAGGGAATGCTCCCGACTGGAAGCCTTCCGGCATACGGCCGTCGGCCTGTCCCCGTGCCCATCGTCGGATCAGGGTCGGGCGGTCCTGCAGGAAGACGGCGTCGAGTCCCTGGAGGCCCCGAACCGGGACGTCTTGAACGGGCTGCTGGCCGGCGCCGATCTGGTGGTGGTCCATTTCTGGAACGATCCAGGCCTGGACGCCCTGTTGCGCGAGGATCTGCCCCCCATGCGACTGGTGGTCCATTGCCACGTGAACGGCCTCCATCCACCGCAGGTCATCACCCCGGCTCTGGTCGCCCTGGCCGACCGGCTGCTGCTCACCTCGCCCGTGTCCGAGAGCGTGCCCGCCTTGGCCGCGCTTGATCCCGACCGACGCCGGATAACCGTCCGCGTCATCGCCGAGGCGGCGGATTTCGCACGGCTGGAGGGCTGCGCCCCGCGTTCCCATCCGGGGTTTGTCGTCACCTATCTCGGCACCGTGGATTTTCTCAAGATGCATCCCGATTTCATGGCCATGTCGGCCGGTATCCGCCTGCCGCAGGCCCGGTTCGTCATCCGGGGGCACGGCGGCGACCATGACGCCCTTGCCCGGCAGGCCCGGTCCCTCGGCCTGGAGGAACGCTGCGACATCGGCGGGCCGGTGAACGACGTGCGCGCCTTGTTCGAAGAAACCGACGTCCTCGGCTATCCGCTGTGTCCCCAAACCTACGCCACCAGCGAACTCGTCCTGCGCGAAGCGGCTTTTGCCGGCGTCCCGGCCGTGGTCCTGCCCTACGGCGGCGCCGCCCGCACCGTAGTCCACGATTTCACCGGCTACGTCGTCCACGACGCGGCGGAATACGCCACAGCCATCGAGTCTCTTTTTTATCACCCGGAGGAGCGCGCCCGGCTGGGCCGAAACGCCCGGGAATACGCCCGCCAGCTCTTCGGGGCCGAACGCATCGCCGGCCAGACCGTACCCGTCTATCGGGAACTTTTGGCCGAACCCAAACGCACCCGGCCGGCCCTGGGCGCCGCCACCGGGCCGGAAGTGGCGACCGAAGCCCTGCTGACCGACACCGGCTGCCTGGGCGCCTGGCGCTTTGTCGCCTCCCTGGGGGACACCGCCCCTCATTTTCTGGACAGCCTGACCGCCGATGCGCCCGAAACCGCCCTGGCCGCCGACGAGACCATTGCCCGGGAAAGCCCGGTGGTGGTGCGCAACGGTCTTTTTCCCTACCGCGACGCCTATCCCGACGACGGCGTTCTTCTCTACTGGACCGCTCTCACCCAGGGCGAGCGCGGGGACACCGAGGCCGCCCTGACCGGCTGTCTCCAGGCCGTGCGCCGAGGCTGCGATCATTGGCGCGCCTTCTGGGCCATCGCCCGCCTTGCCGAAGCCCTGGGCCAGACCGAACTGGCCCGGGAGGCCTTGGACCGGGTCCTGGCCGCCGCGCCGGGACTGACCCGGGCCCGGGAGATGTTCGACCGGCTGCTGGCCGCCCCGGACCGCCCCGAACCGTCCCTGGACGACCAGCGCCTGCGCCGCCACCTCCTCACCCAGGCCGGCGACCTGGCCCGGGCCGAGGAACAAGCCCGGGCCGTGCTGGCTCAAAACGCCGATGCCGGCGATTTCGAAGCTTTTTATCTACTGGGGGTGGAGTGGCACAAACGCGGGCAGTGCGACCGGGCCCGGGCCATCTATGACCGGCTGCTGGCCGATGGCCGCACGCCGGTCCATTTGCAGGCCTGGAGCCGGTTCAAGCTCGGGGAGCTGTTGCTTGACGACGGCCGCGAGGAGGACGCCAGGCAGGCTTTGGCCCTGGCCCTGGCCCTCAAGCCCGATCTGGCCAAAGCGCGTCTGTTGCTTGTCCCGGCCGGGGAGACGCTTCGGGTCCGTCTGGGCGACGCCGCCGACGATGCCGCCATCTCCGTGCCCATGGCGCCCCTCGACGCGGGGCTATGGGCCTATTACTTCACCCGCCGGCGGCCCGACCAAATCAGTCTGGAGCTTCCGGCCGGGGCCGGCCTCTTGGAATGGACGCGCCTGGGCCGGCTGCTCGCCGACTACCTGGCTCCGGGCGGTCAGGCCCGGCTAAGGGGGGCGGCCGACGAAGCTATTTCGGCTACCCTGGGCCGGTTCGGCCTGACCAGCATCCGAAGCGACGACGGGGTGCTCCTGCTTCGCGCACCGGACCCTGTCGCGTCCCGGTTCTAAATTGTCTCCTGGTGCACGGATTGCCCTGGGTTTTTCGAACCACCTGAAATTTTACGGACAGAGCGCCGGATTCAGGGCCGCCCGCCTGGTGTCCCGTTCACTCGGAAAAAAAGAGGAATTCACGCACCTTCATGTACAGACGCTGTCCTGCGGCAGTGTAGAGGACATTGCGCGGCGGAATGCCGCTGGAGGTAATGATCCGGATCGTGTTTTGGCCCACAACTCGATCGAAGGAGAACGAGTCCTTCAATTTGTTGAGGATGTTCTTGTACGTGCGCACGGGGACGCCATTGACGCTGATAGTGACAGTCTGCCCCTCACCGGGGGTAGTGGCATCCTGCTGCCCCTCGCCGATACTTTCCAGTTCGAGCTGGCAGCGGGTTTTGCCGGCAAAAAGGGAATCGAACACGATGGCGGCTGTGTCGCTGGTGAGCATGCGATAGCGTTCGCCTGATCGCTTGTTATATTCCGGTGCGGAAAAACCGTAGACGTCCTTAAAAATTTTGCTGTTGTTGCGATCGCTAAAGATGTCGAATGAAATGTTGCGCCTTTCATAGTCCTTGAAATAGCGGACAATTTCGTCAAAGGGATTTTCGTTGTTTTTGAGGTACAAGAGGGTCAGGGAGGACACGGACGTCACGGCCATCAGGACGAACAGAAGGACCAGCGGCCAGCGGACGAACAGGTTTTTTCCCAAAGTATTGGCCTCCACGTCGCAGCGAACCTTGCGACGCAGTTGGCGCTTGAGGGCGGCGACCCCGGCGGCCAGGCCGGTTTCGGTGAACAGGCGTCCGGAGCGCTCCGGGCCGACCGCGTCCAGGAGGGCGTCGAAATCCCGCTTGAGTTCGGGGTCAAGCCCGGACACGGGAGCGTCGCCCATGTCGGCAACGAGCCGTTGGACGCGTCGACCGAGGGCAGCATAAAGGGCGTCCAGTTCCTGGGTAAGTTCATTTTCACGTGCTATTTCAATAATATATACAATCTTGTCAATCTTGTGCAAATCGCGGCGGAGTGCATTCGATCGAATCGGCATATGGTCAGTTCCGTTCGGGTGCAGTGAATTTCATGTTAGGCGCAGCGGAACGTAGAATCGTTCGCCACGGCATGCCGAGGGCAAAAATTCATCCTTCCTCACGGTGGGCCGGTACCGCAGCCGCAACCAGTCGCTGCTTGAGGGCAAAAAATCGAGGGCGTCCCCGTAACACATACGCCTTGTGGGCAAAGACAAACAGCTCATAGAGGTTGAACGCAAAAATAACCAAGACCTCTATCGGCACGATCACGGGTAACTTGCCGGCATCCACCCTAATATCGAAATCCGAGAAAAAGGCGTACTGCCATGGTGTTATGATCAGGCAAAAAAAAGCCATAACGGCGATGTCAAAGCGGCCCCTTTCCCGAGAGTTGATGAAGGAAAAAATCGGAATAAAAAAATAAAGCAACTTGTAGACCGCTGACACTGGCGGCAACAAAATGATCGTAGCGGTCAGAACGAAGAGTTTTTTCCATTCCTGAGCCCTGGAAAACACCACGTAGGCGGCATTGATCAGGATCAATCCCAGGGAAAATAGCGTATAGGAGCGGTTAAGCATGGAAAAATTGACAAAGTTGACCAGATCCAGTTTGATCAGCGTCACTTTAATCAAGGAAAACAGGGAATATGACTGATAGGTGAAATTGTTTTGCAGCATCATGGGACTCTGCGAAACGGCATTGTAAAAAAGCACCGTAACGAGGTTATCCATGAAGCCGCCCTTTAAAAAAAACAGCGCACCGAACGTCAACAAGGCGGAGAAGACGACCGTCGAGACCACCGCTCGGTATTGCCGGCGGCTGACGGCGTAGAGCAGATAAATCACGCAGAAGGCCTTGCAGGCCACCGGCACCGCCAGGCACAGCCCGGCCAACACCTGACGATCCTTGTGCAGGAAGACGAAGAACAACACCGTCATGGCGAACAGGACACCTTCGATGTTGCCCCGATCCATCACGAACAATAGCGGATAGTTGCAGCAAGTCAGGATACCGGCGAACAGCAGCGGCATTTGGACGATCCGTCGGCAAAGGACATAGCCGGCCGCCAGAGAAAACACCCCCAGCCCTCCCAGGTAGACGTAGAGCAGCGTTCGGACCTTGATCAGCTGCAGAACGTAGATGGCTACATTGGCGAAAGGCAAATACATGCTCTTGTTGGCGCCGTTGAGATAAGGATTGCCATCGCCGGCGATGGTAATCACCTCGAAAAAATCCGTAAAAGACACGGCAGGATCAAAAAGGAATGTATTGTGCGGAAACTTCCAGTGAAGCAATAACCCTTGACAGTATGCCACAACGGTTGCAGCCACCACGCCAAAAAACATGATGACCGTCAGGAAGTAGAGTTTATTCGTTCGCGTCATGAAAACGTTCTTCAGGCTGCAGCCAGCGGAGAGACGCGCACTGATGTCTCCGCTTGGCGACGCCGTCGCAAAAATAATTTATACTGGCTCATCCTGTGAAGATTTTCTGCTCAAATTTGGATGGAAGCATTCGCTTCCAGGGAAAAAGATCGACTCCTATTCTTTTTCTCTGCGCTTATGGTCGACTCGTTACCAGCAACAACTCATTTTTTTGACCAATTCCTCACGATTAATCCTCTCGTCAATGGCCAAATCCTGCCACCTTCCGGCACTCCCCTCACTGCTCAAAGGGCGCTTTCACTCTTTTCCCGGGAAGTCGATATGATACCTTCCCCTTTCGCGAAGCTGTACAGTGACCGTGGGGGGAAAGCCTCCGGCGATCAATGGGTTTCACCCTTTGGAATCCTCTCAAATAGCAGATTGCTCAATGACCGTCTCACGACAACATCCCTGGGGTTGGCCATGCATAACGGTCTCGTTTGGTTCTGAGCTTTCGCTCCATCCGTTTCTTCAGGCTTGACTTCGGGAATGCGGCCTCCAAGAACTGCCCCCCCTGCCCTACTTACGATCCTTCTTCACGGCGAGAGAGTCTTCGGCGGTCGGCCCTCTTACGTAGTCCACCTCCGCCAGTCAATGCGGCCGGTCTGGTTTCCAGCAGTATGGTGGGCGTGTTGCCTCGGTTGCCGGCGAAACGCAAGGGTGTGGCCTCGAAAAGTTGGATCGCTGGCCATTGAAGCGACAGCGGGGTGTTCCTGCTTCGGGCGCCCGATTCGGTGCGCACACGTCTTCGCCGGCCGCCTCTCATGTCCGTTTAGGGTATACCATAAACAGACGTCAGGAAGTTGCAACTAAAACCGTCAAAATAGAATCATCTTTTCTATTTCTTGACATATGCCGAGGCACATTATAGAGGCTTTCCTGACACTTCGCTGCACGCTTGCCGGGCGATGGGTTGTCCCGGTGTGCGTGTTGCAAAATCGGATCCAGGCGGGCGACCATTTTTGGGATCCCAAAGGGCAAATCCCCTTGGACGCCGGAAACTTTTTCGCCGCGGCCTCGTTTCAGGAGATACCGCATGCTGGGACAACGCATCGGGTATGTTCGCGTCAGCAGCTTCGATCAGAATCCGGAGCGGCAGCTGGAGCATGTTCAGGTGGACAAGGTGTTCACGGACAAGGCTTCGGGTAAGGACACGCAACGGCCGCAACTGGATGCGTTGCTCGATTTCGTGCGCGAAGGCGATACGCTGGTGGTGCACAGCATGGACCGTCTGGCGCGCAATCTCGACGACCTGCGCCGCCTGGTGCAGCAGCTCACCCGACGCGGCGTACGCATTACCTTCGTCAAGGAAGGGTTGACCTTTACCGGCGAGGACTCACCGATGGCAAACCTGTTGCTGTCGGTGATGGGGGCCTTTGCCGAGTTCGAGCGCGCTCTGATCCGCGAGCGGCAGCGCGAGGGCATCGCCCTGGCCAAGCAGCGCGGCGTCTACCGTGGGCGCAAGAAGGCGCTGTCGCCGGGGCAAGCGGCCGAGTTGTGCCGGCGAGTTGCCTCCGGCGAGCGCAAGGCGAAGCTGGCCCGCGAGTTCGGCATCAGCCGAGAGACCCTTTATCAATACTTGAAAACTGACGGGCCATGTCCCGTCGGCGGGCCTGAGCTGGTCGCTTAAGTATAGATCAATTTTAAGGACGTGACACTAGAGCTTAACTTCGCCGCCAACCTGTCCAACCTACACGGACCACCTCAGTTTCCAGTCAATGAGGCGATCGATCTCGTCAAGGAAGCAATCCCTATGTTTGCGGTGAGCGGCAACATAGTCGGCACTGCCTGGCTTCTTGGAAGTGCGTTCGTTCATGGTCGCCTCCAGCGTTTTGGATGGAGAAAATATACTTCAACTATTTAAAATTAAATCTATTATTCGCTGAGGCCGTGCATCGTCCTCATGTCGTCCAGGGACGCTTGCGCCTCCCCAGGAACCCTTCGCGTGCAAACGGTCCGTTCGGTGACGTGCCCCCAAACGCCTGCCCCGGGTTTCTGCTCCGGTGCGCTCCCAATGCCGGGCCGCTTATTTTTGGGGGGAATAGCCGGTCAAGGACAGATATTGTTGTCTCTTGAGATTCAGTGTCACCGCCACGGGGGGGACAAGGATGTCTGCAAGTTCGTCCACGGGAAGTGTCGTTGGAAAGTTCGCTTTATAATAATCCAATAATTCAAGTGCGCAGTCATTCAACATCGATATTTCATAAAGGCAGGCGAGCTTGAGTACTGTTTCGTCATTCCAGGTAAAATTGGTATTTCCCTGCTCCATCTCATTAATTGGATCACGTAAAAACAAAATATCTCCAGTAAGTATCTGTCCTTGTATGGAATTATCGCAATGCCCTTGATATATTGGTCCATTTCCAAGAGATCGCCTGGCGTATCGCCTATATGAAATATCAAACATCTGGAATGTGCTATCGTTAAAAAAAGAAAATATACTGTTTAGATTTCCGTGCGGAAGGTTTTCTTTAATCGGTCCAAGCCAGAATTCTGTTTCGACCCCAAGCAAATTGTACTCTTGAACTATTTTTCTGGCACCCTCCAGCACCTCATGCTCGGAGCCTTCTGTATCTATCTTTATATAATCGACAGTATTTATTTTATGTTTGACGACAACCTCGTCAAGCGAATGCGTTTCCACGGGAGTGCTGCGAAGAACTGTCAGATGTTCCTCATGCTCAGGGGCTATTCTCGCTGTAAACTTTTGATTTCCCTTTATCAGGCCGCTGGAATACGGAAATTTCGTAATAAAAAAATTACGAACTTCCTTTTTGCGCCCGATGATATACGGTAAAAATGTGGCCGATTTGAAGTTATATTTTTCGCGGTTCAGGCGTTCGCATTCGTTCGAGTCTTGGTCGAAGCCGATATAGGATATGATCGTTTCCAGCGGTTTCCAAAGACTGACCGGACCACCGCGAGCGCCAATGTCGATAATTGTAAAATTTTGAATCAGGCCAAGCTTCATTACCTGAAGCGTAAACGCAGGGTTGCTATTTCGGGAATGCCGTTTGAGATGGCCGTCTTCGCCAAAAAACGATTCAAAATTATGCACAATACACTTCTCCCGACAGGATAGTCCGGACATGGATCAAATATCCAGGGATATCGCCACTTCAACACTTTGGTTTATTGTAAAATTCCGCGTAAACTGTTCATTCTCCCGCCCGCTTGACGCAGGCGGCATCTCCCGTGCCTCAAGCCCGATTCCACCATTCGCAAGACCTTCGGTTAATTAAAAAACTGTCGCATCGGAAGCGACAGAGCGAAAATATGGCAAGGCAGCGCATACGTTCCGTCAAGGGCGCAATAACACTTCGATATCGTCACATGTCAACAGGTGTGCCCACTGTTGATTCTTGATCAGAGCGTCTAGCGTCGTGGCCCGAGCCGCATCCTGGCCGACAAGGAGCGCCACACCGCCCGGGGCCAGCCACTTCCCGAAATCCAACACACCGGAAGCAAGGTTCTCTCCAAGCAGGGGCAAATACAACAGCATGAGATCAAAGCCACCCTGGGCCACTGGAATTCCCTGCAAATGATGCGGCATATCGGCAATATTTCCAGTAAGAAAGTGTAACAGGCCCTTGAACTCGACCTGCTGTAGGCTCATGGAAATATCATCCGGGTTGCATGGGGGCATATCCTGGCGATCCATCCAGTCATCGCAGGTGACGATATCCAACGTCGGATCCTGGATTGCGGCGGCCACCGCCGCCCCACGGCGTCGTGTGCCTAAAATGAGGGCATTTTGTGGCGTATTGGCGATGACGACGCTTTCAACCAAGATCTGGAGGCCGGCTTCCCGCGGATTGTTGTAGGCACCCCTGCGCTCCTTGGCGGAGAGGGGAATGGCCAGGCGCTCCCGGAAGATTCGCAAGAGCTTCTGGGCTTTTTTCCGCAGCGAAGGCCCGGCCGCCTCAGTTGTTTTGGCTGGCGCTTGCGGGTCGGCGGGATACGATGGCACATCATAGGCGGCCAATCCCCAGTTTGCATCGTTGGCTGTGAAATCCAGCCGGACGGTATGGGGATTGAAACGCTGTATGCCCTCTTTACGCACATCCGGCCGCTGCGTCATGTCATACGCAAAGACGCCAAAGGGAAGCAGATCCACGACGGGATGGCGCTGGGCCGTCCGCAGACCAAGTTCAATGTCGGACCACCCCCAAAACGAGAGCTGCTCATCGATGCCCCCCAGTGCGGCATATAACCGCCGATGGAAAATGAGCTGGGTCGCACCGCCTGCCAAGCCGGGGAAATCATTGCTATAAGGGATTTGCCTCGTATGCAGCTGGAGATATCGGTCCCACTCCTCCAGGGACGGCTCGCGTTCGCATATCTGCCAGGGTATGCGTAACCTGCCGACCAGAAGCATGGCTTCGGTTATGTCGAAGCAGGTCGGGACATGTCCGGACAGGAGTTCGAGCAGTCCCATCAAGGGCATCTGGGCAAACAGGATATCCGCCGGGGAGATGGACAAAAATTGTCCCTTGGCCCGACGCGCCGCCGCGTTGACGGCCTTGGGGGCGGAAAGGGTCAAGCCCTCGGGGGTCTCGGCCCGGCAGGTATCGGTATTCACTTCCAAAAAGCGGGTGACGGCTGCGGCTTCCCGAGTAAGGGGCAAGACATGGCGAAGCGGCGTTTCACTGCCCCAATCGACCACCAGCAGTTCCAGATCGTCAAGACGTCCAAGGCGGGCTGCATTGCGGGCCACGTAGTTCAGGCTTGTCGCTATGCGGTATCGAAAGTTGCCGAGGTAATTGTCGTTTCGTCCCGACATCATGATGGACAGGAGAGGCTGACTTCCCATTTTCCACCTATTGGCGCGGCCACCGACTGTTGCGCGAACGCCGATGGCCGGGTTGCGTGGCCCGTACCACGTGTCCCACGTTTATCCCTGGCCTCCGGCGTTTTCCAAAGGACAACCGGTGTAGGGATGCGTGGCTGCGGGATGCCTGCTACGGGTTCGTACAATCGATAGGTTCCTCGGGAGCATAGAACACCACGTGAGAACCCAGGTGATCGAAGTCCACGGGAACCAGGAGAAAATTTTTCAGGGCCTTGCGAACCTGGGGTTGATTCTCGGGCGGCACGAAAAAGACGAGGAAGCCGCCCCCGCCGGCGCCGCAGACCTTTCCGCCCAGGGCGCCGGCGGCGATGGCATGCTCGTAGATTTCGTCGATTTCCCTGGTCGAGATCTTGTTGGTCAATTCCCGCTTGATCATCCAGGATTCGTGCAGGAGCTTGCCAAAAGCGTTCAGGGAGCGCTCGCTGCCGGAGAGCAGGGCCACGGCGTCGTCCACGAAGCTCCGCATTTCCATCAGCTCCCGCACCTTCTTGGGGGTTTCCCTGATCTGTGTCTCGGCGATTTCCGAGGCATAGCGGGAAAACCCGGTGAAGTAGAACATCAGGCACCGCTGGAGGTAGGCCAGATTTTCCTTTTTCACCGTCAGAGGATGGACGGTGATGGTGGAATTTTTTTCAAAAACGATCTTATTGAAGCCGCCAAAGGCGGCGGCAATCTGGTCCTGGGAGCCGACGCTTTCACCGATCCAATCCTGCTCCACGCTGATGGCGTCCATGCCGAGCTTGCGCTTGCTGGCCATGCGGCCTTGCAGGCCGTAGAACGCGTGGAGGAGGCCGACGGTGAAGGCCGAACTCGAACCGATCCCGGACAGGGCGGGGATGTCGCTGGTATGCACCATTTCTATACCGTGGCGCAGGCGGCAGAACTTGAGGCATTCCCGGACGGACGGGTGCTGAATGGCATCAATGCTGTTGGTGGTCTCCGTTTTCGTGTATCGCAATCGGTAGGTGTAGTTGAAAAACGGGGGCAGATACCGAACGGTAATGTAGCAGTATTTGTTGATCGTGGTGCTGAGGACCGCCCCGCCATGTTCCCGGTAGAACACCGGATAGTCCGTACCACCCCCGAAGAAGGATATCCGGAACGGCGTTCGCGTGGTGATCATGCTGCTCCCTCATGTATCGAAATTAGACGAAATGGCCCACTTCGTCCCGCCTGGAAGTGATCGGATCCTTTACCGGCCACCAGATGTCCAGGGCGGGATCGTTCCATAAATAGGTGAACTGCTTGGCCGGGTTGTACGTCGAGGTCTGCTTGTAATGGAACATGGCGCGTTCGCTCATGACCAGATGGGCGTTGCCGAATCCCGGCGGCACCAGGACCTGGAGACGGTTGGTATCCGACAGGACGAAGGACTGCCAGCTGCCAAATTTCGGGGAATCCTTGCGGCAGTCGACAACCACGAAATAGAAGCTCCCCCAAAGGCAGGAGATGAGCTTGTACGTCTCCGTGTCCCCATGGATGCCGCGCAGGACGTGGCGCGAGGACACGGAGATGTCGTCCTGGACGAAGTGGATGTCGATGCCCGCTTCTCGGTAGGCCTGTTCGTTATAGGTCTCCAGGTAATACCCGCGATGATCCTCGAACGCGCTGGTGCGCACGAGCAGGACGCCAGCCTGCTTGGTTTCCTCGATAATGGGCATGTTATTCCACCACCGTCTGGGATTCTGCGAAGTAGTTTTTCTTGTGAAGGTACTCGTCCCGGTGCGTCTGGAACCATTCCCATGTTTCCTTGAGTCCCTCGGCCAGGGGCGTGGAAGGGCGGTAGTCGATGCAACGCGCGGCCAGGGAGATGTCCATGACGCGCCTGGGGAAACCGGACGGCTTGGACGTGTCGAAAAAGGGCTTGAAATCGAGAAAGCTCCCCAATGCCGTCACCAGTTCCTTGATGGACTGCCCGCTGCCGCTGCCGAGATTCACGTACGCCTGGTCGCCAAGGCCGTGGAACAGGGCCAGGATGACGCCCTCGGCCACATCGCGGCTGTAGGCGAAGTCCCGGATGGCCGAGCCGTCGCCCCAGACCAGGACCGGATCGTCGCCCCGGGCGATGCGGTACATGAGGGTGGGGATGACCATGGCGTTGTCCGGATCGAAGTTGTCGCCCGGGCCGTAGACGTTGCAGGGACGCACCACGCCAAAGCCTGTCAGGCCGTACTGGATGCGATAGGTCTTGATCTGGAATTCGGCCATACGCTTGGCCCAACCCGCGTAGAAGTCCATGGGCGGGCCGTTTTCGTTATCGCCTTCCCGGAAAACCTCGGCGCTGGCATAGGCCCCGATGGAACTCGTGTACACGAGTTTGGCAACCTTGTTTCGCCGGGACGCCTCAAGCATGTTCGTATTGAACATGAGGGCCGGTACGAAGTGGCTGGCGGGCTTTTTGATGGTCACATCGATGGAGCCCTTGATGCCGGCCATGTGGAAGACATAGTCCATATCCCGGCTGACCTCCAAGCAAAGGCCGAGATCGGTCAGGTCGCCGTAGACGTGCTCCGCCTTGCCATGCACCGTGAGATGGTCCAGGGAGACGATGCGGACGTTGGCCCCGGCGTCGGCCAGCATCGCCACGACCTGACGGCCAATGAGACCGGTTCCGCCGGTGACGAGCACGTTTTTTCCGGCAAACGACCGGAGCACTGCATCCTTGATCATGTTTCCTCCTGCGCCCCGGCTACAAGGGACGCCAAATGATGATGGAATAGCCTTCGTGGAAGAGGCTTCCCAGGCGGACACGCTGTTCCTTCAGGATCGCGATGCGGCCTTCGTCCCGAAGTTTTCGCAACGCCGGTTGGAACCCTCTGAGGTAGTTGCGCTTTTCGTGGTAGCGTATGGCAAGGTAATCGAGAAGATCGCCTGGATCGTAGAGTTCCAGCAATGGCTCCGAGTTGATGCACAGGCCGGGGCGTTTTTCGAGGACGAAGTCCAGGAACGGATGGAAATCATCCCCAAGCTGCTCCATGGAATTCAAGGTGATCAGGGCCGTGTCGGGCCCCATCTCCAGATCCTCGTCGGGGTGAAAATAATCGAAACGCCGGCCGGTGAGCCGGGGCGCGTGGGCCTGGGCAATGGCCTGAACGAGGCGGATCGAGCTTTCGGCCCAGTCAAGGCCGGTCAGCTCCTTGTCCGGAAAGAGCCGGGCCATGATGGCCAGGTTGTAGCCCGTGCCGCACCCGAATTCGTCTATCCGGGGGAAATCGCGCAGCCAGGTCCGAAAAAGCCAATGGCGATAGATCGTATAAAAATCGAGCTCGAAGCGTGTGCTTGCGGGGCGGATGTAGTTCCCGAACAAGCGGCTGACCGGGTGCTTGGCGATATAGGGCGGCACCAGGGCGTCCAGGGAACAGCCGCTGGCGATAAAGCGCTCCAGGGTTTCCCCCCAGCCCCGTTCCCAGTCGCCCTTGCGTCCGGGGCCGGAGCGCGACAGCGCCACGCCGTCGATGGCCTTGAGGACCGAAAGGACCGTGGACCGGAACGCCTTGTCCGTCACTGTCGCATAGCGGAAATCGAAGCCTTGGATCAGTTCGCCGCAGCCTTGCTCGATGTCGCTCGGAGCCACATCGAGCAAGGCCGCAAAGTCCGTTGTGTTCAGTGCATCCATGCCTGTACCGTGCGCCACTGGTTCCTAGATGTCGCGGAGCGCCGTCCGTGCGCTCCCCATTTGCCGGCCGGCCCCGCGGGAGGGCCCAGGGTTCCGTCATTCCTTGATGATGTAGCCTCCGGGATTGGGGGCCCAATCGAGGCGCCGGATCTTCGCCTTGCCCTTGAAAAATTCGTCCACGGCGGCGCTTTCCCCCTCCCACGGCCGGATGCCGTATTCGTCGAAGAGCACCACGCCTCCGGGAACCACCAGGGGCCAGAACTGTTCCAGGGCAACCCGGGTGGGGGCGTACATATCGCAATCGAAATGGATGAGGCTGATGCGCAGGCCAGGGGTATCCTGCACGAACTTGGGCACGGTCTGCTCGATGTCGCCCTTCACCAGCACGATGCGCGGCTTGTAGGGGATGAAGCGGTCCTTGTCGTAAATGGAAATGGCGTCTTCCAGCATGGCTTCGAAGGCGCCGCCGTCGAAGCCCGACAGGGTTTTGCCGAGACTCGGGTCCACCTTGCCGTCCTTGGCATGAAGGGAGGTGAAGCCGGCAAAGTTGTCGAAGCCGAAGATCTGCTTCTGGCGGTCGCCCATGTTCCGGATTTCCATAAAATTCGCCCAGGACATGAGGCTTGCGCCCCGATAGACGCCCAATTCCACGATATCGCCCGGGAGATCGACCACCAGGCGGAAGAATTCGTAGTGGGCCAGGAAGCGCTTGAGCACCGTCCGTCTCGAGTAGATGGAAAAGTTATTGCAAATCTCAACAGTTGAAACATTGAAACGCTCGAAGTGCTGGACAAGAAGATCCTCGATGGATTCATCCGCGGTGAATTTCGCCCTGCCATCGAACTTTCGTTCGTCCATTTTGTCGTTTCCCATGGTGCATCCTTTATCTTTTATTGAGAATGAGGGAGCGCACCCGCTGCCTGCCGAGTTCGCTGTCGTCGCTATTGAAGATGATGCCCGCCTTGGCGAGCACATCCTCGGCCACCGCGAGACGTTTGCGCATGGTGGCCGCGTCGACCTTGCCGGCAAGTTTGGCCGAGGGCGCGCCGAGCGACTCCATGTACTTGGAGAGAAGGACGAAGCGGGGCCGGTGTTCGAGGATGAAATCGAGGGTTTCCTGAAAATCCTCGTCGGTCTCGCCGGGAAAGCCGATGATGAGGTGCGTATCGTGGGCCGTGAACGCGAGGTCGGCCAGGAGCGTGTAGACGGCATGCAGGTCATGGCGCGTATAGGTGCGCCGCATCAACCCGAGGACCTTGTCCGAGGCGGACTGTATGGGAAGGTTCAAATGCCGGATGCGGTTATTGCGGATGAGTCCTGCCAGGAAGTCGAGGTGTTCGACGAGACTTGCAGGGTTGAGGTTGTTTAAGGCCAGCCCGATGCGCGGGTCGATAGCGCACAGGGCGGTCAGCAGCCCCGGAAAGGTCTCGCCGGAGTCCTGGCCGTACTGCCCCAGGGAATCAGCCAGCAGCATGATGTCGTACACGCCGGTCCGGGCCGTGATCTCGCGCGCGGCGCGCACCAGACGTTCCTTGGGAAAGCTCGTGAAGGGCGGAAACGCCAACTTTTCCGAGCAGTAGGTGCAGTTGAACAGGCATCCCTCGGAAATGACGAGCTTTATGAACTGATCATGAAAGGTGTAGTCGGCATCCGGATGTTCCAACCGGCATCTCGCCGTGTCGTCGCACAGCTTTTCCTCGACGAACACGGGATCGTATCCGGTCAGGGCCGGGCCCTCACCGAAAACCGCTTCCAGCGTGGAAACGTCGTCGCGCCAGGGCATGACCTGGCACCGCGGGTCCCGGGGCAGGCGTTCCGGGCATATGTCCGCCAGACAGCCGGTGATCAGAACCCTGCCGGTCGTCGTGGCGAGGATGCGTTCCAGGGCCTGGAGGCTGGCGTCCCGGAAATCCGCCCTGAAGCCGCAGGTCCACACCAGGGTGAGATCGGCCTCGCCTGGGGTTTCCACCAAGCGATGCCCGCGGTCCAGAATGAACTCGCGGTATTGCTGGAGTTTGTTCTTGCGCATGACGCAAGCGTTAAAAAAAACGAGGCAGACCCGGCTTGACGGCGATTTCATGGTCAGCGCGCTCCGAGGGACGCCTTGTACCAGGCCACGGTGTCCGCCAGCCCCTCCTCGAGGGGCACACGCGGCGTGAAGCCGAGCAGTTCTTTGGCCTTGGAGGTATCAACCATCCGGACCGGGATGGTGCTCGGCTTGGAGGCGTCGAAGGTGACCTTGGCGTCGGCGCGGCCCGCGGCAGCGAGGATGTGGCGGACAACGTCCTTGACGGCGATGGTCCGACCGTAGCCGATATTGACCGGATCGCAGGTGGCGTGTTTTTCCAGTAACAGCAGGCAGCCCCGGACCAGGTCCGTAACATGGAGAAAATCCCGGATCTCCTCCCCCGTGCCCCAGACTACGTAGGGGTTCTCTCCGGCTATGGCCCGGCGGATGAGGGCCGGGATCACGTGGCTTGTCCTGGGATCGAAGTCGTCATGACGGCCGTAGACGGCGGTAGGGCGGCACAGGGCGATGCCCATGGAGGACTTGGAAGCCACGAACTCGCTGAGTCGTTCCAGGTAGCGGCGCATCCAGCCGTAGCCGAAATAGACGGGATGGGTCGGGCCGCTCCACATTTCCTCCTCGCGGACCGGATGGTCGTAGGCCGGGTAGGCGGTGGTGCCGCTGGAGAAGATAAGGGTGCGCGCCACGCCCCGGCTCCAGGCGGCCTCGAGGACCCGGACCGTGAGGATGAGGTTGGTGGCGATGGCGGACATGGGGTTGGAGACCGTAACGCCGGCGGCCGAAACCGCGCCGGCGGCGTGGAAGACAAAGTCCACGTCCTGACAAGCACGCAGACAGTCATCGGGATTGGTCAGATCGGCCTGGATAAGCTCGACCTGGGGATCGGTCTCGATCATGGGACGGTGGTGGACGGTGGCGCGGACCTTGGCCCCCTCGGCCAAAAGGGCCCGCACGAAATGGGTGCCTACGAAGCCTGCGCCGCCAGTGACGAGTACGGTTTTATCTTTATAAAACATGGAATCTCCGCGTTCAATCGTTGTTGTGACGTTCGAGTGAGGACGTGACGGCCGCCCGAATGCCTTGCGGGTCCAGACCAAGCCGGCTCCGGATGTCGCCCAGGGTGCCGTAGCAGTCGCAAAACGCGTCAGCCAGGCCATGCCGGCTGGTTCTGAGGCCCGGGACCTCGGTGATCGCCTCCTGAAGGCCGTGGGCGTCCTGGACCACCAGGATGTCGGTCCGGGCGAACCGGGCGACCAGTTCCCGGTCAATGGGCTTTATGGTGTGAAAGTAGATCAGGTTGACGGGCAGGTCCGAGACGGCCTCCATGACGTTGCCGAGCAGGGGGCCGGCCGTGGCCACGGTGACGGGCGCCGCTGCGTCCCTGATGAGTACCCCTTTGCCAAAGGTCACGGGCAGATCGATGGCGTGGGGATGGTCCGAAAGGCGATAGTAGGTGGGATTGCCGCTTTTGTAGCGCTGGCGGAGCAACTGGTCGAGCTCCCGGCACGAACCGGGCTGCAAGACCTCCATGCCGGGCAAGAGCCGCAGAATGGCCAGATCGTTGTGGCAGTGGTGGGTGGCGCCGTCCCAGGCATAGTCGAACGTGGCACCGCAGGTCACGATATTGGCCGGGAACCTGTTATAGCAAAGGTCGAGCTTGATTTGTTCCAGGCACCGTTCCGTGAGAAAGGGCGCAATGGTGTGCACGAAGGGGGTGAACCCTTGGGAACTCAGGCCGCCGGCCACGCTGACCAGGGAGTTTTCGCAGATGCCCATATTGTAGAAACGCTTCGGGTAACGTTCCTGGAATTCCTTGAACAGATAGACACTCACGTCGCCGAACAACAGGACGATGGTTTCGTCGTTGCTGGCCAGGTCGAGGATGGTCTCCTTAAACTGCCTGCGCATCGAGTTCCTCCATGAGCATGGCCAGCTGGGCGGCGTCCGGGGAACGGCGGTGCCACTCGTATTGCCCTCGGATCAGCGTGGGGCAGCCATATCCCTTGACCGTGTTGGCCACCACCGCCTTGACCGTGTCCGAGCTTCGGAGGAGGGCCGCGCGCAGGGCCTCCAGGTCATGCCCAGGCACCTCCACGGCGTCGCAGCCAAACGCCTTGAGCTTATCGAGCGGGGCCTGTATCTGTAAACCTCTGGAATGCGAAAGATTGTTGTCGTAGATCACCGTCAGGTTGGCAAGCTTGAGGCTCTCGGCCACCAGCAAGGCCTCCCAGACGGTGCCCTCGTTGGATTCACCGTCGCCCACGATCACGAACACCTGCCTGGAGCTGCCCTTGAGACGCAAGCCCAGGGCCGCCCCCACGGCAACGCCGATGCCGTGCCCCAGGGAACCGGTCGAGACTTCCACGCCGGGGACCTTGGAGCGATCGGCATGACAGCCGAAGGTCGATTGGTAATGGCCGAAGGTGCGAACAGCCTCGGGGGGGAAGTAGCCGAGCCTGGCGAGGGTGCAGTAGTGGGCCAGGGCGGCGTGTCCCTTGCTGAGAATGAAGAGGTCCCGGTCTGCCATGCGGGGCTGGGCAGGGTCATGGCGCATGATGCCGTAGAGGGCCCAAAGAATTTCCACCACCGAGAAACACGACGGGATATGGCCGTGCCCGCTGTGGTAGGCCACCTCCAGGATGTCCTGACGGATTTGTTTGCAGATGGGGTTCATTCGATCACCGCGTAGGAGATCCGGGCCGTGGTCGGCAGACGCCGGATGCGCAGGCCGCCAAGGCCGAACGTTTCCATGAGGGCAAGGGTTTCGCCGGGGAAAATGTCATCGCACAGCTCGTCGAAAACGAGGACGCTGCCTTTGAACAGCCGGGGTTTGACGGCCTCCATGGCGGCGCGGGTCGGCGTGTAGATGTCGAAGTCGAAAATGGCCAGGGAAACGATGCTTTCGGGGTGACGCTCGAAGTAGTCCGGTATTGTCTGGCTGGCGTCACCTTTGACCAGCTCAAACTTCGTCAGGTGCGAAATGGGATTCAGCGCCTCCTGGACGGCCAGGATGCGGGCCAGCGTGGCCTCGTAGCCCGGACTGACCGAAAAGGAGCCGTCGGCGCACTTGCACCGGTCCCCGTCCTTTTCGTTGATGCCGCAAAAGCCGGCGAAGGTATCGAACCCGACAATCTTGCGGTGCCGGTTGAAGGGCTCGTAGATGCCCCGCAAGGCGGACAGGACCGATAACGTCTGGCCCCAGCGCACCCCGAATTCCATGATAATGCCATGGGTTTCGAGAATGAGCCCATAGAGGTGCTGAAAAAAAAGCAACCGGGAAAGATTCTTGCTCGTCAGGAAAAGTCCGAGATTCGCCAACAGTTCGTCGTCGGGGAGAGGCGTTTCCTTGAGCAGACGCGTCAGCTCGTTGAGAACCTGCTTTTCACTGACGCTCGAAAGAACGATGGCGTCATGTTGTTGCGTCTTCATTTTCTCCACCAGTTCCTGTTCTCCATCCACCAACGGATGGTGCGCTTGACACCATCCTCCACCGTGAGCGCGGGTTTCCAGCCCACGGCTTCCTGGATGCGAGAGCAGTCCAGGAGCCGAAACGGAATCGTCGTGGGACCTGATTCGGTATACGTGATTTGCTTCGGCCGATGTCCGGCACCGGCCAGCACCCACTGGACCACCTGCCCCACGGTGGTCGGCTCGCCGGAACCGACGTTGAAGACCCCCCAGGGGAGCGCCTCGGCCGTCAGCAAGGCGCAAATCGCATCGGCGAAGTCGTCCACGTAGATCACGTCGCGGGTGACCGCCGGGTTTCCCCAGACTTCGAACGGCTCCATCTTGTCCACGGCCTTTCGCACCAGAGCCGGGATGAAGTTCGCCCGTTTGGGATCGAACCGGGCATACGGTCCAAAGATGTTGGCGGCCCGGGCGATGACCATGGCAAGGCCATACTTGGCATGCCAGAATTGTGCCAGCTTTTCCGCAGTCCGTTTGGCCCAACCGATTCCTTGGTGGGCGGCATGCGGCTCAAGGTTCATGTCAAGCTGATCCTCTGCAATGGCTCCTTCCATTTCCTGGTAAACGGTGGCGCTGGAAACGAACACGACACGTTTGATACCGGCATCGGCAATGGATTGGAACAACAGGGCGTCCATGACCACGTTGTCGGTCACCTGGGCGGCTGGATCATCACGGGCAACACCGGCTCCACCAGTATTGGCCGCCGCGAGAACGGCCATATCGCAACCAGCCACGGCCGTCGCACAATCTTCCCGCCTGGTAAGATCGGCCTTGATATATTCGAGTCGTGCGTCAGCCATGAACGGCTCGAGTCTGTTGCGCGTTCCGCGCACCCGCACTTCAGGATATCGTCGTAAAAGCCCACGGATCACTCCGGCTCCAGCGAGGCCGGTGGCCCCCGCGACGAATATTTTTTTTCCGTTCAAGTCCATGGAATCGTTCCCTCTTGTCCGTTTTCAGACCGAGGACGCATCCAGGCCGAGCAAATGACGGCCCAGGACCGCCATGGGCGCGGCGACGTAGATTTCGCCTTGATGCAGCAGCCGGGCCACCCGAGGGTAATCGAGCAGTTCCACGGCCTGGATTTCCTGGTCATGGGGCCCGCGTGTCAAAAAATCGTCAGGGGTCAGATCCACCCGAAAGATATGGAGGAGCAACGGGTTGCGGTCTGGCGAGCCCGCTACCGGGGGCTGGGGAAGAAACCGTTGCGGATCGTCGATCCGGATGCCCGTTTCCTCGGCCAGTTCCCGGGCCGCCGCCTGGTGGGGCGCTTCTCCGTCCGCAAAACCGCCGGCGGGCAACTCCAGGGGACAATCCGCGACCACCGGCCGGCGGACACGGACCATGACCACGGCCCTGTTATCGACCACCGGCAGGATGATGACCTGGGGAGGAGACTCCATCGTGAAGTACCCGCCCCGGTCCATAACCGTGAACCAGGAATTTTCATGGACCATGGCGGCGGGGCCGAGAGCTGGGCAGGACGGAGCGAGCAAGCGGGAATCCGTGATGCTTGGCATGTGTTTATCGCCTCGAGAACATCCTGCCCTGAGCGATCCGGGCGCGCCAGTACGCGAGCAGGTCGCCCATGGTCCGTTCGAACGGGATCTCGGGCTTCCAGCCGGTATGTTCGGTGAATTTCCGCGTGTCCGGCACCTGGAGATCGGCATCCAGGGGGCGCAGCCGGGTGGCCTCGGTCTCGACGCGGATGGTATCCTTCATGGGGGAGAGGGAAATGAGGTAGTGCAACATATCGCCCACGGTGCAGGAAAACGTGCCGCCGATGTTGTAGCTTTGCCCGGGGCAGGGATTGACGGTCACGAGCAGATAATAGGCCCGGACCGCGTCGCGAACGTCGGACCATGTGCGAAGCGAATTCAGGTTGCCGGTCCTGACCACGGGGTCAAGGAGGCCCGCTTCGATCATGGCGATCTGCTTGGCAAAGGAGGATTCCGCAAAAACGTCCCCCCGGCGCGGGCCCGTGTGGGTGAACATGCGGGTCGTCATCACTTTCTGCGAATAGGCTTCGGCGTGAAAGCGGCCGACCAGGTCAGTGCCCGCCTTGGAGATGGCATAGGGAGAGGCCGGATGAAACGGGCAGGATTCGTCGATGGGCAGGCGTTCCCTGGGCACCCGCCCGAAGACTTCCGAGGAAGAACAGACATGGATGACCGGATCGATGTCCGGGCAGCGCCGCAGGGCCTCGAGCAGGTTCTCCGTGCCGATAATATTGGTGGACAGCGTCAGGGCCGGGGAGGTGAAGCTGGTCTGCGGATAGCTTTGGGCGGCCAGATGAAATACGTAGTCCGGCTTGGCCCGCTCCACGACATTGACCAGGGAGACATAGTCGTTGAGATCGCCGTCATGGAAGAAGATCCGGTCCTGGCGGTTGGCCCGGTCCATGAGATGCTCCACGTTGTCCGTGGGGCTGCGCCAGCGGCACATGCCATGGATGTCCCAGTCCGTATTTTCCAGGAGAAAGTCGGCCAGATGTGATCCGACCATGCCGGTTATCCCTGTGATGAGCGCTTTCTTCGGACCAGGGGTCGCCTTTGAGGGAATGTTTGCCGTCATGGGGGCTGCCTTTCGCGTGTAGGGAAGTTTCTGTTTGTTGTTGGGAGGGCTAACGTCCTGTTTTAATGCAAATCGTATGCCGTAAAGGCCGTGTCACCTTCCGGTCAGCGACGCCCTCCCGGTGCGGCGTGGCCGGAGGGGGGCGGCGCGTTGTCCTGGCCCGAACCGGAAGACGTGAGGCGCAGCAAGGCGGCCTCGGCCGTCGCGTAGGAATCCGGCGTCCCGATATCAAGAAACGTTCCGGCACTTGGCCAGCCCCAGAGGACGCCGCGCCGGACAAATTCCGGGAACAGCGCGTACTCCAGGGAGAATTGTCCGACCCAAGGCGTGGCGGCGATGGCTTCCCGACGCAGGAGATAGATACCGGCATTGATAAGCCCCGCCGAGGCGATTCCCTTTTCGAAAAATCCGACGATGCGGCCGTCAGGAGCGAGGTCGACGCCTCCGTAACGTTCCCGGTTCGTCACCCGGGCAAGGAGCATGGCGGCCAGGACCTGTCTGTCGGCAAACCAGGCCGCGAAACCGGAAAGATCCGCCTGGATGGAGGAATCGCCGTTGAGGACCCAAAACGGGTCCGATTCCACGAGGGGCAGGGCCCGGACCACGGCGCCCCCCGTGCCGAGCGGACTCGGTTCCCGCGAGTAGGCCAGGGGCATGCCCTGGTAGTCCCGGCCCAGGGTGTTTTCCACCTGGTCGCCCAGGTGTCCGGTGCACAGCACCACCTTGCCGCAACCCGCGCGTTTGAGTTGATCAAAAAGATAGACGACGAAGGGCTTGCCGGCCACCGGGGCCAGAACCTTGGGCTTGTCGGCCAGGACCGGCCGCAGCCGGGTGCCCAGGCCGCCGGCCAGGATCACGGCCGTGCGCCCGGAGGCGGAGCGGAGGGGTGCGGTCATGCGAGTGTCCACGAGCCATGGCCCTGGGAGGTTGGGGTTGCGCAGAAGCGGGAACGTTCGCTCCCGCTCGTTCTAAATGTTATTCGCTGCATGTCCATATTTTACGGAGGTGCGTAAGCGGGCAATCAGGCCCTTCTTGTGGACGCCACGGGCTGCGGGATAAGAGCCTGTTGAAAAAAGTGGATCGGCTCAGTCGGGGATATGAATGCGGGAGAGCGGCAGGATGAGGCAGGTGTTGACCAAAACGAAAGCGGCCTACATGGTCAACCACATAAGCCGCTGAAATAATTGGTCGGGGCGAGGTGATTTGAACACCCGGCATCCTGCTCCCAAAGCAGGCGCGCTACCAGTCTGCGCCACGCCCCGAATCGAAGAGTTGATTTGATTACTGCAAGCCGAGCGACCTGGCAAGGGCTGCGACGGCGTATCGTTCTCGCTGCCCATCTGTCTGCGCCGCATCGAATACCTTTTGCCCGGACGCCCGGCTTTTTTCCAGAAGAAAACCCGAGCCGCCCCGAGTTCCAGGGTATTAATGATTTATCTATAAATAGTATTGCAATTATACTCGGATTTTTATATTCTTTTCTCCAACGGAAACAAGAACATGAGTATAAAATCATGGGAAGTGTCGGACGCCTTTTGGGCGATAGTCGAGCCTTTGATCCCCAGGTCAAAGAGAGACTGTGAAAAGGTAACCGCTCGCAGGGTCAATTTTTGACCTCTTGAATCCAGGCGGTTTCGGGGCTGGTCCTGACTTTACCCCTCCGGGTATACCACGCTTAAGTTCGGACTCTGATTGTTTAGGTTTTCCCCTGTCGAGGCTCTTCTGTATTCATCCGGGCTCATTCCGCCAAGCGAACCGTGGGGGCGCAAGGTATTGTAGTCTTGCCGCCACTCCTCGATGACGTTCTTTGCCTCCGAGAGATTCGTGAACAGGTTTGCATCCAGGCACTCGTCCCGAAATCGCCCGTTGAAACTTTCGATGAAGCAGTTGTCCGTCGGCTTGCCCGGGCGGATGAACTCCAGGCGTACGCCATGCTCGTGCGCCCACCGATCCAGCGCCTTGCTCGTGAACTCCGGCCCGTTATCCACACGGA
>Ga0183095_10698_pt1 | contig 70750 bp, 66 predicted proteins | sample BioMet4_FD_130346 | JGI IMG/M metagenome (GOLD analysis project Ga0183095, IMG submission 130346) | Microbial communities from bioreactor (seeded with sewage sludge) at LBNL, California, USA - Biofuel metagenome 4 (v2) (version 3) | ecosystem: Engineered > Bioreactor > Anaerobic > Unclassified ... | reverse complement strand
CCGGAATGGCGTGCGCTGCCGTTTTCGGATGCGGCCGGCCGGCCGCCAAAACCGGTATCGTGACGAACTGGCGGATATGCTCGACGTCGGCGAGATTGCAGTTCTCCGGCATGTAGACCGGCGGATGCGCCCAGTACCAGGCGTCATAGGTGCCGTTGTCGCAGTTCAGCATGTCATAGCCGGCATCCTGCAGATAGCGGGCCGCCTTCTCGGATTCCGCCATGTCGCGGCCGGCTTCTTCATACGTCTCGCCGGGCAGCGCGCCCTGACGGAAGCCCTTGGTCTTGGAGATGACGCTGTAGCGCAGCGAGACCGGGAAGTCCGCGCCGCAGGCTTTCTTGATCGCCTGCACGATCTCGACCGGGAAGCGGTAGCGGTTCTCAAAGGAGCCGCCGTATTCATCCGTGCGCTTGTTGACGTACTTCAAGGTGAACTGGTCCAGCAGATAGCCTTCATGCACGGCATGGACCTCCACGCCGTCCACGCCCGCCTTCTTCAGCAGCAGCGCGGTGCGCGCAAAGGCGTCGACGAATTCCTGGATCTCCGCAATACTCAGGGCGCGGCTGGGCACCTTGTCCGACCAGCGGTTGGGCGCCGGGCTGGCGGAAGCGGTGATCTTGTCGAGATCCATGACCGGTTTGGATACCGCTCTCAGCACCGGATTGGCGTACATCTTCTCCATGGCTTCCGAGACCGTGAAGGAACGGCCGAAGCCCGCCGTCAGCTGCACGAACAGCTTCGCGCCGGTGGCGTGGAATTCCGGCATCCACTTCGCCAGATCGTCATACATCTTATGGTTTGCATAAAGCCACTGGCCGAACATCGGATTGTAGACCGGCTGGCAGCCCGGCAGCACCAGGCCGGCGTTGTTCTTCGCCGCTTCCAGAATGAAATCGGCGCCCGCTTTGTCAAAGTGGTTGCGCTCCATCCAGCCGAACAGATCCGTGCCGCCCATCGATGTCAGCACAATGCGGTTCTTGATCTCACAGCTGCCGATCTTCCACGGCGTAAACAGTGCATCCAGTTCTTTTTCCATGATCCTGTTCTCCTTGCAGACATGTCCTGCGGTATTCCCGCTTCTATTCTAGCAGAAGGAAATCGCTGCGGCCGTTTAATCTGTGCTACTATTTTCTCAGCATCACGAAAGGATGTGATTCTCCATGATTCTGACGAAAGAACAGCAGGAAATGCTGGACGGCAGAGACGGCGAGGACATGGCCAAGGTGGTCAAGACCCTGGTCATGTACGGCGACGCCTTCCATGCCCAGCGCATGGTTCCGGTGACCAGCCGGTACGGCCACCTGGTGACCAGCTTCGGGCTTTCCATGCTCGGCTCCGTGCAGGGGCTGATGCAGGAGCTGATCGACAGCGGGGCGGTTGCCAAGCAGCCCTTCTCCGTCGACCCGCGGCCGCTGGACCCGAACGTTCCGGCCAGCCTGCTTCAGAAAGCCGTCTTCGCCTTCATGTACAGCAAGCAGAAGCCCTATGAGGAGCAGCTGCGCAAAATGGGGCTGATGAAGGAGAACGCCTTCACCTGCACCAACTACATGAAAGAGGTCGGCAACACGCCCAAAGAGGGAGACGTTCTCTCCTGGGCGGAGAGCAGCGCCGTCGTCTACGCCAACAGCGTGCTGGGCGCGCGCTGCAACCGCAACAGCGGCCTGATTGAGATGTTCGGTTCCATCGCCGGCTTCGTGCCGGAGTTCGGCCTGCTGACCGACGAAGGCCGCAAAGCAACGTGGATCGTGGAAGTGAAGACGACCAGAAAACCGGAAGCGCAGCTGCTGGGCTCCGCGATCGGCATGAAGGTCCTCGAGGAGGTGCCGTACATCCGCGGCCTGGACCGCTGGCTGGGCAGCGAGCTGACCGATGACGTCAAGGACTACTTCAAGGACATGGGCGCCGCCACGGCGTCCAACGGCGCCGTCGGCCTGTACCACGTTGAGCATCTGACGCCGGAGGCCGTCCGCCTGCAGGAGCAGCTGATCCGGCCGGACGCCAGGACATACGTCATTGATGACGCCGAGCTGGCCAGGGTTCAGAACAGCTATCCTGTCATGTGGAAGAACAAAGAGGCGAAAGCGCAGCTGGCCTTCATCGGCTGCCCGCATCTGTCCTATGCCCAGTGCATCCGCTGGACGCAGAAGATCCGCGAGGGGCTGATCCAGTGCAACCGCAGCAAGGTTGCGGTGCCGACGGTCATGACAACCTCACCGGCCGTCGCCGACGAATTCCGCAAGACCCCGGATTACCAGGTCCTGCAGCGCATCGGCGTCGTTCTCTCCAGCATCTGCCCGCTCATGTACATGAACAATCCGCTCTGCGCCAAGATGCCGGTCATCACCTGTTCCAACAAGCTGAGAACCTACACCACCTCCCGCTACTACACGGAAGATGAGATTCTCACCTACATCACGAAAGGAAGTGTGAAGGCATGAAGACATTCCACGGCAGAGTGGTCGTACCCGGCAGCGTCAGCGCGCCGGCACTGGTCACGCACCAGGGCTTCAACACCCTGGCTTCCTTCCAGAAGGCGCTGATGTTCGGCGACAAGAGCGCCCGCTGCAGCGACCAGAACAATCCGGATCTCTTCAACAAGGCCATGGCCGGCAAGGCGCTGTGCCTGCCGCAGACCATCGGCTCCACCACCGGCGGCATGATTCTCTACGCCGCCTGCGAGATGGGAAAGCAGCCGGCCGCCCTGCTGTTCTCCAAGCCGATCGACAGCTTGGCCGCCGCCGGCGCGATTCTTTCCGGCGTCTGGACCGAACACGGCATGCCGACGATCGACAGTCTGGGCGATGAGTTCCTCGACGCCGTCCAGGACGGCAGTACCGTCACCGTCAGCGCGGACGGCACCGTCACCGTCGAATAAGCATCCGGCCCGCTCTAAAAAAGCGGGCTTTTTCATGCTCACAAAAACTTCAGAAAGCCTCCAAACTGCCTTCACAGGCGTCCGTTACTCTTTCTTCTGCATCCGTTGATGCATAGGAAAGGGATTCTTACATGAAAAAGCAATACACCAAATATTTTCTCGACCTGGCGATGGGCATCGTCTTCTCGCTGCTGTTCAACCACCGCATCCTGGGCGGGCAGAGCTTCCACGAAATCGCCGGCGCGGCGCTGGGCGCCTCCGTACTCCTCCATCTGATTCTGAACGGCGCCTGGATCCGCCGTTCGCTGCGCGTCTTTAAAAAGGGCGGCACCGTGCGCGGCCGCATCCTGTGGATCGTCGACTTCCTGGCGCTGCTGGACTTCTTCCTCATGATCCTCAGCGGCCTGGCCATCTCCAAGGTGCTGACGCCGGATCTCGGCATCCAGAGCACCCTGCTCAGCAAATCCACCCACGTCGGTTATTCCTATCTCGGCCTGCTGCTGATCGGCATTCACGTCGGTCTGCACTGGAACTGGGTGAAGGGCATGTTCTGCAGGCTGTTCCGCATTGAGAAGCCGTCGCTCTTCACGCGCGTCATCGCGCGCGTGCTGACGGCCGCCGTGTTCGCCTTCGGCGTCTGGTCCATGATCTCCACCGGCTGCTTCGCCCGCATCGCCGGCATCTTCTCTTCCGGTACGCAGATGAGTGAAGACGGCGGCAAAGAGATCCGCCAGGGTGAGATGGCGGAGGGCGGCTTCAGCAAAGGCAGCGGTGATGGCTCCGGCGCGTCCTTCCAGCATGGGGAAGGCGGCATGGCGGACGGCAACGCCCAGAACAGCAGCTGGACCCAGGCGATCTCCGTCGGTGCGCAGTCGCTGGCCATCATCGGCGCCGTCGCCGCCGCGGAGTATTATACGGAGAAATGGACTCTGCGCCGGGCAAAGAAAAAGGAGACTCTGGCCTCCTGAATGCGGCAGGCATGACGCCTGCCGTTTTTCTTTTCCTGCCTGCATGGTCCGTTCAGCGGCCGTGTCTGGAAAGGGCGCGGCGGATGTTCCAGTCGTAGAATGCCGATCCGGTCTGCCCTTCCGGCGGATACTGCTTCGCATCGACGTCGAGGATGCAGGTGCCGCTGGCGTTGACGATGGTCGTGCCGCAGGGATGGGTGATCATGCGCTGGAAGTCCCCGTATTCCTTATGCACATGGCCGTGCGCCATGAAGGCCGGATGCCAGCGTTCCAGCAGCCGGTTGAAGCACACGAAGCCGCGGTGAGGCAGATCCTCCCGGTCCCCGTATCCGCGGGCCGGCGCATGCGTGAGCAGCAGGTCGAAGCCGCGCGTGTAAAGCAGGGTTGCACTGAGCCGGCGGATGCGGCGCGCCATCTCCGCTTCCGTATACATGTCCCCGGCATCCTTGTACTTCAGCGATCCGCCCAGGCCCAGGATGCGCAGGCCGCGGTAATTGTAGACGCGGCAGTCAATGTCCTCACAGCCTAACGGCGGCCGGCGGTCATAGACGCCGTCATGGTTGCCGCGCACATACAGCAAAGGCTTGTTGACGATGGTCGTCAGAAACTGCAGATAGTCCGGATCCAGATCGCCGCAGGAAAGGATCAGATCCACGCCTCTGGTCCTGTCCGGAGAATAATAGTTCCACAGCCCGCCGTCTTCGGTGTCGGAAACCAGAAGAATCTTCATCTCAGAGATCTCCCCTGCGCACGCCGCTGACTTCCACGGACTTCCTGGATTCATCATTCAGATCCTTGAATTCCGGAATGGCGCCGGCCACGTTGTCATTGAGCCATTCCATCGTGATGATGCGCTCACCGGACAGCCGCGGCGATCCCGCCGCCTGCACGATGCCTTCCTGACTGCGCAGTTCGCCCTCAAACGGATCCAGCGTGCCGGCCTTGAGCCCCTGCCGGAACAGATCGATCATCTTGCGGGAATAGTAGGACACCTGACCGGACAGATTCACATCGATGACGCCGGCGGACATGCCCCACCAGTCGTTGACCGCCTGGCCCTTGCGCGGAGAATCCGTGCTGTTGTGGAGAATCTGCCGGACAATGCGCTCATAGAACCGGCCCCAGTTGCGGACCGGGGATGCCAGGCTGACGCTGCGGCCGCCGTCGAGCCGCCGGCACAGGCCGTATTCCGGCTGATCCCAGCCGGCAAAGGAAAGATCGGCGCCGCAGTAGACGCTCAGATTCTGCTGCTCCAGCTCCTCTTTCCAGGAGCCGCTGCGGGTGCCGGACCAGGACAGATAGATCTTCGCTTCCGGATCGATCATGCCGGCGCCGATGGCGAAGGCGTTGATGGAGGCGATCGTGCCGTAGGAAGGATCCTCGGCCAGATAGCCGATGCGGTGGTCGGCGGCATAGACCGCGGCCAGCGCCCCCATCAGGAACTTGGCTTCATATTCACGGGCATAGTAGGCATGCACGGCGCTGTGCGGAACGTAGACGGAACAGTTGAAGAAGCGCACGGCCGGCCAGCGGATCGCCGCCCGCAGGGTTGCGCTCATCAGCGCCGGCGAGGTCGTGAACACGACATCCGCGCCGCGCTTCACGGCGTCTTCCATGGCGCCGGCGCAGGCTTCGTCGGTATCGATCTTCTCATAGGCGAAGGTGCGGACAATGCCCTCCAGGCTGTTCTCCAGATAGATGCGGCCGACGTCATGGTCGCTGGCCCAGCCGGAATCCGCGACCGCGCCCTGATACAGGAAGGCGGCCTGCAGCGGCTTCTTCTCGGTGAACAGCGGCGGCCGGTTCAGCAGTCCGGCCAGGAAGCTGCTTTCGCGGCTTTCTTCCGGCACCTCGCGCAGGGCGATCGCATCCTCATTGTTCTCTTCCACCAGGAGCTCATCCCAGATCCGGTTCAGGCGCTTCGCGATGTTCTCACGGCGGCTGTCCAGCAGGCTGTCAAACTGGTAGATCAGCAGATAGATCAGGAAGGCGTCGCCGCAGGTGATCTGCAGGCGGCTGCCGCCCTTTTCCGCGAAGACGGTGGAAAAGCGGAAATACGCGCCGCGCACGGTGTTGATCAGATCCGCCGGCCAGGGTTCGCTGAGCGTCCGGCCCAGCAGCGATGCAAAGCGGCGGTAGGAACCCGGCTTGGAGAACGTGATGTCATAGAACGGCGCGGCTTTGTAGAACTCCAGGAATTCATAATAGACCTGCACGTCGCGGTCTTGTGTGCGCACCGGCAGAACGCGGGTGACCTGGGCCTCAATGGAAGGCACATCCAGGTATTTCAGCACGGAGACGCGCTTGTTGCCTTCGCGCACATAGAACTGCTTCATGTATTCGTAGGCGATGATCGGTTCGCGGATGCCCTCTTCAATCTGGCTGTCATAGAGCCGCGACCACTTGCCGGCGAACTCCGAATCCTCTTCCATGACCGGCATGAAGTTGCAGGCGAAGGCATTCTGGCGGCCGGCTGTCAAGGTCCCGCTGACCATCGCCAGCGGTATCTCCAGCGTGCCGACCGGCACCTCGCCGGCGGTTTTGCGGTCCTTCAGCAGCTCATCGAGAACCGGCAGAGAGGGACTGCGGTGCTCACTGAGCGCCCGGCGTACCGCTTTTTCTCCCGCTTTTCTGGCTTTTGCGTATTCTTCTCTGGACATGGCCGCCTTCTTTCTTCCGGCAGGGGACAGATTTCCCCTCCGGTACCAGTACCATGATAGCACGGGCCCTGCCTGAGAGGTTTTTCTGTTTACGAAGGCCGGTCTTGAAGATATGATGGAGCTAAGGAAAACGAGGCGGAACATGGATTTTCAGTTCGGCAAGGAAAACCGGTTTCTGAAAGATGCCTCCCTGACCAGCATCCGCATTGAGGACTTCTGCGACATGAAGGAGTTCGACCGGATGATGAAGAACTGGGCGGAAAGCACCGGACTGGCGACCGTAGCCATCGACAACAACGGCGAATACATCAGCGGCTACTATAATTTCACCGACTTCTGCGAACGCCTGACGCGGCAGAGTCCGGAAGGTCTGAGACGGTGCATCGAATGCGACAAGCGAAGCACCGGCATTTATCTGTGCCATGCCGGTCTGGTCGACTTCGCGACGCCGATCACGCTCGAGGACGGCACCATGCTGGGCAGCATCGTCGGCGGCCAGGTCCTGCCTCTGGCGCCGGACGAAGCCCGCTTCCGCGCCCTGGCCCGGGAACTGGGCATTGATGAAGACACCTACATCAGCGCCCTGCGCAAGGTCAACGTGCGTTCCCAGAAAGCCATCAAGGCCTCCGCGGACCTGCTCGGCAACGTCATCAACATGTTCGTGCGCACAAGCTACGCCGCCTGGCTGAACACGACCTCACTGGTCCGCCGCGCCCATATCATCTCCTCGCTGAGCCGGATCTATTTCTGCACGTACTACATCAACGCGGATGCCGACAGCTATATGGAACTGGACGCCACGGAAAGCCTGCATGCATATGCAGTGCGCTGTCCTTCCGCCTCCGGACTGATCCGGGAGACCTGCCGCATCTACGTGCTGCCCGAATACGCCCAGCGCTATCAGGACTTCACGGATCTGACCACGCTGAAGAAGCGCATGAACGGTGGCGAAAGCCTGACCATGGAGTTCGCCTGCCAGCGCATCGGCTGGTGCCGCGGCATCTTCATCCGCGTCGAACATGAGGATGAGCCCGGCTTCCATGTCGTCTACGCGATCCAGAGCATCCAGAAGGAAAAAGAAAACGACCTTGCGGTCCGGCGCATGCTGGAAAAGGCCGCGGAAGACGCCAACCTGGCCAACCGCGCCAAGACGGAATTCCTGACCCGCATGAGCCACGACATCCGCACACCGCTCAACGGCATCATCGGCATGAACTATCTGGCCATGGAAGAGACCCCTTCGCCGAAAGTAAAGGAATACCTGGGCAAGGTGGACACCTCCTCCAAATTTCTGCTGACCCTGATCAATGACATCCTTGATATGTCCCGGGCGGAGAGCGGCCGCATCGAGCTGCATCCGGAGCCCTATTCCCTGGCCGAATTCAACGAGTATATCGAAGCGGTTATCACACCGCTGTGCACGCAGAAGCGCCTGCAGTTCACAGTGAATGAACCCCAAAAGGAACTGGAAGTGCCGGTCATTGACAAGGCCCGCATCAACCAGATCCTGTTCAACATCCTGTTCAACGCCGTCAAATATACGCCGGCCGGCGGCAGCATCCGCTACGACATCCGGGCTTCCATCCTGCAGCCGGGGCGGATGGAGATCGTACACGAAGTACGCGACACCGGCATCGGCATGTCCGCTGAGTTTCAGAAGCGTATGTTCGAGCCGTTCACCCGTGAGAATCCGGATACGGACAGCCGCGGCGGTTCCGGCCTGGGCCTCGCCATCGTCCGCCGCCTTGTGGATCTGATGGGCGGATCCATCGCTGTTCAGAGCGCTCCCGGCCAGGGTACGGACATCACCCTGACCTTCCATTCTGATTCCGTCAAAGCTGCAGAAGCCGCCGCAGAAAATCACAGGACGGCGGTCTGCAGCGGCATGCCGGAACTGGCTGGAAAGCGCCTGCTGCTGTGCGAGGACAACGCCCTGAACACGGAGATCGCCTGCGAACTGCTGAAATCCTGCGGCGCGGCTGTGGACACTGCGGCCGACGGCCGCATTGGCCTGGACCTGTTCCAGCGCCAGGCGCCCGGCACCTACGCCGCCATCCTGATGGACATGCGCATGCCCGTCATGAACGGCGTCGACGCCACCCGGGCGATCCGCGCCCTGAACCGGCCGGATGCCAAAACCGTGCCGATCATCGCCATGACCGCCAACGCCTTTGAAGAGGATGTCCATACCTGCATGGAAGCCGGCATGGACGCCTTCCTGGCCAAGCCGGTCGATCCCGAAAAGATGCTTCAGACCATCGCGGACAGCATCCGCGGCTGAATATCTGCCGTTTTACTGCCGAACTGAAAGGAGCTGTGCCATGAAACAAAACGTCAATGCATCCCCTGCCTGCCCTGAAAAGGGTCCGATCACTCCGGAACTTCTGGAGCGCATGAACAAATGGTGGAACGCCGCAAACTACCTGGCCGCCTGCCAGCTGTACCTGCTCGACGACCCGCTGCTCAAGGAGCCGCTGAAGCCGGAGGACATCAAGAAGAAGATCGTCGGCCACTGGGGCACCGTGCCCGGCCAGAACTTCGTCTTCGTGCACCTGAACCGTGAAATCAAGCGCTATGACCTGAACCTGATCCTGCTGTCCGGGCCCGGCCACGGCGGCAACTTCTATATCGCCAACGATTATCTCGACGGCTCCTACAGCGAAGTCTATCCGAACATCACGGAAGACGAGAAAGGCATGCAGAAGCTGTTCAAGCAGTTCTCCTTCCCGGGCGGCGTGCCGTCCCACTGCGCGCCGGAGACGCCGGGTTCCATCAATGAAGGCGGCGAACTGGGCTATTCCATCGCCCACGCGTTCGGCGCGGTCTTTGACAATCCCAGCCTGATCGCGGCCGTGACCATCGGCGACGGCGAGGCGGAGACCGGACCGCTGGCGACCAGCTGGCATTCCAACAAGTTCCTGAATCCGATCACCGACGGCGCCGTGCTGCCGATCCTGCATCTGAACGGCTACAAGATCTCCAACCCGACCGTGCTGTCGCGCATCCCCCACGAGGAGCTGCAGAAGCTCATGGAAGGCTACGGCTGGAAGCCGTACTGGGTCGAGGGCGATGACCCGATGACCATGCACAAACTGATGGCGGAGACCATGGACAAGGTGTTCGAGGAGATCCTCGCCATCCAGAAGCACGCCCGCGAAGCGAATGATCCGTCCCGTCCGAAGTGGCCGATGATCATCCTGCGCACGCCGAAGGGCTGGACCGGACCGAAGATCGTCGACGGCAAGCACATTGAAGGCAACTTCCGCGCCCATCAGGTGCCGATCGACATGAGCCGGCCGGAGCACCTGCAGCTGCTGGAACAGTGGCTGCGCTCCTACAAGCCGGAAGAACTCTTTGATGAAAACGGCACCCTGAAGCCGGAGATCCGCAGTCTGGCGCCGGCCGGCGACCAGCGCATCGGCGCCAATCCCAACGGCAACGGCGGCCGCCTGCTGCATGATCTGATCCTGCCGGATTTCCGTGACTATGGCGTCCAGGTGACGCATCACGGCGAACCGGAGGCCCAGGACATGATCGAGCTTGGCAAGTTCGTGCGCGATGTCTTCAAAGACAACCAGAAGGCCCGCAACTTCCGCTCCTTCTCGCCGGATGAGGCCATGAGCAACCGCCTCAACTACGCTTTTGACGCCGCTGACCGGGTCTGGATGGAACCGCAGAAGGACACCGATGAATACCTGAGCACCGACGGCCGCTTCATGGACTCCATGCTGTCGGAGCACATGTGTGAAGGCTGGCTGGAAGGCTACCTGCTGACCGGCCGCCACGGCTTCTTCGACACCTACGAAGCCTTCGCAAGAATCATCGACTCCATGGCCGCCCAGCATGCGAAATGGCTGAAGGTCTGCAACCAGCTGCCGTGGCGCGAGGAGATTGCATCCCTGAACATCATCCTGACCTCCCACATCTGGCAGCAGGACCACAACGGCTTCACGCATCAGGATCCGGGCTTCCTGGACCACATCGCCAACAAGAAGGCGGATGTCGTGCGCCTCTATCTGCCGCCCGACACCAACACCCTGCTGTCCACGTTTGACCACTGCATCCGCTCCAAGAACTACGTCAATGTCATCGTCGCCTCCAAGCATCCGCGCCCGCAGTGGCTGAGCATGCCGGAAGCGGTGCAGCTGTGCACGCACGGCATCGGCATCTGGGAGTGGGCGAGCAGCGATCAGGGCCAGGAACCGGATGTGGTCATGGCCTGCTGCGGCGACACGCCGACGCTGGAAACCCTGGCCGCCGTCTCCATCCTGAACCAGGAGATGCCGGAACTGAAGATCCGCGTCATCAACGTCGTCGACCTCTTCAAGCTGCAGCCGCACGGTGAGCATCCGCACGGCCTGACCGATGAGGAATACGACATGCTGTTCACGAAGGACAAGCCGATCATCTTCGCCTTCCACGGCTATCCGACGCTGATCCATGAGCTGACCTACCGCCGCCACAACCGCAATCTGCATGTGCGCGGATACAAAGAGGAAGGCACCATCACGACGCCGTTCGACATGCGCGTCCAGAACGACATCGACCGCTTTCATCTGGTCCAGGATGTCCTTCTGCGCCTGCCGCAGCTGGGCAACCGCGGCGCCTATCTCTTCCAGAAGATGGCGGACAAGCTCGTTGAGCACAAGCAGTACATCCACGAATACGGCCAGGATCTGCCGGAAATCACAGAGTGGAAGTGGGAAGACCGCAGAAAGTAACGGTCCCCGCCGGATGCATTCAAAAAGCAGGAAGTCCTCAGGACTTTCTGCTTTTTCTTCGGTTCTTTCAGCACTTCTTCGCCTGCGCTTCACGCGGAATTGACATGCAGGGTTCAGGATGACAGAATCACCACTTCCTGGAGGCATGGATGATGTCCGTACGAAAGATTCCCCTGCTGCAGAAAATCATGTCCTGGACCGGACTGACGGTGCTGCTCTGTCTGCTGCTTCTGAGCCTGACAAGCACCGCTTCCATTTCAGCCGGCGCTGCGGAAAGCACCTCTTTTGCGGCGGACAGCGCATGGCAGCTGATGACGTCCGCCGCCGTCCTGGCCGGCGGGATGATTTTTCTGAAGCGCAGCTGCCGCCTGCAGAGTTTCGGCCGGCGCGTGAATACAGATCCCCGTCTGTTCCGGCGCCTGGCGGCCGGACTGCTGGCATTGGCCGGAATACTGGCTGTGTACTGGATTCTCTCCGTGCAGGCCCAGCCCGGCGCGGACCAGAAAACCGTGCTGAAGATTGCCGGGGAACTGCTGGCCGGCAACACGGAGGCTTTTGCAGCAGGCGGATATGCGGCCGTTTACCAGCATCAGACCGGCATCATCCTGGCCGTCACGCTCCTGGCGCGCGTTCTGGGAACCGGTTATCTGCCTTATCAGCTGATCAATGTCCCCGGCCTGCTGCTGATCTGCTGGGAGCTGGCCGATACAGCAGGTCTGCTGGAGAACCGGAACACGGTCCGCCTCAGCGTGCTGCTGGTCTGTGTGCTGTTTTTCCCGCTGGGTATGTATGTGACATTTGTCTACGGCACAATCTGGTCGCTGGCTCTGGCCCTGGCTGCCATGCGCCAGGAGCTCCTGTATTTCCACGCGCAGAAATCCGGCCGGCTGGCGGCCATGGGTCTGCTGATCGGACTGGCCGTGTTTCTCAAAGCCAACTCGATGATCTTCCTGATTGCAATGGCGCTTGCGGCGCTGCTGGAAAGCCTCTGCCGGCGTCAGGCAAAGCCGCTGCTGGCTGCCGCCGTCTGCATGGCGGCGCTGGCTGCGGAACAGGCCGCCGTTCATCTGGCGGTATCCATGCTGGCCGGCGGTGAACGGACCGGCGCCTCCTTCTGGAGCTATCTGGCCATGGGCACGACAGCGGACAATTCCCGGGCTCCCGGCTGGTACCTCAAGGAATACGGTCCGGAGCTTTATCAGAACTATGATGCCGGCACCGCCGCAGCCGTATCAAAGAGCGCCGTGCTGGCGAACCTGGCCGCCTTCGCTGCGGACCCGTCCGCGCTGATGCGCTTTCTGCTGGAGAAGATCTCCTCCCAGTGGAACAATCCTACTTTTCAGGGATACTGGATTGCCACCGTTCATGCCCATGCGGATTCCTGGCTGCTGAGTGATCAGGCTGCTGCCGCTGGCTGCGTGTATCTGAATGGGCTGCAGAGTCTGGTTCTGGCCGGCGCTGTCTTTTATGTGCTGCTGGCGGCAGACGAAAAAGGAGCCGGCGGCCAGCTGTATTTAACCACGCTGACCGGCGGCTTCCTGTTTCATCTGTTCTGGGAGGCGAAGAGCCAGTACACTCTGCCTTATTTTGTCCTGCTGCTGCCGCTGTCTGTGCTTGGATATTCCCGGCTGGCCGCCGCACCGGATGTACTGTGGAAAGCCCAGCGGCGGAAAGGGACAGCGGCGCTTTGCATTGCGGCGGTGCTGCTGATAACCTGGATGCCGGTGCAGACAGAAGTGCTGAGCATTCAGAATTCCGCTCAGACTTCCGTAAAGGATGCGCCGTCTTCCCGTTCCCGCAGCCGCTGATCTGTTCAGGCGAACAGCGGAATCAGCTTCTTGTTCATGACGTCAACCAGGCCGAGGTCGCTCATCTTGACCGCCGGGATGACCGGCAGCGCCAGGGTGACGATTCTCAGCAGCGGATTCTCAAGACCGGTCAGACCGACCTCTTCATCCGCCTGCTTCATCTGGCGGGCGTCCGGAGACAGCTCCTGAGCGCTCTTGAGGCTCATCAGTCCGGCCAGCGGCAGCGCCAGAGTATGCAGAATCCTGCCGTCTTTGACAGCGCACATGCCGCCGCCGGCACGGATCAGCTCTTCGGCCAGCAGCAGCGCATCCTCCGGCTTTTCATAAACGATGGTCAGATTGTGCGAATCGTGCGAGACCGTGGAGCCGCAGGCCCCGCAGGTCAGCCCGAAGCCGCGGACGACGCCGAGGCCGATCGTTCCTTTGCCATAGCGGTTGACGACCGCCACGAATTTCAGTTCCGGATCATTCAGCTGCACGCAGCCGTCCCGGACCGGCAGTTCCGCCGTCTCCAGGGAGGTAAGAGAACCGGCGCGGTCCGCATAGGCCATGACATGGACCTTCACGGTGCCGGTCCGGACCGGCGCCTGGAGTTCAAAGTCCGCTTTCCTGAGCGGCTGCACCTTCATGGAATTGCGGTGCTCAAGCGGGAAGTCCCGGGCCGGAACCGGCTCTTTCATGGCGCCGTTTTCGGCCACCAGACGGCCGCCGTAATAGACTGCGGAAGGATTCATTTCCCGCAGATCCGGCACCAGCAGGAAGTCGGCGGTGAAGCCCGGCGCGATGGCGCCGAGGTTGTCCGCATGGATCTCGCGGGCGCTGTTCCAGGTCGCGCTCTTGACGGCCAGCACCGGATCCATGCCGGCGTCGATCGCCACCCGGACGGTATTGTTCATATGGCCGATGTTCAGCAGATCATCCGCCTCACGGTCATCCGTGCACAGGCACCAGCTGTCAAAGAAGCGGTTGTTCCTGACACCGGGCCAGAGATCCCGGACATTGCGGACGATGGAGGATTCACGGGCGTCGACGAACATACCGGCCCGCAGCTTCTCCTCGGCCTCTTCCGGCCGGCAGGATTCATGGTCGGCGTTCGGTCCGGCGCACAGATACGCAGACAATGCGCGGCCGGAGACCGACGGCGCATGGCCCTGCAGGTTGAGTCCGCAGCGCTCGGCGGCGACGATGATCTCCATCATGCGCGGTTCGCCGTGGATGACGCCGACGAAATCCATGACCTCGGCCAGGCCGATGACGCGGTCGTGGGCGGCGAGCTTCTCAATCTCGGCGGCATGGAACTCGGCGCCGGCATTCTCCAGTCCCGGCACCGACGGCACGCAGGAGGGAATGTTGATGTACTGCCGCATCGGCAGATCTTCGGAGGCTTCCAGCATGTACTCCACGCCTTCCACGCCGTAGACATTGGCGATCTCATGCGGATCCGTGATGATCGTCGTGGTGCCGTGCGGAATGATGACGCTGGCCAGATTGCGCGGCGTCAGCATCGAGCTCTCGATGTGCATGTGCGCGTCGATCAGGCCGGGAATCAGATACTGGCCCTGACCGTCCACAACCTTCTCAGCCAGATCCAGACCCTGTTCCGGATGATCCTTCTCCACATGGCAGATGAAACCGTCGCAGACGAACATGGTGGCCGGATAAACCTCGCCGGTAAAGACGTTGACCATCTTCACGTTGGTGACGGCAAGATCGCACGGTATCTCCCCCAGTGCGGCCTGAAGCAGTTTGGTCTTGTCACGCGGCTGAATTCTCATGTTGGAAAATCCCCCCTTCAATCCTCATCCCGCAGCTTCCGGGTTCCGGATATTTCCACTATTATCATCTTTCCGGGCAGGGAAGTAAAGGCAAACCGCAGTCCGTTCCGGAAAACAAAAAAGGCATCCTCGCGGATGCCTGATCCGGCCTGCTTCCTAGCCGTTCAGCGCTTCTTCCAGAACGCGGCGGATATTCTCCTTGATTTCCTCGTAGGACTGGCCGAAATGCGCCTCATAGCGCTTGTCTTTGCCGATGAACAGGCACGGATTGGCCTGGTAGTCATACGCCGAACTGATTTCCGGATGCTCGTTCTCCTCGATGTAGTCGATCTCGATGCGGCCGTATTCCGGCTTTTCCTTCTTCAGCTCCTCAAAGGCCTTTTCGCCCTTGGCGCAGTAGGGGCAGCCGTTCAGATGAAACCATGTGATTTTCTTCATATGCGGATCCTCCGTTTCACAATCTCATCTTAGCCATACCCCTGCGGATGCGCCAGCATTATGCCCGGAGTATACTGATTGAGAAAGCCGGCCGTGCCGGCCGCTGAGGAGTCCTTCATGAAAACCACCGAAGAAAAATTGACCGTGCTGGCAGAGATCGCCGCCTGCCTGAACCAGGCGCACCTGACCTGGGCGCTGGGCGCCTCCGCCATGCTCTACTTCCATCATCTGACAGAGGACTTCCACGATCTGGACATCATGATCGTGGATGAGGATGCGGAACAGGCCAAAGCCCTGCTGCAGACCCTGGGCGTCCTCGAACCGCCGCAGGCCGGCGGCTCCTATCAGACGAAGCACTTCCATGAATTCATCATCGATGAGGTGGAGGTCGACCTGATCGGCGGCTTCGCCATCGTCGCGGACGGCATTGTTCATGACTGCAGCCTGCGGCCGGAGGATATCACCGGCAGCGTGCAGGTGCACGGCCGGACCGTCTTTCTGCAGTCCCTGCAGGCATGGCAGAAATACTACGCGCTGATGGGCCGTGTCCAGAAAGCGGAACTCATCCGCAGCGTCCTGCAGAACGATCCTTCGCTCCGATAGGAAAAGCCGTTTCCTGAAAAGGGAACGGCTTCTTTGTTTTCCGGTATCACTGCTCGTCGCTGAAGCGGTAGCCGACCCCGACCTCCGTCAGAATGTACTGCGGATTGGTCGTGTCCTTTTCAATCTTGCGGCGCAGATTGGCCATGAAGACGCGCACACTGCGGGAATCCGAACCGCCGGCGCCCCAGACATGCTCAATGATGAAGTTGTGGGTCAGGACCTTGCCGCGGTTGGCAATCAGCAGGCAGAGCGTCTTGTATTCCGTCGGTGTCAGGTGAATCTCTTCGCCTTCCGCGTAGACACGCCGCTTCTCATAATCCACGTCCAGTCCCCGGCAGTGGAACGTCGTCTGCTCGCTCAGCGTCTCGTCACTCTGGATGCTGCGCTCCGCGACGCGGATGCGGGCCTGCAGTTCGCCCATGTCAAAGGGTTTGGTGATGTAGTCATTGGCGCCGAGATCCAGTGCCTCGATTTTGATCTTCTCCTGGCCGCGGGCGGAGACAATCAGCACCGGCAGCTGCGACTGTGTGCGGATCTTCTTCAGCACGCCCATGCCGTCCATGTCCGGCAGGCCGAGATCCAGGATCACGATGTCCGGACGGCCGGACTGAAAGGCGAACAGGCCTTCCGCGCCGGTGGCGGCTGTCTGCATCTCATAGCCCTGCTTCTCCAGGGAAAGCGTGATGAAATGGGAGATGTACTTGTCGTCTTCGATGATGAGGATCTTGTGCATTCTGGTCATGTTCAGCTGCTCCTTGGTAAGGTGAATGTGACCGCGGTTCCGCGCGGCGTGTTGTCCTTCGCTTCAATGGTGCCGCCATGGGCCGTCACGATGCTGCGGCAAATGGCCAAGCCCAGGCCGATGCCGTGGTGCGCATCCGGAATGGTGCTGCTGTCCTGGGTGACAAAGGGTTCAAACAGATGTTCCTTCACTTCTTTGGCGATGCCTTCGCCCTGGTCACGCACGGTGACGTACACTGTATCCCTGTCGGCATGGGTTTCCAGGCTGATGATGCCGCCTTCCGGCGTATGCCGGGCGGCGTTCTCCAGCAGGTTGATGACGACCTGGACGATCAGCTTGCCGTCCATCTTCGCGGTGACCACCTCATCCGGCAGGAAGACCTTGAACTGGTGTGTGCTCATCAGGTGGCGGGTATGCTTCGCCGCCTCCTCGATGACGTCATCGATGACCTCATCCTGTTTCTGGATCACCAACTTGTTCTCGCTGATGCGGGTCATGTTCAGAATGTTCTCCACCAGGTCGTTCAGCCAGGTGATCTCATCGCTGATGTCGGCGGCCAGCTTGCGGCGCTCGCTGTCACTGAGCGCATCGTAGTTCTCGCTGAGCAGGCTGCCGGCGCCGGATAAAGCGGTCAGCGGGCTGCGCAAATCGTGTGCGACCGACTGCAGGAACATCGAGCGGTGCTGTTCATTTTCCATGGCCAGGCGGATCTTCTCGCGTTCGCTGACCAGCTTTTCGCGTTCCAGGGCGATGGCCAGCTGGGTGGCCGTGGTGCGGATGATCAGGGACTGGCGGGTGTCCGGCGCCGGGCCGAAGACGGCCAGAACGCCAAGGCGGTCGTCCTCCTCCCGGATCTCATAGGCATGGGCGGACGGATCCGCGGCGGCGTCTTTGCCCAGCAGCACGCTGCAGTTCAGGCCGAGCTTGTCGTGCAGCATGCTTTCGGCCGCCCGGGCGACGTTTTCACGGCCGCTGATGGACAGGAAGCCGCTGACGATCTCGTAGACCGTCCGCGCCGTCTCCGCGCTCTGGGTGGCCGCCTGGCGGGCGGCCTGCATGCGCAGGGTGATGGTGCCGGCGGTGACGGCGGTGATCAGGAACAGCACCATCCGCACCAGATCGGCGCTGTTCAGAACGGTCAGGGAATACTGGGGCTCCGCAAAGAAGTACCCGAATGCTAAAACGGAGCATACGGCTATGCCGATGCTCCATGCTCTGCTTCCGGTCAGGACGGCGGTGAACAGCACGCCCAGCAGAAAGACCATGATGATGCTTTCGTCGCCTATGTTCTGCAGCTGCAGCATCCAGGCAATGGCGAACGCCAGAGCCAGCATGCCGAAGGATTCCAACGCTTTCTTCACAGGCGGCACCTCCAGTCTTTCTCAGTGCCTCTATTATACCATCAGTCCTGGTTCATCATGCCCAGGATGGACTTGCGCTCGCCGGCGATGATGACATGCTCGGTGGCGGCGAAGACATGCTCTGCAGACAGCACCGGCAGCACCTTCTCACCCTCGCGGATGCCGATGACGTTGACGTTGTGGTTGCTGCGGACATCCAGATCCTTGATGCTGTGGTTGATCCAGGCCTTCGGCGGCTGGATCTCGAAGATCGCATAGTCGTCGGAAAGCTCGACGTAGTCGAAGGCGCCGCTGGCGCTGTAGCGTACCGCGGTGCGCTTGGCCATGTCGCGCTCCGGATTGATGACCTCATCCGCGCCGATCTTCAGCAGCAGGCCAGCCTGGATGTCACGGTCTGTCTTGGAGACGACCTTGGCGGCGCCGATTTCCTTCAGCAGCGAAGTGATTTCCAGCGAAGACTGGAAGTTCGCACCGATGCAGACGAAGCAGACGTCAAAGTTGCGGACGCCCAGCGACAGCAGAACATTCTTGTCCATGCAGTTGCCGATCTCCGCGCGGGTGACGTAAGGCGCGATCTCGTTGATCGCCTGCTCATCGACATCGATGACCAGCACTTCATTGCCCAGTTCTGTCAGTTTTCTGGCCAGATTGCCGCCGAATCTTCCGGCGCCGATGACCAGCATGTTTCTTACGCTCATGGTTTTCTCCTCCTCAACCTACGACGATTGATCCAACCGGCTGGCGCAGACCGCTGCCGTTTTCTGTTCTGGTGACAGCCATCAAGGCCGTCAGACTTCCGACTCTGCCGAAGAACATCAGCAGTATGATGACAATCTTGGAAGCAACCGGCAGCATCGGCGTGATGCCGGTGCTCAGACCGACGGTGCCGATGGCCGACAGGCACTCGAACATGGCCCGGGTCGGATCGAAGCCCTGCAGGCACAGGACCAGAACTCCGCCCAGTGCCATCAGAGAATAGATGAAGATGCTGGAAAGCGCCTTTTTCTGGGTCTCATCGTCAAGCCGGAAATGGCCGACGTTGACATCCTGATGATTGTGCCACTGCGCCCAGACGCAGGACAGCGCGACGACCACGGTGGTGGTCTTCATGCCGCCGCCGGTGCCGCCGGGGCTTGCGCCCAGTGCCATCAGCACCATGGTCAGCAGTTTGGATGTGCTGGTCAGCTGCTGGTTGTCGCAGATGGAGAAGCCGGCCGTACGCGGAGTCACGGACAGGAAGAAAGCGTCCAGAATGCTCTGGCCGGCCCCCATGCCGCGGAACATCGCGCCATGCTCGGAGACCAGGAACAGCGCCATGCTGACAATGGTCGCCAGCAGCGTCGCGCTGAGTGCGACCTTGGTGTGCAGCTTGAGCTTCTTGTAGCGGAAGTGATTGTCGACAATGTCGTTCCAGACGATGAAGCCGATGCCGCCGATCAGAATCAGCGAACAGATTGTGACCAGCACCAGCGGATCATTGACATACTTGGCCAGGGAACTGCCGGCCGCGGAAACGCCGAGGATATCGAAGCCGGCGTTGCAGAACGCGGAGACGGAATGGAAGATGGCGTACCAGGTGCCCAGTGCCGGACCATATTCCGGAACGAAGCGGATGCCCAGCAGCACGGCGCCGGTGCCCTCGAAGATCGCGGTGCCGATCAGAATGCGCTTCATCATGCGGACAATGCCGCCGAGCCGGCCGGTGCCCATGGCTTCCGTCAGTACGGAACGCTCATGCAGGCCGATGCGCTTGCGGATCAGGAAGGAGAAGCCCAGCGCAAAGGCCATGAAGCCCAGGCCGCCGCACTGGATCAGAAGCAGGATCACAAGCTGGCCGAAGAAGGAGAACTGCGACCAGGTATCATAGACGACCAGGCCGGTGACGCAGGTGGCGCTGGTGGCTGTAAACAAAGCATTCAGAAACGGTGTAGGCACTCCCGAGCGGCTGGAGATCGGGAAACTCAGCAGGATTCCTCCCAGCAGAATGATTCCCGCAAATCCGAGCGTCAGTTCACGCGCGACTTTTAATTTACCGGCTGACATGGCGCACCCCTCTCAGTTCAGGCAGGATCTGTTCGGTGGCTTCTGACGGCGTCAGAATCCGGTCCGCTCCCGCATCCTTATACTCTTTATAGTGACTGATATCGTTGCATCTTGCAATGATGTACAGCTCCCGGTCCGCCGCCCTGGCCTCGCGGGTCAGAACAATATTGGTCCAGTCGTCCGCGGAAACCGCCAGCAATGCGCTGTAAGCCGCATTCTGCGGATACCGGTTTCCCGACAGCGCCGTGCAGTCGATGCCTTCCTGGCGCATCTTGACCAGGAATTTTTCTTCTCCGTACAGCAGAATACCGCCGTAGCGGCGGATGGAAGAAGGAAATTCCGGCGCCTTGCCGGCATGGGAACGGTCTTTGCGTCCCGCAACATAATATCCCAGCAGGGCAATGCCCAGGACCAGGATGATGAGCATCCACGTCATAATGTACCCGTCCCCCGAACGAAAGCCTCCTTATCATATCGGAAAAGGCATAAAGGACTCGTAAAGAAAGACGGAAGGCGTATTAAAAAAGTATAAAGATTCAGGATTCCTGCAGATAATAGCGCATCGTTTCATAGATCCAGTAGCGGGTGCATCCGCGTTCATAAGGCTTCAGCCGCCGGTAGCATTCCACGCCGTCGCCGGCGTCATGCCAGAGGTCGGCGAAGGTCAGGTCATACTCCTCCCGGTTCGTCTGCGCGAACCGGAACGCATCCTTCTGAAGAATGCGCAGCTTCTGCGGCTGTTCAAACTGCGGCAGGATCTCCTGCCGGAACAGCCGGACGGCATCCGCGGAGTTCTCCACCACCGTGACCGAGCGGACTTCCGGCCGCCGGCAGGCCATGTAGGCGAAATAGCCCAGGCCCAGGCCGTAGGTCAGCACATCGCCGTGCGCCTCGGCAATGACCGGCGCCATCGTCGTGATCTCATTGGGGGTGATGCTCATCCACTCGCGACCGTTCTGTAAGACCGCCGGATAATCAAATCGCTCCGGAAAATACCCGATCTGCGGGATCACCCGGCCGTCCGGCTCATAGTGAAAATCACCGCACACAAACGCCTCATAGGGCTGATACGCATTTTGCGCCAGCTGCCAGCCGCCGGCGCTTTCTGCCGGCAGACGGACATTCTGATAATACGGATCCTGCCGGTATTCCTCCGCATCCAGGCGGTGAACCATCTTCGGAAAGTACAGGGCGAACAGCCGGCGGTCAGCCGCTGCCGCGTCCAGCTCCATGCCGGCCGCCAGCAGATACGGATACGCTTCTTCTTCAGTCAGTCCCGTCTGTTCCGTCAGCGTCTTCAGGGTGTCTCTGCTGACATCCTCCGGGCGGCTGTTCAGAAAGAACGCCAGATGCTCCAGCAGACGCCGGTTCATCCGGTCCGTTTCCTCATTCATGAGATTCCTCCAGCTTCAGCAGCATCTGCACATGCGGAATCCCGTCTTCCAGAAACGGCTCGGAGACAGCCTGGAATCCCGCCTTCTCATAGAAGCCCTCCGCATAGACCTGGGCTTCGATGCGCACGGCGGAGGCGTGCAGGCGCTCCCGGGCGGTGCGGATTCCCGCCGCCAGCACCCGGGCGCCCAGCTGCCGCCCGCGCTTGCGGGCGATGACGCGGCCGATCGTTGCTTCCGGGAAGACGACGCCAGGATCCAGCACCCGCAGATAGGCTTCGATGCCGTCCTCGTCCTGCAGCCACACATGCCATGCCTGCAGATCTTTTCCGTCCACTTCCTCATAGGGGCATTTCTGCTCCACCACAAACACATCCACCCGCAGCTTCAGGATGTCGTACAGTTCTTTTGTGCTGAGCTGCTCAAACCGCTTCACCTGCACATCCATGCGTTTCTCCCCGTTTTCCTTCTCTATTGTACCATCCGCCGTTTGACATCGTCAGGCCGCAAACCCATAATGGGGACAGTTTGGAGGAACGCCATGAAGGACCGCCGCAAAACACTGCAGTTCGCGCTGATGAAGACGCTGCCGATCGCCGTCAGCTATTTCTTCGTGGCCGTCGCCTTCGGCATGCTGATGACGCAGGCCGGCTATCCCCTGCCCTGGTCCCTGTTCACCAGCGTCTGGGTCTATTCCGGCGCCTTTCAGTTCGTGCTGGTTTCCTTTCTGGCCGCCGGCGCGCCGCTGCTGACCATTTCGCTGACGGCGCTGTTCATGTCCAGCCGCCATATCTTCTACGGCCTGTCCTTCCTGCAGGAATTCCGCCGGGCCGGAAAAGCGTTTCCGTATCTGATCTTCGGACTGACGGACGAGGTCTACTCCCTGTTCTGCAGCCTGGAGTATCCGCCGGAGGTCGACCAGCCCAGGGCCATGTTTGAAATCGCGCTGTTCAGCCAGCTGTACTGGATCCTTGGCTCCGTGGCCGGCGCCGCGGCCGGCAGTCTGCTGCCGGCAAACGTGAAGGGCATCGATTTCTGCCTGACCGCGCTGTTTGTCACCATCGTGCTGGATCAGTGGAAGAACGCGGCCAGCCGCCGTCCGGCCCTGATCGGCTTTGCCTGCGCGCTGGTCTGTCTGGCTCTGCTGGGTGCTTCCCGGTTCATTCTGCCGGCCATGATGCTGGCGGCCGGTCTGCTGCTTCTGGATGCGAAGTTCCGCAAGGAGGCCGCTCATGAAGCCTGATGCCTCCTATGCCGCCGCCGCAATCCTGATCAGCGGCGCCATCACCTACCTGCTGCGGGCCCTGCCCTTTCTGGTCTTTCATGACGGCCGCCAGATGCCGGCCTGGATCTCCGGTCTGGCTTCGGCGCTGCCGGCTGCCATCATGGCGATCCTGGTGGTCTACTGCCTCAAGGATGTCCCCGCGTCTTCCGCCCAAACTCAGCTGGCCGCCGCCGCCGGGGTGGCGGCCACAGCCGCCGTGCATCTGTGGCGGCGCAGCACAATTCTCAGCGTCTTTGCCGGCACTGCAGTCTATATGCTTCTGCTGGCGTTCCTGTAGGCAGATGAACCGGCCCGGGAAAGAGATCAAGGCAGAACAATAAAGTGCTTTCTCACATCGCTGCGGGAAAGCACTTTTTTACTGCATGTTCAGCCGAGAATCCATTTCTTCTGGCGGTCGCCGACTATGCCGATCTTCCGTTTCAGCAGCGCCTCCAGCCGGCGCCGGGAGTCTTCCGGAGTACGGTCGTAGACATGCTCGCGGAAGCGGCTGCCGAAGTACTGCTCCGGCGTCGCCAGCCGGGCGTTGCCCCAGCCGTAGGGGCAGCCGTCGCTGCCCATGTCGTATTCAAAGTTGATGGTGATGACATAGCCCTTGCGTTCGAGGCGGGCGATGATGGCGTCGTAGGAGGAACGGCTGAACTCCCGGGTCCGGCAGAGATTCTTCAGATCCCTGCTCAGGATGTAGCCGCTGCGCTGCAGCGTCTCATAGACATAGCTCTCGCTCAGCGTGACCAGGCCGTCATCCATGGCGGCGTCAAAATCATAGCCTTTCCGCCGCCAGTTGGCGAAGTCCGGATACCACTGCCGGCTGATGAAGCCGGTCTTGCCGTTGAAGAACTTGCCGTAGGCGCAGTGCGTCTTCACGATCGCCGGTCCCTTCCATTCCCAGGGGCCGTCGCGGTCTTCGGAAAACCAGTAGGACGCCGGCGTGGCCTCTTCAACGGACCAGCCGTCAATGCCGTTGGCAAACAGCGGCAGGATGCCGCAGCTTTGGATCCGGTCCGCCAGTTCGCCGGCGGAATGAATCCTGGCGATTCTCATTTCCGCGCTTCCTTGAGCGGTTCCGCGGTTTCCGGCAGTTTGCCCTTGACGGCGTACACCGCATTCAATGCCCGCGGGAATCCCGCATACGGCAGAACCTGCAGGATGATCGCGTAGACATCATCGCGGCTGCTGCCGCTGCGCAGGCAGCCCAGGGCATGCGGAAGCAGCTGCGTATCGCAGCCGCCCAGCGCAATCAGAACAGCGAACTCCAGCCGGGAACGCGTCTTCTCATCGAGACCTCTGCGGGTGTGGAAATCCCCGAAGCCGTAGGCGCTCAGAAACTCCGGCAGCTTCCGGGCGTATTCTTCCGGCAGATCCGCCAGCGCCTGCACGATCTCATCGCCGTAGAGCGGCATCTGCGCCGCCTTTCCTTTTTCGAGGCGGTCTTCTTCACTCACCGTGCCGGCCGGTTCCAGCGGCAGCGCAATGTGCTTCGCCGTGAAGACCTCATTGACCGCCGCCGTCGCATTCAGCGTTTTCGGGCAGCCGATGTACGGCATGCATCCATAGACTGCTTCGCGCAGCTGCAGCGGCGTGACGCCGGTATTCAGCGCGGCGGCCGCATGGGCTTTGAGCTGCGGCAGCGTCTGCAGCGCCGCCAGCACCACGCAGGTGATCAGCTCCCGCTGCTGCTCCGTGAGGCTGCCGGTCTGGCTGACTTCCCCGAAGATGAACCGCTGCAGGATCTGCAGCAGTTCCGGATCACTGCCCTCGCCCTGGTTCGGCTCGCCGCCGAATAACGCATGGTACTGTTTTCTGCACGCATCGATTCTGTCCATAAACGCCTCCTGCCATCCGGGTTCACCATACACCCTGGAGTACGCTCCAAGTCAAGTTTCCAGAGATCAGGCTTCCAGGGTCTGCACCTGAAGATCGGTCTGGCTGCGGATGCCGCTGTCGAGCCGGCGGTATGTCGTGCGGATCACCAGCACGGACGCCGCAAACGCGCAGAGATCGGATGCCGGCATCGAATACAGGACGCCGTTCAGCCCATACAGCTTTCCCAGCACCAGAGTCAGGCCGACGCCCAGGACGATCTCCCGGAACAGCGACAGCAGCGTGCTCTCCCGGCCGCGGCCGAGCGCCTGCAGGAAGATGAAGGAACCCTTGTTGATGCAGGCCGGGATCATCATGCAGAGATAGAGGCGGAAGCTGCGCAGCGCGAACTGCGTGTAGTACGCGGACTCCTGCGAGGCGCCGAACAGGCCGATGATGCTCTGCGGGAAAAACTCCGTCAGGATCAGACCGGCCAGGCCGGTGCAGCCCTCCGCAATCAGCAGCGTCGTGAACAGGCTGCGGACACGGTCCGGACGGCCGGCCCCGGTGTTGTATCCGACCAGCGGAATGCAGCCGGCGGCCAGACCGACGGAAACGGAGATCACGATCTGGAAGAACTTCATGACGATGCCCAGCACCGCCATCGGGATCTGCGCATACTGCGGCTGCGAGAAGACAGGATCCAGAGCGCTGGACTGCGCGACCATCGTGTTGACGGCCGCCATCGAGGCGACCACCGAAATCTGCGACAGGAAGCTGGTCATGCCCAGCGGCAGGAACTGCCGGTCCAGCTTCCAGTCCACGTGAAAACAGCTGCGGTCCAGATGCACGGTTTGACTGCGGCAGAGATACCAGACGGACAGGCCCGCGGTCAGAATCTGGCCCAGCACCGTCGCCACCGCGGCGCCCATCATGCCCCAGTGCAGCGGGAAGATCATGATCGGATCCAGGATGACGTTCAGCAGGGCGCCGGACAGATTCGCCGCCATGGCGAAGCGCGGCGCTCCGTCGGCACGGATGATCGGATTCATTGCCTGGCCGAACATGTAGAACGGGAAGCCCATTGCGATATAGGTGAAGTATTCCTGCGCCAGCGCATAGGTGCGTTCACTGACGGAAGCGCCGAAGCAGATCAGCAGCGGCTTCATGAACAGGAAGCAGGCTGCGGTCAGCACCAGACTGGACAGCAGCGTCAGACTGACGGCGTTGCCGATGGATCTGGCCGCCTGGCCGTCCGCCCTGCGGCCGCGGGCGATGGACACGAAGGCGCAGGAGCCGTCGCCGATCATGACCGCCACGGACAGAGCGGCCACCGTCAGCGGAAAGACGACGCTGTTGGCGGCATTGCCGTAACTGCCCAGATAGGGTGCATTGGAGATGAACAGCTGGTCAACGATGTTGTAGAGCGCTCCCACCAGCAGGGAGAGAACGCAGGGAATGCTGTAGGTGCGCATCAGTTTCCCGATGCGTTCCGTGGTCAGTGAATCGGATGTCTTTTTCGTACTCATATACGCCTCCATGAAAAAGCCGCAAGCTGGATTTACGCCGTCTGCGGCTACACACTTTGGCAAATAAAAAACGAGTTGTCTGTTCAGCCGGATTTACGCGTTCAGGCAACTCGCTGCAGTGATATTGTAATGGATTTGAACTTTTTTGCAAGCATTTTCGGCCGGAACATTTCTATGAATGCATGGCATCCGCCTAGAGCTGTTTCTCCTTGCGCGTGTCGGCGCGGGCGGCGATGTATTCACAGATCGCCTGCGGATCCTTGGCCTGGTCCAGCAGCTTGTAGAACTTCCGGTCGTTCAGCAGATCCACCAGTTCCGCCATGGCGCCCAGATGGGCTTCGTTGTTGATGGCGCTCAGGCAGAACAGATAGCGGACAGGGTCGTTCTGGCTGCCGAACTTGACCGCATTCTTCAGCACGGTGATGCCGAGCCCCATCTGCAGGGCGCCGGCTTCCGGGCGGGCATGGGGCAGCGCCACATGCTTGGTGATGACGATGTACGGTCCGTCCAGACGCACGGAACGGATGGTCTCTTCAATATAGTGTTCCGTGATATAGCCGTGCTTCACCATCGGCTGATAGGAGAGCCGGATGGCCTCCTCCCAGTCCGAAGCCTGCACCTGGAACTGCATCAGATACGGCGCCGCCATGGTCGACAGCGTGACGATGCTCTTCTTTGAGGAATGCGCCGCCGGCTGGTCCAGCCGCGACAGATAGGCGATCAGCTCATGATAGAGCGAAGCCTCGTCATTGACGGACGCATAGCGGCCGACGATCTTCATGATGGTGTCAATGTCCGGACGCTTGGAAGAGGATTCGCCGGTGCACAGACTGACTTCGCGCATGACCTGGTAGCGCTCATTGATCGACATGACCGGTGAAACGCTGATGACCGGCACATCCACATCGATCTGCTGGGCCAGATAGGTCGTGGCGAAGATCAGATCATAGGGGTCCTTGACCTTGCGCAGGCCCGAGAATTCGACCGGCGGCAGGATGCGCAGCTCCGGAAACATATCCACCAGCTCGTTGAACAGAATCGCCGAGCTGCCAATGCCGTTGCTGCAGACGACCAGCGCGCTCTTGCGGCCGACCACGTTGTACTGCTTCTTGCCGGAGTAGATGGCGGCGAAGTGCATGGTCAGATAGGCAATCTCATCCGCCGGAATCTCCTCGCCCCAGAGCACGGAGAACGGCTTCATCGTTTCCGCCACCAGCGCGTACAGCTCCTGGTATTCGGCCTGGATGCGCTCGCGCAGCGGATTCAGAATCGGCAGATGGAAGATCAGCCGGTAATAGGCGGGACGGAAATGGGAATACAGCTGGACGAAGATCTCCTCGGTGTTCTGGTAGTGGGAACCGGACAGCGACTCGAAGCGGGTCATGATCTTGCCGACCAGCTCGGCGATGATGACGCAGTCCTTGGTGTCCTCGCGCACGTCGCCGAAGGAGATGCCCAGGATCCAGGCGGTGATGTAGTTGATATCCGCCTTCTGAATGTTCTCGGTGTCCTTGTAGTTCTGCAGCAGCTGGACCGTGAAGGCGTATTCCTTCATGTCATCCAGCATGCCGATGCTGAACGTCTTGGCAATCTCATCGCTGGCGCTGCGGCCGCTGTGCATGCGGGCCTTCAGGAACGTGAAGATGTAGATGAACTCGACCAGGCGGTCGTCGACGAAGCGGATATTGTGGATGTCCGCCAGTTCGGTGATGACCAGCCGGGAGTAGTCAAAGGAATCCAGATGGTAGTAGTCAATGAAGGTATTGAACAGCTTGGCGTTCTTCTCATCGGCCAGCGTGTAGATCACCTGCCGCATCATGACGCGGCGGATCTCCATCTCGGAACCTTCCATGTAGTAGCCGCGCCGGCGGTTGTACTTCACTTCGATATCCGCTTCACTCAGCACCTGAGTCAGTTCCTTGATGTCGGCCAGCGCCGTCGAGCGCGAGATGTCCAGAGCGCTGATGAAGTCCTGCAGCGACAGATAGTCGCGGTTCAGAAACAGCAGCAGGTACATGTAGTCCAGGCGTTCCTTCTTGTTGAAGTAATAGTGGTCCTGGCTGTCGGCCGTGAAAAGCATGTTCTTGATCTGCTTCCGAGTCTCTTCCGGGATTTCCAGGGCATTGGCGGCCGTATGAAGAACCGCAACGGGAGAAACCCCGCTGTCCTTGAGGAACGCGTTCAGCTTGTCGATGCGGTACATCGCCTGCCGGCGCGTGATCTGGTTTTCCGCCTCCACGTCTTTCAGGGTCAGATACGATTTTTCCGTGATCTGCTTCATCAAGGCGATGGTCTCGTTGTCCATGGTCCCTCCCTGCACTCATCGTAGCATGTTTCCCGCCGGAGTGCGGCGGCGGAAAACGGCGAAAGGGTACCGGCCTGCGGTGCCCTTCAAAACGGATTTGTCAGCGCTTCCTACTTGGCTGACTCACTGCGGACGGCGTCAATCGTGGCGCGGATCTTGGCCGCATTGGCCGCGATCTCGGCGCTGGTGCCCTTGGTCAGCAGACCGCCGAACCCGCAGACATCGGTGCCGCGGCGGACATAGTCGGCCAGGTTGTCGAGGTTGATGCCGCCGGATGCCAGCAGCGGCATCCAGGGAATCGGCGTCTTGAAGATGGTGACCAGCTTCGGTCCGTAGAAATCGGAAATCGGGAACGCCTTGACGAAGGCGGCGCCGATCTCGAGGCCGTGGATCGCTTCACTGAGGCTTGTGCAGCCCGGCGCATAGGGGATCTGATACCGGTTGCACATCGTGGCGACACCCTCGCTCAGATTCGGAGCGATGATGAACTGGGCGCCGTTCAGAATCGCGTGGCGCGCGGTCTCGCTGTCGAGCACCGTGCCGGCGCCGACAATCAGGCGGTCGCCGAACTTCTTGCGCAGCGCGGCGATGACTTCTCCGGCATTGGGCAGCGTGTAGCTGATCTCCATGACATTGACGCCGCCGTCCAGGCAGCCCTGCGCGATTTCATATCCGCGCTCCACCGTCTCCACGCGGACGATTGCCATGGCTCCGCATTCGGTGATCTTTCTTGTCGTTTCGGCTTTCTGCAGATAGATCATATGATTTTCCTCCTCACTGCTTCGCGCCGCCGGTTTCTTTCAGCGGTACAGAATGCTTCTTCAGTTCCGCGCGGATCTGCTCCTCCGCGCCGGCCAGCTGTTCCTTCTGGAACGGATAGACGACACCGATGTACCAGTATCCGCTCGGATGATCGACGCCTTCCCCGCGGACGAACAGGTTCACGGAGACTTTGCCGTGCGTGATCCAGGCGCTCTTGATGTTCTTGTAGGCGATCACCTTGGGCTTGGCCGCCAGGGTGTTGATCGCCAATTCCTGAGCCCGGAACTCACAGACCGGCAGATGGTAGTAATACCGGTTCAGGTAGCGGGTCAGGGCATTGCCGGCATACCAGACGCCGGTGATGGCCAGCAGCACGCCCAGCCAGCCCAGCGTATACTTCACCGTCAGGTTGTAGAACACGACCGCCGCCAGCATCAGGACCAGCGTCAGCAGTCCGTACAGGATGGTGTACAGCAGCAGGCGCTTCCGGTCTTCCGGCACGGCGTATTCCACAGCGGTGCTGTTTTTCTCTTCGCTCATGTCAGGCCAGATGGTAGTACTTCAGCATCTCCAGAATCTTGGCGTCATCCTCTTTGGAGAGCTCCTGCACCGGCTTGCGGGCCGGTCCGACCTCGGCGATCTTCGCCAGTTCCACCGCCCGCTTCATGACGGAAGGAACGGTTCCGAGCTTCAGCACGCCGCGCAGAACGTCGATGTCCTTCTGCAGCTGCTCCGCTTTGGCACTGTCGCCGCTGCGCAGGGCCTTGTCCAGGCCGACCAGCGTATCGGTGATGACGTTGCTGGTGCCGGCGATGGCCGCCGCCGCGCCGATGCCGTAGGCATAGGAGATCTTGCTGTCGGATCCGACCAGCAGCTGGAAGTCCTTTCGGCGGGCGATTTCCGCGAAGGCGTTCAGATTGTCCAGATCGCCGCTGCTGTCCTTGATGCCGGCGATGTTCGGCACATCCGCCAGGCGGTCCGCCAGCGCCGGCGTGATCGGGCAGCCGGTGGCCTTCGGAATGTTGTAGAGGATGATGGGGATATTGACGCTGGCGGCAATCTCACAGTAATGCGCATACAGATTGTCATCGGTCGGCTTCAGGAAATACGGTGTGATGACGGACAGGGCGTCCACCCCGGCCGCAGCCATCGCCTTGGACATGCGCACCGCCGCTCTGGTCGAGCAGGCGCCGCTGCCGGCATAGACCGGTACGCGGTGGTTGACCATCTGGACGACGCGGCGGGCGAACTCGATCTTCTCGTCTTCGTCAATGACATGGAACTCGCCGTTGCTGCCGAGAATGAAGATGCCTTTGACGCCATGGCTGATCAGATGCTCGATGAGATCCGACGCAGCCTCATAATTGATGCTCTGCTCGGCGTCGCGGTGAAACGGGGTGACGACCGGCGTGATGATTCCTTCGAATTTCATGTTATTTCTTTCCTTTCTTCTCCAGGATGCTCTTGCCCAGAGATCCTCCCGGATGCCATTTGACATACTGGTCCGGAGTCAGCTTGCGCTCGTTCTGAAGCAGAATGCTCAGGCACTGCAGCACCAGAATTTCCGACAGGATGCTGGCGCGCGGCGGCTTGTTCATGCTGTCGCCTTCCTGGTCCACATGCGCCGTCAGGCACACTTCGCCCTCTCTGGCCAGCCAGGATTCCGGATTGCCGGTGCAGGCGATGATGTGGGCGCCGTTCTTCTTCAGCGCCGTGACCGTGGCCTTGAGCTCATTGGTCTCGCCGCTGTTGGAGATGGCGATCACGACATCGCCGGGATTGACCTGTCCCGAACTGCCGTGCACGGCTTCCGTCCCGTGCAGTTCATAGGTCGGCGTGCCGATCGAAGAGAACAGGCTGGCGATGTAGCCGGCGACATGCCCCGGCTTGCCGATGCCCGTCACATGCACGCGGCCGTGCTTCTTCTCCGCGTTCAGGATGATTTTCTTTGCTTTGGTCAGTGCTTTATCATCAACGGATTCAGCGCATTTCTGCAGCTGCGGAAGTTCGATATCGAGAAATTCCTGAATCTGTTTTTTGTCCGTAGTCATAAGGTTCCCTCTTTTCATTTCTGATCCAGCGAATCATAGTCTCTGACCAGGGCCTTCATGCCGCTGCTCAGGATGTGGGTGTCGATGCCGGAGATCAGCAGCCGTACATCCGCCTTGAAATGCGTCTGCAGGTTCATGCCTCCGATGATGCCGAAATACTTGCCATGCCGCTGACAGCTGTCAGCGACCTTTTGAATCAGTTCCAGTTCCTCTGCCGCCATGACATCGTCCGGATTGCCGATCGAGATGCCCAGATCGGCCGGGCCGACGATAGCCGCATCGATGCCTTTGACGCTCAGAATTTCATCCGCGTTCTCCACGCCCCGGCGCGTTTCAATCTGCGCGATGGTGAGAGTGCGGGCATTCATGGTCTGCATGTTCACCGCGTGGTGACCGCTGGGACCGTAGTTGGTGTTGGCGCCGCCGGAGTAGCTGCGGATGCCGATTGGGGGATACTTGGACCAGCCGGCCAGCTGTTCGGCCTGTTCCCTGGTTTCCATCATGGGAACCATGACGCCGCTGGCGCCGAAATCCAGAATCTGGGAGACATCACGCCGCTGCAGCTGCGCCGCCCGGACCACCGAAGGCAGTCCGATCGCATTGCCCATCAGCATCAGATCATGAAGCTGAGTGTAGCTGTAGTCGCCGTGCTCGCAGTCATAGAACAGGAAGTCGAGTCCGGCGTCCTTCGCCAGCAGCGGCAGAGCCGGATTGGTGATGATCTTCATCAGCATGCCCTTGGCGCGGCGTTCCTTCAGAATGTCTTTCAGTTCCATGCGTTCGCCTCCTTAGAAAGCAGAGGGCAAGGAAACTCTTCCCTGCCCTCTTGCCAGCAATTGCCTGTCGATTAGTGGATGAATATCTTCAGAATGTAGTAGAGCAGCGAGCCGACGACGTTGTAGTCGACGTTCGGGAAGCTTGCGCCGGCCAGATCCGGGCTCAGCTGCAGGAATGCAGGATAGAGAACCAGAGGGAATGCGCACAGCACGATGCCGACCAGGAAGGAGCTGATCAGAGCGCCCTTCCAGCCGCCGTATGCGTTGCCGAAGACGCCGCAGGTGCCGCCGGAGAAGAAGCAGATGCCGGCTGCAGGAATCATGATGGTCTCGCTGTGGAACGCAACCATCAGAGCCATTGCGAACAGGCCGCCGAGGAATGCGCCGATGAAGCCGACCAGAACCGCATTCGGTGCGAACGGGAAGACAGCCGGGCAGTCAACTGCAGGTTTGGAATCCGGGATGTACTTCTCGGAAATGGCGACGAATGCTGCCGTGATCTCAGCGATGAACTGACGGACACCGTAGATCAGGACGCTCATGCCGGCCGCGAACTGCAGACCTTCAATGATCGGCCAGATGAACCAGATGTCGTTGCCGCAAGCCTTGGTGACAGCCTCCATGTTGCCGGTGACTGCGCAGGCGATGGTGACAATGTAGAACAGGACGACCATGAACATTGCCACGGAGAAGACAAAGTCACGGAAGAGTTCGAACCACTTCGGCAGATTGACGTTGCTGGAGTCTGTCTTCTCCTTGTTGTCGTCGGTCTTCTTGCCGCCGATCAGCTTGCCCAGCCAGCCCGAGAAGGCATAGCCGATGCAGTTGAAGTGGCCCATGGCGATGTCGTCAGAGCCGGTGATCTTTCTCATATAAGGCTGGCACAGCGTCGGCAGAGCAGCGCCGCAGAAGCCCAGGATGATACCGCCGAAGACGATGACCGCCCAGGTCGGCAGATGGTAGGAAAGCAGAACGAGAGCCAGGACGCATGCGAAGTACAGGAAGTGCTGGCCGGTCAGGAAGATGGCCTTGAACTTGGTGTACTTGGCGAACAGCAGGTTGCAGAGGAATCCGAAGATCATAACCAGAGCGACTTCTGTGCCATACTGGCCCAGCGCCAGGCCGGTTGCGACTTCAACCTGCGTGGTGACGCCGTTGACGCCGAATGCGGTGTTGAACAGAGTGGAGAATGTGGAGACGACTCCGGACATTGCGCTGGAGCCGATGTTGAATACCATGAAGCCGACGACGGTCTTGACCGTGCCGCTGATGACATCCTTTGCAGGTTTCTTCTGCAGCAGAAGGCCGATCAGTGCGAGAACGCCCATGATCAGGGACGTGTCGCGGGCCTGCATCATTAGTGCATGTAACATGTGCTTTTCTTCCTCCTTATGGAATTCGTGATTCTACCCTTGTTGTCTTGATCCGGTTGTGCTTACTTCGCTTCCTTGCTGGCCAGGAAGGCTTCAAGCTTCTCTTTCATTTCTTTCTTGTCGACGATGTTGCGGATGCCGATGGAATACGGCACCTGATCCTTCAGCTCTTTTGCCAGATCTTCCATGGTGATGACCAGATCGCCCTTGAAGTACATCAGCGAATCCAGATTTCCGTGTTCGGTCTCAATCGGATAGTTGTTTTCCGAAATGACCTGATCCGCCTTGATCTTGAGAAGCATACTGGAGCCCATGCCTGCCCGGCAGCAAACCAATGCCTTGTAGATAGTGCCCGCCTCCTTTCTTTTCAAACCCTTTGAACCGGTGACTACTTGCTGAGGTAACGGATGATTTCCTCCGCATTCTCCGCATGATCCAGCATGTCGAAGAAGGCAGAGTCTTCAAACAGTCCCGCGAGTTCCGCCAGCGCGCTCAGATGCTTTGTGTTGTCCGTCGCGCTGAGGCAGAACAGATATTTCACCGGATCGTTGTCCTTGTTGCCGAATTCAACGGGCTTGCTGAGCGTGGCGATGCCGATGCCCGTCTTCAGTGCTCCCGATTCCGCTCTGGCATGCGGCAGCGCCACATGCGGAGTCAGAACGATGTACGGGCCCAGCTCCTTGACGCCGTCGATCATGCTGTCCACGTACGTCTGCTTGCAGTAGCCTTCATCAATCAGCGGCTGAGCAGACTTCCTTACTGCGTCTTCCCAGTCCTTCGCGTCGATATTCAAACGAATCAGCTTTTCATTCGTCAGGTCTTTCAGCATAGAATGATCCTCCATCTATTTATCTGGTTCCCTTTGCTTACACCCGTATAATAATTGCCATTCGTTTGTTCCTCAATTCACTTTTGGTCCAACTTGTGTCTCCGTTTCCGACAAAAATCAGATTGAACCAGAAAAAAGGCCCGGCATCGCCGGGCCTGCAGGCTGTTGACAAAGTAGTCGGCAGCCTTTTCTTGTGAAAAATCAGGCAGATGATAGAATAGAGACGTGGAAGGCCCTTTTTTCTGCGCAAAGATGATTGGACACCTTCCACTTTCATTTGGTTGAAAAGTACATGCAGGCATGGTATACTGTAGATGCGCGGAAAGAAGGCGGATGCCATGTCCATGACCAATCATCACAACCGCAAGAATGACGGTTTCATCCTGTATTCCATTGAGGAACTGGTGCCTCAGGATCATCTGGTGCGAAAACTGGAGCGGGCGGTGGACTGGACGTTCATCTATCCCCTGGCAGAGGATTCCTACAGCCGGAACGGAAGGCCCGGCATTGATCCGGTCATTCTGTACAAGATGGTCTTCCTGAACTTCCTGTTCGGCAACAACTCCATGCGGAAGACCTGTAAAGAGATCCAGGTGAATCTGGCCTACCGGTGGTTTCTGGGACTGTCCATGGAAGATCCGGTTCCGGACTATTCCACCTGGAGCCAGAACTACATCCGGCGGTACGGAAACAGTGAAGTCTTTGATCAGATCTTTCAAAGGATCCTGAAAGAGGCCATGGATCACGGATTTCTGAATCCGGAGAGCGTCTTCGGAGATTCCACGCATCAGAAAGCCAGTGCGAACAAGAGGAAAGCGCAGGAGAAAGAAGTGGAGATTCTCCGGAAGCGGTATGACGATGCGCTCCTGCAGGAAATCAACCAGAGCCGGGAAGAACACGGGCAGAAGAAGATCGGATCCGTTGCCCGGACGGAACTGAATTATGACGAAGAGACAGGAGAACTGCTCGAGCAGAAGAAGATCAGGAAGATCCAGGTGAGCACAACAGATCCGGAGAGCGGCATCTTCCACAAGGGAGAAAAAGAGAAGTGCTTTGCGTACAGCCAGCAGTGCTTCTGTGATCCGCACGGATATGTGCTGGCGGTCAGCACAGTGCCCGGGAATGTGAGCGACAGCCAGTCGTTCTTCGAAGCCTATGATCAGCTGAAGAAGTATCGGGGGATCCGGAATGTGGTTCTGGACTCCGGATACAATACGCCGGCGATCTGCCGGGAGATTGTGGAAGACGGGAAGAAGCCGTATCTTCCGTACAAGCGGCCCATGACGAAGGAAGGATACCTGCGGAAGCAGGAATTCGTATATGACGAGAAGTATGATTACTATCTCTGTCCGAATGATCAGGAACTGAGTTATTCCACCACAAACAGAGAAGGATACAAGGAATACAAGTCTGATCCGGCCCTCTGCAGGAACTGTCCCTTCCGGAAACAGTGCACGCAGAGCGCCAGTCATCAGAAGGTGATCACAAGGCACGTCTGGGAAGAATACAAGGAATCGGCAGAAGAGATCCGCGGTCAGCTGGGATTCCGGGACATCTACGGGCAGCGGAAAGAGACCATTGAGAGGGTATTCGCAGACTGCAAGGAAAAGCACGGGCTGCGGTATACCAGACTGCGGGGGTTGAAGAAGAACCATCATCAGGCTCTGATCATTTTTGCGTGTCACAATCTGGAAAAACTGGCAGTCTGGAAGGACAGATGGAAGGATAATACTTCATTTTCTCCTTTTTCTCTCTTCCTTTGTGAATTCTTCCCGTTCTTCACATCCTGACTTCTTTTTTCCATTCAAAAAGTGGTATATCTTCTTCGACATACCACTTTGTCAACAGGCTGAAGGCCCGGCATCGCCGGGCCTGCTGCTTCATGATTGGAATCAGTTGTCGATCTGTTTTGCAAGCACGATCAGGCGCAGATCATCACGGTCTCTGACGCAGGTCTGCAGGCTGACCCAGTGGTCATCCATCGTCAGGCTCTCGCCGGTGTCATAGAAATCATTCGCCTTGACGGTCTTGTAGTACGTGTCAAAATACTGCGAATCATAGTTGGTCAGATAGTACATCATGCTTTCATCGCCCATCGTGTAGTAATAGACGTCCGTCACTTCATAGCGCCTGGTTTCACTGCCCATCTTCAGATCCAGATACCGGTCGGTCTTGTAGTTGGCGGAATCCTTCAGATCATGCAGCGGAGAAAACATCAGCGTTTCATCCGCATAGACGAAGTGTCCGTAGATGATGAGGTTCTGGTCGCTCAGGCTGTTGCGGTAATCGAGGAACGCCGCGCCGTGCGTGCTGCTGGTCAGATCCCAGGCGAGATTCAGATATTTTTCATTGTCGGATGCCTGCACGACGTTCTGGTCCACCAGACCGCTGTCAAACACCAGTTCACCGACATATTCCGGATTGACCGCCTTGCGGCTGTCATAGTCTTCCTGATCCGCATTGCTGGTCGGCTCCGCACTGGCGCTGGGCTCCACCGTCGCGGACGGCGTCGCGGCCGCAGTCTGCCTGCCGAAGCCGAAAATATCCGGCCGGAGAATGCCGGCCAGAAGTCCGAGGACAAGAGCGACGGCTACGGCGACCAGAGTCTTTCCGAAGGTTGTCATTCTGTGCTTGTTCATACGTGCTTTATTATACACAAAATGAAGGTTCCGTGAGCCGGAATGCCTCCGGATGCCGATCTCCGGAGCATTGGCGGCCGGATTGTGCTATGTTGAAGAAAAGAGGTACCGCCCATGAACGAACCATCCTATGCCCAGCGCATCCGGCTGGAAGAGATTGAAGGCTTCACCTTCGGCAGCGCCGAGGATCCGGAAGGGATCACCGGCTGCACCGTCATCCTGACCGGCAAGGCAGGCGCCCGCGCCGGCATCGACATCCGCGGCGGCGCTCCGGCATCCCGGGAATCCGCGCTTTTGAATCCGCTGGCGGCGAATGACGCCGTGCATGCTGTGGTGCTGAGCGGCGGCAGCGCCTTCGGCCTGGATGCGGCGGGCGGCGTCATGCGGTACCTGGAAGAACAGGGCATCGGCTTTGCGACCGGGGAAGGCGTGGTCCCCATTGTCTGCGCCTCCTGCCTGTATGATCTCGAGATCGGCAGCGCGAAAGCCCGTCCGGATGCAGACATGGGCTACCGGGCCTGCCGGCAGCAGGGAGCGTTCCGTTCCGGCAGCCACGGCGCCGGCATGGGCGCTACCGTCGGCAAAGCTTATGGGACAAAATACATGATGAAATCCGGCATCGGCGCTTCCGCCGCTCGGGCTGGTGATCTGCAGATCGGCGCCGTGGCAGCGGTGAATGCGCTCGGCGACGTCTTCGACCCTGACAGCGGCCGTTTCCTGGCCGGGCTGATCGATCCGGAAACCGGCATCCGCGGGTTTTCGGAAGAAGCGCTCTACCGCTTCGCCGCCGATCCGTTCGCCAAGGCGGGCACCAACACCACAATCGGCGTGATCCTGACCAACGGTGACTTTTCCAAAGCGGAGCTGACGAAGATCGCCGGCATGGCGCAGGACGGCTACGCCCGCTGCATCCGGCCGGTGCACACCCAGTATGACGGCGATGCCATCTATGCATTGGCGCATCCGCAGGTGTCTGCGGATGTTTCCGCCGCCGGCGTGCTGGCCGCCCGGGTCATGGCGCTGGCCGTGCGCAATGCCGTCTGTTCTGCGAAATCTGCAGGCGGCGCGCCCTGCGCGGAAGACCTTCTGTAACGAAAAATACTGCGGCAGATTCTGCCGCAGTATTCATTCATGCTGATCGGGATTACTGCATTGCTTCAATGATCTCAACGCCGTGGGACGTGCCGATGCGCTCCGCCCCGGCGTCAATCATCGCCAGCGCCTGTTCCAGATTCGAGATGCCGCCGGCCGCTTTGACCTTGACCTCGCTGCCGACCGTCTTCTTCATCAGCCGCACATCCTCGACTGTCGCTCCGGACAGTCCGAATCCGGTGCTGGTCTTGATGAAATCCGGTTTCACTTCTCTGGCGATATCCGCCATTTTTTTGATTTCGCTCTTGCCCAGATAGCAGTTTTCAAAGATGACCTTGGAGATCGCATGATATTCATGGCAGAGATCGACGATCGTACGCATCTCTTTCTCCAGATAAGCCCAGTTGGCCGCCTTGACTTCGGTCAGGTTGATCACGTAGTCGATCTCGTCCGCGCCGTTTTCCAGCGCATCCCTGGTTTCAAACGCCTTGGTTTCAATGGTCTGCTGGCCGAGCGGGAAACCGATTGCCGCGCCCACATGCACATCCGTACCGGCCAGATATTCCCGGCAGCGCTTGACCTGGCAGGAGTTGATCGCCACCATGCCGAAGCCGTACCGGCGCGCTTCATCGCAAAGCTTGTGAATGTCGGAATCGGATGCGTATGCCTTGAGATAGGTGTGATCGATCATTTTCGCCATTTGCTGTTTTGTAACCATGATTTCCTCCTGCGTTGTGCTGAACTCAATGTAGCACAGATGCCGCGCGGTTTTCAAAATACAAAAGTCCGCGGCTGTCAGCCGCAGGCCATTGTTATTTGGACTTCTTCTTGAACCGGCGCTTCATCTGCGCCGACATCTTCTCATAGTTGTTGATCTTATAGTTCAGGCGTTCCAGCGCAGCCTGCATTTCCTCAATGCGGCCGTTCAGGACTTCCCGCTGTTCGATGAGGATCTGCTTGCGGGCATCCATGGTCTTATCGCCTTCCCGGAACAGCTTGACGTATTCAATCAGCGCTTCCACCTGCACACCGGCGGAACGGAAGCATTTCATGAGCTCAATCCAGCCGCAGGATTCGGCGCCGTAATTGCGGATGCCGTTTTTGTCGCGGGGAACCGGCGGAATCAGGCCGATGCGTTCATAATAGCGCAGCGTATCCGCGCTCATGCCGTATTTCTCACTCACTTCAGCGATGGTCATCTGTTCTGTCCTCCCCTGGCGGCAGCGGCAGCCCGCATTCTCTGCGCCGCCTGCGTCAGTTCATCAAACGCATGATCCGGATCCTCCGTCTTCTGCACGGCCTTTTCCATCGGGCACATGTCCGTGTGATCACGGTTCTCAATCATTTCCACTTCCTGGTCATATGCCGCGGGAATGCGGTGTTCCTGCAGAACCCGGAAGCCTTCTCTGCTCATGACCGGTGCGTAGGCTTCCCGGATGCCCGCCTTCACCAGCAGCAGCGCCGCGGCCTTGCCGATGACCTTGTCAGCGATGCTGAAGCCGGACAGATCCCGGCCGGCAGACAGTAGCCGCAGCAGCGATGATACGCTGCGGCCGTCTTCCGTAATGATTTCCTCACCGCGGCAGAGAACGCAGGCATGCCCGCTCTCCGCCAGCAGCTGTTTTGCTTTTTCCAGATCGCTCATTTACCGAATACCTCCGCAGCTTTCTTCATGTTGGCGCGCACCTGGACGCCGAACGGACAGCGTTTCTCACAGGCGCCGCACTGCACGCATTCCGATGCGGTATGCGGCAGCAGCGCGTAATGCTCCCGTACCGTTTCCGGAACTCCCTTCTGGGCGGCTGCCAGATTCAGAAACTTTGTGACTGCCGCGACGTCAATGCCTTTCGGACATGGTGCGCAGTGTCCGCAGTACATGCAGTGGTCCTGCCACGAGATCCGCGGCATCTGCGCAAATGCCTGCGCATAATCTTTTTCCTGATCGCTGGCGGATTCATAGGCCAGGCTTTCCTTCAGCTGTTTCGGCGTATGCGCGCCGCACATGACGGCGGCGACCGCCGGACGGGTAAGGGCATAATGCAGGCACTGGTTGACGCTCAGCGCCATGCCGGCCGGAGACAGACGGCTGGACAGCAGATCGCCGCCGCCGAATGCCTTCATGACCGTGATGCCGACGCCTTTGCGCTGGCAGAGTTCATACAGTTCCTGACGCTTCGGATCCATGTTGACCAGCGGCTTCTCATAATTCTTGTCATCCCAGAGATCGTCGCAGTCTTCCGTGCCGGGAAGCAGATCGTAGCAGGGATTCACGCTGAACATGAGCACATCGATCAGACCGCTCTTCACGGCTGCGATGGCGGCTTCCGGATTGTGCGAGGACATGCCGATGCAGCGGATGCGGCCGGCTTTCTTCAACTGTCTGGCATAGCGGCTGACTTCCCCGTCCTTGACCGTCTTCCAGTCTTCCAGAGAATCCACATAGTGAATCATGCCGATATCAATGAAGTCCGTGCCCAGACGGCTGAGCAGATCCTCAAAGCCTTCTTTCACTTCGTCAATCCTGCGGGTGCGCTCATACTGCCCGTTTTTCCACACGGTGCATAAATGCGCCTGGATCACAAAGCGGTCCCGGCGGCCGGCAATCGCCTTGCCGATGGCAGAACGGACAGCGGGGTCCGGTGAGTACAGATCGAACACATTGATGCCGCCGGCTTCCATCAGATCAAACAGGCTTTTGACCTGCCGGTCCGTCTTTTCCGAGAACCCTTCACAGCCCATGCCGATTTCACTGACTTTGAGTCCTGTATTCCCCAATGGACGGAGGTTCATTTCAGTTTCCCATACTCTTCCGCAGAAACCGGCTCCTGCCACTGCGTCGAAGCATCCTTTCCCGGAATGACCACGCTGATATGCTCAAACCAGCTGTCTTTGGCAGCCCCGTGCCAGTGTTTAACATTGGCCGGAATGTTCACGACATCCCCGGCATGAAGCTCACGCGCCGGCTGGCCCCACTCCTGATACCAGCCCCGGCCGGACAAGCAGATCAGCAGCTGGCCTCCGCCTTCGGAAGCCAGATGCGTGTGCCAGTGGTTGATGCATCCCGGTTCAAAGGACACGTCGCAGGCGCCGCAGGATGGTGAGCCAAAGTCATAAAGATAGCTCTTTCCTTCAAAGAACTTTCCATAGGGATTTTCGATTCCCTTTTCAAACATGCCTTCTCTTTTGATTTCCGCCATTGTTGTTCCTTCTTTCTGAATCCACTTTAGCACCTGGAGTGCACTCCAAGTCAATCTCCAGATTCAAATCCCGGACAGATTCTGCTCACTGCAGCTTCAACAGCCGGAAATACTGCGGCTGCCGTCCGCAGAGAGCACAGAAAGTCGGACGGAAAAACCGGTTGTGTGATATGTTGTGGATACAGAGGAGACGACTGATGAACGGGTGGAACGAAGGCATCAGCAATGCCGTGGACTATATTGAAAGTCATCTGGCCAGTGACATTCATATTGAAGAAGCCGCTTCGAAAGCATATGTATCGCCCTTTTACTTTCAGAAAATCTTTCTGGTCCTGTGCGGATACCCGGTAGGAGAGTATATCCGCAACCGCCGGCTGACACTGGCGGCCCAGGAGCTCAGCACAACAACGATCCGAGTCGTTGATCTGGCCGTGAAGTACGGCTATGATTCTCCCGACAGTTTTACTCGTGCATTTGTGAAATTCCACGGCATCACACCATCCGAAGCAAGAAAGCAGAATGCTGTTTTGAATGCGGTCGCTCCGCTGAAAATCAAACTGACCTTAGAAGGAGGAACAATGATGGAATACAAGATTGTGTCAAAAGAACAGTTCACCGTGATGGGCATCACCCGCCGGTTCAACACCGAAACATCCTATCAGGAGATTCCGGAATTCTGGAATGATCACATGAAGAGTGCCGATGCGAAAACGATCTGCGGAAGGTTTGGCATCTGCATGGACATCGCCGGAAAGGAGTTTGAATACACCATTGCAGATAATTATCTGCCCTGGAACGAAGTCCCGAAGGGAATGAAAACGATTGTCATCCCGGCCGGCACATGGGCGGTATTTCCGTGCCACGGCGCGTTGCCGAAGTCTTTGCAGGATGTGAACACAAAAATCTGGAGTGAGTGGCTGCCTTCGATGACGCATTATCAGCTGGCGGGCAACTACAACATCGAAATGTATGGACCGATGTCAAAGAATCCGGAAGATTATTATTGCGAAATCTGGATTCCGGTAAAGACTTCAGAAAACAAGTAAGATAAACCGGCACATCCGCAGCAGAACATGCTGCGGATTTTTTGTGGAAATCCAAATAGGCATTCCCTAACGGAATACTGACCGTATGCCGGTATTATCCATCCCAGTCGTGCGTGACTTCCACCTCCCCCAGACCAACTTCCTGCCATGAATCCGTGCTGTAAATATCTTCCATGTATTCCAGCGGCTTCGCTGTTTCGAAAACCTCCTCTTCAGGACTCTGCTCCGGGGCGGTTGCAGCTGTCTGCGGCTTGACCGGCGCAGCGCTGTCCACCGCCGGTTTTGGCGGCGGAGACGGTTTTGAAACCTCTGATTTCACAGAAACGGCGGAAGCCGAAGGCAACGGCTCCGGCTCCACAACTTCCAGAACCAGTGTCCGCTGCGTTATCCTTCTGTCCTTCTGAAGCGTATATGCCAGCACATGGGTGCCTGCCTTGGCTGTGTCCGGCGGCTGCGGCAGCGTCAGGACCGCTTCCTTGTCATATTCTTCCAGATATTCCCGGGGACGGAATACGCTTCCGGTTTCCAGCTGGATCCGGTCTGCCGCAAGTTTCAGCTGCAGCGGATGCAGAAGCATTTCCATCTGCTGGTGAGCGCTGTACGCAAGCCATGCGGAAAACAGTGCGGAAACAAGCAGAATTCCTGTACAGACCGCCGCCGTATTCCGGCTGAAACATCTGTGCTCTGAATTGTCCGGCAGAACAGGAAGCCCCTGCTCCAGGCGCTCGCGCTCCTCCCGCATCTGATCCTGCTTCTTGTCCGGTACTGCAAAAACCGCTATCTCTTCCGGACAAAGACCATGTTCCAGACCAAGACGGATCTGTTCCATCTGCAGATAGTTGAACTGCGCACAGGCATAGAGGCGTATCTGGTCCGCGCTGAGATCATGCGCCAGACCGAGATTGATTTCCTTGTTCTGAAGAAAGGTCAGCTTTCCTGTATTTTCAGCCGGCAGTCCGCTTGTCATTCCTCACACCTCCTCCAGTGCCTGCAGCACGAAACGTGCATCGGCGGATTCCATATCGCAGGTCACCAGGGTCAATATCCGCTGGCCCTTATACTGCAGACCATCTGTACGGTTCAGCAGATGCGGTTCCGTGTTCCGGAACATTTCCAGTACCTCTTCCCGGTCTGCGAACCGGTTCGCTGTCCAGCCCAGATACGTCTCTTCCTTTTTCAAATCATACCGGCCGAATGAGGCCACACGGTAACAGCTTGTCCCGGATTCCTCCTCCACCTCCAGACAGGAATGCGAGCGGTAGTATTCCTTATCCGCATACTGTTTAAGAAACGTCAGGTTCCAGTCCCGCGTCCGGGAGGAGTGGCCGCTGATGATCCAGTTCTGTGACGCCGCCAGAGGACACAGCGAAGCATCTGCGAACAACGCGCCCATGCAGTCATACTGATGGTAAAGATTATGGTTCATGTAATACTCCCCGTCATGCGTCTCCAGCACCGGCAGGATGCGGACAGCATCCTCCTGGAAGAACTTCAGCAGCAGCCGCACCTCCGGATTGACTGCCTGCCACTCTGCCAGCGTGTGCGGCCGTTCTTCCGGATCCAGTTTGTATTCACCCGCTCTGGAGACCGGCGCATGCACAGCTTCCAGCAGGATCTCCCGCCGTGACCGTAAAACCGCGCCGGCCAGAAATGCCGGCAGAATCAGCAGCGCAGCCTGGAACGGCCTGCGCAAATGCCTTCTCTTCAAGAATTGTTTCCCATCCTGCGGACGCGGATGATCCGGCGGACATGCCGCACCGCCCTGTTGGCACGCCGGTTGCGAACCGTATCCACGGAATACTCCGCTTTCGGACGCACCACTTCACAGGCATTGCCGATGATGTAGCCAAGCGGTGACCGGGTTTCACACACTTCCAACGCATGCCCGTATTTGACTGCCGGCAGATGGATCATTCCTTTTTGGACAACCGTCTCCTCACAGACGCCTCCGCGTTCCACCCAGTAACGGCCTTCCGGAAGCCGGTCAAACAGCAGCTGCCCGGATGCATCCGTATAACCGTCAAGGACAATGTCCTTCCGCTCTTCATCCTTCGCCACAATGACATGAACACCCGGTTTTCCGGTCTCCGCTTTCGGCGGCTGCGCCTGCAGACACCAGGAATCTCCTGCTTCATCCGTACAGAGGACGGCATGGTCCCCGGTGATTTCCTTCACTGTCATGCAGCGTTTCTGCATGACCGCAAGTGCACCCGGCTGCGTATGCGGATGCAGAATCACTTCCCTGTCCTGAAACTGCAGAACCATTTGATCTGCAGTCTGTTCCGCCAGTTTCCAGATCTGTCCGGCGAATTCAAAACAGCTTTCCGGTTCCGGATGCAGAGCCTGTACATCCGCATAGGAAGGCATGCGGACAACGGTGCGCACATCCGCCATGAACAAATCAGCCGGCTTCAGAACTTCCGGATCCAGGCTGTCCGGCAGACGCGGCACGGCGTCTGCCATCTCCGTCTCCTGGGTTAGAATGGCGCCGGAGACAAAGTGGCCGAGCAGTTCTCCCGGGTTTGCGCCGCTGTCGAGAGCATTCTGCAGACGAATGATGCGATGCCGGGCATCCTGCTGATCTTCCACCGCAGCCGATACAATGATTCTTTGGCCGCATGGTTTTCCGAACAGATCCATGCCCGGCGCTTTTTCCAGGGCCAGGATCCGGTACATTTTCACCAGGGAACTGTCCTGTTTGCGCCGGACTTCAAAGAGTTCACCGGACTTCAGTTTTCCTGACGCCCTTACAATGTCACAGTACAGAACCGGGCTGGTCCGGCTGAAGCCTTTCCGGGGGACATAATGCCTTCTGCCAGGCCTGTTTCCTGTAAACTCAGCAATTACTATCTGGCTGTCTTCCACCTGTTCAATCCGGTAGCGGATCATCGGGCTGTTCCTGCCAGCTCTCAGTACCGGCACCAGATCTCCGGCTTCAGCATCCGGCGGAATATCCTCCAGACGGATTCTCGCCGCATCTTCCGAGCGCTTCTGTTCCAGGCTTCCGCCGGCGGCGTTCTCAATGTCACGGACCGTAAACCACGCTCCATTCAGCGGTGTGCTGCGGTCTTCCTGATCCACCTTCAGCACCTGCAGATGCAGACGGCGCAGCCGGTTTTCCAGTTCAGCGGTGATTCGGGTTTCACCCGGCGCCGCCGCTGCCGGAATGATCGTACAGACCTCATTTCTGCCGTAGTCATATCCTTCCGGAAGATCAAATTCGCAGGCCATGTAAGTCCTTCCCCATTTCAGGCCATCCACTTTCAGCATCCCTTCTGCATCCCCCGGATCAGCGACAGCAAAAGAACGCACGGTCTCCCCATCGAGCGGATCGCGGTACCAGTATTTCCCCGGCGCCAGATCCGAGACATCGATTTCACCGGTCCTGGCAGATACTGCCGTGCGGACTGGCGAGCGCAGATTTTCATCCCGGCAGAACGATACCGCCTGAAAAGACAGCGGGCGGTTGTGGTTCTTCCGGTCAGCAAGGCGCACATACTGATGGCCGCTGACTCCTGCAAATACCGGGAGACCGGTGACGGTTCCCTCCTGCTGCCGCGAAATCACGATCCGCCGGCTGTCCATTGCCAGTCCTTCCGCATTCAGCAGAAGCAGCTCAGCCGCCGCCGGACCGTCTGCTTTCATGCACGTATGCACAGCCCCGGCCTGTTTCCCGGTTTCCAGACGGATGTGCGGGTTTTCCGCACGCAGACGGAATCCGGCCGCCTGCGGATAACGCTCTGTCAGGTCCCAGGAAACCCCTGGTGAAAAGAAATCCACAGATTCCGGTTCATAGGCGTCCGCTTCCGGAAACTCCTGCACGTCAAACTCCTTTTTGGGATCCAGGCAGCGCAGTTTGAAGCAGCGGCCGTGATATACCGTATCCTTCCTGTTCAAAACAAGATAGGATCTGCCGCTCAGTTCAAAACGGTCTCCGGATTCCAAATCCCGCGGTGCGGCCACGGCTTCTTCATATGTGATCTTGGCAGTATCCGCCGCCTCCGGCTCCATGCCCTTTGACAGGACGATTTCTTCCTTGTCCGCTCCGGTCCGGATACGCATCGCATTATCTTCCAGATGCGCAATCTGATATCTCAGGCCGTCGAACCGGAACCATTCGCCCGCTTTCTTCGGTGCGGATTGAATCGCCTCCAGATCGGTCCAGACAAGATTTTCCGGCTTTTGCACCTCCAGCTTCAGAACCGGTTCCTGCCGTTCATACGGATCATGATTCCGGCGGTCTTCTGTTTCCAGCCGGTAATATGTCCAGGACCGGCCGTCTGCCTGTCCGGAAGATTCCATCAGCGTCCCCAGCATGCATCCCGCCTCTTCTGCAGGATGCCAGACATATATCGTATCTCCAGACTGGATCCGGTCTGCTGCATCTTTCTTTTCCAGAATCTGCGCATAGGAAAACGGCGCACTGCTCTGCCAGGGAGCAGCGATCACCCGCCGGTAGCCTCCCTGCGGATCCGCCAGTGTTTCACTGTCCCGGTCCGTTTCCAACTCCCGCGACAGCATGGTGCAGGGAAGATCCCGGAGCTGGAAGGTTTCGCCGTCTGCCAACTGTTCCGGACAGATGCCGGTCATAGAATCCCCCGGCATCAGTTCTTTTCCGCTTCCCGCTTCCTGTTCCAGAAGCGCCGTGTAGGACAGCGGCAGAACACTGCGCACGGATTCCGGAGTCAGCTCATAGCGGCCGCGTTTGGACTGCAGCACCATCCTGCGGTTGACCGCATCCTGATAAAGCACTGTGTATTCAATGCCGTTGGCATCGGTAAACCTGCCGCCCGCAGCCATAGCCGGATCCGGCAGCATCTGCCAGGACAGATCCCCCTGGGTTTCTTCCTCGCTGAATGGGCAAAGATGAAAACGACGTTCCCCGCTCAAGGAATTCTTTGGAACATTCAGCGTATTCCAGCACAGATCAAACTCGCGCAGGCGGCGGTCCGTGACCTGGAATACAACTTCTTTCCAGGCGGTGCGGAAAGCCTTGTCCGCCGGCTTTCCGGCAGCCAGCTCAACCATGCAATCCAGATCATTCTGACGGCAGGAAAGCCGGAGGGTATCACCGTCATCGGGCTCCAGCACAGTGTAAAGAACCTCATCGCGCATGAAACTTCCGCCTGCCTCAAGACTGCGTTCCTCCTCACTCAAATCCTCATACTGTATGCCCTGATAAGGAACCGTTGCCGTTTCCGGCATCTGTTTACGACGTTCGGTACCGACAGGACAGCCCTGCGGATCAAATGGTTCCAGGCAGGCGCCGCCGGGCTGGGCGGCATTCTGAGCACCGCGGATCTCCGCATACGTGATATCCAGTCTGGATCCTGCCGGATTTTCCCCGTCGGTATCAAGCAACTCTGTTCCGTCGGTACTGACGCAGTAACGCACGCCGCGGGAATCCGCCACTTCATAAACCGGCAGCATGATGCGTTCCACCCGCAGATTCTGATTTCGCTCTGTTTCCTCCGGAATATCCTCATAGCTGATCCATTCCGGACGCTGAATCACATACTGTTGCTCAAAGCCTCCGCCTGCCTGCGGATTCATGCCCAGTTTCAGATAACCGGGCGTGTTTTCCAGCACCTGAAAAGATGCTGTTCTGCATTCTCCAAAGATCTCCGGATAGTTCAGTTCAAAGACATCGTTCTCCTTCAGATTCAGCGGATCCGGAAGATCCGCATAAACCGGCGCACCGGCGTTCAGATCAATGACATGCATGCGCTGCGGAGAAACAATCAGGCTGTCTGCATTTTGCAGTTTCACGGTATACCGGCGGCCTTCCGCTTCAATCTCCGCTCCCGGCCGCAGCAAAACACCGTTCCTGGCAGCCGCCGTGCGGAACTGTTCCAGCGAAGGACTGCTGTCGGCGCTGATCCGGATATTCTCCTTGAGATCGGACTCGCACAGCGTGATGGCATGTGCATCCGCATCGATGCCGCTCACCCGGGCATGATGAACAATGCTGTCCCAGGCGGAGGGATCCCTGCTTGCATGCAGCCGCAGAATATCCGTTGTCTCTACCGCCGTGCCGGCCGCAATGGTATCCGGCAGCTGATAGCGGGAAAATACACGGTGTTTCTCTTTCTGTTCCTTCTCCGCACGCACGGCGCGGACTATCCAGCTCTTCTCCTGTTCGGATTCAATTTCAAAGAACCAGCCGCCGCTTTGAAAACGCTCCCCGGACTGCAGCGTCGTGTTTTTCTTCAGCTGCGCATAGCTCAGGGATGGCTTCTGCAGGCGGTCAAGACTGGCTTCAATGCCGTACGGCGTCGTCTTTCTGGTCCAGTCCGGACGTTCATCCAGCTCGTAGATCCAGTAACCGGCGCCGTTGATCTTGCGCCCTTTCTCCTCCTCGTCCTGCTTCAGGATCTCCAGGGTGATATCTCTGAGGCCGTTGACGAATGAACGCTCCGCTGTTGTGCCGGGGGCTCCGGTCTTCAGGCTGAACACGCGGCTGTCCAGCTCATACGGATTGGCCGCCTTGACTTCGCGCAGCCACCAGGTCCGTTCCGCCGGCAGGAAGCCGGAAATATGCAGCTTGCCGTCCGCACCGATTTTCCAGGTGCGGATGCCGCTGCCGTCTTCTTTCAGCACCGGATAATAAAGGCGGATGCCGCTTTCCTCATTGGACAGACCGTCATGGTCATCCTTCCGCCGGCGGCCGGCATCGTGCACTTCCGCCCAGTGCGGATCGCCCAGGCCGCCTCCGGCCGTGCTTTCATACTGCAATTCCGGGTCCTCGCACCACCCGACTGCATATTCTGTACCTGCAGTATGGTTGTTTGCAATTCCGTATTCATCCAGCTTCGTGAGTTCGATATCCGCTGTTTTCAGCCGGAAGGCGAGCTGGAACTTCGGCGTCGGATCCTGCGAATCCGCGCCCAGCAGTCTCTGGCTGGCACCGCTGGAATACAAAAGGACACCGTTCAGCATGTTGTTCCACTGTTCCGGGTCGCGTTCAAAGGTCAGGGTCTTACCGGGCGCATCGTAATACAGGCTATCGATATCCGCCAGCAGACGGTTTCCCTCCACCCGGATCTGAATGCCTGCATGCGATTCCCGGCTGTCCGGACGGAACCAGTCCAGCACATGGTTCTCATCTTCCAGACAGAGCGTTTCATCCCATCCGATCTCATATTCCCGGATACCATGCCAGCTGTCCGCAAAGGAAGGCACCGTATCATAGCGCTGCGTCAGATCCCGGATGGAAGCCATGACATCGTCCAGATTCTGGCGGCCGGCCGTGCAGACCGGGCTGCCCTGCGACGGTTCCCCGCAGAGCTGAATATTCTGATTGATCTGTTCATAAAGGGGCGAGACGATCTCCCAGATCAGCATCTGCGTTGCAATGTAGGCCGCCGGACTGGTTCCTGTCATCGGATGGCCGTAGCCGAACCAGGCAATGCGCTTCAGGGTTTCCGCATCTTCGGGGCGCAGGTCAGACCAGCGGTCCGCCGTATAGGAAGGCCCTTTGCCGTTGGACAGAAAGACGGCAACTTCCGGTTCAATGCAGTACGCCGGACGGCCATCGATGAAAAACATGGAAATGTATTCCGCCTCGCCGCCCGACAGCGGCGGAATCTGTGCAACCCGGCCCCGGGAAGAAAGCGGCCGGCCGCCTGCTTCCGGTGCCCGGCGCAGCGCCGGCATGCTGCGGGACTGGCTGCGGTTCATGCGGGATGCCGCATGCACAAGGGTCTCCTGCAGGTCGATGGTATTCGCCGCTGCAGGAATTTCTTCTGCGGCAGATGCAGCCGGAACAGCAGAAGCTTCCGTTTCTTCTTTCTCCTGAACTGGTTCGGTTTCTTCCGGATGCATTCCGCCGGCATCCGGCGGCAGTTCCTCCGCCTGTACAGCCGGCATGAACGGCAGCAGCAGTCCTGTGCAGAGGCACAGTAAAATCATTTTTCTTTTCATTCCATTCCTTCTCCGCTTGACTCATAAGCAGGAATGAACGGGATTCCCTGACGGGCAAAACAAAATCCCGTCAGTTAAACGGGATTCTGAAAGAAGGATTCCGCCGCCTCTTCAGAAACCGGCAGTGTCAGCGGATCTCATCAAATGTCACCACCCGGACATGATGATCCGCCAGCCATTCGCGCACCGCCGGGTCACACAGCATCTCAGCCTCCCTGGCCCGGTTGATGGTCAGACTTGAGTGGGTCAGAATGTAATTGTCCAGCCAGCCCGGATGGCTTATAAACATCGGACATTCGTCATCTTTGTATTCCTTCAGGACACAGCGCTGCAGTGATGCAAAGGGCTGATAATCCGCCTGCATGCTTTCCATCCAGGCAGCGATTTCCGTATGCCGGAAAACCAGCGGTTTTTCACTGACGAACCCCAGATAATCCAGTCCATGCCTCTTTGCGACAATCTGCAGACCTTTGGAAAAATTGGCGCTGGAGACAGCATGTCCTTCAAAATAGGAAGGTTCTTTTCCGGTGAGCTCCTTGAATTTCTGATACTGCTCTTCAATCTCCAGGATCACTTCCTCGAGAACGACGAAATCCTTTTCCGCTGTCCGGTATTCTCTGCTTTTCCGGAATTCCCCATCCGGTCCGGTAATGCTGGGGATCAGCCGCGGATCGCACAGCGGCCTGCCGACGCAGATGTTCGTGTGCTGGCCGAAACAGACGTCTGAACCCTTCAGAAGTTCAACACCCTGCTTCGCAAGGGGCATATTTGTCATCAGCCCGACCGAACGCACGATGCCGCATCCGACCGTCTTCGCAATTCCGTAATTGATGCCTTCACTGTACCCAAGATCATCCGCCCGGATCAGTATTCGTTTTCCCATAGAATCATTCTCCTTTTCCGCAGGCCGTCCTGCCGTGACCGGAGGACATCAGAAAAACCATTCACCGGCGGGTGACAGGCCGTGCGATTCGCAATGATCAGAATTGATTACTGCTGCGTATAAAAGCCGAACTTTACGAACTGTTTTCTGGTATCTTCTACATCATTCTGAATCGATGCATAATCCTTCACCGCAATCAGGAAAAACAGGGCGTCAATGATGATCGCCTGCGTGATCAGCGATGTTGCACTGACCAGCCGGTGGCTGTTTTCAATGCTGGAGCACAGCAGTTCAATATCTGCATTTTTCGCCAACCCTTTGTTTCCGTACTGCGTGATGAGAATCACTTTCGTCTTGCGGTCTTTCGCATACATCATCAGCTGTTTCGTCTGGCTGGAACGGCCCAATGTTGTGAAAGCAACAAGTACATCATCTTTTGAAACATTGAGAAAAGACTCCAGCTGCAGGTGGGCGTCCTTGTAATAAATGATCGGAATCCCCAGACGCATCATTTTCAGCTGGAACTGTTCCACCAGCGTACTGCTTGCGCCGGATCCGGCCGCATAAATACGGCCGCCCTTTTTGCTGACGCGGTAGATCAGTTCTGCCGCCTTGCTCAGTTCATTCGGATCAATCAGCTGTTCTGTGCTGTGCAGCGACTTCACGGCAAATCGCGTCAGCTTGTGGACAATCTCCTCCGCCGAGTCACCGGATTCAATATTGGCAAGTTCCGCCTGCGTAGGCTCCGGCGCCAGAGACGCGGAAAGCCGCAGCTTGAAATCAGAAAACCCTTTGGTGTCCATGGACCGTGCAAAACGCACAACCGTCGCCTCGCTGACCTTGCTCTTTTCCGCCAGTTCCTTGATCGGCATGGAAAGAACGTCCTGCTTGTGTGAAAGTATGTATCTGGCAAGTCTCTGGTCCGTTTCCGACATAAAGACAACACTGGATTCCATAGTTTCAATTAGATTGTGCTGCACGATCATCCCCACCTTATTCGGTTTTCTGAATAACTCCCTCATTATTGAATTTCATTCTTTGGTCTGCGTAAACTGCAGCAGAAGGAATGAAAGATTTTCATTATGCCACGGGCAGCCGAACTGCTGCCGGCCCACTTTGAACTGGATGATTCCCTTCTCTGTTTCTAATGATACTATAAAATTCACAATCCGGATCAGAAGTTTCGTTGATTTAACCTTCCCGTCCAGCAGAAGCAGAACTCTGTCTTTCAGCAGGTTTCCGGTCAGATCATCCAGGCCGATCACGGCCACGCCGCGGTCATTGAAATGCAGGATGCATTCCTTGGTCTGGGACAGAATGCTGCCGAAGCTGTTCTCAATAGCCGCCGGACTGGGAACAATGGCCGCCATAATGGTGGCATGCTCCTTGAAGGTCAGCCCCTGTGCCTCAACCAGCGCCTTGACTTGTTCTTCCTTAACCATGGCTCCTCACTCTCCGCGGGATTTCCGCTCATTCATCAGCTTTTTCAGATCGACAATTCCGTTCCGGCCGGTTTGAATCAGCGCATCGCCGTCATATTCCGAACTGCCGCGCGATCCCGCGAATTCCAGAACCATGGACAGATTCATGCCGGTGATGACCTCCATCTTTTTCTGATATTCCGCATCGCCGAAAAGCCGCGCCGAGCAGTTGCACGGGCTCCCGAACAGCAGGTCGCAGAATACTACGACTCCTTCACCGGTATCCACCCTGTCAACCGCGCCGCGGATCTTCTCGATGAATCCGTCAATGTCATCTCCGGGCATCAGGCACAGCGTTTCCAGCTGTTCCTGTTCGCCGGCGAATATTTTCAGTGTATCCAGCATTCCTTCCGCAAGGCGGCCGTGGCTGGCAATCACAATTCCCTTCATATTCTCTCCTATATCTGGCAATCCAAAGTCGCATATAGGGCATCCGAGGATGCCCTATATGGTCTTCTATTACTATTATGAATCAGATGATCAGAACAGTCCAATTGCGGCTGTGATGACAGCGATGACGATTGTGTAAAGAACCAGCTTTGCAACAGAGACGTGCTTCTTGTTGATCAGATAATAATACAGGAACAGCACGCCAAGCGACAGAATGCCCGGCATGATGGCATCAATCTTATCCTGCACTGTCAGCGTTGCTTCATTGAAGTTTGCAGTGATGGCGATGGACAGATTGACCATGGATGCCGTCAGCGCACCCATCATGGCCATACCCAGGATGTTCGCGCCTTCAATGATATCCTTCATCAGCGAAGAAGACAGGATATCCTTGATGGCGGTTCTTCCCTTGGTATACGTCAGATGCGTCAGGACAATCAGTTCGCCCAGCGTATACATGGTGCCGAGAAGCAGCAGCCAGAAGCCCGCGATGTTGCCGGACTGAGCCAGCGAGCAGGAAGCAAGGATAAACAGCGTCGTGATGGTCCCGGCAGAGAAGGAATCTCCAAATGCAGCAACCGGGCCCATCAGGCCTGTTTTGACAGCGACGATGGACTCACCCGGAATGGAATCCGGATTGTTCGCCTTTTCCTCTTCCATTGCCAGGGTGGTTCCGAGAATCAGGCCGCCGGCAGTGGCGTTGGTGTTGAAGAGTTCCAGATGGCGCTTCATTGCCGCAATCTGATCATCTTTGTTCGGATACAGTTTCTTGATTGCAGGCAGCAGAGCATACGTATATGCGATGGACTGCATTCTTTCGTAGTTCAGCGACATTTCGCAGTTGATATACCATCTGCGGATGACCCTGTTGATATCACCCTTGGTCAGGGTTACTTTCTTTGCAACATTCTCAGACATGATGTTACGCCCCTTCCTTTGTGCTTTCGCGATTGCGTCTAGCCATGACAATCAGATAAGCCGCGCAGCCAGCGACCAAGCCGGCAGTCAGGTTGTTCAAGCCGAGTGCTTTGACAGCGATGAAGCCAAGAACCGTATACGGGATCATCTGCGGCTTGCCGATCATGTTCATGATCAGAGCGAAGCCGATCGCCGGCATAACGCCGCCGGCAACTTCCAGACCGTGCATGACCCAGGACGGAACACTGTTCATGAAAGCGAGCATTGCAGACTGGCCGAACATGACAACGAGGAAGACAGGGAGGAACAGAAGCGGCAGTTCAACGATCGGAGGCAGAACGATTGCGCAGCGCGTAATGCCGGCCATGTCGCCCTTTGCCGCATATTCATCTGCTTTGTGGACAAAAATGACATTCAGTGCTTTTCTCAGGTTGGTAACGAAGGATCCGAGCAGTCCGATAGGAACTGCAAATGCGATTGCCTGTTCCGCGCTGAGTCCGGTCGCCAGAGCAATCGGAATCACCGTGCAGGCAGCCAGTGCAGAATCGGTAGGAAGGTTTCCGCCTGGTGCAATGATGCCGGCGAATGCGGCTGCAATGCCGCCGCCGATAATTAGACCCTGCTGCAGATTGCCGAAAATCAGTCCGGCAACAACGCCTACCACGATCGGGCTGGCAACGAAGAAGAATGCGAAATATCCTCCAATCATGCCGCGTGCGATCCAATACATGAGACCCATGACAACAGCCATCAATACTAATTGTGTTCCACTCATATTAATTTCATCTCTCTCCTATTTGAGCTTCTTTGCAATTATTTCGATTCCAGCCGGATCGTTTTCCGGGATAGGCTGCAGGAATATCTTGACTCCCGCATCTTTCATTTCCTTCAGCTTTTCATATTCTTCCGGCGAAAGCGCCACTCCCTGAATAATCGTCTTGCGATCCTTGCCGTTTTGGACAGCACCGACATTCAGCTCGGGCAGAGACAGTCCGTTCTTGAATGCGGTGTATGCAGATGCTACATCTTTGAAGATCAGAAGGACTGAATCACTCGTAGCATCTAATGTCTTCTGAATGTCAGCAAGTTTCACGATATCAACCGGTCTGTCGGGGACGGCCATTTTGTAGATGTCTCCCATGAAGGGATCCGCCACCAGCGCGTCATCGGCCAGAATCAGCCTGTCAACAGGGCGAAACTTGATCCATTTAGCGACAATCTGTCCATGCACCATCCGGTAATCGATGCGTACCATTTTGAGATTTGCCATGAGTTACACTCCCCCTTTGAATACTATCTTCCTTGAGTTTACGAGATTTGATACGGATTTTCCGGCTGTCTGGTTATCTTCTGACGATCGGCTCTGCCTTGTGGCTTTCACAGGATTTATGCACAGCCTCTGCAATCAGTTCCGCTTCCAGTCCGTCATTCAGATTCGCAATGAACGGTTTGTTCGTCAGGAGGCAGTTTACGAAATCATTCAGCGGATCGATTCCGAAGCCGACAGGGCGGCCGTTGGAATCCTGAATGAAGCAGACATTCGGCGTGTACTGTTTCTTATCATCAAAGAATTCCACGCCGCGGTGCTGAGAATCCACGCGGATCATTTCGTTTTCGCACAGAATCTCCGTGCGTCCGTCATCCGCCTTGGCGAATCCGTCCGGCAGAATCCAGGCATTTTCAACAGTCCACGTGCAGCCGTTTTCCATTTCCAGCAGCGCTGTGACGCTGTCGTAGGTATCGACACCTCTTGATGCCAGAATGCCCTTGTGGCCGACCGCATAGACCTGTTTGACTTCACATCCCATATAATAGCGAATCAGATCATAACAGTGCGTCCCGACAAAATGAACCGGGCTGGAATGCGAAGACCATTTAAGCCAGTTGAGCGCCACGTCATAGATATTATCCATGCACATGTAGCCGCGTACCGGCTTGCCGGTCGCTGCTTCCTGCAGCTTGTTCTTTACTGCAATGGAAGCCGGATCCCAGCGTTTGTGATAATCCACCATGACCCGGACGCCGGCTTTCTTCGCCGCATCGATGATTTCATATGCATCCGTCGATGAGGTAGCCAGAGGTTTTTCAACCAGAACGTTCTTTCCATGGGCAATGGCGGTCAGTACCGGATCTCTGTGATAAGGATCCGGAGTTGCTACGGAAACCGCATCAACCTTTTCGTGATTCAGTAGTTCTTCTAGATCCGTATAAACAGGAACGTGATAATTGCGCTGAACGCTGTCAGCGGTTTTCTTGTCTTTATCGCAGACAGCAACCAATTCAGCGTTCGGATTCGTAGAATATGCGTCTAGATGGTGCTTGCCGTAAATTCCTGCTCCAACAACTGCAACTCTAATCTTATCCATTAGCACACCCTTTTTAAGTCGGAAATGCTGAGGACGGCCGTAAGATTATGATGCATTGTGCACATGCAGATAATCCCCCTCATGAATCTCTGACATTCACATTATAATGCTAAGAAATAAAATTTCAAGATTTTAAAATAATATGTTGTAAAACACCATTTGTGAAAGTATGATGAAATAGAAATCATGCGCGGACGTTTCCGGGCAGGGTGAATGCATAATGCTGAAACTTGCGATTTTTGATATGGACGGGCTCATGTTTGACTCCGAACGGATCTATGTCGAACATTTCTTTTCCAATGGAAAACGTCTGCATGTTCATGTGGACAAACAGGCGCTTTACCGGGCTATCGGCACCAACGAATGCGATCTGAACAGCATGTTCCCGGGTCCTCTTCCCGCCGGCATGAGCCGCATGCAGTTCTACCAGGATTCCATTGATCTGAGCACGGACTGGATGTGCTCGCACGGCGTGCCGAAGAAGCCCGGGCTGGATGATCTGCTGGCATATCTGAAAGCCAGCCGCATCCCCGCGGCGCTGGCGACCTCCACGCTTTACCGGCGCGCGGAGCGCCTGCTGAAATGCGCGGGCGTCTTCAGCTGCTTTGACTGCATCATCACCGGCGATGACATCACGCACGGCAAACCGGATCCGGAAATATTCATTCTTGCATGCAGCCGCATGCATGTCGCCCCGCAGGATGCCGTCGTATTTGAGGATTCTTCCAACGGCGCCCGAGCCGCCATCAACGGGCATATCCCCGTAATCGTCTGCCCGGATCTGAAGCAGCCGGAACCGGATGTCTGTGCAAACGCATACCGGATCGTTTCCTCGCTGGAGGAAGTGCCCGGCATCCTGGCGGATTCCGCCGGTCTGTAAACATTGCATGAATTCTCAGCAAACACTGCCGCCGGCAGTGTTTTTCATTGTGGAAAACATAAAAAACCTCCCGGATTTCTCCGAGAGGCTTGCGGGTCCAGAAGTGATTAACGCTTGCTGAACTGCGGTGCACGACGTGCAGCCTTGAGGCCGTACTTCTTGCGTTCCTTTTCGCGGGAATCGCGGGTCAGGAAGCCGGCGGCTTTCAGAGCCGGACGGTAATCAGCGCTTGCTTCAAGCAGAGCTCTGGCGATGCCGTGGCGCATAGCGCCGGCCTGGCCGGAGTAGCCTCCGCCGATGACGTTGATCTTGATGTCAAACTGACCGCTTGTCTCGGTCAGAACCAGCGGGGAATTGACTTCCATACGCAGAGTTGCGAGCGGGAGATATTCCTCGAGAGTCTTGCCGTTGACGGTGATGACGCCTGTGCCCGGAGTCATAAAGACGCGGGCGATGGACTTCTTGCGACGTCCTGTGCCGCTGTAAGTGACTGTTGCCTTTTTCTTGGTAGCCATTTGTCTTTATCCTCCTTCCTTAGTCCTTGATCTTCAGCTCAACAGGCTTCTGAGCTGCATGCGGATGCTCCGGTCCGACATAGACGAACAGGTGCGTGCGCATCTGATCACCCAGCTTGGTGTGCGGAAGCATGCCCTTGACGGCTTTCTCCACCCACTCGACCGTGTACTTTTCCCTCATCTCGCGGGTGCTTCTGGTACGAAGTCCGTTGGGATACTGGGAATGGCTGTAGTAGAACTTCTTTTCGTCCTGATCACCTGTGATCTGGACCTTGTCTGCGTTGATGATGATGACATAATCACCGCAGTCGACATTGGGTGTGTAAGTAGGCTTGTCCTTGCCTCTCAGAACCGCGGCTACCTGAGTCGCCATTCTGCCCAGTCTGAGTCCGGTCGCATCAACCACGTACCACTTGCGGTTGACTTCTGCCGGTTTTAACATCGTTGTCTGACGCATAGTTCTCAATTCCTCCTAAATGCAGTTTCCGGGGCTACATTTGGCATGAGAGATGCCGAGTACCATTGTAGATTGCCGGGAAACTGAAGTCAATGATTTTCTGCAGAGCTTTCAAGCGTGTTTCGCCGCTCTGGATAAGCGGTTTTTGATGGTTTTAGAGTCAAACGTCTGCACTTTCCCGGCGCTTTCCCCCTGCGCCCTGAGCCAGGCCTCCAGATCGGGAATGCGCGCCTGGAAGGCCGCCCGGTCCGCCGGATCCTCGAGACAGGCGTCGATGCGGACGCCGGAACGGGTGCGGAACATCTGCAGCCAGCCGAGCAGGCGGCCGCCGTGGCGGGTGCTGATGGCATAGGCCCGCGGCCAGCGGTTTTCCCTGACCCGCGCTTCCAGATCTTCGAGCCGCCAGGCAAACGGCAGCGGATCCTCTTCCAGAAACTCGCGGACCAGAATGTTGTCATCGGCGGCGAGAATCTCAAAGTAATCCACTTCCATCAGGGTCAGGCCGCACGGGTTCGCGTTCTTGCGGACCAGCGTCTTGGAACGGGCCTCGAGCTTGGCCTGGACGTCCTGCGGCGTCATCCGGCCCCGGCCCACCTCAATCAGCGTGGCGCTCATCATCCGCACCATGTAGCGCAGAAAGCCTTTGCCCACAAAGGAGATGCGCAGAGTGACCGGATCATCCCAGGTGAAGGTGATGGAATCAATGGTGCGGACCTGATTGGGCACTTCCTGCCAGGAGTTGGAAGCGAATGAGGAGAAGTCATGGCGGCCGACCAGATACCGGGCGCCCTCCTCCATCTTCTTCGTGTCCAGCGGAATCGGGCACTGGTAGGCCTGCGTCCGGTTGAAGACATTGTATTCCCCGAGGTTGATCACATAGTCATAGCGCTTGCGGCGCACGCAGTAGCGGGCATGGAACAGCTCATTGACCTCTTCCACGCGGCGGATATGGATATCCTTGGGCAGCGCGCCGTTCAGGGCGCCCTGCCATTTGCGGGCGGACAGATCCATGTCCGAGTCAAACATGAACACCTGCCCCCAGGCGCTGACGCCGGCGTCGGTGCGGCCGGCGGCGATGATATTGATCTTCTGGTGGGCGATATCCCGGATGGCCTGTTCAATCTGTTCCTGGACGCTGTTTCCGGTCAGCTGGTTCTGCCAGCCGCAGTAATTGGCGCCGACATAGGCGACCGTGCACTTGAACCGTCTCATCTGCCGTATGCCAGCCAGATCATTGCGATCAGCACAAGCGACGCTCCGGCCAGAAGCATCCAGTCACGGCCGGTCATCTTCAGAACCTTGTAGCGGGTCCGCTTCTCGCCCGGGGCATAGCCTCTGGCTTCCATCGCGTTGGCCAGATCCTCCGCGCGCTGGAACGCCGAGACGAACAGCGGCACGATCAGGGACAGGATCGCCATGATGCGCTCCTTCATCTTGCCTTCCTTGAGATCCACGCCGCGGGATTCCTGCGCCTTCATGATCCGCTGCGTCTCCTCGATCAGATCCGGGATGAAGCGCAGGGCGATCGAGATCAGCATTGCGATCTCATGGGCCGGCACATGGATCTTCTCAAACGGCTTCAGCAGATCCTCAATGCCCAGGGTCATGTCCAGCGGCTTGGTCGTCGCCGTCAGCACGGTCGTGATCATGATCATCAGCAGCAGGCGCACGGCGATGTACAGGGTCTGGAAGATGGCGTCGCTGTAGATATGCCAGGTGCCGATGGAAAACAGCACGGTGCCGGTATTGACGACCGCCATGTTGACGATCAGCAGGAACAGCAGCATGAACAGCATCGGCCGCATCGCTTTCCAGATGAAGCCGAAGGAAAGCTTCGCCAGCAGGATGACGCCGGCGACGCAGCAGAAGATCACCGCGTATCCGGTCCAGCCGGACGGAAAAAAGATCGCCACCAGCATGATCAGCATGGCCATGATCTTGGCCCGCGGATCCATCTTGTGGACGGCGGAATCCAGCGGAATGTAGCGGCCTAGCGTGAAACTACCCACGGCGCTTCACCTGGGCGGCGATGCAGGCCGCCATCTCCTCCACCGTGCTGACGGAGTCATCGACGGTGAAGCCTTTTTCTTTCAGCAGATCCTTCATATGGATGATCGCCGGCGGCAGAATGCCCATCTTCGTGCAGGTCGCGCCGTCGCGGAAGAATTCGCGGGCGGCGGCATGCAGGCGGGCCTTGCCGTTCTCCATGACGACGACGTCGTCGCAGTAGGCATAGACCTGCTCCATGTCATGGGTCACGATCAGCACGGTCTTGTGCAGATCATGGTTCAGGTGGTGGAACAGCTTCATCATCTCCGCCGTACCGGCCGGATCCAGGCCGGCGGTCGGCTCATCAAGCACCAGCACCGACGGGTCCATCGCCAGAATCCCGGCGATCGCCACGCGGCGCTTCTGGCCGCCGGACAGCTCCAGCGGACTGCGCTCGTAATAGCTCGGATCAATGCCGGTCAGGGCCAGGGCGGCCTTGGCCTTCTGTTCACATTCCTCGGGGCTGAACCCGAAGTTCTTCGGACCGAAGGCGACGTCCTTGAGGACCGTCTCCTCAAACAGCTGGTATTCCGGGAACTGGAAAACGAGCCCGACGGAACCGCGCAGGCTTTTCAGATGCTTGGGATCCTCGCCGGCCGTGATCGTCCGGTCCAGGATATACACCGTGCCCTCATTGGGCAGCAGCAGCGCGTTCAGATGCTGGACCAGCGTGCTCTTGCCGGAACCGGTGGCGCCGATGATGGCCGTCATCTTCCCCTCGCTGATCTCCAGGTTCACATCCGTCAGGGCCGCATAGCGGTACGGCGTGCCGTCGGAATAGACGTGGCTCACATGTTCGAATCGTATCGGCACAGTGCGTCCACCAGTCCTTCCGTACTCAAGCAGCGCTCCTTGAAACGGATGCCTTTTTTCGCCAGGGCATCCTCCATCTTCAGGCTGAACGGAATGTCCAGCTTGATTCGCTTCAGCCGCTCCGCATCCCGGAAGAACTCCTGCGGCGTCCCCTCGAGGGCGATGCGGCCGTCGTTCATGGCGATGACGTAGTCGGAAGCGCTGACTTCATCAATATCATGGGTGATCGAAAGAATAGTCAGACCGCTCTCCTGGTGCAGGCCGCGGATGACCTTCTTGATCTCATCCTTGCCCTGCGGGTCCAGCATGCTGGTGGCCTCGTCGAAGATCAGGATGGCGGGATGCATGGCCAGCACGCCGGCGATCGCCACCCGCTGCTTCTGGCCGCCCGACAGATGCGTCGGTTCGCTGGCCAGATAATCCAGCATCTTCACCTTGCCGGCGTACTCGGCGATGATGCCGTCCATCTCCGGCTGGGGGACGCAGTGGTTCTCCAGTCCGAAGGCGATGTCATCGCTGACGCTGGAGCCGATGAACTGGTTGTCCGGATTCTGGAAGACGATGCCGATCAGGGAGCGGATCTTGCGGATGTTCTGTTCGCACAGTTCCAGGCCGCTGATCGTGATGCTGCCGCTTTCCTTTTCCAGCAGGCCGCTGATCAGCTTCGCCAGCGTCGATTTGCCGCTGCCGTTATGGCCGACAATGGTCGTGTAGGAGCCCTGCTCCACGCTGAAAGAGACGTCATCCGCAGCTTTCACGGCGCCGTCATAGGAGAAGTTCAGGTGCTTGACTTCCACAATCTTCAAGAATGCCCTCCTGCAAAGCTTTCTTATTATATCTCAAAACTCGTTATTCCGCGGCCGGGATGCCGCAAAAGGAAAGGAGGCGGAACAAATCCGCCTCCCCGACCAGAATCCCTGGAATGCCTTACTCGACCTCGTAGCCCAGATACTCGCCCTTCAGGCAGGCGGCCTGATTGGCGACGTTGTAGATGTCGGAGATGATGCGCACGTCTTCCGTGAACATCTTCTTCGAGACCTCGATCGTGTTGTCCCCGAGCTCGCAGCCCAGATAGCCGTTCTTCTCGAGAATGACGCCGAATTCCTCCATGGCTTCCTGATCCGGGAACTTCGCCTTGTGGGCGATGCGGATCAGCGTGTCTTCCGGGTATTTCTCATTGAGCTCATCATTCTTCAGATAGATGGATTCGACGAAATCCGCCTTCAGATACGGATACATGCGGCAGATCTCCTGAATCTCCGGCGACTTGCCTTCGGCGCTGTCCGGCACCGGCTCCTCCGCTTCCTGCGGCTGTTCCGGCTCTTTCTCCGGCTCCGCTTTCACTTCCGGCTGCTTCTCCGGTTCCGCGGCATCCTCGCCGCCCATGACCGGAATGTCCACCGGTTTCTCTTCTTCGGCCGGCTGTTCCGGCTCCGGCTCTTTCTCCGGTTCCGGCTTTACTTCCGGCTCTGTTTCCGGCTGTTTCGCCGGCTCCGGCTTGTCGTCTTCATCCTCGTCATCGCCTTCATCGTCGCTGATCTTGATGAAATTGACTTCGGTATCCGAATCGTCTTCGTCCTTCTTCGCGCTGTCGCGGTTCTTCAGCAGCAGGTAGGCAGTCACTCCCGCCCCCAGCGCGATCGCCGTCAGCATCATTTTACGGAACATCTGATTCACATCCTTTTCGTCACACATGATATGGATATTTTAGCACATTAGCGTTTTTCAAGATACTCCAGGATCTCGACCGCATTGGCCGCCGCGCCTTTGCGGATCTGGTCGCCGCAGCACCACAGGGACAGGCCGCCCTCCAGGACATGGTCCGGACGCACGCGGCCGGCGAACACCAGATCCTGGTTGGAGGTGTCGATCGGCATCGGCAGGCCGTCGCGGATCAGGCGGTCGCCCGGGAAGGCGGCGATGGCTTCTTCCGCCTGCCGGACGCTGACCGGCTGTTCGCACTGCACGCTGACGCTGATGGAATGGGAGCGGTAGACCGGCACCCGCACGCAGGTGCAGGTGACCTTCAGGTCCGGCAGATGCATGATCTTGCGGCCTTCGTTCTCCATCTTCTCCTCTTCCGTGGAATATCCCTCATGGGCCTCGCTGCCGATCCAGGGGATGCAGTTGTAGGCGATCTGGGCCGGGAACTTGTCCGGATGCACCGGTTCGTTGCGCTCCAGGGCCAGCACTTCCTGATGCAGTTCCTGGATGCCACCGATGCCGGCGCCGGAGACCGCCTGATAGGTGGAGGCGATCATCTTACGGATCGGGCTGATCCTGGAAATCGGGTACACGGCCATGACCGTGATGATGGTGCTGCAGTTGGGGTTGGCGATCACGCCGTGGTGATGACGGGCGTCCTCGCCGTTGATCTCCGGTACGACCAGAGGCACTCCGTCTTCCAGGCGAAAGGCGCTGGAGTTGTCGATGTAGACGGCGCCGGCCTTCTCAATCAGCGGCCTGTACTGCTTGGACAGGGCGTTGGAGACCGCGCCCAGCACATAATCCAGACCCTGCAGCCGCTCCGGGCTGACGGTCTCCAGGCTCAGCGGCCGGCCCTGGTAGTCCAGCGTCTTGCCGCGGGACTTCTCGCTGGCGAACAGGCGGATCTCCTCCGCCTTGAGCCTGCGTTCCTCGATGCATTCCAGCATCTGCCGGCCGACGGCGCCGGTGGCTCCCAGAATTCCGATTTTCATGCTTTTTCCTCCGTGATGAACTTGTCATAGATGCAGCGGATCGCGCGCTCAAAGTCGCGGTTCTCGACGCCGACGACGATGCTGAGCTCATCCGAGCCCTGGTTGATCGTCTTGATGTTGATATTGTTGCGGCCGAACTCGGCGAACAGCTTGCCGGAGATGCCCGGCTTCTCCTTCATGCCCCGGCCCACGACCGCGACCAGCGCCAGTTTGTCCTCGACGCGGATATCGTCCGGATTCAGGGTCTCCTTCATGGTGCCGACGATCTCATACAGGCAGCGGTCCACCGCCTTGGTGTCGACGATGATCGAGAAGCTGTCGACGGAGACCGGCACGTTCTCAATGGAGACGTGGTACTGTTCGAAGATCGTCAGGGCCTTGCGCAGGAAGCCGACTTCGCTGGAGATATGGCTCTTGATGACCGTGATGACCGTGAAGTTCTTGCGGCCGGTGATGCCGGTGATGAAGTGCGGCGGATCGGTGCGGTCCGCCTCCGAGCAGTCCTCCATGATCATCGTGCCCGGATTGTCGGGCTCATTGGTGTTGCGGATGTTGATGGGGATGTTCTTGGACTTGACCGGGAAGATGGATTCGTCGTTGAGCACGTTGGCGCCCATGTAGCTCATCTCGCGCAGTTCGCTGTAGGTGATGCGCTTGATCTGCATCGGGTTCTTGACGATGCGGGGATCGACGACCATGAAGCCGGACACGTCGGTCCAGTTCTCGTAGACGTCGGCGTCGGTCAGGTTCGCCAGCACGGCGCCGGTGATGTCGCTGCCGCCGCGGGCCATGACCTTGATCACGCCGTTGGGCATGGTGCCGTAGAAGCCCGGCACCAGGACGATGCCCTTGTGGTGGGCGTATGGTTCCAGATTGTGCGCGGTGCGCTCCATGTCGATGCTGCCGTCATAGCGGAAGGCGATGATCTTGGCGGCGTCCGCGAACTCTGCATGCAGGTATTCCGCCATGCACAGGCCGGTCAGGTATTCGCCGCGGGAGACCAGGTAGTCGGTCGCCGCGTCCTTCTTCAGAATCTCGCGGATCTGGTAGAACTCCTGGTCGAGATCGATCTTCAGCTTCAGGTTCTTCTTGATGCGGCGGTACTTGTCCTCGATCATCTGCAGCAGGGGCTCGTAGGAGACCCCGTAGCGGATGTGGGCCTGGCACAGGTACAGCAGATCCGTGATCTTGTGGTCCTCGCTGTCCTCCTTGCCGCAGGCGCTGACGACGATGAACTTGCGGGAGGGATCCTCCAGCATGATTTTGCGGACTTTTTTGAACTGCGCGGCATTGGCAACGCTGCTGCCGCCGAATTTCGTGACCTTGATCATCTCTTCACCTCCGCCAGGAACAGTTCCGGATCCTGCGCATCGTGCACCAGTTTCTCCATCTGTGTCAATGCCGTCTGCGTGCTCAGGAAGGAGTGCTGCGTGATCGGCCGGCCGATGACGGACGCAAAGGCCTCCGGACGGGCGGTGCGGACGTAGTAGACGCCCCTGCGGGCGCGGTTGTCCACCGCGGATTTTTTCTCTTCGCCAATCCAGTCATCGCTGCCCTGGGCAAGATTCAGAAGATCCTGCACCACCGCATGCGCGGTCGGCAGGCTGCCGGCGCCCTGGCCGATGAAGACGGCCGGCCCCAGCGTCGGGCTGACGCTTTCCAGCGCGTTGAAGTTCAGCGGAATGTGCGCCAGCACTTCCTTGTCCGGGATGAACGCCGGCAGCACGCTGGCGCTGAGAATGTTGTTCTGCACTTGACCGGAGCCGATCAGCTTGACGCTCAGACCGTTTGCCGCGCCCCAGGCGATGTCTTCGCGGCGGATCGAACGGATGCCGTAAGCGGGAATGGCCGCCGGCTCTGTGATCCGGCCGAACGCCTTCGCGCAGGACAGGCAGACCTTGTAGCGGACGTCCAGGCCGTCGATGTCATCGCCCGGATCCCGCTCGGCATAGCCGAGCTTCTGGGCTTCCTTCAGCAGCTCGTCAAACTCTTTCCCCTCTTCATGCATGCGCGAGAGGATGTAGTTGGTCGTGCCGTTGAAGATGCCGGAGAAGGACTGCACTTCGTCGATCCGGCGGACCCGGCCGAGTTCATGCATCCATGGGATGCCGCCGCCGGCGCTGGCTTCATAGAGGATGCGTGCATGATGCGCTTTCGCCGCCGTGCTCAGGTCCTCATAAAAAGAGGCCATCATCTTCTTGTTGCTGGTGACCGCGGACTTTCCGGATTCCAGAGCCTGATGCACAAAGGAATGAGCAGGCTCCAGCCCGCCCATGCATTCCGCAACAGCGCCGATTTCCGGATCCTCCAGGATTTCCCGGGCGGACAGGGTCATGCGCGGGTCGCAGATCTCCGATTGATCCTTAACAAGAATCTTCACAACTTCCAGACCGCGCAGCGCTTCGCTGCCGCGGCCGTCAATGATCTGACGCACGCCGCTGCCGACCACGCCGTGTCCAAGCAATCCGATCTTCATATGGGTTCCCCTCTGATGTGTCTCTGTACCAAATACACTTGTATTCGGAATGTAAACATAGTATCATAGGTGCATTCCCGATGCAAGGAGAAAACCTATGATCCGTTACTGCAGCACCCGCGACCGTCAGATCCGTGTTTCCGCGCAGGCGGCCGTACTGGCCGGACTGGCCGCGGACGGCGGCCTGTTCGTTCCGGAAACCATGCCGGCGCCGATTCTGCCGGACGCCCTGATTGACTGCGGCTACCGCGACCTCGCCCGCCGCATCCTCAAGGCCTTTCTCGAGGATTACAGCAGTGAGGAGCTGAGCGCCGCCGTCAGCAGCGCCTACGATGCCAAGTTTGACGCCCCCGATATCGTCCCGCTGCGCGCCCTTTCCGACGGCTGGCTGATGGAGCTCTGGCACGGCCCGACCTGCGCCTTCAAGGACATCGCCCTGACCATCCTGCCTCATTTGATGAGCACCGCCTATCAGGACGCCCGCATGGACGGCACCATCTGCATTCTGACCGCCACCAGCGGCGACACCGGCAAAGCGGCCCTGGCCGGATTCGCCGATGTTCCCCATACCGCGATCACCGTCTTCTATCCGGAAGTCGGCGTCTCCGAAATCCAGAAGCTGCAGATGCAGACGGCCAAAGGATCCAACGTCATGGTCTACGGCCTCGCCGGCAACTTTGACGACTGCCAGCGCCTGATCAAGGAAGCCGCCGGCAGCCCCCGCATCCAGGAAGCCTGCCGTCATGTCTCCCTGTCCAGCGCCAACTCCATCAACATCGGCCGCCTGGTGCCGCAGATCGTCTATTACTACAAAGCCTATCTGGATCTCGTCAAGGCCGGCCGCCTTTCTTCCGGCCAGCATGTGAACTTCGTCGTCCCGACCGGCAATTTCGGCGACATTCTCGCCGGCTATCTGGCCAAGCGCCTCGGCCTGCCCGTCGGCCGCCTGATCTGCGCCTCCAATTCCAATGATGTGCTGACCGAATTCCTGCGCACCGGCCGCTACAGCATCCGCCGGCCGTTCCACGCCACGATGTCGCCTTCCATGGACATTCTCGTCTCCTCGAATCTCGAGCGTCTGCTGTATCTCGAGAGTGAGGGCGATGACGCCCTGGTCAGAACCCTGATGCAGAAGCTGAAGGAGGACGGCGAATACACCATCTCCGCCGGCCTGCTGCAGAAGATCCAGGAGACTTTCCTGGCCGCCAGCGCTTCGGAAGAGGACTGCGCAGAAGAAATCAGGCGGCTGTGGGAAGAGGAGCATGTCCTGATCGACCCGCATACGGCCGTCGCCATGCACGCCCTGCATGAAAGCGGTGCCGCCGCGGAAGGCCACCGCCCCGCGGTCGTGCTGTCCACCGCCTCTCCGTATAAATTCTCTGCCAGCGTACTGAAGGCCATCACCGGCAGCGCGCCGGCGGACGGCTTTGCCTGCATGCAGGAGCTGAACCGGCTCACCGGCGTGCCGGTGCCGCCGTCTCTGGCCCAGCTGAAGGATCTGCCGGTGCGCTTTGACCAGACCATCCGCATCGAGGAAGGCATGGATGTCATCGTCCGCCGCATCCGGGAGCTCGGCCATGATTAAGGTGCGGGTGCCGGCGACTTCGGCCAACCTCGGCCCCGGCTTTGACTGCCTGGGCATCGCCCTGTCGCTCTATGATGAATTTGAAGCGGAAACCAGCACTGAACTGCGCCTGGACGGCGTGGATCCCCGCTATGACAATGCGGACAACCTGTTTGTACAGGGCTGGAACGCCGTCTGCCGGAAGATCGGCAGCACGGATTCCGTGCATGCCGTCTTTGCGGAATGTGACATTCCCACAGCCCGCGGCCTGGGGTCTTCCGCCGCTCTGTATACGGTCGGCGTCTGCGCCGCCAATGTCCTGCATGAATCCAGGCTGAGCCGCGATGAGCTCTTTCCGATCATCGCCGATCTCGAAGGCCACCCGGACAATGCCGCGCCCTGCCTCTACGGCGGGCTGCGCGCCTGCCTGAACGATGAAGGCGGCTGGCTGAGCGTGCCCCTGAAAGTCTCTGAGAAGCTGAAATTCACCGTGCTGATTCCGGATTATGAACTCAGCACGAAACAGGCCCGGGCCGTGCTGCCGGATTCCTATCCGCGCAGCGTGGCAGCCGCGCACGGCGGCCGGGCGATTCTGATGGCGGACGCCCTGCGCCGCGGCGATCTGGCCCTGCTGGCCAAAGCGGCAAAAGATGAGATCCACGAGCCGTACCGCAGCCGGCTGATACCGCACTATGCGGAAGCGCGCGCCATCGCGGAAGCGGACGGCGGCGTCTTCCTGATCAGCGGTTCGGGCAGCACCTGCCTGATGATCAGCGAAGCCCTGCCTTCCCAGAAGATGGCGGAGGCGGTGCATGCGCTGCGGGATCCGGACTGGGACCTGATCCTGGTCCATGCGGACCGCGAAGGCGCGAAATACATGGAGGACGGACTATGGCGGGAGATTATCTGATTGTCGACCGGAAGATCCTGCCGGATTATCTTCCGAAGGTCATTGAAGCGCGGAACCTGCTGAATGAACGGCGGGCGAAGAATGTCAGCGAGGCCGCCCGCATGGCTGGCATCTCGCGTTCAACCTACTATAAGTACAAGGATATGGTCTACGTGCCGGAGGACCGCCAGGCCGGCCACAAAGCGGTCATCACGATGATCCTGCGCCATGAGACCGGCAGCCTCTCGCAGGTGCTCAACGTCCTGTCCAAGCGGCAGGCGTCGGTCATCACGATCTCGCAGTCGATCCCGGTATCCGGCAAAGCCAGCGTCACGATCTCACTGGACACCAGCGGCATGACCTGCCCGATCCAGGAGATGATCCGCAGCCTCCAGCAGATTCCCGTCGTCAAGGCGGTGCAGCTGAACGCCATGGAATAAATGATGAGGACGGCCATAAAAGCCGTCCTTTTTCACGGTTTGGGGACTATAATGACGGCAGAAGCATGCAGGGGGAGAACAACATGACAAACAGACCTCATTCCCGGGAGAAAGGCTCCTCTTCCTCGTCCGCTGACGTCTTCAAGCGCGGGGACGGACTTTCCACGGGACCGGTCGGCAATGCCGACTACAGCCAGCGGCCATCCGGGCCGTCCCATCTTTCCGGCGGTTCTTTCAGTTCCGGCGGCGGTCCGCGCGGCAGCTACGGCTCCGGCGGTTCCGGCGGCGGCCTTCTCAAGCTGATCATCATCGGCGCCATCGTGCTCTTCGGCGGCGGCAGCCTGTCGGGCCTGTTCGGCGGTTCTTCCGGCAGCACCTCGACCTATACCGATACCGGCAGCAGCAGTTCCGGTTCGACCGGCACCTACAGCAATCCGCTGGCCGCCTACCAGTCCCAGCAGACCTATGCGGACACAAGCACGGCGGATGTGAATACCAGCGTTGCCAGCGGCGCCCGTGACAAATACACGAAGCTGATCGGCAACGGCAGCGACAAGGTCACCGTCATGGTCTACATGTGCGGCACCGACCTGGAATCCAATTACGGCATGGCCACGTCCGACCTCAATGAGATGGCCTACGCAACCCACTCCGATAAGGTCAACATCATCGTCGAGACCGGCGGCGCCAAACAGTGGCAGAACTCCGTCATCTCCAGCAAGACCAACCAGCTGTGGAAGGTCGCCGACAAGGGCCTGCTCTCCCTCAACAAGAACATGGGCAGTATGCAGATGACGGATCCGTCGACGCTGCAGTCCTTCATCCAGACCTGCGCCAAGGATTATCCGGCCGACCGCTACATGCTGATCCTGTGGGACCACGGCGGCGGCAGCGTGCAGGGCTACGGCTATGATGAGCTCTATCCCAACGGCACGATGACAATAAACAAAATCGCCTCCGCTCTGAAAAACGGCGGCGTGAAGTTTGACTTCGTCGGCTTTGACGCCTGCCTGATGGCCAACATGGAGACGGCGGTCGCCGTCCAGCCTTATGCCGACTACCTGATCGCCTCGGAAGAGACGGAACCGGGCACCGGCTGGTACTACACCGACTGGCTGAGCACGCTGGCCAAGAACACCTCGACCCCGACCACGGACCTCGGCAAGCAGATCATCGACACTTTCATCAGCGCTTCCGCAAAGAACAGCTCCAGCGACCAGACCTCGCTGTCGCTGACGGACCTGGCGGAATTCGCCGGCACCGTACCGGACAAGCTGAAGGCCTTCTCCCAGAACGTCACCAGCCTGGTCAAGTCCGATCAGGCCCAGACCGTGGCGGACGCCCGCAGCAACACGAAGGAGTTCGCCCGCAGCAACAGCCTTGACCAGGTCGATCTGGTCAACTTCTGCGAGAACCTGAACACCGACCAGGGCAAGGCTCTGGCCAAGGCCATCCAGGGCTGCGTCAAGTACAACCGCGTCAACAACATGAAGAACGCCTACGGGCTGAGCGTCTACTTCCCGTACGCCAATACAAAATACATGTCCAAGATGTCAGAGATCTACAACGACATCGACATGGATTCCTCCTACAGCGACGCGATGCGCTCCTTCGCGACGCTGGCCGCTTCCGGACAGGTCGGCACCAGTTCCCAGTCCAGCTCGATCTTCGACATTCTGGGCGGTTCCTCTTCTTCCAGCGGCAATTACACGAGCGCCGAGGACATCCTGAATCTGTTCACCGGCGGTTCGTCCTCCTCATCCTCCTCTTCCGGCGTGTCGGATCTCTTGGGCACGCTGCTGGGCGGCAGCAGTTCCGGCGTGGACAGCGGCTCGCTGAGCCAGTACGCTTCTTTCTTCGGCAAGAATCACGTCGACACCGGTTCCCTGGTGCTGACGGAAAAGGACGGCGGCAAGGTCCTCGCCCTGAGCGACGACC
>Ga0183095_10491_pt1 | contig 70917 bp, 68 predicted proteins | sample BioMet4_FD_130346 | JGI IMG/M metagenome (GOLD analysis project Ga0183095, IMG submission 130346) | Microbial communities from bioreactor (seeded with sewage sludge) at LBNL, California, USA - Biofuel metagenome 4 (v2) (version 3) | ecosystem: Engineered > Bioreactor > Anaerobic > Unclassified ... | reverse complement strand
CGATGCTGCTCTGGTCAACGTCAACGCCGATGACCTTGCCCTTGTACATGTTGGCAGCTTCGACAGCGGAGGTGTAGATGCCGCCGCCGCAGGCGAACACGACCTGCGTGCCGTTGGAGTACCAGCCCTCCATCTTGGCGGTGATGGTGTCGTCGCCGAAGAACTGGCCGCCGTAGGTGTAGTTGACGGAGACGTCGACGCCCATGGCCTTGGCGGCGTCACGCGCGCCCTGGAGATAGCCGTAGCCGTAGCGGATGACGGCGGGGACAGCCATGCCGCCCAGGAAGCCGAGCTTGGTATAGCCGTCTTCGACGATGGAGTAACCGGCGAGATAACCGGCCTGCTCCTCGGCGAAGGTGATGCAGGTGGTGTTGGCGGACGGCTGCGAGAAGGTCTTGTAGTCGAGGGTCAGATCGCCGGAGCCGACATCGATCGCGAGGAAGTAGACGTCGGGATACTTGTCCTGCTCGGTCAGAACGGCAGCGCCGAACAGATAGCCGGGCATGACGACGACGTTCGCGCCCTCGGAAATCGCCTGGTCGATGGAGATGCAGCGGGCATCGTTGGAGTCATCGGTGGGCTGATAATAGGTGTACTCTACGTTGTTGTTCTCGCAGTACTCCTTGACGCCCTGCCAGGTGGCCTGGTTGAAGGACTCGTCGTCGATGGTGCCGACGTCGGTGACGAGGGCGACCTTCTTGATGACGGACGAAGCCGCAGCGGACGTGCTGGCGCTGGCGGCCGCGGACGAAGTCGCAGCGGACGTGCTGGCGCTGGCGCTGGTGCTGGTCGTGCTGGTGCTGGCGGAAGCGGTCTCCGCGGTGGAGCTGGTCGCGCTGGTCGTCGTCTTGTTGGACGCGCAGGCCACCATGCCTACCACGAGAACGATCGCAAGCACAAGAGCAAGGATCTTTTTCATTTGTGTTCCTCCATATAAATTATATTTGCTTGGCGGCATTTTCGCCGCCATTGCATTATGACATACTTTCTCCCGAAAATCAACCGTTTCCGCGATTGTTTCCGAGATTTCCGCTGTTTTCCGGTTCGCTCATATACTCCCCGGCGGAAAAGCCGAACGGCAGCAGCTCGCGCAGCGTCGCCGCCTCGTACGCGCCGCCGCCCTTGCCCATGAGAATGCGGAAGTCCGGCCCGCAGAACTCGGCCATCACCTGGCGGCAGACGCCGCAGGGCGGAAACAGGCCCGTGACGACGCCGTCCTTGCCGCCCACGACGGCGATGGCCTCGAAGTCGCGCTCGCCCTCGTACACCGCCTTGAAGATTGCGTTTCGCTCGGCGCAGATGGTCGGGGTGAACGAGGCGTTTTCGATGTTGCAGCCCTGGTAGACGCGCCCGCTCTTCGTGAGCAGCGCGGCGCCGACCTTGTAGCCCGAGTAGGGCGCGTAGGCGCGGCCCATGGCCTCTTCGGCCTTTTTCAGCAGCTCTTCGGCAGTCATGGCAGTCTCTCCTTTACAGAAGTTCTTTGGCGAAGCTCCTGCCCGGCGTCTCGAACGGGACGCCCAGCAGCTCCGTCACGGTCGCGGCGATGTCGCAGAAGCCCGGCCGCGTGCCGAGATTCACGGGGCGGATGCCCTTGCCCAGCATCACGAGCGGGATATACTCGCGCGTGTGGTCGGTGTGCTTCAGATAGCCGGGGTCGCAGCCGTGGTCGGCCGTGATCATGACGAGATCGTCCGGCCCGCACTTTTGGAGCAGCTCGGGCAGCCAGCGGTCGAACTGCGTGAGCGCGGCGGCGTAGCCGTCGGGGTTGCGGCGGTGGCCGTAGAGCATGTCGTAGTCCACGAGGTTCACGAAGCACAGGCCGTTAAAGTCGCGGCCCGCGATCTCCAGCGTCTTGGCCATGCCGTCGGCGTTGCCGGCGGTGTAGGTGAACTCGGTCATGCCGCGGCCCGCGAAAATGTCGTGGATCTTGCCGACGGCGATCATGCTCTGCCCCGCCTTCACGACGGCGTCGAGCATCGTCTCGCGCGGCGGCTCGAGGGAGAAGTCGTGGCGGCGGGTCGTGCGGCTGTAGGGCCACTCGCCCTCGAACGGGCGGGCGATGACGCGGCCCACGCCGTGCCTGCCCTGCAGGATCCTGCGGGCGGCGCGGCAGTATTCATAGAGCTGCTCGGGCGGGACGATCGCCTCGTGCGCCGCGATCTGGAACACGGAGTCGGCCGAGGTGTAGACGATGAGATCGCCCGTCTCGACGTGCTCGCGGCCGTAGTCCTTGATGACCTCGGTGCCGGAGTAGGGCTTGTTGCACAGAACGCCGCGGCCGGTGGCCGCGCGGAAGGGCGCGAGCACCTCCTCGGGGAAGCCGTCGGGGTAGGTGGGCAGCGGCGTGGGCGAGACGACGCCCGCGATCTCCCAGTGGCCGATCGTGGTGTCCTTGCCGCGCGAGAGCTCCTGCAGCCGCGCGAGCGCGGCCGTGGGATGCGCCGCCTTCGGCAGGTAGTCGACGCCGTCGAGATTGCCGAGGCCCGCCGCGACGAGGTTCTTCATGTCAAACTGGGAGGACGCGGCGCAGGTGCGGAGCGTGTCGGCCCCGACGTCGCCGAACTCCGCGGCGTCCGGCTCATAGCCGATGCCGCAGGAGTCGAGTACGATCAGAAAAATGCGTTTCATGGTTTATTTCTCCAGTTTCTTCGCCGTTTCGAGGGCGAGCTCCATCATCTGGGTGAAGGAATTCTGGCGCTCCTCGGCCGTGCAGGCCTCGCCGGTCAGAATATGGTCGGAGATCGTGCACAGGGCGAGCGCGCGCTTGCCCAGCCGGGCGGCGTTCATGTAGAGCGCGGCGGCCTCCATCTCGACGGCCATGACGCCCATCTTGATCCAGCCGTGGGTGGCCTTGAGCACCTCGGGGCGCTCGCCGTCGTCGCCGTAGAAGCGGTCGGACGAGAGGATATTGCCGACGTGATAGGGCAGGTTCAGATCGCGCGCGGTGTTCACGCAGGTCTCGAGCAGGGTGTAGTCCGAGATCGGGGCGAACGAGCCCGCGAGGTGGTACTGCTCGGCCCAGCGGGAGTCCGTGCAGGCGCCCTGGCCGATCACGATGTCGCGGACGCGGATGGATTCCTTGAGCGCGCCGGCGGAGCCGATGCGCAGGATGTTCTCGACGCCGAACACGCTGTAGAGCTCATAGGAGTAGATGCCGATGGAGGGCATGCCCATGCCGGAGGCCATGACGGAGACCCTCGTCCCCTTGTAGGTGCCGGTATAGCCCTGGACGCCGCGCACGTTGTTCACGAGCTTCGCGTCCGTGAGGAAGTTTTCCGCGATGAACTGGGAGCGCAGCGGGTCGCCGGGCATGAGCACCGTCTGGGCAAAATCGCCGGGAGCGGCGTTGATGTGCGGAGTCGGATAGTTGGCCATGTCGATAAGACCTCTCTTTTTCAAAATTTTCAGGATGTCGGACGGATGGGCGGCGGCGCAGGCGCTCAATAGCCGCCCTCGGCCTTCTGTTTCTTGACGATCTTCACGATGCGGCTCGTGCCGAGGCGGGAGGCGCCCAGCTCGATGAACTTTTCGGCGTCCGCGATCGACGAGATGCCGCCGGCGGCCTTGATGCGCACGCCCGGGGCGACGTGCTTCGCGAACAGCTCGACGTCGTGGAAGGTCGCGCCCGCGGTCGAGAAGCCGGTCGAGGTCTTGATGAAATCGGCGCCCGCGGCGGAGACGACGCGGCACATCTCGATCTTCTCCTCGTCGGTCAGCAGGCAGGTCTCGATGATGACCTTGAGGATGCGGCCCTCGCAGGCGGCCTTGACGGCTCGGATCTCGTTTTCGAGCTTGTCCCACTTCCGGTCCTTGACCCAGCCGAGATTGATGACCATGTCGATCTCGTCCGCGCCGTTGGCGACGGCGTCGGAGGTCTCGAAGCACTTGACGGCGGTCGTCGAATAGCCGTTCGGGAAGCCGATGACGGTGCAGACGGCCATTTTGTCGCCCAGATAGTCCTTCGCCTGGCGCACGTAGGAGGCCGGGATGCAGACGGACGCGGTCTGATAGGTCACGGCGTCGTCGCAGATGGTCTTGATCTCGTCCCACGTCGCGGTCTGGGCAAGCAGCGTGTGGTCGACCTTACTGAGAATTTCTTTCATGTCCATGGATGAGCTCCACCTTTCTGTGTTGTTCAATGTAGTCCTTGTAGCATTTGTGGCACATCGCGATATAGCTGTCGTTGCCGCCGAGGAAGACCTGGCTGCCCTCGGTGATCACATAGCCGTCGCGGTCGATGCGCGCGTTGACCGTGGCCTTGCGGCCGCAGTCGCAGATGGTCTTGATCTCGGTGATGGAGTCGGCCAGCTCGAACAGCCGCCGGCTGCCGGGAAAGAGCTTCGTCTGGAAGTCGGTGCGCAGGCCGAAGCAGAGGATCGGCAGATTCTCGCGGTCGACGAGCTCGCGGAGCTGGTCGATCTGCGCCTCGGTCAAAAACTGGCACTCGTCGACGATCACGACGTCGACGGGGCCGCGCGCGCGGTAGCGCTCGCGCAGATCCTGCTCCGGCGAGACGGCCTCGGCCTCGGCCGAGAGGCCCACGCGCGAGCGGATGGTGAGCGCGCCGTCGCGCGAGTCGGCCGCAGGCTTCAGAAGCCACACGGTCATGCCGCGCTCCTCGTAGTTGTATTTGGTGATGAGCGCGGTCGCGGTCTTGGAGCTGCCCATCGCGCCGTATTTAAAATAGAGCTTTGCCATCGCGTTACCCCCGGAGACAAATCCAGCGGCGAAGGCCGTCCGGCCCGCCGCTTCCGCTGTAGTTCCTCTAGTATACCGGATTTTTGCCGGAAAATAAAGTGTTTTTTCCCGTTTTTCAGCAAACGCGCCGCTTTCGTTGACCGCCCGGCGCTTTGGTGCTATAATACGCGCAAGTTATCCAAGCTCTCCGTCATCCCGGGCGGGCGCGCGGGCTCTTTTCCGCCGCTTTCCGGGCGCGGCCATCTATCTTGAACCGGGAGGTTTTTGCCATGTCCATTCTTCTGACCGGCGGTGCCGGGTACATCGGCAGCCACACAAGCGTCGCCATGCAGCTGGCGGGCCGCGACGTGCTTCTGGCCGACAACTTCTGCAACAGCTCTCCGCGCGTGCTCGAGCGCCTGGAGAAGATCACGGGGAAAAGGCCCCGCTGCATCGAGGCCGACATGTGCGACCGCGCCGCGGTGGAGAAGATCTTCCGCGAAAACGACATCACGGGCGTCATCCACTTCGCCGGGCTCAAGGCCGTGGGCGAGTCGGTGGCCAAGCCCCTTCTGTACTACCGCACGAATCTCGACTCGGCCATGACCGTGCTCGAGACGATGACCCGCTTCGGCTGCCATGAGTTCGTGTTCTCCTCCTCCGCGACGGTCTACGGCGACCAGCCCGCGCCCCTCACGGAGTCCGCGAAGACCGGCAGCTGCTCGAACCCCTACGGCTGGACGAAGTTCATGATCGAGCAGATCCTCATGGGCGCCTGCAAGGCCGACCCCAGCCTCAGCGTCGTGCTGCTGCGCTACTTCAACCCCGTGGGCGCGCACGAATCCGGCCTCATCGGCGAGAACCCGAACGGCATCCCCAACAACCTCATGCCCTACATCACGCAGGTCGCGGTCGGCAAGCTGCCGCGCCTGACCGTCTTCGGCGACGACTACGACACGCCCGACGGCACCGGCGTGCGCGACTACATCCACGTCTGCGACCTGGCCGACGGCCACCTCGCCGCCATCGACTACGCCGACCGCCACAAGGGCTGCGAGATCTTCAACCTCGGCACCGGCGTCGGCTACAGCGTGCTCGACATGGTCAAGACCTTCTCCGAGGTCAACGGCGTGCCCGTCCCCTATGTGATCGGCCCGCGCCGCGCGGGCGACCTCGCCACCGTCTACGCCGACCCCGCCAAGGCGAAAAACGTCCTCGGCTGGCAGGCCAGACACACCCTCGCCGACATGTGCCGCGACTCCTGGCGCTGGCAGAGCGGCAACCCCTCGGGTTATTGAGATGAAGATCTTCGTGGTCGAGGACGACGCCGTGATCTCCGGCGCCATCTGCCGCCACCTGGAGAGCTGGGGCTGCGAGTGCCGGGCGGCGCAGGATTTCCGCGCCGTCCTGCAGGAGTTCGCCGCGTTCGACCCGCAGCTCGTGCTGATGGACATCTCGCTCCCGTTCTTCAACGGCTACCACTGGTGCCAGGAGATCCGCCGGCTCTCGAAGGTGCCGGTCATCTTCCTGTCCTCCGCGTCCGACAACATGAACATCGTGATGGCCGTCAACATGGGCGGCGACGATTTTCTGGCCAAGCCCTTCGATCTGGACGTGCTCACGGCCAAGGTGCAGGCCATGCTGCGCCGGACCTACGAATTCGCCGCGGCCGCGCCCCTGCTCGGGCGCGGCGGCGCGCTTCTGTCCACGGGCGACACCACGCTCTCGTACGAGGGGCAGACGCTCGATCTCACGAAGAACGAATACCGCATCGTGCAGGTGCTGCTGCAGGCCGGGGGCAAAATTGTCTCCCGCGACACGCTCATGCAGCGGCTGTGGGAGTCCGACAGCTTCGTCGACGAGAACACGCTCACGGTCAACGTGGCGCGGCTGCGCAAGAAGCTCGAGTCCGTCGGGCTGCAGGACTGGATCGTCACCAAAAAGGGCCTGGGGTATCTCATCAAATGAAGCTTTTTTGCTCGTATCTGCGCGCGCGCCTCGGCGCGCTCGCGCTTTTTCTCGCCTTCTGGGCGATTTTTATTCTGATGGCGAAGCTGGGCGGCATGGCGGAGGACAACATCCGCTACGCCGCCGCGCTGTGCGCGCTGATCGGCGCGGCCGTCATGGTCTTTGACGGCGCGCGCTTCCGCCGCCGCCACCTGCTTCTGCAAGAGCTCGCCGCGCGCACCATGCTGGCGGAGGACAACCTCCCCGAGTCCGCGAACCTTCTGGAGCGCGACTACGAGGCGCTCGTGCGCGCGCTGCAGCAGGAGCGCGCGGAGCTCGTCTCCGCGCAGGACCAGAAGCTCCGCGACATGGACGCGTACTACACGCTCTGGGCCCACCAGATCAAGACGCCCATCGCGGCCATGCGGCTGCTGCTGCAGCAGCGGGACGATCCCGCCGACCAGCCGCTCGCGCAGGAGCTCTTCTCCATCGAGCAGTACGTCGAAATGGCGCTGCAGTACCAGCGCCTCGGCAGCAGCTCGTCCGACTTCGTCATCCGCCGCTGCGCGCTCGACGACATCGTGCGCCAGGCGCTGCGCAGGTACGCGCCGCTCTTCATCCGCAAAAAGCTGGCCCTGCGCTACGAGCCCTGCACGGCGCGCGTGCTCACGGACGAGAAGTGGCTGCTCTTCGTCGTAGAGCAGGTGCTCTCGAACGCGCTCAAATACACGAACACGGGCTCCATCACGATCCGCGAGGCGCCCGGCCCGGCGCTCGTCGTCGAGGACACCGGCATCGGCATCGCGCCCGAGGATCTGCCGCGCGTGTTCGACTGCGGCTTCACGGGCTACAACGGCCGCGCGGACAAGAAGGCCACGGGCCTGGGGCTCTACCTCTGCCGCCGCGTGTGCAGGAAGCTCTCGCACACGATCGGGATCTCCTCCGAGCCCGGCCGCGGCACCGCGGTCACGATCGGCCTCGCCTCCGTCGAGCGCGTGCAGGAGTAGCGCCGCGGGATTAGTCGCGCGCCGCGATGTTCCCGAAACGCCGATTCGCCGCGCCGTAGGGGCGGCTTTCCTATCCGCCCGCATAACCCCTCGTCCCCGTTCCTGTAGGGGCGGGTCTTGACCCGCCCGCCGTAGTCCCCGTCCTGTTCGCGGAACGGTCAAGACCGTTCCCTACGGGACGCACCGGTGAACAGGCACATCGACATTCCCGAACCGGTGCGATTGCGCGGCACGGCCGGAGGCCGGGCTCGCGCACGGTAATGCGTGAGGTGCGCGCGGCCCGCAAATTACGGAGGATGGGATTCCAAAGGGAAGGGCGGCTTTGTGCAAAGCCCTTCCCTTTGGCGTGCCTTTCTTCCGATTCTTTCCGCACGAGCGGAAAGAATCGGCCCCCGGAGGGACGGACAAGCCTCCGACCACCGCCAGGCCCACCCGGGCGGCCCGCCGCCCCGGCACGGGAAAACGACACCCGCCCAAAAGGCCGCGCAGCGGCTCTGCCCATTCCCGTCCCGCGCGTTCCCTCCCTTTTTCCGCCCCATCTTACAAAACTGTCACCTTCCGGGCCAAACTGTAAGCCGTTTCGATGGCACGCAGTCTGGCCCCGCGTTATAATAGGCCCAGAAAGTCGAAAAGGAAGTGCCCGTTATGAAAACCGCCAAAAAAGAGACCCTGACCGCCCGTCTGAACCGCTTCTTCGCGGACCGCCGCGAGCTCGCGCCCGTGGCCTGGTGCCTGGCCGCCTGCGGCGAATACGACGACTGCTCCTGCGCGGCGTTCCTCATGTAAGGAGAAAACCATGACGATTCTGGAAGTCAACAACCTCAAAAAGATCTATACCACCCGCTTCGGCGGCAGCCAGGTGCAGGCGCTCACGAACGTCTCGTTCTCCGTCGAGCAGGGCGAATACGTCGCCATCATGGGCGAGTCCGGCTCCGGCAAGACCACGCTTCTCAACATCCTCGCGGCGCTCGACCGCCCGACCTCGGGCGAGGTGCTGCTGAACGGCCGCAGCCTCACGGCCATCCCCGAGCGCGAGATCTGCACGTTCCGCCGCGACAACCTGGGCTTCGTGTTCCAGGACTTCAACCTCCTCGACACCTTCTCCATCGAGGACAACATCTTCCTCCCGCTCGTGCTGGCGCAGAAATCCTACACCGAGATGCGCGCGCGCCTGCAGCCCATCGCGGAGAAGCTGCGCATCACGGACATCCTCGCCAAATACCCCTACGAGGTCTCCGGCGGACAGAAGCAGCGCGCCGCCGTGGCGCGCGCGCTCATCACGCACCCGCAGCTGGTGCTGGCCGACGAGCCCACGGGCGCGCTCGACTCCCGCGCGACGGACGAGCTGCTGCGCCTGTTCAACGAGATCAACGACGACGGCCAGACCATCCTCATGGTCACGCACTCGACCAAGGCCGCGAGCCATGCGCGCCGCGTGCTCTTCATCAAGGACGGCGAGGTGTTCCACCAGCTCTACCGGGCCAATCTCTCGGAGGAGGCCATGTTCGCCCGCATCTCCGACACGCTCACCATGCTGCAGACGGGCGGTGCGGCCGATGAATAAGGGCTTCTATCCGCGCCTGGCCGCGCAGAACCTCAAAAAGAACAGCCGCTACTACGTCCCCTATCTGCTGACCGTCGCGGGCACCGTCGCCGCGTTCTACATCCTCTGCGCGCTGGCCAGCTCCCGGGATCTGCCCGAGCACCAGCGCTACGTGTACCTGTCCGCGTTCATGGCCGTCGGCCTGTTCGTGGTGGGCCTGTTCGCGCTCATTTTCCTCTTCTACACGAACAGCTTTCTCATGAAGCGCCGCTCGAAGGAGCTGGGGCTCTACAACATTCTCGGCATGGGCAAGGGCAACCTCGCCGCCATGCTCGCGTGGGAGACGCTCTACACCGCCCTGCTCGGCATCACGGGCGGCGTCGCGCTCGGCATCGTGCTGCAGAAGCTCATGACGATGCTCCTCTTCCGCCTCATGGGCTACTCGGGGGCCTACGGCTTCTCCGTCTCGCCGTTCGCCATCGGCGTGAGCTATGCGCTCTTCTCGGCGATCCTCCTTCTGGCGCTGCTGCGCAACCTCGCGCGCATCCGCGTGCAGAACCCCGTGGCGCTCCTGCGCGGCGGCGAGACCGGCGAGCGCGAGCCCAGGACCCGCTGGGCGCTCACGATCCTCGGCGTTCTGACGCTCGGCGCGGGCTACTGGATCGCCGTCACGACCAAGACCGCCCTCGACGCGCTGAACCTCTATTTCGTCGCGGTCATCCTCGTCGTCCTCGGCACCTACTGCCTCTTCACCGCCGTGAGCATCTTCGTTCTGAAGGCGCTGCGGAAGAACAAGAAATACTATTACCGGACCGCGCACTTCATCGGCGTCTCCGGCATGCTCTACCGCATGAAGCGCAACGCGGTCGGCCTCGCGAACATCTGCATTCTCTCGACCATGGTGCTCGTCATGGTCTCGGGCACGCTGGCGCTCTATCTCGGCACCGGCGCCGCCATGCGGGAACGCTACCCCGCCGACATCTGCGCCGAGGTGCGCTACGCCCCGGGCGGCAGCGACCCCTTCCGGCCGGACGCCATGCTCGCGCACCTGAAATCGGGCGCGGAGAAGGCCGGCCGCACCGTCACGCGCGCGGACAGCTACCTCTACCTGAGCTTCGGCGCGGCCGAAGCGGACGGCGGCTTCACCGTCAGCGGCGCCGAGACCGACCGCTATCTCTACGCGACCGACGCCGCGGGCTACCGCACGATCACGGGCAAAGCGCTCGCCGTCCGGCCGGGCGAGGTCTGGGCCGCGGGCGGCCCCGCCGCGGGGGACTCGCTGCTTCTGAACTTTCTCAGCAGCGAAACCGGCAAGGCCGTGCAGGCCCGGGAATACACCGTCGCGGGGCAGCTCGAGCCCTTCTCCCTCGGCGACGCGCTCGCGCTGGACAAGCCCGTGGTCATCCTCGTCCTGCCGGACGCCGCGGCGCTGGAGGATCTCTACGCGGCGCAGAAATCCGCCCTCGGCGACGCCTGCAGCGACCTCTATTTCGAGGGTCTGCTCGACCTCGACGGCACCGACCAGCAGAAGATCGACTGCGGCCTGCAGCTGTCCGACCCCGGCTATCTGGACGTCGTCTCGTCCGGCTCCGCGCGCACGGGCGGGCTGTACAGCTCCGACACCGTGAAATCGGGCGGCGCCTCCGGCCAGGGGGAAAACGTCGGTTACTGGGACCTGTACATGGTCTCCACGCGCGCGGAAAGCGAGCAGGAGATGTACAGCCTCAACGGCGGCTTCCTCTTCCTCGGCATCTTCCTGGGCATCCTCTTCATGATGGGCACCGTGCTCATCATGTACTACAAGCAGGTGGCCGAGGGCTACGAGGACCGCGCCCGCTTCCAGATCATGCAGCAGGTCGGCCTGCCGAAGCCGGAGATCCGCAGATCGATCAACCGCCAGCTGCTCGTGGTGTTCTTCGCGCCGCTTTTGGTCGCGGCCGTGCACGTCGCGTTCGACTACCGGCTCATCGTGCTGCTTCTGACGCTCTTCGGGCTGCGGAACGTGTCCCTGACGCTCCTGTGCACCGCGGGGACGCTGCTCGCCTTCGCCGCGCTCTACGCGCTCGTCTATGCGATGACCGCCCGCGCGTACTACAAGATCGTCAAATAGCTCCGCCGAACGCAAAACCCCCGCGAAGACTTTTGTCTTCGCGGGGGAATTTTTCTCTATACGATGCAGAAGCCGCCGTTCACGCCCAGCACCTGGCCGGTCACGAACTCCGCGTCCGCGAGATACGCCATCGCCTTCGCGACGTCCTCCGGCCGCCCGAGCCGCCCCAGCGGCGTCTCGTCCGCGAGGCCCGCCAGCGTCTCCGCCCCCAGGCCGCGGCACATGTCGGTGTCGATGACGCCGGGCGAGACCGCGTTCACGCGGATGCCGGACGGGCCCAGCTCCTTGGCCAGCGCCTTCGTGAGCGCGAGCACCGCGCCCTTGGCCGCGGAATAGGCCGCCTCGCACGACGCGCCGACCTCGCCCCACATGGAGCCGACCGTCACGATCGCGCCGGACTGCCTCTGCAGCATCGCGGGCAGCGCCGCGCGCACGCAGTAGAAGATGCCGTCCACGTCCACGGCGAAGAGCCGCCGCCACTCGTCCGGGGTGATCTGGCTGATGAGCCCGTAGTGCGCGACGCCCGCGCAGCAGACGAGCACCTGCGGGTCTGGGATCTGCGCGAACGCGGCCGCGACCGCGCGCTCGTCCGCCACGTCGCAGCGGACGGCCGCCGCGCCCGTCTCGCGGGCGAGCCGCGCCGCCGCCTCGTCGGACTTCTCGTATAAAAACCACACGCGGTCGCCCCGCGCGGCAAATTCCCGGACGGCCGCCGCGCCGATGCCGCGCGCCCCGCCCGTGATGACGACGTTTTTCATGCTGAACCTCACCTGTCCGTCTTTCCCGGCAACTTAAAAAGTGAGAGGCGAAGCCTCTCACTCAATGCTTGTTAAAAAAGGCCGCTGGCCTTTTTGCCGCTTTTATCTTCTTCTGGTCTTCGTCCGGTGCTCGGAGTACTCCTTGATGGAGGACATCTTGCTGTCGGACTCGGTCATGAACTGCTTGAGCATGTCGTCGAACGACTTCGGCTGCGGCTGCGCGGGCTGGTACGACCCCTGGCGCTGGTAGCCGGACGAATGGGAGGCGGAATTTCTGGACTGGCCGCGGTCGTAGGACTGGTTCCTGGACTGGCTGGACTGGCCGCCCTGCCCGCCCTGGTTCCGGTCGTAGGGAGGACGGGAGCCGCGATTCATCGGCTGTCTGGGGGGCACGGGGAGCGTGCGCTTGATGGACAGATTGATCTTGTTGTTGTCGAGCCCGATGACCATGACCTTCACATCCTGCCCCTCGGCGAGGTAGTCGTGGATGTCGTTCACATAGGCGTGCGCGACCTCGGAGATGTGCACCATGCCGGTCGAGTTGTCCGGCAGCGTCACAAACGCGCCGAACTTGGTGAGACTTTTGACCTTGCCGTCCAGAATTGTCCCAACTGTAAGCTCCATACTGCCTGTATGATCCCCCATCTTGTCTGTATGCGGTTTTCTCAGTCGTTCACGTCGTGGAAGACGATCTCGCCCTGCGCGACCATCCCCAGCTTTTCGCGTGCGACCTCTTCGACGCCCTCGTCGGTGTCCACGTTGTCAATGGCCTCCTGCAGGCGGCCGTTTTCCTGCTCGGCGGCCGCGATGCTGGTCGTGAGCGTGGCGGCCTGGGCATTTTTCGCGCTGATCTGAGAGCGCAGAGAGACGAGCGTGACGACTGCGTACACCACCAGGATCAGCACAACCAGCTTGACCAGCAGCGACGACTTGACGAACTTCATTCCGCTTACCGCTCCCCTCTCGTTTATGCGGGCCGGATGCCCGCCGTATCTTATCGAATATTGTAACCCATTTTTCCCGGCTTGCAAAGAACTTTTTTAAAATTTTGCGAAAAAATTTCAAAAAAAGCGACCCCGGCAGCAAAACCAGCCGGACAAGCCCGCCGGCCGCGCGCCAAAACCCCGAAAACAGCCGTCCGGCGGGGCCGGACGCGGTCAAAAACCACAGGGCTGCCCCCAGCGCGAGCGCCGGAAGGAGGAACAGGCGGAACAGCCCCCGCGCGGGCCCCAGCGTGAAGCAGACGAGGCTGTAGAACGCCGCGAGCGAAAAGGCCGCGTCGGTGAGCCCCGTCAGGCGCGGGTGCAGGCGCGAGCAGGCGCGCAGAAACCCGTAGAGCGCGGCGAGCCCCGCGCCCAGCGCGGCGGCCAGGGCGAACTGCGCGGCCTGCAGCGAAACCGGCAGCTCCATCAGCCGAAGATCCGGGCGAAAAAGCCGCCCGCGGGCGCCTCCTGCTCGTACTCGAGCGCGTCCACGTCGCCGTCGACCGTGACCTGGCCCCCGTCGAGCGAGAGCTGCTGCAGATGAAGCCCCCGGCCGCGGATGACGAGCGGCCCCTTCGTCGTGGCGAGGACGACCTGCCCCTCGTCGAAGCTCTCGACCTCCACCACGCCCGTCATGCTCAGCCGCCTCCGCCCGTCGAGCGTCAGCTTGTGCGGCGCCTCGAGCGCCTTGTCCTCCGCAGTCGCCATACCGGTCTCCTTTCCGCATTCGGTTTTCCGATACCCATATCTATGCGGACAGGACGAGCCTTATTCTTTTCCCGGCAGAATTTCGCGGTACATGCCGACGGCGTCGTCCTTGCGGACGGCCTCGGAGACCTGCAGCACCTCGACCGCGAGCGCGCGCTGGCCGAACTGGATTTCGATTTTGTCCCCGACCTTCACGTCGTAGGACGCCTTGGCCGGGCGGCCGTTGACCGTGACGCGGGTATTGTCGCAGGCCTCGTTGGCGACGGTGCGCCGCTTGATGAGCCGCGAGACCTTGAGATATTTGTCCAGACGCATAAAACGCCTCCTGTAAACAAGTTGATTTTCCGGCGCGAGGTCCCCGAACCGCCGATTCAATGCGCCGTAGGGGTGGATCCCCTATCCGCCCGTGGGAACGCGCGGAATTTCGCATTGGCCCGTAGGGAACGGTCTTGACCGTTCCGAAAGACGGGGACTCCTGCGGGCGCGGGCAATTTCCCCCGCCCGATATAAAGATTCGGGCGCGCCGCGAAACCCGCGGCGCGCCCGAATCCATCGCTGCAATTACTTGGAAACCTTATCCTTGAGCGCCTTGCCGGCCTTGAAGATGGGCACGGTGGTGGCGGGAATCTCGATGGTCTCTTTCGTCTTGGGGTTGCGGCCCATGCGGGCGACGCGGGACTTGGTCTCAAAGCCGCCGAAGCCGACGAGCTGGACCTTGTCGCCCTTGCAGAGGGCTTCGGTGATGGCGTCGACGGTGGCGTTGACGGCCTTCTCGGCGTCCTTCTTGGAGGTGCCGCACTTCTTGGCGACTTCAGAGATGAGTTCAGTTTTGTTCATGGTTGGTTCCTCTTTCCATATCGTTATTTGTAGATTCCGTTGTTGCTTCGCCGGCCGGCTTCTGCGCGTTCCAGGCGCGGAGGAGCTCCTCGCGGTTCATGGTCTCGAGCGGACGGCCGCTTTTTGCGGCGGTCTGCTCCATGGCCGAGAACCGGCGGATGAACTTCTCGCAGGTGCCGTGAAGCGCTTCCTCGGGGTCGGCCTGCAGCTGGGCAGCGACGCTGACGGCGGCAAACAGGACGTCTCCCAGTTCCTCCTCCGCGTTCGTGTGTTCGCGGATGGCTTCGCGCAGCTCGGCGGTCTCACCTTCTAGTTTGTCCAGCGCTTCCTCGGGGGATTCCCAGACAAACCCGGTTTTGGCGGCTTTTTTCTGGAGCTTTTCGCTTCTCCAGAGTGCCGGAAGGGAGCGCGCCACAGCGTCGAGCGTTTCGCCCGTCGTGGTCTGGCCCTTTTCCTGCTGCTTGATTTCATCCCAGCTGCCGGCAGCCTCGCTGCCGAACAGGAACGGGTGGCGGAAGATCAGCTTTTTGCAGATGCCGTCGCACACGTCGTCCAGCGTGAAGCGGCCGGCCGCGCGCTCGATGTCGGTGTGGAACAATACCTGCAGGAGAACGTCGCCCAGCTCCTCGCACATGAGGGCAGGGTCGTCGCGGTCAAAGCCCTCGCATGCCTCGTAGGCCTCTTCGAGAAAATTGCGCCGGATGGACAGATGGGTCTGCGCGGCGTCCCACGGACAGCCGCCGGGCGCGCGGAGCAGCTCCACCAGCCGGACGAGGTCATCAAAGCCATAGCGGTCTTTGCTTATAAAATCTATCATAACTTGTCTTCTTTCGCAAGGGCTTTCTTCAACTTTTTTCGCGGATTCTCAGGATTTTTGCAATTTTTTCGCCTTTTGGCAGCAGCATGCAGTCCGCATAGGTCACGCACTGGAACGCCACGATGAGAATGAAGTAGAGCACGACGCCGACCAGCACGCTCACGAGGCAGACGATCCGCTCGGAGGAGAGGACCTTCATGCCGAGCCGGAAGACGAGGTACACGGCGCCGCCCATGAGCACGGAGGCCAAAAACGGCCGCACGGTATTGTACAGAATGCGCGGCTTCGTCGTGACGCTTCTGCGCATGGCGAGCACGTCGAGCACCGTGATGGTGAGGTAGCAGACGACCGTGCCGATCGAGGCGCCCACGATGTTGAGCGCGGGGATGCCGACCAGGATGTAGTTGACGGCGACCTTGACGATGCCGCCGATGATCATGTTGATGACGGGCGTCGTGACGTCGCCGTGCGCCTGCATGATCGCGTTGAAGAGCAGCACCGTGCTGTTGAAGATGACCGCGATGCCGAGATAGGTCATGATGGGCGCGGCCGTCGTGAGCTCGCCCGTCTTGAGCCCGGACACGCTCAAAAGCTGGTAGATGGGGCCGCCGAGGGCGAACATGCCCGCGGCGCAGGGCATCGTGATGAGGCCCATGAGCCGGATGGAGGATTCCTCGGTGCGGCGGGCCGTCTTGCGGTCCTTCGCGGTGAGCGCGGCCGTGATGGCGGGGATGACCGAGATCGTGATCGGCGTGATGAGCGAGCACGGCAGGGCAAAGATGGTCTGGCAGTAGTTGTAGATGCCCTTGGCCGTGTCGGCGGCGGTGTCGCTCCAGCCGAGCGCGCCCGTGAGCCGCCGCATGTAGATCATGGTGTCGAAGAGGTTGATGATCTGCAGGCCCGCCGCGCCCAGGGTGATGGGGATGGCGATGGCGAGCAGCTCCTTCATGGTGCTCTTGCCGGACTTGGCCTCGCCGCCCGCCTGCGAGAGCACCTGGTTCGTCCTGACGAACTGGCGGCGCAGATAGAGCATGGAGACGAGGCAGCCGATCGTGACGCCCAGGATGCCGCCCGCGGCGCCGTAGGTCAGATCGCCGCCGGCGACTCTGGCGGAGGTGAGCTTCAGCGCGAGCCAGGCCAGGCCCAGGCCCAGCACGAAGCGGATGACCGCCTCGTAGATCTGGCTGATGGAGGTCGGGGTCATGTTGCTCTGGCCCTGGAAGAAGCCGCGGTAGGACGAGACGAGGCAGATCATGAACACGCAGGGCGCCAGGGCCGCGATGGACGCCCAGGCGCGGTCGTTCGTCGTGACCATGACGGACAGCTGCCTGCAGAAGATCAGCATGATGAGCGTGCCGACGATGCCGATGGCGAGGAACACCGTGCGCGAGACCTTGTAGATCTTGCGGATCTGCGCGTAGTTCCCGAGCGTCTGCGCCTCGGAGATCATGCGGCTCATGGCGACGGGCAGGCCCGTCGTGGAGATCATGAGCAGGACGTTGTAGACGTCGTAGGCCGTGTTGAAATAGCCGAAACCGTCCGCGCCGAGGATGCCCTTGAGCGGGACCTTGAACAGAAAGCCCAGGATCTTCACCGCGATGGTCGCGATCGTCAGGATCGCGGCGCCCTCGAGGAAGGTCTGCTTTTTGACGGATTTTTCATTCATACGGATTTGTTCTCCTTGGGCAACGCCGCACGATCCGCGCGGGATTGCGCAGTCAGATTTTTCGCCGGACGCGTCAAAACGCGCGCGGGGCCCTCCGGGCGTCCGCGGGCAGGTCCGGCGCGCGGGACGAAGCGATGCGGGCGGGCCCGCGCTTCAATTGCCGGCCGCGGGCTGCGCGGCGCCGCTCTTCGGCTCATCCTCGCGGAAGACGGTCGGGATGGCGTAGTCGTGGAGCTCCTTCACCACGGCGGGCAGGTCGAGCGTGGGGAACTTTCCGTCCGCGTAGAGGATCCTGCCGCGCACCATCGTGAGCGCCACGTCGTGGCCCGACGCCGCGTAGACGAGATTGGAGAGGATGTTGTGGCACGGGATGAGATGCACCTGGTTGAAGTCGAGCAGGATAAGATCGGCGTCCATGCCGATTTTGATCTGCCCGCACTCCTTCTCGCGGCCCTGGGCGCGCGCGCCGCAGACCGTCGCCATCATGAGGGCGGCCTCGGCCGGGATCGCGGTGGGGTCGCCCGTCCTGGCCTTGGCCATGAGCGAGCAGGCCTTGATCTCCTCGAAGAGGTCGAGATTGTTGTTGGAGGCGGCGGAGTCGGTGCCGAGCGCGACGTTCATGCCCGCCTTCACCATGCCCATGACGTCGGCGCAGCCGCTCGCGAGCTTCAGGTTGCTCACGGGGCAGTGGACGGCCGAGACGTGCCGTTTGGCGAGCAGCGCCATGTCCTCCTTCGTGACCCACACGCAGTGGGCCGCGATGCCGGGCACGTCGAAGACGTGGTGGCAGTCGAGCACCTGCGCGGGCGTGAGGCCGTATTTCTCCACGCACTCGTCGTGCTCGCGCTTCGTCTCGGACAGGTGCACGTGCATGTGCAGGCCGCTGTTCAGCGCGTACTCGCCCAGGGCGTCCCAGAGCTGGTAGGTCGAGGTGTACTCCGCGTGGACGGAGCACTCGATTTTGATGCGGCCGTGGTCGTAGTTGTGCCACTTCTCCCGCGCCGCGACGAGCTCCCGGCAGGCCGGGAAGGTCTCGAAGTCGAAGCCGTCGCCCAGAAACATCGAGGTGCCGCGCGAGAGATTGGCCTTGATGCCGGACTCGGCCACGGCCTCGGCCATGGCGTCCGTGAAGTAGTACATGTCCGACACGGAGGTCACGCCGAAGCGCAGGCACTCGGCGATGGCGAGCTGCGTCGCGGCCTTGACCGAGCGCGCGTCGAGATGGTCCTCGCGCGGGAAGATGTAGTTCGTGAGCCAGTCCTGCAGCACGAGGTCGTCCGCGTAGCCGCGCAGGATGTTCATGGGCAGGTGCGTGTGGCAGTTCACGAGGCCCGGCATCAGCACCATGCCGGTGCCGTCGATGATTTTCTCCGGCTTCTCCTCGGGCGGCTTCTTGGAGAGCCACGCGATCTTGCCGTCCGCGACGCCCACGAAGGCGTCCGTCCAGACCGACATCCGGTCGTCCATCGTCACAACGGAAACATGCGAAAACAGAGTGTCCATTTTCCTCGCTCCTTTATTTTGTGGCGCCGCGCTCCTCCGCCTGCTTCTCCAGCAGGGCGAAAATCTCGTCCTTCTGCCGCAGAACGGTGTCGAGGCGCTCCAGATAGTCCGCGGGATACTTGGGATTGTGGAAGCGGGCGAGCTGCCCGTCCGGCAGGTTGACCTTGTTCATGCCGCCGCCCCCCAGGGACAGGATCGTGTGCAGCTCTTCCATCATATAGATGTTGTACAGCCCCGTATACCCCTTTTTGCACCAGCCGACGTTTTCAAAGCTGCCGGACATGTATTTCTGCCGGTAGAGGTAGTACGGCTCGAAGGCGCTCCTCCGCAGCGCGGCCTCCGCGCCCGAGAGCATCGTCTCGACCTCGTCCGGCCCCGGCAGGTTCGCCCGGCTGCGGAAGAGATCGGCGCCCTTTTTGAGGGCCAGCGTGTGCACCGTCACGTTCGACGGGCCCAGCGCCAGCACCTGCCGGAGCGAGTCCGCGAAGCTCTCCGCCGTGTCGCCGGGGAGGCCCGCGATGAGGTCCATGTTGATGTCGTCGAAGCCCGCCGCGCGCGCGGCCGCGAAGGCCTCCAGCGTCTGCCGGGCCGTGTGCCGCCGCCCGATGGCGCGCAGCACCGCGTCGGACATGGTCTGCGGGTTGATGGACATGCGCGTGCAGCCCCCGGCCCGGATGACGCGAAGCTTTTCGGGGTCGAGCGTGTCGGGCCGCCCGCCCTCGACCGTGAACTCGAGACAGCGGGAGAGATCGAAGTGCCCGCGGATGGCCGCGAGCAGCCGCTCCATCTGCCCGGACGAGAGCGTCGTGGGCGTGCCGCCGCCCATGTAGAGCGTGCGGACGCGGTATCCGGACTGCCGCAGCAGCCCGCCCGTATAGGCGATCTCGCGCAAAAGCGCCTGCAGGTACGGCTCGAGCAGCTCCCCGAAGTGCTCGACCGACTCGCTCACAAACGAGCAGTAGGCGCAGCGCGTGGGGCAGAACGGAATCCCAATATAGACCGATAAATCGGTTTTGTCAAGCAGCCGCGCGGCCTCGAGCGTGTGGCGCGAGGCGTCGACGCAGAGCCTGCGGCGCGGGGCCGAGACAAAATAGGTGTCCTTTAAGAGCCGGTCGGCGTCCCGCCCGCTCCCGCCGGAGGCGAGGCACTGGGTCGAGAGCTTGCTCGGCCGCACGCCCGCGAGCGCGCCCCAGGGCGGCGCGGCGGGCAGCAGCGGCAGCGCCGCCAGGTAGTAGCTCTGCTGCAGGATCCTCCGCACGTGGCGCACGTCGGCCTCCGCTTTTTTGACGCGGCGCGCGGCGCGGCAGGTCCTGCCCCCGCGCGTGACGGCCGCCGTGGCCGTGACCCAGATTTTCCCCTCGTGCAGCGCGGAAACCGCGCCGTCCGCCGGGGCAAACGGCGCGGTGACAAGCTCCGACGGCTCGTCGGGAAACAGCTGCATCTGAAGCTGCTCGACGGGGTAGCGCTCCGTGTGGCCGGTGAGAAGCAGCTTCATGTGCCCATGGCCTCCCGCAGCTCGGGGTTCCACTGGCGCTCGCGGTCGAGATCGGTGCGCTCCTCGTGGCCGGGCAGCACGTGCAGGTCGCCGGGCAGCGAGCCCAGCTTTCGCAGCGACTCGGCCATCTGGTCCCAGTCGCCGCCGGGCAGATCGGTCCTGCCGCAGCAGCCCGCGAAGAGCGTGTCGCCCGAAAAGAGCACGTCCTGCGCCAGCAGGCACACGGAGCCGGGCGTGTGGCCCGGGGTGTGCAGCACGCGGAAGGTGAGGCTGCCGACCTTCACCTCGTCGCCGTCCTCGTAGAGATCCGTCCAGATGAGCTTGCCGCGGCTGATGTGGAAGTCCGTGTCGGCCTTCACGTCGTCCGGGTGGACGTAGATGGGGGCGTTCGTCTTTTCCCGCAGTGCGCGCAGCCCGCCCGTGTGGTCGAAGTGCGCGTGGGTGAGGAAGATCTTGTCGAGCGTCCAGCCCGCGCGCTCCACGGCGGCCGCGACGCGCTCGCCGTCGTCGCCGGGGTCGATGACGGCGCAGAGATTCGTCTTCTCGTCCGCCGCGAGATAGCAGTTGGTCTGGATGGGTCCGAGCTGCATGACGGAAATTTTCATAGAAACCTCCCAATATCCGCAGGGGGGACGGATTCCCGTCCCGAAGCCGGCGATTTTGCCTCGGTCTGCCGGCCGCGCCCTCCGTATTTCCCGAAGGGCGCTTTCCGGTTATTTCAGTTCGTCCGTGTCGACGAGGATCGTGACGGGGCCGTCGTTCAGCGACTCGACCTGCATGTAGGCCCCGAAGGTGCCGTGCTGCGGGGGAAAGCCCAGCCGTTCGCACTCTTTTAAAAACTGCCCGTAGAGGGGCACCGCGATATCCGGCCCGGCCGCGCCCGTAAAGCTCGGCCGCCTGCCGTGGCTCACGTCGGCGTAGAGCGTGAACTGGCTCACGACCAGCACGCCGCCGCCGACGTCCGCGAGCGAGCGGTTCATCTTGTCGTTTTCGTCTCGGAACACGCGCAGGCCCAGCACCTTTTCGGCGAGCTTCGTGCAGAGCGCGGGGGTGTCCCCCGGCGCGACGCCGAGCAAAATGAGGAAGCCCGGCCCGATTCTGCCCTGCACCGCCCCGTCGACCGAGACGCTGGCCGACGTGACGCGGGTGACGACTGCTCTCATAAAAAGCCCTCCCTATTCGGTGCCCCGGTGGACGGCCGTCACGCCGGAGATGCCGTGCAGGCGGTTGGAGACGTTCGTGAGCTCCGCGAGATTGTGCACCGGGAACGAGAGCGTGATGATGGCCTTGCCGCCGCCCACGCTGCGGGCGTTCATCTCGTTGATGCGCATGCGCAGGCTCGTGAGGATGGTGGCCACGTCGAGCATCAGCCCGTCGCGGTCGTTGGCCTCGAGCTCGAGCGAGGTCGTGAACACGGCGTCGGGCGAGGCGGCCCAGCTGACCTTGACCCAGCGGCCCGACTGCGCGGGGCTGGCCGCGTTTTTGGCGTTCGGGCAGTCGCGCCGGTGCACCGACACGCCGTAGCCCTTCGTGATGAAGCCGACGATGTCGTCGCCCGGGACGGGCGTGCAGCAGCGGCTGAATTTGATCATGCAGGAGCCGATGTCCTCGACCACGACGCCGGAGGAATTGCTCGTGGCCTCGGCGGTCTTGAGCCCCGGCTGCTCCTTGGGCTGGGCGGCGCGGGTGGCCTTGGTGATCTCGTCGCGGATGCGGCCCACGGCCTTGAGCGCGGTGAGTCCGCCGTAGCCGATGGCGGCGTACATGTCGTCGAGGGAGTCGAAGCTGACCTTCTTGAGAATGACGGGCAGCAGCTCCTCGCTCTCGAGGAGGTCGGGGTCGACGCCCATGTGGCGCAGCTCGGACTCGAAGCTGGCCTTGCCGCGCACGATGTTCTCGTCGCGCTTCTCTCTTTTGAACCACTGCTTGATCTTGATGCGCGCCTGGTTGGACTGGCAGATGTTGAGCCAGTCGCGGCTGGGCCCCTTGGCGGACTTGGAGGTCAGGATCTCCACGATGTCGCCGTTGTGCAGCGTCACGTCGTAGCCCGCGATGCGGTTATTGACCTTCGCGCCGATCATGGAGTTGCCGATGGCGGAGTGGATGGCGTAGGCGAAGTCGATGGGCGTCGAGCCCGCGGGCAGGGAGATGACCTTGCCCTTCGGGGTGAAGACGAAAACCTCGTCGTCGAACATGTCGACCTTGAGCGAGTGGATATAGTCGTCGGCCTCGACGTCCTGCTGGTTTTCGAGCAGTCTTCTCACCCACTCGAATTCCTTCTCGGTGCCGTCGCCGACGTTCTGCTTGTATTTCCAGTGCGCCGCAACGCCGTACTCGGCCGTCTGGTGCATCTCCCAGGTGCGGATCTGCACCTCGAAGGGGATGCCCTGCGAGCCGATGACCGTCGTGTGCAGCGACTGGTACATGTTGGGCTTCGGGGTGGAGATATAGTCCTTGAACCGCCCCGGGATGGGGTTGAACAGGTCGTGGATGTGGCCGAGCACGTTGTAGCAGTCGGCGATGTTGTCCACGATCACGCGGAAGGCGTAGAGGTCGTACAGCTCGTCGATCGTCTTGTTCTGCGCGCGCATCTTGCGGTAGATGGAGTAGGTGTGCTTGATGCGCCCGTAGATGGAGCCGTGGATGCCGACGGAGGCCAGCCGGTCGGTGATCTTCGACTGGATGGCGTTCATAAAGTCGTTGCTGCTGGCCTCGTGCGCCTTGAGATAGTCGATAATCTGCTGGTAGCCGTCCGGGTCGAGGTACTGCAGCGAGATGTCCTCGAGCTCCCACTTGATCTTCTGCATGCCGAGCCGGTGCGCCAGAGGGGCATAGATCTCCATCGTCTCCATCGACTTGGAGATCTGCTTGGCGGGCGACTGGTACTGGAGCGTGCGCGTGTTGTGCAGGCGGTCGGCGATCTTGATGAGGATGACGCGGATGTCCTTGGACATGGCCATGAACATCTTGCGCAGATTCTCCATCTGCTGCTCTTCCATGGTCGAGTACTGCACGCGGGTCAGCTTGGTGACGCCCTCGACGAGCTCGGCCACGGTCTGGCCGAAGAGGCGCGAGATCTCCTCGTAGCTGGCGTCGGTGTCCTCGAGGCAGTCGTGCAGCAGAGACGCCACGATGGCGTCGGTGTCGAGGCCGATCTCGGCCACGATCTCCGCGACCGCGAGGGGGTGGATGATATAGGGCTCGCCGGATTTGCGCAGCTGTCCGGCGTGCTTTTTGTCGGCGTATTCATAGGCCTTCTGGATCTCCGCCATGTCGGCGGAGGGGCAGTACCGCTCGACGGACTGCATCATGGCCTCGTAATGTTCTTCCTTGTTTTCCATTCAGTGTTCGCCTGCCTTCAGCTCTTTGAGGTGGATGAGAATGTCGCTGCTGCCGAGATCGACCTTGCGGCCGTCGGCGGTCAGCGTGATGCGCAGCGACTTGGGGCGCAGCTCGAGCCGGATGAGCCCCTGCTCGCGGAAGACGTCCAGGCAGATGCGCGTGCGCGACGAGCTGGCGGGCAGCCCGGCGGTGCGCGCGATCTTGCGGCTGAGACAGCCCAGCTCCTCGGACAGGCAGTTGCCCTCCGCGTGCGCGACGAGATAGCGCCACACGGCCACGAACTCCTGCCGCTGCGGCAGCAGCTTCGAGGCCTCGCCCGGGGTCAGCGGCGAGCCGGCCGCGTGCTTTTTGTAGAGCTCCAGCTCCCGTTTCTGCTCGTCGCGGATCTGGCAGTCGGGCCGGATGTCGACGATGTTGAGCTGCACGCTGCGCTGGCCGCGGAACTCGTTGACCTGCGGCGTGAACGCGATCTCCACGAGATCGCCCTGCGCCACGGCGGCGCGGCGCGCGTCGGTCGAGAAGAAGATCGCGTTGAAGCTGCTGCGGCCCTTGGACAGCCGCAGCCGCAGATGCTTGCCGCCGCCGACCTCGGTGAGCTCGTCGACGGTGAGCCCGCGCAGGTTGAGCACCGGCCGCGGGCAGCCCGCGCCGCAGGGCTCGAGCTCGTCGAGCGCCTCGATGTTGGCGAGCGTCAGAAGCTGCATGGGGATCTCGCAGTCGATGGGCAGCGCCAGATGGCAGGCGTCGGTCTTGGTGAATTCGTCCGTGAGGCGCATGATCTGCTCGCGGAACTGCGCGATGCGGTCGCGCCGGATCGTGAAGCCCGCGGCGAGCTCGTGCCCGCCGTAGCTCTCGAGCAGCGGCGAGAGCGTCTCGAGCGACTGGAAGAGATTGAAGCCTCCGTACGAGCGCGAGGACGCCTTGCCCTTGTCGCCGTCGAGGCAGATGAGAAAGGTCGGGCAGCTGTATTCCTCGGCCAGGCGCGAGGCGACGATGCCGACCACGCCCTGGTGCCACGACTCGTCGGCCAGCACGATGGCCTTCGGCATCTGGCCGGGCGGCAGCATCGCGAGCGCGTCGCGGTAGATGCCGCACTCGATCTCCTGCCGCTGGCGGTTGAGCTGGCAGAGCCGCGCGGCGAGCTCGGCCGCGCGCGCGGGGTCGTCCGTCAGAAACAGCTCGGTCGCCACGTCCACCTCGCCCATGCGGCCGGCCGCGTTGATGCGCGGGGCCAGCGTGTAGCCGATGGTGCCCGCCGTGACGGGCAGGCTCTTGCCGGCGCACTCGGCCATGAGGGCCGCGATGCCGACGCGGCGGGGATTCTGCAGCTCGCGCAGCCCGCGCGCGACGACGGCGCGGTTTTCGCCCGCGAGCGGCATGACGTCCGCGACCGTGCCGAGGCAGAGCAGATCGCAGTACTGCTCCAGAAGCGCCTGCTGGTCGCCCGCGAGCGCGGCCGCCAGCTTGAAGGCGACGCCCACGCCGGCGAGCTCCGGCCGGGGCTCGGGCTGGTCGCGGCGATGCGGGTCGACGACGGCCTCGGCCTCGGGCAGCTCCTCCTTGCACTCGTGGTGGTCGGTGATGACGAGCGAGATGCCGAGCCGGCGGCAGAGCGCCGCCTCCTCGCAGGCCGTGATGCCGCAGTCGACCGTGACGATGAGCGTCACGCCCTCCGCCTGCAGGGTGCGGATGGCGGACTCGTTGAGCCCGTAGCCCTCCTCCATGCGCGCGGGGATGTAGCTCGTCACGCGGGCGCCGAGGCCGCGCAGATACTGCGTCAGAACGCAGGTGGCCGTGATGCCGTCCACGTCGTAGTCGCCGAAGACCGCGATGTGCTCGCCCGCCCCGACGGCCGCGCGCACGCGCGCGGCGGCCCGGTCCATGTCCAGAAGGGCCATGGGATCGGAGAGCGGATGCGCCGCCGAGAGAAATTCCTCCGCGCTCTGCGCGGACGTATAGCCGCGGCTGCAGAGCACAGCCGCGGTGATCGGCGAAAAGCCCGCGCTCTGCAGGCTCTTCGCGTCGGCCTCGTCATACGAGCCGACCTTCCAAATTCCGTACTTCACACTAAATACCCGTCCAATATTCGTTTTTTCATTATTTGTTGTATTATAGCATTCTCGCGCCCATATCACAATAAAAAAACGCGCGATTGTCGCAGACGCGGAAAAATTCGGCGTTTTTCCCGCAAAACGGTTTCTTTTGCCCCGCTGTTTTGCTTTTCTTTCCCGCCCGGCTGTGATAAAATGGCTCTATATTCCGCCAAAAGGAGGATTTCCCGTGGCCAAACGACGCCGCGGCCGGACGGCCGCGCAGCTTCTTCTCGCCGTTCTGCTGCTGACCGGCTTCGCCCGGTACGAAAACGACACGCTCCAGTTCAGCCGCTTCACCGCCGCGAGCGCGCTGCTGCCGCAGAGCTTCCGGGGCTTCCGTCTGGCCGTGCTGTCCGATCTGCACGGCAAGGAGTTCGGAGCGTACAATACGGAGCTTGTCCGCCGTCTCGCGGACGAAAAGCCCGATCTCATCGCGATCTGCGGCGATCTCTGCGGCCGGGGCGACGACCCCGGGCGCCTGCGCCCCATGCTGCTGGGCCTGACGAAGATCGCGCCCGTGTACTATGTGACGGGCAACCACGAGTGGTCGATGGCCCCGGCCGACCGCCGGGCGCTGTTCTCGCTGCTCGACAAGTGCGGCGTCACGCGCCTGCGGAACGAATACCGCCTGCTCGAAAAAGGCGGCCAGACCCTCGTCCTCGCGGGCGCGGACGACCCGAACGGCCCCGCCGACCAGAAGACCCCGGCCGCGCTCGTCTCCGAGATCCGCGCGGACTGCGGGAAGGACGCCTATGTGCTCATGCTCTCGCACCGCAACGACCAGCTCGAGCTCTGGAGCCGCCTCGGCGTGCAGCTCGTCCTGTCCGGGCACGCGCACGGGGGCGTCATCCGCCTGCCGTACCTCGGCGGCGTCTTCGGCACGCGCGGCGAGCTCTTCCCCGAGTACGACGCGGGGCTGTACGAGGACCGGGGCACCGAGCTGCTCGTCAGCCGCGGCCTCGGCCAGACGCGCTGGCTGCCCTTCCGCTTCCTGAACCGCCCGGAGATTCCCGTCGTCACGCTCGATACGCCGCAGCTCTGAGGCCGTCCCCCGTCCCTTTTATCCCGTCCCTTTTATTTAGAATGGAAGTGTCGCCCCGTGTCCAAATCCCGCTCTCCCGCCCTCTCAGCCCTCTTCGTGCTGCTCGCCGCCGCCCTCTGGGGCTGCATGGGCATCTTCGTGCGCCGCCTGAACGCGGCGGGGCTCTACGCGCTCGACGTCGTGCAGTGCCGCGTCACCGTGGGCCTCGCGCTCGTGGGGCTCTACATGCTCTTCTTCCGGCGCCGGAGCTTCCGCGTGCGCCCGCGCGACCTCTGGTGCTTTCTGGGCACGGGGCTGTGCAGCCTGCTCTTTTTCTCCTACTGCTACTTCACGGGCATGACGCTCGCGAGCCTCTCCGTCATGGCGGTGCTGCTCTACACGGCGCCCATGTTCGTGATGCTCCTGAGCGCGCTCTTTTTCAAAGAGCGCGTCACGAAGCAGAAGCTGATCGCCCTCGCCATGACCTTCGCGGGCTGCGTGCTGGTCTCCGGCGCCGGCACCGGCAGCGCGCTCGGCCCGCGCGCGCTGCTTCTGGGCCTCGGCGCGGGGCTGGGCTACGCGCTCTATTCGATCTTCGGCCGCTGCGCCCTCGACCGGGGCTACGACTCGTGGACGATTCTGTTCTACACCTTCCTCTTCTGCGCCGCGGGCTGCGCGTTCCTGGCCGACTGGGGCGCCATCGGCGCGGCCGTCTCGCAGGGCGGCCCGCTCGTCCTCTGGATCCTCGCGATGGGCCTGTTCACGGCCTTTTTCGCCTACCTGCTCTATACGGACGGCCTGTCCGGCATGGAGCCCAGCCGCGCCTCGATCCTGGCCTCGCTCGAGCCGGTCGTGGCCACCGCGGCGGGCGTCCTGGTCTTTCACGAGTCCCTGAGCCTCGCCGGGGCCGCGGGCGTGCTGCTCGTTCTGGGCGGCATCGCGGTGCTGACGCCGCGCACGCGCACAAAAACGTAAACTTTCTTTGAACAATCGCCCCATTTTCTTGTATTTTTCCAACAGCCCGATATAATGAAATACAAATACGGACAACAAGGGTGATGGACGATGTTTCAAAAAATGGGCGACGGGCTGCGCCGCTTTTTCTCCGGGCGCTACGGCACCGACCGCCTCAACCAGACGCTGCTGATCGGGTCGGTCGCGCTTCTGCTGCTCGGCACGCTGGGCGGCAAATATCTGGCCTCGTGGCTGAGCGTCTTCAATGTACTGGCCTATGTGCCGCTCGTGTGGTGCATGGTCCGGATGTTCTCCCGCAACATGGAGGCCCGCCGCCGCGAAAACGCCGCGTTCCTCCGCTTCTTCTCGCGCCTGCGCGACAAGGAGTACCGCTATTTCCGCTGCCCCAAGTGCCGCCAGACCGTTCGCGTCCCGCGCGGCAAGGGCAAGATCAGCATCCGCTGCCCCAAGTGCGGCGAGCGCTTCATCCGCAACACATAAAAAACCGGGCTGCTTTTGCAGCCCGGTTTTTTTGTCCTTCTGCGGGAAGCGGCCCCGCCGTCAGCCGGAAGCGCGCGCGCCCGCCCGCGCCATTTCCGGCTGTTTCTGCGCCAGAATGCGGAAATTTTCCCGGTTGGCGCGGTACAGATTCGTAAATACCGCGAAATTCCGGTCGTACACCGCACGGTTTTCCGCGCTCGGCCGGTAGGTTTCCGTCACGGGCACGAAGTCCCGCACGTCCGCGAGCGACGGGATGAGCCCCAGCCCGACGGCCGCGACCGCGGCCGCGCCGACGCTGCCGACGTTCTGCGGCGAGGCGACCGTCTCGACGGTGCGGCCCGTCACGTCCGCGAGGATCTGGCACGTCACGGCGGACAGCGCGCCGCCGCCCACGAAGCGGACGGGATCGGAGGTTTTGATCTTCCTGTCCTGCCGCTCGAGCATCCAGCGCAGGTGGAAGCACACGCCCTCCACCACCGCGCGCAGCAGCTCCGTCTTGCCCGTCTCGAGCCGGATGCCGAAGAACACGCCGGCGCTGTCCGGGTCCTCGAACGGGCAGCGGTTGCCGTGCAGCCACGGCGTGAAGACGACGCCGCCCGCGCCGGGCGCGGCTCTGCCGATCGTCTCGGTGAGATAGTCGTACAAACTCGTGTACTGCGCCTCGAGCCCCTCGGCCACATCGGTCTTCTGCAGATACACGCCGATCTCGTCGAGCGCCAGGTGGTCCTTCACCCACTCGAGGCACTTGCCCGCCGTCTCCATCTCGGCAAAGTAGTTGTAGAGCCCCGACTGCGCGCCCACGATGGCCGCGATCATCGCGCCCGTGTCGAGCGCCTGATGGTCGAGCACCGTCGAGACCCAGCCGGAGGTGCCGCAGTAGAGGTGCGTGTCGCCCGGGCGGACGCAGCCCGCGCCCACGCCGATGAGCGAGGCGTCGCCGCCGCCGCCGAAGACCGGCGTGCCCGGCGCGAGCCCCAGCTCCGCGGCGGCCTTTTCGGTCAGCGGCCCCGCCACGTCGGTCGAGCGGATGATCCCGGCCAGATGCTCGGGCCGCACGCCCAGCATCCGGCACATCTCCGGGCTCCAGGCCGTGCGGCCGTGCCGCGTGTCGCAGAGCAGCGTCGCGTAGGCCGAGTCCTCGGTCATCACGAACCGCCCCGTGCAGCGCGCGAGCAGGTACTCCTTCACGTCGAGCCACTTGCAGGCCCGCGCGAAGTTCTCCGGCTCGTGGCGCTCGACCCACTTGTACTTCCAGACCGGGTCCTTGACGCTCGAGGACACCGCGCCCGTGATGGCGAGGCTCCGCGCGAGCTTCACGACGTTCGCGCCCGCGATCTGCAGCCCGTTGGCCATGCCGCGGCGCAGCTCCTCGCGCGAGCGCTGGTCCATGTAGCTCATGGGCCGGTGGACGGGCACGCCCGCCGCGTCCACGAGCACCATGCCCTGCATCTGGCTGCAGAACGAGACGCCCGCGATGTCCTCCGGGGCGACGCCCGCCTTCCGCAGCGCCGCGCGCGTGGTCTTGCCCATCGCGGCCCACCACTCGTCGGCGTCCTGTTCGGCCCCGCCGTCGTCGGACAAATACAGCCCGTAGCCCTCGTTCGCGCCCGCGAGCAGGCGGATGCCCGAGTCCACGCCGAACACGCAGGTCTTGACGCCCGTGGTGCCGATGTCGTATGCCAGCACATAAGTCATGACGGTTCTCCCTCCCGCAGCTCATGCCGCACGTCCGCGCGGGAAAAGGTGAAGGCCGACTCGAGAAACCGCAGCAGCTGCGCCGCCACGAGCTCGTCGTCCTCCGCCGCGCCGCCGCAGAAGCAGCGGAAGCGCTCCCGGTAATAGTCGCTGCAGTAGGAAAACTGCAGCATCATGAGAAGATTGTCGAAGAAAAACGCGAACAGCCCGGGGTCGAGGTCGTCCCGCACGTCGCCGCTCTCCCGCGCCGAGGCGATGCGCGCGCGGTAGAGCTCCGACGAGATGCCCTCGATCTCGTCCGCCAGCCGCCGGGCGTAGGGCCCGGCGCAGTCGGCCGTGAGGCGCAGATACAGCTTCAGATAGGCGTTGTGCTCGCGCGCGAAGCGCTGCACCGCGCGCACGGCCGCCTCCGCGCCCGACAAAATGTGTCCGTCCCGGCTCTCGATCTCGCGCAGGGCCTGCCGCAGCGCGTCGAGGCTGCGCTCGAGGCAGGCGCTGAAAAACGCCTCCTTGTCGGCGTAGTATTTGTACAGCACGCCGACGCTGAGTCCCCCCGCGCGCGCGATGGCGCCCATGCTGGCCCGCTCCGGGCCCTTCTCGGCAAATTCCGCGATGCCCGCCTCCAGAACCGCGGCGAGCTGCTCCTGCGTCAGTTTTTTCAGCATCCCGCGCCCTCCGCGTTCCGGCGCGCGGCGTATTTTTTCACATAGAACAGCCGCTGCACCGCCGCGTCGGCCGGGGGCACCGGCCGGCAGCCCGGCGTTCTCTCCGCGCAGAGCCGCGCGAGCGCGTCCTTGCGCAGAATCTCGCGCACGGCCTCCGCCTCGTCCCGGCTCTCGCCCGCGCAGAGGGCGCCCAGCCCCGTGAGATAGACCGCGGCCCGCCCGCGCAGGGCCCGGGCCGCGCGGGCCGGCTCCGCCGAGCGGAGCTCCGCCCCCGCGATCTGCGCCAGATCGTCGAGATACGGCCGGACGAGCGCGCCCGACCGGCTCGCGCGCACGGCCGCGCCGCCGCGCTCGGCGAGCAGGCAGCGCACGGGGTACGCGCGGTAGATTTCCGCATGCAGGCTGGCAGGATACTGCAGCCGCTCGTCCGCGACCTCGTGGATCGTCTCCACCCCGTCGCGCACCAGCCGGAAGCGGGCTCCCAGCCGCTCGCTGCTGCCGAAATCGGCCGGGCCGTCCGGCCCCGGCTGCGGCAGCCGGGCCGCGCAGACGCGCTCGAGCTCCGCGGCGGCCGCGAACGCGGCCTCCTCGTCCGGGCCCATCAGCAGCGCCCCGTGGCTGCGCAGCAGCACGGCCGGGCAGCGCGGCTCGGACGCCGCGGCCTCGCGGACGTTTCGGGCCAACGCTTTCGTGGACGGCAGCGCATAGCGCGCGCACGGCACGCGCGGCCCCAGAATCGCGCTGCCGGGCGCCGCAAGCGCCTGCCCGGACAGCCCGAGGCAGGACGCCGCCGTCTGGTGCGTGTGAATGAGAAAGCCCGCCTCCGGCCGCAGGCGATAGATCTCCGCGTGCATGGCCTTCTCGCTCGAGGGCCGGTGCGGCCCCTCGCTCTTTAAATCCTCCAGGCTGACCAGCGCCATATCCTCCGGCCGCAGCCGCTCGTAGTCCATGCCGCTCGGCGTGATGAGAAACTGCGTCTGCCCCACGCGGACGCTGAGATTGCCCCACGTCCGCGCGACGAGCCCGGCCTCCAGCAGCCGCCGGCCCGCGAGCATCAGCCGCTCGCGCTCCTGTCCGTATTCCATCTCAGACCCCCACCGGCCCGCAGGCCGCGAGCACGCGGTCGAAGCGCGCGAGCACGTCGTCGATCATTTCCTCCGTGTAGGCCGCGCTCGTGTAGAGCCGCGAGCCCGCGAGCGTCACGAGCCCCTCGGCCATGTAGGCCGCGCCCATGTGCTCCATCTCCTTCTGGCGGATGCCGGTCTGCTTGAGCACGCCGGGGATCGTCCACGGCTTCGACCAGTCGATCGAGAAGTGCATCGTGCCCGCGTTGTCGAGATGGCAGATGGAGCCCTGGTTGAAGGCCACGAACGGCAGCTTGTATTTTTGGATGCGCTCCTGCAGCCCCTTCGTGAGCCGGTCGCCCATGCGGCCCGCGATCTCGCAGGCGTTGCGCCGCTCGAGCTCGCAGAGCGTGAAGTAGCCCGCCGCGCAGGACAGCGGCGTCGCCGCCATCGTGCCGCCGCACATGGCCTTGGGGATCTTCTTGCCCGAGGAGTCGAGGCCCGCGCCCAGATGCGCCATGCAGTCGCGGTGCCCGCCGACGCCGCCCGCGCCGGGATAGCCGCCCGCCACGATCTTGCCGAACACCGTGAGATCGGGGTCGACGTCAAAGAAGCCCTGCGCGCCGCTCGGGCCGATGCGGAAGCCCGTCACGACCTCGTCGAAGATGAGCAGCGCCCCGTATTCGTGCGCCAGCACCGCCGCGCCCCGCACAAATTCCTTCGACACGGGCCAGGTGCCGCTCTCGGGCCCGACCGGCTCGAGATAGACGGCGGCGGTGCCGCCGTCGAGCTTGTTGCGGCGCAGCTTGCGCTCGAGATCCTCGAGGTCGTTCGGGAAGAACTCGTCGGTGTGGCGGAACACAAAGCCGGGCACGCCCTTCGAGAGGATGCCCTTCGTCCCGGGCACGCGCATGCCGTAGGCGAGCTGGTCGCTCCAGCCGTGGTACGCGCCGCCCATCTTAAGGATGTTCTTTTTCCCCGTCCGCAGCCGCGCGATGCGCGCGGCGCACATGCAGGCCTCGGTGCCGGAGCCCAGCATGCGGAACATCTCCACGGACGGCACCATCTCGCTGATCTTTTTGGCGAGCTTGTACTCGAACTCGTGGAACAGGCCCGTCGAGGGCCCGCAGGTCCGGAGCAGCTCCAGGACCGGCTCGCGCACCGCGGGGTCGTTGCTGCCGAGGATCGTGGGGCCGCCCGCCTGCAGAAGATCGTAGTACCAGTTGCCGTCGGCGTCCCAGAGCTTCGCGCCCTCGGCCCGCTCGATCACGATGGGGAACGGGTAGTTGAAGGCCAGATTGTGCTGCACGCCGCCCGGGATGACCTCGCGCGCCTTCGCGATGAGCTCCTTCGAGCGCGCGCACTTCGCGTCGAAATAATCCCGCTCGTAGGCGGCCAGCCTGCCGGGGCGGATGGAATAGACCGGCTTTCGAATGAGCTCGTCGAGCTGCCGGTTGACCGCCGCCGCGTCCAGATATTCGTCGATTGCAAAACCGTTGTAAGCCATAGGGGCCTCCTTCTCGTGAATTTAAATTCACGTCCTTGTCAGCAGAATACGCCTCCGCGCGGAAAATAGCAAGGATTCTCCGCATTTTCTCCCTTCTGACCAGAAAAATCCCTGCAATTTTGCCGCATTTGCCGGAAAAAGCGCCCTCCCGCAGCGGGAGGGCGCTTTTCCTTTTCTATTCCTCCGGGCGGCAGCGGTTGGAGCGCCGCCACTCCGAGGGCGAGACGCCCGCGGAGAGCTTGAACACCTTGAGGAAGTGCTTGTCGTCCGTAAAGCCGCAGCGCGAGCCGATCTCGTTCACACGCCAGTCCGTCTCCAGAAGCAGCCGGCGCGCCTCCGCGAGGCGCAGCTCCTGCAGATAGCCGACGAAATTTTCGCCCGTGTACTGCTTGAACAGCCGGCTGAAGAGCGTGTAGTTCATCGAGACCTCGTTGCTCACGATCGTCATGTTGAGCGGCCTGCGGAAGTTCTCGCGGATGTACTGCACGGCCTGGCGGATCTTCTGCTTGTTTTCATAGTCCGCAAGCTCGGCCTGCACCTGCAGGCTGAGCGGCTCGAGCCACTCCTCGAGCGCCCGGAAATAGGCCTCCGGCGACTCGAACGCCCAGATCTCCGCGACGCCCCCGGCCCCGCCGCCTCGCGGCAGTAGGCGAAGAGCGCCTCGCGCAGCGTAACCAGGCTAATGCCCATCTGCCGTGCCAGTTCCGACTCCGGCGGAAGCTTGTTTCCCGGAAAAGCCTGCTTCTTAAACATATCCAGCAGTTCCTGCTTAATGGCAAGATAAGTGGAAAAATTAGTTCTGGACATAATAACCTCTTCATATGTCTATATGACATGTTCTTTTAGTTATTATAACCGAATGGATGTGAAACAGCAATCTATTTTTCTGCATAACAGCGCGCAGTACCGCTTCAGCTTTATCAATCGGCACTCGCTGCGCTCCCCCGCCCCCTCTCGGTCGGGGTCGTCCGGGGTGCAGAAAACCGCCGCAGAATGCGATTGCATTCCGCGGCGGCTCTTTCTGTCCTTACTGCGACTCTCCGGTCTTTTTCCGGCGATATTCCGAAGGCGTGCAGCCGCGGAGCTGCCGGAACGCCCTGGCGAAGTAGCTCATCTCCTGGAATCCGCAGGCTGCCCCGATCTCCGTGACCGTCTGCTCTGAGCACTCCAGCAGCTCCGCGGCAAGCTGGATGCGGTATTGCTTCAAATACTGAATGGGCGGCGTCCCGATCGTGCCTCTGAAGCAGCGCAGGCATTCGCGCTCGCTGACAGCGGCGCTCCGTGCGATGTCCGCCGTGCTCAGCGCCTCCGCGAAGTGGGCCTGGACATACTCCAGCATGAGCTTGATGCGCTTGTTGTCCTGCAGCACTCTTTCCGGCGGCGCGGAGGCCGGGGACGGCGCGTGCGCGCCCAGCAGAAAGACGAACTCCGACAGCGCGGCCCGCGCGCGGAACTCGTAGCCCGGCTCCTCCTCCGCGGCCGCCCGCCAGGCGCGGGACAGCTCGCGCATGGCGTCCGCCGCCCAGTCCTCCTGCGGGCTGAGCGGGAGCAGCGTCAGAGCGCTGTTCCGCATCAGCGGGAAGAGATACCGCTGCCAGAACACGCCGTCCGGACTGCCGCCCACCAGGCGCGCATGAAAGACGACGGTGTGCAGCAGGCACGGGCCCTCCCCGGCCGGCCACACGCCGTGGAGTACGCCGGAATTGATGAAAAACCCCTCCCCGGCCCGGAACGTCCGCCGCCCGATCCCGGTCGCGGCGGAGACCTCGCCTGCCATCACGACGGACGCCTCCAGCTCGTCGTGCCAGTGCCAGGCGGCGGAGCCCTCATCGCCGGCCAGGCGGCAGTCGTTTTCGTAAATGGCCAGCGGGAACAGCGGCGTCCCGTGCGTTTTCAGCTGCATCCCGCGTTCGTTCGTCGTAATGCTGCCGCAGTGCTGGATCATAGGCGCTCACCTCGTCGGTTTCGTTGCATTCTTTTGTCGGTTTTCTGCTAACGCTGTCGGTTTTTTTACGATAGTATTATAACAAAGGGTGAAACGACCCGCAAGACCCGTCCGGGCCGAATATACGAAAAGGAGCGATCTCACCATGATTACATTTTACCATATCCCCGACGTGGAACGTTTTTTAAGCCTCACAGCCGCGTGCCGCGGAGACGCCACGCTCCTCCTGCCAAACGGAGAGGCGCGGGACATCAAAAACGACCAGACCGCCAGGCAGATGTTCCGGATGCTGCCGCCGGGCATGAACCGCCTGGCCGTCCGGCTGGATCTGAGCGACCCCGGTGATCTGTCCCCGTTCGTGCAGTATCTGATCGACATGGTGGCCTAGCAGCGCAGAAGCTTATAGAAAGGAGGAAGCGGCATGAGAAGAAAAGACCGGGAGATCGCCGGTTTCGACGAGCAGCTCCAGATCATCCGCGGGTGTGACTCCTGCGTGATCGCGCTGAACGACGACGGCTTTCCGTACGTCGTGCCCCTGAATTTCGGCACGGCGGTCGAGGACGGACAGCTGTACCTGTATTTTCACTGCGCGGGGGAGGGAAAAAAGCTGGAGCTGATCCGCCGGGACAACCGCGCGACCTTTGAAATGGACTGCGGTCACAATTTCATCCTCTACGAGGAGCGGATGAGCTGTACGATGGGCTACGCGAGCGTAATCGGCCACGGCGTCATCGAGTTCGTCCCCGAGGCGGACAAGCTGGAGGCGCTGAAGCGCCTGATGGGGCAATACCACGCGGAGGATTTTCAATTCAACACAAAAATGGCCGGCGTCACGACGGTTCTGCGCCTGAAGGTGTTGGACATGACCGGCAAGAGAAGAAACAATGTCCGCTAGCGGGCGGCTGCGTCCGCCGCCGGACTCGCGCGCCGTCTACCTCTCGAGCTTCTCCACCCCGTGCGTGAGCAGCTCGCCCGTCAGCTCGATGATCCGCCCCAGCGGGATCCTCTTCCCGTCGGCCGCCCACTGCCGGTACATGTCGTTGGAGCTCTTCGTCAGAAAGACGTTCACCACGTTCTGCTCCTCCTGCGGCAGATACGCGTACGGATTGTGCCGCGCACGGTTGTGCTGCATGAGCGTGACGCGGAGCGTCTTGTCGAAGAGCTCCTGGTATTCCGGCGCGCACATGAGCCGCTCGACGTAGGGCTCCCGGCTGCTGAAGAACTCGAAGTACACGCGGTTGACCTCCCGCATGGGCATGTTCGCGGGAATCCGGTCGATCTCGCGGTAGTAGTCCTCCGCGATGTCCCGGATCACATCCTCGAACAGCGCCTCGATGCAGGAGTAGTGCAGGTAAAACGTCTTGCGGTGGATCTGCGCCCGCTCGGTCAGCTCCTTCACGGTCATCTCCGCCGGCTCCTTCTCTATAATCATCTCCACGAACGCCGCCTTGATCGCGGCGTTCGTCTTTTTGACCCGCAGATCCGTCTTTTTCGTCTGTTCCATCGAAACCCTCCCGAGAAAATGTCCACTTTTCAAATTCTGCGGCATAAGCCACAGTCTTGGGAAACTGGAAATTGCATCTTCCATTCAAACTCATCATACTATCCTCAAGAGGATAAATCAACACGAGGATATTATTTTTGGACGCAGCAGAAAGGAAATGGAAACACATGGCTTATCAGTCTTTCATCGCCGCCTCCGGATTGCGGAGGCGCGGCAGCTCCGGCCTGCCGGCGGAGGCGTCGGTCGGCGGCCGCGCGCCCGGCCGGCGGGTCTGAGGGGGTGCGGACGATGGCAGACAAACAGACGGCGGGCCGGGCGCAGCTCGGCGAGTTCGCCCCCAAATTTGCGCAGCTCAACGACGACGTACTCTTCGGCGAGGTCTGGTCGCGGGAGGCGGAGCTGTCCCTCCGCGACCGCTCTGTCGTGACGGTCACGGCTCTCATGGCCCAGGGGCTGACGGATTCCTCCTTCCGCTTCCACCTGGAAACCGCCAAAAAGAACGGCGTCACAAAGACGGAGATCGCGGAGATTCTCACGCACGCGGCCTTCTACGCGGGCTGGCCCAAGGCCTGGGCGGCCTTCCGCATGGCGAAGGAGGTCTGGGCGGAGGACAACCCCGCGGCGACCGCCCTGCAGCGGCACGCGGCCGCGCTGCTCTTCCCGGTCGGCGCGCCGAACGACGCGTACGCCCGGTACTTTAGCGGGCAGTCCTATCTCGCCCCGCTCGCGGACGGCCCGGTGCCCATCCACAACGTCACCTTCGAGCCGGGCTGCCGGAACAACTGGCACATCCACCGCGCGAGCCGGGGCGGCGGGCAGATCCTCGTCTGCGTCGGCGGCTTCGGCTGGTATCAGGAGGCCGGGAGCCCCGCGCGGGCGCTGCGGCCGGGCGACGTCGTCAGCATCGCGCCCGGCGTCCGGCACTGGCACGGCGCCAGGCGGGATTCCTGGTTCAGCCACCTCTCCGTCGGCGTCCCCGGCGAGAACGCCTCCACCGAGTGGCTGGAGCCCGTGGGCGACGCGGCATACGCGGAGCTGGACGGCTGAGCAGCCGCGCCCCGGAACAAAAAACGGACTGAAAACCTGCTGTTTTCAGTCCGTTTTTTTGCGGAAAAGGCTTGCCGTCCCGGCGAGACCGGCGTTCAAACAATGGGCCGTTAATAGCTTTTCATCAGATCCATCATTCCGACCGTTGCGTTCGGTGGAATCATCAGAAATTTCTCTTCCGTCCACGGGCCCGTCAGCAGCTGCTTCAGAAGAGAACTGTCTCCCATAAGCACGTCGTGCCGCAGGCCGAGCGTTTCTGCGATCTTTTTCGTCTGGGGCGTGATCGCATCCATCTGATATGCGCCCGTGTCGATTACCGCAAGTCTTTTATACGGAGCCAGGACCGTTTTGTAAATTGCGCGTCCCCGGCGCTCCCCGTATTTTCTGCACGCATACTGATAGTCCCTCCAAATATTCGTCTCTCCGTCCAGCCACCCCTTCGTGAGAAAATAGGACGGCTCCTCCCGCATAATCCCCTGTCTCCTGGCCACGGAGCCGAGCATCAGGGAAATGCAGTCGTCCACGCGGGGGACGATCATCCGAAATTCTCCCGTATGAATGCCGATCAGCGCGTTGCCGCAGAAGCCCATGGCCAGCAGGACCGTATCCGCCGCCGGCAGCGCCGCGAGCTGCTCACGGATTGCCTCCGTCAGATGCGCCGGCACATTATGCAGGCCGGCCTCCAGCCAAAACACCGGATAACGGCAGGAAACCTCCCGGCATGCTTTCTCCAGCTCATTCTGCAGCGTTTTACAGCTGATGATCACAGTGCTCATACAGTGCTCCTTTTACTGTTATACAGGCTATCTGAATTATACTACCGAATCCACTTTATTTTTTGAATTATTTTGATATAATAATCATGATTTGTATTTACAAGTATGATGTGGAGGACGTGAACACAATGTCATTGCGGGAAGACTTCGTGATGTCTATCAGCAATCTGGAGGAAGACGAGTCCAATGCGCTTGCGGGTCAGCTTCTGAAAAACGGGTGCAGCTTCATGGAGCTGCTCGAGCTGCTTCAGCTGGCCGTCAAAATGATCGGCATCCGCTATGAGGACGGAGAATACTTCATCGCCGATCTGATCATGTCGGGCATCGTCATCCGAAACGCACTGGATGTTTACGCAAAAACGGGGGACGCCTCCGCCGCTCCGGTTCCCGATGCGCGCAACTGTGTTTTGATCGGTACCGTGGAGGGCGACATTCACGATATCGGAAAGGATATCATGCTCAGTATTTTGGAGGCGCAGGGACTGTCCGTCATCGATCTCGGCGTGGATGTCTCACCGGATTCCTTTGTGCAGGCCATTGAGAAGTACCACCCCCGCGTCGTGGTTATGAGCGGGATTATGACGTTTGCATCCAAGTCCATGGTAAAAACCATTTCTGCCATTTCCGGCGCCGGGTTAAGAGACCAGGTAAAGATCATCGTCGGCGGCGGCTGCGTCAACCAGCAGGCCGCCGAGGCCATGGGCGCCGACGCCTACTCGGAGGATGTCGTCAGCGGGTCTCAGATATGCAGAAAATGGGTTGAAGAGGAGAATTGACCGCCATGTCAACGGCTATATACCAGGTCATCTTTGAAGACCTGAGGAAGAAAATATTCAGCGGAGAGGTTAATCCGGGAGAAATGCTGCCCTCGGAGAGCGAGCTGGCGAAGCAATACAATGCCAGCCGGGTCACGATCCGAAAAAGTCTGGAAATGCTGGAGCGTGAAAAGATTATCCGCTCCTGGCACGGCAAGGGATACTTCGTTTTAACGCCCGAGCACGAGCGCTTCACGCTGATCTACGACGAATGTGTAGATCAGTATGAAAGCAAAATACAAAACATTCAGCTGGTGGAGCCCGATGAAGAGCTTCTTCATGCGCTCAGTCTGAAGCCGCGGCAAAGAGCCGTCTCTATCATGCGCAGGATGAGTGACAAAACGCATACCATGATCCTTGATATTCTCTATTTTCCCTATTCCAAGGGTATGCCGCTGGTCGAAGCGGAGATCAAATATGCGCGTCTGCCCGACCTTGTCCGGAGCAAAACCTCCGTATTTTCCATTCACACCCGGCTGGAGATCGGGGCGGAAGCGGTCCGCGGCGAGATCGCCAAAAGACTTGAGCTGGCGGAGGGAACCTGCGTCCTCGTGACATACCGGTATTTATTGAATGAAAATGAGCAGGTCGTCGCATACGGGAAGCGTTTTCTGCATCCGGCATACGGCCGTCTGTCCGCCGTTTCCGGGTATTGGGCCCGGGAAAAGGCCGACTGACCTTCTTTCCGAAAAATCCGTACATTCATGAAGAAGAACCGCCGGGTACTGAGCCGGCGGTTCTTCTTTTTTCTGCCGGCCAGGCATTTCTACAGCTAAACGCCTGCCGGCACTGCGGTCATTTGGATATGGCAGCGTAGACCTCGCCCATTTTTTTCTCATTCAGCGGATAGATGATATTGGTTACAATCGCCGCCAGGAACATGAGGCCGGGAACGAGCAGGATGATATTCTGCATGCCCACCGTCTGAGCCGCCGTCAGCGTGATGCCGGAGGAATAGCCGATTCCCGCCAGCAGCCAGTTGGCCAAACCGGAGGAAATCGCAATGCCAAGCTGCACCGGGAAGACATACAGAGACATCACAAAGCCCGTGGCATTCAGACCTGTGCGGGACTGATAGTAAAGGGAGGAGTTCACGAACTGCAGAGGCGCCGCGCAGCAGTTCAGCGACATGCCAAAATAGATAATGCAGAAGCCAATGCCGAACGTCAGCGTGCTGGGCGCCAGAATGCGAACGCCGAAGCAGCCAATCGCGTAGCAAGCCAGCGCGGCAATCCCGGCGTTCTTGGATCCGATCTTTTTAATAATGATCGGCGCCAGGAGCGAGGAGCAGAGCGCCACCACAGAGGCGATCGTTGTTGTCAGGGTGATCGCGCTGAAATCGCCGAGTATGTATTGATAATAGTATGCGAACGTGGAAATGAACACCATGAACGCGGTGAACTTCAGGGTTTCCGAAATCAGCATGCAGATGAGCGGGCGGTTTTTAAATACGCAGTCCGCCATCTGTTTGCCCGTCAGCTTTGTCTTTGCCGCCTCGATCGCCTGATTGTCGCGTCCGTCATAAATATCGCTTTTCTTGCCGGACCAGGCGGTGCAGAGATAGCCAAGGCCGGCCAGAATGGCAATAATCAATGCCGTCCAATGATACCCGACAGCTTTGTTCTCTCCGCCGATCAGAGCCACGAGCGGCAGGAAAGTCGCCGAAAACAGGATCTTGGACAGATCCTGGAACTGCGAGCGGCGCGTGGAAAGGCGTCTCTGCTGTGCAGGATCATTTGTAATGACATTCATGAGCGACATCTGCGCATCGCCGCAGAGGCTGCTGGAACCGGAAGAGAGCGTATAGGCGAACGAATAGAAGATCGCCAAAAATACCATGCCGCCGGAAAACGTGGTAAATGTCAGGATTGTGAAAAGGACAGACAGCGGAACGCCAATGAAAAGCCAGATCCGATACTTGCCAACCTTGGAGTGCCCGTTTTGAACCATGACGCCCAGAAGCGGTGTGATGATCACGAACAGCAGGCGAACAATAAAGCTTGCCGTGCCGAGAATTCCCGCGTCCACCCCGGCGACATCCGTAACGTAATAGTTGAAATAGCTATTGACAAGGCTGTAATAGAGGCCAGCGCCGAATGTGCCGAGAGCAAACGCGCTGACGGTTAACTCTGATAGCTTCTTCTTCTCGTTCAAGATAATTCCTCCTTCTTCAACCGCATCAAACTATCTTTTCGCAGGCTGCTGCAGTAGTCTGCGTTCAGACCGATCTAGAGCGCCGCTTCCAGGATGTTTTTGACGTCCTCCTCCTGAAGCGGGAACTGGGCGCCGACCGCCGGCACCCCGATCATTGCCTTCTTTGCCATTTCCGATATCCGGCTCCCGTCAATTCCGGCTTCGTGAAGTCTGATGGGAAGCCCGATGCTCTGATAGAAAGACTCCAGGCAGGAAACTGCCTTTAATACGGTATACTCATCCTCGCCGACCGCATATTCCACATCGAAAACCCGCTGCGCCCACTGCACGAACCGCTTCGGGCACTGCTTCCAGACATAGCGTATCCACGCAGGGAAGATCATGGCCAGTCCGGCGCCATGGGCGATGTGGTAGATCCCGCTGATCTCATGCTCGATGTTGTGGCTTCCCCAGTCTCCGATGCGGCCTTCCCAGAGGACGTCATTATTCGTGATATTAGCCGCCTGGTACAGTTCTGCGCGAACGTCATAATTCCTGGGCTGCGAAACAGCGAGCGGGGCGATATGGAGGACGCTCCTCATTGCCCCCTCCAGCAGCCGATCTGTAAAATCGACGTGCTCCACCTTGGTAAAATAGCTCTCCATGAGATGCGCCAGGATATCCGCCGCGCCGCTGGCCGTCTGATAGGGCGGCAGCGAATAGCTGGTTTCCGGGTCCAGAAAAGCGAATCTCGGACGAACGCAGTTGCTGAACAGGCTTCGTTTCAAGCCGATCTTTTCATTCGTTATAACCGCGCAGTTGGAGGATTCCGAGCCTGTGGCGGGGAGCGTCAGCAATACGCCGCACGGAAGCGCGTCCGTGACGAATTTCTCCCAGGTTCCGAAATAGGACCAGATATCATCCGGCATTTTCATCCCTGCCGCAATCGTCTTGGCCGTATCAATGGCAGAGCCTCCGCCGATGGCCAGCACAAAACCGATTTCATTCTCCCGGCAGAGGCGAATGCCCTCATAGACCTTGTCCAGCTGCGGATTGGGGACAATCCCGTCCAGATCGAAATAGGTAATTCCGGCCGCGTCAAGCGAGCGGGCGACCCGCTCATACAAGCCGTTCTCCTTGATGAACGCGCCGCCCAGGACAATCAGGCAGCGGTTGTGGTACTGCGCAATTTCCTCGCCGATCTTGTCTTCGCAATCCTTGCCGAAAATAATCTTCCCCGGATTGTAATAGGTGTAACTCTGCATTCTATCTCTCTCCAATCCCAGTCGGCGGTTTTATCTCCGCCCCAGATTATCAATCAGGCTCAGCATCGTCGCCATTCGTTTTTCCTCGGGGATAAAGTCAAGTGATGCAACCAGTGCGTTGAAGCCCTCCGGATAAGTCGTATAATCGACCGGCTTGTTCTGGGAATCCTGTTTCTTGTCATCCTGTTTTTCCATGGCAAACACTCCTTCCGATCTCTACGGCCGGTAATTCCGAACGAACTCACACAGCGCCAGCACATTTTCCGGGTTCGCGTCATTGCGGTAGGAGATCATCTTATCCTGTCCGAAAATAAAGCCGCTGTCGCCCAATTCATCGCAGAGGAATTTAAAACGGTCAATGCACTGTTCTTTTGTGCCGGAACCCAGCAGGCTGGCGCTCATTCCTCCGATCACGCAGCAATTGGGAAACGCCTTTCTCACTTCAAGGATGTCGTCCTGCTCTACCTGAATCGCAATATGGCCCTTCGGATAGTCCTGGAAGTAGTCTGCGAACCGGACGAACGAGCCTTCCACAAACAGCTGGATGGTCTTGTCCTTTCTGACGACCTCGTCCAGGATTCTTTTGAGCGGAGGCCAGTAGAACATTTCCCACTGGCTCCTGTTCATGATGGTGTGCGCCAAAATCGCCACCAGCATATCAAAGCAGTAGTCCATATCCGGTCCGGGCACGTCGTGGATCAGATTCTGCACCACAGGCTCGGCGCTGATGGTATCCAGCGCGGTGCAGGCCGCCTTGACCTTGTCCGGGCATCTGCGCATATCCCTCGATATGCCGCGGATCCCGCGGAGACCGGAGAAAAGATATTCGATTCCAAGCGACGCAAAGCCGTTTTTGGGGGAAATCAAACCGGGCACGCCCATCTGAGCGAGCTTGTTGTTCCGTTCAAACGCCTTGGTCCAGAAAAGCCCGTTCTCCCGAACGGCCTGACGGATCAGCTCCGGATCCATATCGGGGCGGAATTTATAGAATTTTCGCGGCAGGACTTTTTCCCAGATAAACTTGGTCGGATTCTCAATGAGCTCATCATATTCATCTGATTCAAGGTAGGAATGATCCTTCAGGCAAAATGTCTCTTTCTCGTCGTCTACAATATAGATGCTGTCGCCGAGCGTTTCCGTCACGCGCTGCGGATTGCGGATGCCGGTCTCCTGATAATTGTCGAATCCGTATTTTTCGTGGAAGCCGAGCATGACCTTTTCCATGACGTCATAATCATGCATGGCTTCGCTGAATTTATAGCCCATGTCGAGGATCTGCCACGTCCAGAAATTGGACAGATGCGGTATCCGGTCCGGTTTCCGCTCCATGCTGGTGGCGTCCCGGAACAGTTTGACACGATATTCTCTTTGCTCTTGCGCTGTCATGATTTACCCTCCCCGCTTATATTTGAGCCTGCCCGGTCGGATTATGACATCTCTTCCGACCAGCGGCGACAAATCGCAACAGATTCCGCAGCATTGATGCTCCAGGCATCTGCACCGACCAGTTTGCAGTAATCCGCTGTTACCGGGGCGCCTCCGATAATCACCTTGACTTTATCACGCAGCCCGGCGGCTTTCAGCGCTTCGACGGTCCGCTTCATGGAGTCGATCGCCAGCGTCAGCACGCCCGAGAGCGCCACGATTCTTGCTCCGGTTTCCTGCACTGCCTGGACCACCTTCGCAGGCGGCACGTCAATTCCCAGATCGGTCACCTCAAACCCAGCCGTTTCAAGCATGCATTTGACGATGTTCTTTCCGATATCATGCAGGTCGCCTTCCACTGTGCAAAACACCATCCTGCCAAGATTGCCGCCGGCTGCGGAGCCGACCATATAGGGTTTCAGCTTTGCAAAGACGTCCGTCATCAGATCCCCGGAGTAGATCAGATCCCCCACAAAATACTCGCCGTCCTTGAAACGGTCTCCGACGATTGCCAGTCCCTGCTGACAGGCCTGGACCGCCGCCTGTGCATTGAAATCGCTGGAGGCCAGAAGTTGGTCGACCTGCCCGAAAACCGTTTCTTCATCCAGGTTTCCTAATGCCTCCGCCAGCTTTTCATAATCGGTCATCGTACTACCCCCTGTATTTCATTCATCAGTCTGCCTCACTTGTATTTACAAGTTAAGCGTATTATAGCAGACTTTGATTGGAGATACAAGGCATCTTTCGAAAAATGAATTTTTCTACCAACTGCACAATTTTCATTTATTTTGCTTGTGCATAAGTTCATCTGCGCGCTGAATCAGTTGGTCAATATCCGTCTCTTCCGTATCAAACGATGTAACAAATCGAGAGATATTGGGTTCCGGGCCAAAATGCTGAAAGGGAAATTCTTTGCAAAGCTGCCATTTGATACGGTCATCAACATGAGCAAACAGTTCATTCGCCTGGGGTACAAACGGCGTCCGGAAGCACGGAGATCCCTGCATTTTCTCATACAGCAGCCGGGCCATGGCGTTTGCATGATTCGCCATTTCCAGCCACAGGTTGTCCTTCAGCACAGCCAGGAACTGTGCGGCAATATACCGCATCTTGCTCGGAAGCTGTCCGCAGCTCTTCCTGGTATACTTAAAGTTCTCAGCCAGTGAATGGTTGAAAAACACCACCGCTTCTCCAAACATCATCCCGTTTTTTGTTCCTCCGAACGATAAAACGTCCACGCCGGAGCCGCAGGTCGTACCGCATACGTCGTTTCCGTTCGCTGCCACGGCATTGGCAAGACGCGCGCCGTCCATGTGGACGACCATGTTATGTTCGTGCGCGATGCGCGCAAGCGTCTTCAGTTCCTCCGGCGAATACACGGTTCCCTCGTCTGTGACATTCGTTAAACTCAGAACTTTAGGCATGGCAACATGCTCGCTTTGCCACCCTCCGACCGCTTCCTCCAACTGTTCAGGCCGGATCTTCCCGTCCGGGCAGTGAACCGTGACCAGTTTCGCATTTGCGATCCGCTCAGGCGCGCATGTCTCCGCGGAATTGATATGAGAGCTGTCGGCGCAGAGAATGCTCTGAAACGGCAGGACCAGGTGGGCCAGCGCCGCGCAGTTGGTTCCCGTCCCGTTAAAAGTATAAAACACGTCTACCTCTCGTCCAAAAAGGCGGTTAAAGGCAATATCCGCCTCCGCGGTTATCGGATCATAGCCATAGCCGGAAACGTGCCCGCGGTTGGCTTCCTGCAGCGCAAGCATGACCAGCGGGTGTACCGATGAGCAGTTGTCGCTTTCAAATCCTCGCCTATTGTCCAGTTTCATAAAGCATTTTCCTTTCTTCTTCAGGCTGCAGCGCCTGTCCAACATTCAAAACGGAAATTCGGCTTTGATAATTGACTTTAGTAATTCTCTGTGTTACCATGAGATCAACTTATTAATATAAGTTGGCTGCCTGTATCATACTAGGAATTGAAAAAAACGTCAAGGAAAACATGGATTTGTAAAAAAGCGAATAGCGGTCCCCTTCTGCAAGCGAAAATTGAAAGGAGAAGTATTATGTCTGGCCCTTTGAATCATCCTGGACACCTTTCTCATCTGAAAATTTTTGAATTTGCCTTAGGCTCTTTTGGCGTTGGATTGGTTTTTAGCTTGGCAAATACATATTTTATCTATTTCGTCACGGATATTGCGCTGGTGCCCGCCGGTATCATGGCCATTGTATTTACATGTACCAGAATTTTCGATTTTTGCTGTACGCCGGTGATCGCCGGATTCATCCAAAACGGCAGGTTCAAAGCGGGAAAATATCGCTCCTGGATCTTATATCTGGTTCCGATCACGGCCTTTTTCACAGTCTTCTGCTTTACGAAGATCAGCGGCAACTCCTACCTGGTCGCCCTTTTCTACGCCATTATGTACCTGATCGCGTACGGCCTGCTGGACAAGCCCGGCGCTGCGCAGCGCGGTCTTATGACCCGGATGGCGCACAACGACGCCGAGCGCATGAAGCTGACAGCCAGAACGGCGCAATTCGAACAGGTCGGCAATATTACGTTTTCCCTGATCTGCCTTCCGCTGGTAGCTTTGCTTGGCCGCGGCAGCGAGGCAAGAGGGTTCCAGCTGGTGGCCATTATCTTTGCGGCCGCCTCCCTGATCTGCTATTTTGCGACGGCGCACGCCGGCAAAGACTACGATATTTATTACGATGAGAAAAATCGTGCCGAGGCCGAATCCTCCTCGGATACCATGAGCGCGAAAGACTGCGCGAGGGCCATTTTGCGGAATCCCCCGCTGCTGTGCTCCATGCTGATCGAGTTGTTCCGCTATATTGCCTTCATGATCTACGTTTCCACAATGGCTTATTATTTCAAATGGGTCCTGAAGGATATGGCCGCCCTGACCACGGTCATGACGGCCTGCACCGCCGTGTGCTTCGCCAGTTCCCTGATCGCGCCCTGGCTCGGTGAAAAGCTGGGGAAAAAGAACGCTTCGATCCTTGCCATGGGGCTTTTTGCAATCGGGCTTCTGATCCCCAGATTCTTCTTTGAGGGCAACATTTGGATTTATGCGATCTGCATCTGCCTGGGCTATTTTGGCTCGGCGCTGCAGGTCTGCGTCGGAATCGTCATGTACTCGAAGGATGCCGATTATTATCAGTGGAAAACAGGCATCAAGGCGCACGGCTTCATCATGTCAATCTACGTCTGGCCGGTAGAGATTGGCATCGCGCTCAGCACCATCATCATCGGCATCGTACTGAGCGCCATTCACTACGACGCGACGGCCACCGCTCTGACGGCTTCTCAGATAACCGGCGTTAAAAATCTGGTGCTGCTGATTCCGGGACTGCTCTATGTGGTCGCGACCGTCATAGCCGCTATGCATCCTCTGAGTGAAAAGAAAATTGCCGAGATACATCAGGACATGAAATCACGCGGAATGAGCATTGCGGCAGACGCTTCTTTTGAAGAAGTCTGACCGTACGGGAGGCAGGAAATGATTCTGATCGGTGAAAAAATCAACGGGGCTATTCCCTCCGCGGCGGCTGCGATCCAGACCCGCGATGAGGCGTTCATTCGAAATCTGGCCATTGCCCAGACGAATGCCGGAGCCAGTTATCTGGACGTCTGTGCGGGAACCGATCCGAAGAATGAGCTGGAAACCATGCGCTGGCTGGTTGAACTCATTCAGGATACGGTCGAGACGCCTTTGTGCATCGACAGCCCGAATCCGGAGATCCTGAAGGAGATTTTTCCGCTCGTAAAAAGGCCGGGCATCCTGAATTCCGTCTCAGGCGAAGGCAGCAAATGCGAAATTCTCTATCCCCTGCTGCAGGGGAACGAGTGGAATGTCATCGCACTGACCTGTGACAATCACGGAATTCCCTATGACGCGGCGCAGAAAGTCCGAATTGCCGACGAGCTGATCACAAAAGCCGATTCGTACGGCATCGCTCCGGACCGCATCTTCGTCGATCCTCTTGTCATGGCGCTCAGCGCCGTAAACAACTCTCTGCTCGTTTTTGCGGACGCAGTCCGCGGGATCAAGCAGGCCCATCCCGGCGTTAAAATCACCTCAGGGCTTTCCAATATCTCGTTTGGGCTGCCCTGCCGGAAAGCTGTCAATCTGAACTTTTTGACAATGGCGATGTTCTGCGGAATGGACTCCGCAATTCTCGACCCGACGAACCGGGAAACCATCACAACGGTTCTGGCTTCCGAGGCGCTCCTTGGCCGCGATAAATATTGCCGCGGCTATGCAAACGCATATCGGAAAGGCCTCATCGGGCCTGTCAAGAAGCAATGACTCTGCGGGCAGCCATTCCGGCGGCCTCGGCGGCGCGGTTGTCGCAACCCTTCCTCCGCAGACAATCCTTGTCTGTAAAATGAAAACAAAAAGAGACCGGCAGAAGCCGGTCTCTTTCTTGTTTTCGAATTCAGCCGCCGGACGTCTCCCGGTCGCAGCAGACGAGGACGCGGTACCGCGCGCCGTAGGTGCAGGTATAGAGCACCAGGTCGTAGCCGCTGTTTTTCGCCTTGTCGACGTCGCCGGGCTTCACGAGCCGGATCTCCCGGACAAGGTAGGAGATCTCGTTGCCGTCCATGTCCGTGAACTGCACGGCGTCGCCGGCCCCGAGCGTCTGGATCTCGCCGAAGTGCTGCCGGTAGTTGTGCCCGGCGATCACGAGGTCGTCCGTCCAGGTGGAGCCGAACTGTCGGCAGGGCGCGATGCCCATGCGCGTCAGATCGCAGTCGGCCATGACCGGCAGCTGCAGGCCGAGGGCGGGGATGGCGAGATAGCCGACGTAGTCGTAGCCGCCGATCTTCGCGACCGTCATACCCGTGCGCTGCTCGCTCTGCGCGGTCCCGGCGGAGGACGCGGCCGCGGAGGAAGCGCCGGACTGCGCGGCGAGCTCTGCCTGCTGCGCAGTCCGGCGCGCGCCGATCTCCCGCCGGATCTCCGTCAGGGCCGTCTGCGCGGCCTCGCCGGCCTGCGCGGCCACCTGTCTGTTGTAAAAAAGCAGGAGCACCGCCGAGGTCAGCAGCAGTACTCCCGCGATCATGCAGGCAATTCCGGTCTTTTTATTCATGGCCGTCTTTCCTCTTCGCGACGATCACCCAGCCCGCCGCAAACAGCAGCATGCCGGCCCCGGCCAGCACCGGGATCGGCCAGTTGGTCTGGCCGGTTTTGTAGAGCTGGTCGCCGGAGCCGCCCGTCGGGATGGGCGTGTCCGGGATCGAGGTATCCGGGGTGGTCGGTCCGCCCGTCGGCGTGGTGGGCGGGATTTCCTGCGTGCCCGTGTTCGTGGCCGTGAGGAGCGCGCCGCTCTCCGAATAGCTCGCGGTGTAGCCGGACGGCACGTCGATCTCGGCGATCTCCCAGTCGTGCGAGGCGTCGAGATTGTCCCAGGCGTACAGCCAGCCGTTGCTCTCGTTCAGGGTGACGGAGGCGTAGACGCTGCCGTCGCGCAGCAGCGCGAAGCTGGCGCTGCCCGGGGTGGCGTCCGCGCTGACCTTCCAGACCTTGCGGACGGCACGCTGCGTCTTTTCGGGCGTCGAGGGCTTGCGCACCGCCTCGGTCTTGGGTCCGGCGTCGACGTCGTAAATCCACCGGTCGCCGGACTGCATCGGAACCGTCACGAGGAAGGGGGCGACGAGGTAGTCCGCGCCGGCCGTGTTCGTCTGCAGCACGAGATACAGCCCGAGCTCCAGGCCGGAAAAGGATAGAAATCCGTTTGAATCGGTGATGCCGGAGGCCAGCGGCGCGAGCGCCTTCGTCTCGGCGAAGGCGGTCAGATGGTTGGCCAGATTCGCGTCCCCGAGGCTGCCCAGCGCGACGCCGCAGCCGGCAAAGTCGGAGGTGAATTCAAAGGAGAGGTTCCCGTCGTCCATCCGGACGGACGCGACCCGGTAGAGGGCGAAGCACACGCCCGCGGCGGGCGTCTTCGTCTCGCTGTCGCGCAGCGTCAGGGAGATGGAGCCCCGGTTTGTGCCGACGAATGTGGCGGGCGTCGCCGCGAAGGCAGAAAGCGAGAAGGCGAGCAGGAGAAAGAGCGCCAGCAGGAGCGCCGGTATTTTTTGAGGAGTTCTCTTTATCATAGCGATCTTACCTTCCGTTTTTTCTTCCTGCGGTATTTGACCAGCACGACGCCGAGCAGGATCAGCAGCATGGGGGCCGCGACGACCGGCGTCACGATGATGGGGTCGATGCGGTAGGCCTCGGCCGCGACGTAGAGGACAGGCTTTTCCTCGGCGTTGGCCACGCGGACGCCCCGCACCAGCAGCCGGTGCGTGTTGATGCCGTACGGCGTGCAGGTGACGAGCGTGCAGTAGTCTTTTCCGTCCACGATCTGCAGGTCCGACACCTCGTCGGGCAGCACGATCTTGATCTGGTCCACCTGATAGGTCAGAAGCCTGTCCAGGACCGTGATGGTGAAGGTGTCGCCGATCTCCAGCTTGTCGAGGTCGGTGAACAGCTTCGCGCTGGGCAGCCCGCGGTGGCCGGAGAGGACGCAGTGCGTGCCCGCGCCGCCCACGGGGAGGCTGGAGCCCTCGAGGTGGCCCGCCGCGACCTGCAGCACGGCGTCGTCCGTCGTGTGGTAGATCGGCAGCTCCACCTGGATCTTGTCGATGCTGATGTAGCCCATGATCCCGGTGTCGTCCACGGACAGGGCCTGTTCGTAGCCGCTCACGAGGGAGGGGTCGTAGAACGCGTTGGGCGTCTCGCGCAGCTGCTTGTTGTACTCGTCCGCGGCCTCGAAGACCTTGGTGAAGTCCTCGGAGGTGCAGGCCGAGACGGCCTTGTCGTAGGACGCGATGGCGCGGGACTGGTGCTTGGAGTTCACATAGTCGCTGATGGTGGGATAGAGGAGCACCGCCGTCCCGATGAAAAAGACGAGGATCAGCAGGATGGTTGAAAGATGCTTTTTCATGGAACGCCTCTGGTCAGTTCAGAATGGATGCAGGCGGGCGGGAGGCGAAAGCCGCCCGTCCGTCTGAAAAAACGTCTGCGGGGAAAAACTCAGTTCTCGCGGTTGGCCATCTTTTTCTTGGTGACAAGCAGCACAGCCGCGCCGCTCATGAGCAGGATGCCGATCACATAGAACAGCGTGGTGCCGATGCCGCCGGTGGAGGGCAGCGTGGAACCGGCGTTATTCGCGATGGTCGCGGTAACCGTACCGGTAGAAACATTGCCGTCGGCAATAGCTTCGCTGCCAACCTTGATTGTCAGCGCAGTAAGAGCATCAGCCGCGGTTCCGACCCAGTTCTGGCTGTTAACTGTTGTAGCCGCAATAACAAGCGTAACAGGATCAGCCAGCAGGTTGTAGCCGGTGGGCGCCTTGGTTTCTTTGAGGTAGTAGGTGCCGTCGTCCAGTCCGGCGACCTTGAACAGGCCGTCGCTGCCGGAAACCAGCTTGGTCGCGTCCGTTTCAGTCGTCGTCCAGCCGGTCACCTTGCCGTCTGCTACGATTGCATAAGATTTGGTATCCGTGCCCTTGTAGAGTTCAAATTCCGCTCCCGACAGCTTTGCTTTGGTGGTGCCGTCAACCTTGGTCGTATCGAGTTCGTAGGTAAAGACGATGACCTTGTCGGTCGGGGTCTTGCCATGATCAGTGGTGCCTTCGCCGCTGTTGTTGGGGTTGTTGGAATAGGTCAGGTATACTTCATTGGGGTTACCTTCTGCGGAACCGATCTTTGCGTTAGAATTGAGGGTGGCGTCATACTTGACTTTGATAACGCTGTCTTTCGTAATAGAATCAATTTTCTTAAGGTTAGTGAAAGAAACTGTTAGATTCTGGCCATCATGGTTAATCATGCAGCCGGAAGCGGTTTTCTGTTCGGAAGTCATTTCTTCGTCATTAATATAGATTTTAACAGTACCTTCTTTAATCGTCAGGCCAGCGGAAGCAGTATCATGGAAGACATAATTGTAAGCGGTATAGTCTGCGTAGTTTGTAGGCAGAGTGCCGATCAGTTCAAAGGGAACGTCATCGCCGATGCTATAGTCGGCCACGTCGTTGTAATGTGTATCAATAGGAGCAGTATCCCCGGTAACAGATTTTGTGTTTTCCTCTACCTTTTTAATAACGCTAGGAACGGACGCTTTGGGTTCTACAGTGGTCGGACCGACAACGCGCACAATGTATTTGGTATAGGCGGTATCCGTCGCTGTGTTTGTACCACTGCTGGTCTGAGAACCGTCGAGATCTTTGATCAGATAGTAGCCAGGAGCGTTGACGGTAATCGTATAAGCATCAGCAGTCATCGTATTCGTTGATGTAGGATTTTGAAGATATCCGGAAACTTCTGTCGCAAAAGCAGCGACGTTATCGGCTGTAAGGCTAGCAGCCTTTGCAGCGGCATCGCCAAGCGCGGTCTTTCCGTCAGCGGTAACGCCGGAACCCCAAGTAATGTTGGACAGAACGTAGTTGGGAGAAGTTCCGGAAAGATCGCCTGCGAAGATCTGATAGGCCTCGTAGGTGTGGCCGGTGGCGGTGTTGCTGATGGTGATGGTGTAAGTGGTCGGATCTGCCGCGAACACGCTCACGGACAGGGCCAGCAGCAGGGTGACTGCCAGCAGGATCGCAAGAAATTTCTTCATGATGTTTGACTCCTTTATCTTTTTCTGATTTTGTAAACGGTTTGACGCGGGGAAATCAGCCTGGGGGAGAACCGCTGTACCCCCCTTTGCGTTTTCGCTGAAAATAGAAACTCAGCACCAGGCCGGCGGCCATCAGGCCGAGCCCGCCCATTGTGTACCACATTGTCCCGGCCCCGCCGGTGGAGGGAAGCGCGTAGGCCGTCTTGTTATGAAATACCGCGCCGTCGGCCGCCGCTTTTACGAAGCTCATATTGACTGTGCCGTCTTCTGCAAGCGCCGTGGTCTGATCGCCCGTTACTTTGTAGTAGGTGATCGTCGGACTCAGCTTTGTGTCCGCGACCTCGACCTTGACCAGATAAACCGTATCGTCGAATTCATAACCGTTCTGGATCGCCGCATCATAGCCAGTGGTTTGCTCGGAAATACGGTACCAGTATGTCCCGGCTGTTTCCCAGCTGACAGCGTCAAACGAAATGCTGCCGTTCGACTGTGTCGTCGTACCGACGCGTCTCCAGATCCCGTCGTCCAGCTTGTCAAGATTAAACTTGAAAGCCTGCCTTCCGGCTGTATTTCCGTCGAGCTGCTTCGTGCCGGTCAGACTGGCACTCCAGGAATAGCTGCCGGGAATGGTGGTGCCGGTGAAATCCGTCCGGTGGGACTCGGCTTTTACATCGATATTATCGGCAATGACCGTACCGTTCAGATTTTGATTGAGAATGACGGTTGCGCCCGGCGCGATGATCGTGCCGTTCATACGCTCTGCGTTGATGGTCACACCGGTCGCGTTTGTGAAGTTCCAAATCACCTTACCATAACTGAAAGCCGTCTCTTCCTCGGTTCCAATTTCCTGACCGCCGGCTGTCATGATCAGCGCGTTTGGAAGCGTTATGCTGTTGCAGCCGGTGCAATCGACGTTGATAATCAGACTTGCTGAAGTGTTGCTGTCCAAGCCGTAAAGCTGAAGCGTATTGCCTGTTCCATTGAAGCTGTTCAGGAAGCCTGTGGTCAAGGTGATATAGCCCGCATGGCTGGTATCATTTAAGGTAATTTCCTGTTTGCTGGTATCCACAACTGCGATCGCGGATGTTCCGCGATCCGTTACCGCGGCCAGGGCGGTGGAAATGCTGCTTATCTGCGATTTTACGGCGATTAAGTCAATAAAAGGGGCCGTATCGCTGTCTGAATCCTGTACCACATTTTTTGGCGTATCAATTTTAGTACCATTTACGTTAAGCGCAGAATCGTTATCAATTGCCGCTACCGTATTACCGCTGCCGAGCACAAGTATGTCATTATCTGCATATCCGCTATTACTTGATACTTTTTGATAGTTGACGATATAAGATAACTCGCTGGAAAGGCCTTTTGTGCCAAAATTACTATTTGCATACAATTGATTAGCCAGAATATTTCCGTTGCAGTGAGCTTCCAGCGTGACCGTATCGAAGCCGACCAGATGGAAGCTGCCGGCAATGCCAAGCGGGCTGGCTGCGGAATAAAATTGTGAATATGCTGCCTCTGTTGTAAATGCATCTTTCGTGTCGTTATAGCCAAACGTATAGGAACCATACGATCCCGCTAAAAGCGTGGTGCTCGTCGTCGACAGGAGCGAAATGGAATAGAGGGAAAAGCTCTTTGCCGAAAAATCTAGGCTCTCCACCTCGCCGTCCTTCGAGACAACCGCGTCCGCCGGAATCTCCGAAGCGGTCTGGCTGTCTTCAATATGGACGACCCGCACGTCCACGTCCGTGGAGGAATCGCCGGGCGCGGTCAGGGGCTGCGCGGTGAAATCGAAATGAAGCTGGACAGAACCTGCCTGCGGCTCGACTTCCGCCCCGTCCGAGAGAAAGCAGATGTTGTAGATTTTTTGCAGCAGAGGCTTTTCTCCGACGACCGCCTCCGACTGGGCCGCCGCGTCGTGATATTGCACGGTGTTATCCAGCACCGGCGTCACGGAAAATTCGACATTCTCCGGCAGGCCGGCCTCCGGGGCGACGACCGCTGTAATGGCGACGTCCGCGTCGGAATAATTAAAAGTCCGCGCGGCCGAAGCCGTCTCGTCCGCCGCGCTCTCCGCGGCCGACTGCGCGCTGTCCGCGTCTGCAGAAGCGTCTGCGGCCTGCTCCGCGCCCGAAGAGGCCGCTTCGGTCTCCGCGGACTGCGCGTCTGCGGCCGCTTCTGAGCTCTGCGCGCCGTTCCCGGCGGCCGCGTCAGACGCAGCGGAGGCCGGCTCCGATTCCGCCGGCTCTTCCGAAGCCGCCGATTCCGCGCTCTCTGTTTCGCTCCCGCTCTGCAGCGTCGGCGATTCCTGCGCCGGCGTCTCCGTCTCAGTCAGCACGCCGTAGCCGGTCACGCCCGACGCGTCGGCCGTGAATTCGGAGACGGCGCCGCTGTTCTGGTAATCGCCCGCGATCACGGTCAGCCGGCCGCCCTCACTGGCGGTCACGATCCCGACGTCGTTCTCATCGAGAAAGACCACGTCGCCGGCCCTGGGGCTGTAGCTGCCGTCGCGCCAGAGTCCCGCATCCTGCAGCTTCGCCGTCCAGGCGTAGCAGCCGGAGGCGTACGGGAACTGGCTCTCGGGGATGCCCGCGTAGTGCAGGCAGAAGGAGACGAACATCGCGTTCCAGGCGCCGCAGGCGTTGCCGTACCACGCGCCGTAGCGGGTATAGCCCCGGATCGTGCCGTCGTCGGCCACGGCGTAGTTTTTCGCGCTCTCCCGATAGCCGAGCTGCGATTCTGCCGCGGCCACGAGATCGTCCGCCTGGACGCCGGTCTTCTGGGGAAGCGTGGCCTCCCAGACCTCGGCCGTCTCGACGTCGGCGGTATTGTCCGAATAACAGGCGGCGGTGTGAACATGCTCCTGCAGGCCGCAGATCAGATTTCCGTCCGCGTCGTAGCAGTCCGCCGTGTGCGTGTGCTCCTGCAGACCGCAGGTCGGCTCGTCCGTGCTCGTCATGGAAATGCCCGTCAGACGCAGCTCCCAGATCACGCCGGAGGCAACCAGCATGGACAGACACAGCAGAAGGCAGACGTATCTGCGGCGTCTGCTCTTGTCCCGGATTCGATTTTTGATGAAACCGATAATCGAACTCTGCATGCTCTTACCTCGTTCAATGAATCCACTTCAATTTGCCGAACGGCCAGATCCGCAGCACCGCCCGGCCGACGATCTGCGTCTTGTCGATGCAGCCGACCGCGGAGCTGCGGCTGTCGATGGAGGTCGCGCGGTGGTCGCCCATCACGAACAGCTTTCCGTCGGGCACCTGATAAGGGAAGGTGATGTCGCACTCGCCGAGACTTTTCTCGGTGAGGTACGGCTCGTCCAGCGCCTGGCCGTCGATCGTGACGTTGCCGTCCTGGTCGATGTCCACATAGCTGCCCGGCAGCGCGATGACGCGCTTGAGCAGCAGCTTGTTCTGCCAGTACAGCCCGCACAGATCGCCGGGCTTGTACTGGTTCGTCTTCTCCAGCACGATGATGTCGCCGTCGCTCAGCGTCGGCTCCATGCTGCTGCCGGAGACCTGCAGCACGGGCAGAAACAGCGTCGCCGCCAGCACCGCCGCCGCGGCCACGACCAGCAGGATCGAAAGGGTGCCGCGCAGCACTCTGAAATACCGCTTTCGGTAGCGCAGCCGCTCCCGCTCGCCCGCGACCTGCTCCATCGTGGGGATGGAGACCGGAACGTTCTTCTTTTTCATACGGTCCTTGCCCGCGCCCCCGTCAGCGCTTCAGCAGGGCTTCCAGCTCGGCGTGCGCCGAGATGAGCTTCTGCGCCTCCGCCTGGAAGGTCTCCCATCTTCTCTGCGTCTCTTCCTCGGCCTGCCGGCGCTGCGCGTCGGCCTGGGCCTCCGCGTCCGACAGGATTCTGTCGGCCTTCCCGGAGGCGTCCTTCACCAGCTGGTCGGCCTTCTGCGTCGCCTCCGCCAGCATGGTTTCGCGCTGCGCCTCGGCGTCCGCGTTTTTCAGCCGGACCTGCGCCACATAGTCGTCCGCCGTGGCCTGCGCCGCTTCAAACAGCCCGTTCAGCCTGGCGGTGGCCTCCGCGATGGAGCCCGATTCGGAGATCTTGAGGTTTTTATCGTTGAGCTGCTTTTGCGCGGCCTCCAGTTTTTCGTTCAGCTGCTGCTCGTTTTCCTGAAGCTTGTAGATGATCTCGATGAGATCCTCCCGCCGCAGCTTTTTCAGGTCCTGTTCCGTCATGGCAAAAGCTCCCGATTCGTAAATTTCTGCGTATGCAGCCCGTTTTTTCGCCGTGTATCATCATAGCACCTCCCGCGGACCCGGGCGCAGTCGATTCTGCCGGTTTTCCCGTCGAAATTGCGGAAGCATGACATTTTCAGTCAAAATCGTGGCTTTTCCTGGAAGAAATTCTCCCATTTCAAACAAAACGAAAGGCCGCCTCCCGCGGACACGCGGGAGGCGGCCTTTCGCCGTTTCTGATTTCGGAGGAAAAGCTCCGGAAGCTACATCTTGACCATGATCTGAAGGACGAACAGGTTGGAATCCGTGGAGTAGCTGTAGGAGCCGTCGTACTTCTCCGCGAACGTCTTCACGCTCTGCAGGCCGAGCCCGTGGCCCTCGCCGCGGCTGCTCTCCGGCAGGCCGCTCTCCGGGGAGACCCGGATCTCGCCCCGGTAAGTGTTTTTGATCTGCAGCACCAGCATCCCCTTGACGGGCCGGATGTTGATCCGGATCGTGCGCTCGTCCGCCTCCGGCACCGCGCCGGCGGCCCGCAGGGCGTTGTCCAGCAGATTTGCCAGCACCACGGCCAGCTCGTATTCGTCGATATGTCCGGTCGCCGGGATGTCGGCCTTGCAGTCGAACTGCACGCGCGCGTCCTCCGCGCGCTGGGCGTAGACGGAGAGCACCGCGTTGGCCGCGGCGTTTTCGCAGAACAGCTGCGGCCGGACCGCCGCCGGGGAGTGGGCCTGGCGGCTGACGGCCTCGCGCGCCTCCGGGTATTTCCCCTCGTCCATGAGCGAGAGGACCATCTGGTTGTAGTGCTTCCGGTCGTGTCGGATGCGCAGGAGCTCCTCGTTCTTTTCCTGCAGGAGCCGCATGCTCTTCTGCATGCCCTCCACGCAGACCCTGAGCATCGCCGTGTCCCGGTCCTTTTCCATCGACCGCGTCTTCCAGGACAGCAGGATCATCATCACCAGATTCGAGGTGCCCGCCAGGATGAGCAGCAGAAAAACGGAGAGCGCGTTGCCCTCCCGCGGGGTCATCGCCACGGTATCGGGCTCGCACAGGCTGTACATGATGAGATAGCACATGACCGGGATGACGCTCAGCAGGAACCAGTTCGTGTCCTTGAACTCGAGCTCGGACAGCCAGGCCTTTCTGGAGACCCGGACCATTCCGAGCAGGAGCAGCGTATGCACCGAGATCTGGATCACCAGCCCCAGCAGGACTCTGTGGTCCATGCCGGCGGGCAGGAGCTGGCACAGGAAGTCGCCGGGCAAAACGTAGACAGCGGCCGAGACGCTGGTGAAGATCGCCCGCATGTCCCGGTACTCGCTGGCAAGCAGCGCGCCCGCCTGCACGATCACGATCTCCGCCAGCAGCGCCAGCAGCCCCGCGGACGGCGACGTGACCCAATAGATCAGCGCGTAGTCCACCAGGCTCTCCAGCGCGAAGCAGCCACCCAGGATCGCAGCCGTCCTGCCTTTGCCGTACCGCAGGCGCGTGAACAGCGAGACGTGGATCAGCAGGAAGAAAAGGGAGATCCTCTTAAAAATGAAATAATACAGATTCATGGCGCCGCCTCAGCCCGTGATGGCGGACAGATAGGCCAGATAGGTCTTCCTGACCGCCGGGAGCCGCTTCTGGTTCACCGGGACAAGCTTTCCGTCGTCCATGGTGATGCTGCCGCTGCCGAAGCTCTTGATGTATTTCATGTTGACGAAAAACGACTTGTGCGGCTGGATGAAGTCGGGGTTCTCCGGCAGCGGCGCGACCGCCTCCTCAAACGTGCCGAGCATCCGGGAGCAGACCGCCTTTTTCCCGTCGAACATCGTGTAGATCGCGTCCCGGAGCTGGTTTTCCACATACATGATGTCCTCCGCCGCGACCAGCAGGATCTCGCCGCTGGTCTTGAGCGGCAGAATATGCCGGGGCCGGAACCGGTATTTGAGGTAAACCTCGTCCAGCGCCTCGTACAGCATCTTTCTGTGGATCGGCTTCGTGATGTACTGCAGCGCGCTGACGCCGTAGGCGTCGAACGCGAAATCCCGGGACGACGTGATGTAGATGATCGGCACCTCGCTGGACTGCTCCCGGATCAGGCGGCCCAGGGTGATGCCGTCCGTCTCCGGCATCATGACGTCGAGCAGGTAGAGGTCGTGCAGGTCCCGCTTCGCGATCCTGCTCTTCAGCTCGTCTCCACGCAGGAAAGAGTCGACGTGCGCGTCGATGTTGGGATGTCCCTCGAAGTATTCCTTCAGGCAGCGTTCCAGCTCCCCGAGGTCCGCCGGATCGTTGTCGCATGCCGCTATCTTGTACAAGGTGGGCTCCCTCTTTCTTCCAGTTATCTAACATTTTATGGATTTTTCTGGGAGATTTTCAGCGTAGTAATCCATATTCCAAACATTATTTCAATTTCGCATAGTATTATAGCCTGTTTTTCCCGTTTGTCAATCAAGGGGAGGGAACGCGGACGCGGCTTGAAAAGCGGCGGCGGGCATGGTAGTATGTTGGGAATGCTTTCCCGGCGGGAAACCGTCCGCGGGCGTCAGGAGGACCGAATGAAGAAGCTGAACGTCAACCAAATGAAATACCTTGCCGCCGTCTTCATGGCGGTGGACTCCCTGTATCTGGCCATGCCCGGCGTGTTCCCGGATTGGTTTCACCTGATCACGCGCTTTGTGGCGCCGCTTTTCGCGTTCTTCGTGGTCGAGGGCTTTTTCCATACGAGAAGCCGGGAAAAGTATCTTTCCCGGCTGTGGATCGCCGCCGCGCTGATGCAGCTGGGCGATTACCTGTCCTTCTTGCTGCTCGGGCAGAATCGGATCACGGACAATATTTTCCTCACGCTGGCCATCGGCTTCGGCATGATGTGCGTCTGGGAGCGGGCAAAAAGCGCGGAAAAGGGCCGGAAGATCGCCCTCTATAGCGCCGGCGCCCTGATCTTCCTGGCGGGGGCCGCCTTTTCGGTTATTCCGATCACGATCGGCCGCTACTCCTTCGGGCTGGAGGGCGGCATTCAGATTCTGTCCGTGATCGGCATCTTCTATCTGTTTTACGGCAGCCGCAAAAAGCAGGTCCTCGTCTTTCTCGCCTGGAACGCGCTGCTCCTGCTGCTGACCGGCGTGCCGCTGCCCTGGAACTACGAGACGCCGGGCCTCTGGTTCAGCGAGCTCTGCTTCAATTCGGAAAATCTCACCTTCCTGTTTCTGCCCTTTCTTCTCCTGTACAGCGGCGAAAAGGGGAAAAAGAGCAAATTCAACCGCTATTTTTTCTATTTCTTCTACCCGGCGCATCTGTGGATTCTGCACCTCGCCGCCTTCTTCCTGCGATAACATGAAACCGGCGGCTGTCCCCTGTTCCCAAACGGCGCCCCTCCCGAATGGCAGATCCATTCAAGAGGGGCGCCGTCTCTGTATTATTTGCTCTGACGCATGCGCTGTCCGATGCGCGCCCCGCCGGTTTCAGCAAGCCTCCCCGCGGAAATCATCTCTCCGCAAACAAGGAGGCGATTCGCTCCAGCTTCTCCTCATTTTTTTCCAGGAAAGCGCGGTATCCGCAAAAGGTTCCCCCCGCGTTGACGTACATACTTCCGCGCATGCGCCGGCAGCCGCCGCCGCACATGTATCTGAAGCGGCAGCCGCCGCAGATCGGAAGCTCCGGTCTTTCCCGCTGCAAAAAGCGCTCCGCCTTTTGAGGCTCCGGCATCTCCCCCTCCGCAAGTACGGAGCCGAGTCTCCATTCGTCCAGCACGTAAAAATCGCACGGATAGACGCTCCCGTCCGCCTCAACGACGTTCTGGATCGTGCAGCGGCCCGTCAGGCCGCACGCGGTAACTTCTTTTCTGGTCATTAAATGGAGCAGATCGTCAAAGAACTTGACGCTGACCGGCTCATCGCTCTGAAGCCCGCGCTCCCAAAGCGGCAGCAGCCGCGTATAAAACGACTCAAACCGCTCCGGCGTAAGCGCCCAGGGCTCGCTGACGGCGTCGAAGGAAGCCAGGCAGGGCGTAAACTGAAGATAGCGGACGTTCTGCTTCCTGAAGAAATTCCAGAGTCTTTCCGGGCAGCGGGCATGCCTGGCCGTCAGCGTGCAAAGCACATTGTACGGCACGCCGCTGCGTTCCAGGCGTCTTTTGGCCTCCATCACCCTGGCCCATGTCCCTTTTCCTTCGGCATCGACCCGGTTTTCATCATGCAGATCATGATCCCCGTCCAGGGACAGCCCGACGAGAAAGTGATTCCGGCGCAAAAAATCGCACCATTCATCCGTCAGCAGTATGCCGTTCGTCTGCAGGGACAGCTCTTTCCTGACGCCGGGCGCCATTTCCTCCAGCAGCTCCGCCGCCAGGCGGAAATAGTCCAGCCCCGCGAGCGTCGGTTCCCCGCCCTGAAACGCAACGCGCAGCTGATCTTTGGCCGAAAGGCCTCTGCAGATTTGCCCGATTGTCTTTCTGAGGACTTCCTCCGACATCCGGCCGTAGTTCCCGACCTTCCGGTGCGCGGCCACATCCCGATAAAAGCAATATCTGCAGCGCAGATTGCACGCGGATGAGACGGGCTTGACAAGCCAGCTTTCCTGCGCCATCTCCCGGTCCCTCCCTTCTTGTAGGATGTTATCTCCGCTCGTGCCATTTATCATAGCATACTTTCCCCTCCGTTGAAACGGATTTTTGATTTATGTCTCCGCCCTTGCAGAATCTGCCGGCGCGGTGTAAGATACTTTCAGTTTATGGGGAGAGAGGAGGGCGCGCCATGTACACGATTTTAGCCGTCGATGACGAGCGGTGGATTCGTATGGGAATCGTCCGCATGATAGATCGGGAGGCCAATCAGATTGGCGAAGTCTATGAAGCCGGGACCGTCCGGGAAGCGATCGAGCTCTACAATCGCGTCAGGCCGGATATTGTTCTGACGGACGTCTGCTTTCCCGCGGAAAACGGCTGCACCTTGGGCGAATACATTTTCCATGACTCCCCGTCTGTCCGCATCATTATGATCTCAGCCTATTCCGATTTCAAGTACGCGCAGAACGCCCTGCAATTCCGCGCAAACAATTATCTTCTGAAGCCCGTCAGCAAGGAACGGCTGAACGCCGCGATCGCGGACTGCGTCAGCGAACTGGAACAGCTGGCAAATCAGGATGCGCTCCCGCCCGCCAAGGAAGAGCCGTGCGGGTCCGCGGAAATCGTTCAGCAGATCATCCGGCAGGTCGACGCCGACTGCTCCCAGACGGTCAGTCTCAGCCGTCTGGCGTCGGACTATCACATCAGCGAAGCCTATCTCAGCTATGTATTCCGCAAGCTGACCGGCCTTTCCCTTACGAATTACGTCGCGGAGGCCCGCGTAGAACAGGCCTGTCAGCTGATTCTGATGGGGAAAGACAAGCTCCGCGCCATCGCCAGCCGGGTGGGATACGACGATTATCAGTATTTTGTCCGTGTATTCAAAAAACAGCGCGGCATGACGCCCAGCCAATATAAAAGTCAGGCCCGCGGCGGTACGGAGGCGCAGGAAGATGAAACACCTTCGGTTTAAGCGCATAGGCGATCTCTCGATCCGCGGAAAAATGACGCTGATCGTGCTGGGCATTCTGATGCTGACTCTGGCCGGCGTATCCGTGACCGTCTCCCATTTCAGCTCCCGCTATTATACCGGCCTCCAGCAGCAATACAACGAGCACGTCATGAAGGAGGTGTCCTATCAGCTCAACGCCTGCTATCAGAACACAGAGGAGCTGTATCTCACCTTCAACAGCCAAAAGCCGTTTTCAGAGGAAACGACCGACGGAACAACCGTTTTTCAAAGCGTCTACAAGCAGATCCAATTTGAAAACTCCGTTCTGAACGTCGTCAACGCCAATAATCTGCAGTCGCTGATCGTCGGAACTCTGTTCTGGCTGAACGACGACTGTTACTGTTACGTCGGAAAAAACAACGTGGAGCGGGGCTTTGATTTTACAGAAACCGACTGGTACCGGCAATTCGTTCAGTCGGGCGGCAAGCGGATGCTCTACGGTCCTCTGACGGAGGATTTTAAGCCCGTCACAACCGAGCGCTACCGGTGCGTATATTATATCGCGCCCTACGGCGTCTCCTCCAGCAAAGCTTCCGTGCCGTTTATCCTCTTCACGCTCAATCTGGACACGCTGATGAAGCCCGTCGACGCGTTTCTGCAGGACGGACGCAAAATCTTCGTCACGGATGCAAACGGCGATCTGATCCATTCGGCCGGCGTCGCGGATTCTGAATCCGCAGCCCTGCTGTCGCAGGTTCTGGAGGAAACGGACGGCAGCACCGGCTCCGTGTCCCGCTTTCTGGACGGGTATTATCTAAGCTCCTACACGCTGGGAATCTATGGCTGGCGTATCTCCTTTCTTGACCCGACCAAAACCGTTTTCCGCGAGCTCTCCGTCATGAACACGCGCATCAACCTGATCGTCCTCGCCTTTGCCGTGCTGGGCATTCTCTCCGCGTCCTGGATGATCCGGCGGGCCACCATGCCGCTGGCCGTGCTGAATCATTTTATCGACATCATGGAGGACGATCCCAACGCGTTTATTGAGGGGAATCCGCACACCGAAACCGGAAAGATCGGGCTTCGCTTCAACGAAATGAAGCGGAACCTTCAGCGAATGAACGAGGAAATGTATTTGGCCCGTCTCCAGGAAAAAGAGGCCCAGGTCAGCGCGCTGCAGGCCCAGATCAACCCCCATTTCCTCTACAATACGCTGGACAACATCTACTGCATCGCACAGCTGGGAGAAACGGAGCCGATTCTCTGCCTGAGCGACCGGCTCTCCCAGATGCTTCGCTACAGCATGAGCATGAAGCAGGCGGTCGTCCCGCTCTCGGACGAGCTGCGGCACGTCGACAACTATGTGGCCATTCTGAACGTGCGGTTCGACGACCGGATTCAGCTGAAAATCGACGTCCCGGAGCCGCTCCGGAACGCCCTGGTTCTCAAGCTGTCTCTCCAGCCCCTCGCCGAAAACGCCTGGCGCCACGGGCTGCTGGAAAGCGGACTGGAATCCGGGCTGATCCTCATCTCGGCGGCGTCTGACGACGAATATCTGGACCTGTTCGTCGACAACGACGGCGCCGCCGTCCCGCAGGACCGCTGCGACGCGCTGAACGCCTCTCTGCTTGAGGTGCACTACGGCGCTTCCGACTATTCCTCCGGACACGGGATTGCTCTGGAGAACATCAATAACCGCATCAAGCTGACCTTCGGCCCCGATTTCGGCCTTCGTCTGAGTCCCCGCGCAGAGGGCGGCTGCCGGGTAACCATGCATCTTCCGCTTGCGCGCAGCAGCGGTCCGGCGTCAGACATCCGCTGATACAGTCCTCGTCCTGTCCCCGGCGCAGCCCTCTATCAGGGCTGCGTTTTTTATTCTCTGCCGCGCATATCTAAAAATCGTCCACCTTTTTCCGAAAAACTGTCCATTGTTGACAAAACTCGGATTCTCTATAATGAAAATGTAAGCAAAGTTAACAACGCACGGGGAGGGTTGCTTCATGCGCAATGCCGTTCATCTTCCATACAGGCGCCGGAAGAGCTTTCTGGAGATCATTCGTCCCTATCTGTTTTTGATCCCCATCTATGCTCTGATGGTCACCTTCAAGTACATTCCCTTCTTCCACGCCATTGAGAAATCGTTCTTCAAATGGAACGGCGGCAACGTCAATACCTTCATCGGTCTGCAAAACTACGTGGATCTGTTTCACAGCAAGCAGTTTGGAATATCCCTTGTAAACTGCCTGAAGTTCTGTCTGGCCAACATTGCCATTTCGCTCACCATGCCGCTGCTCGCCGCGGAGCTGCTGTTCGCGGTGCGCTCCGCCAAGGCGCAGTATACGATCCGAACGCTCCTGACCTTCCCCATGGTCGTGCCGGGCGTGGTCGTCATCCTCCTCTGGAAATGGATTCTATCCGGTGATTCCGGCGTTCTGAACGCCGTTTTGTCAAGCGTAGGACTCGACAGTCTGGTCACGCCCTGGCTCGGCAGCAGCAAAACCGCGCTCTTTTCCGTGATTCTTGTCGGATTTCCCTGGATCAGCGGTCTGCAGTTTCTCCTCTACTACGGAGCGCTTCAGTCCATCCCCCGCGAGCTGTTTGAGGCCTCCAGGATAGACGGAGCGAATACCTGGCAGCGCTTCTTCCGCCTGGATCTCCCCATGCTCGCCAGTCAGGTCAAACTGATCGTGACGCTCGCCATCATCAACGGTGTACAGGTCTTTGAGACGATTTTCATCCTCACGAAGGGCGGTCCCGGCACCGCGACGCTCGTTCCGTCCCTGATCCTGTACGACAGCGCGTTCAGCTTCAAAAAATACGGGTATTCCGCTGCGGTCGGCGTCGTCATGTTCGTACTCATCATGATCGTCACCGTCATCAACCAAAAGCTGATGAAAAACACGGAATCCGGAGATTAGGAGGGCGGAAAATGAAAAATCGCCGTTCTGTCGGCTCGGTGCTCAGCCGGATCCTGCTGCTTCTGCTCCTGCTTCTGACGCTGATGCCCTTCTACCTGCTGCTGGTCAATTCCTTCAAAAAGGAAACGGACATCATCCATGCGCCGTTTGGAATTCCGATTCAGTGGCAGTTCATGAACTACGTAAAAGCCATGCCGCAGATTCTTCGGCCCATGTGCAACTCTTTTCTTGTCACAGCCGCCATCATTCTTCTCACCTGCGTCATTTCTCTTCTTGCAGCCTATGCCTTTTCCAGATTCCGCTTTTTCCTGAAGGAGCCCCTCTATTTCGGCGTGATCGCGCTTCTGATGATTCCCGGCTTTGTGCTTCTGATCCCGCAGTTCGTTCAGGTCGTTGACCTCGGTCTCTACGACACGTACTGGGCGCTCATTCTGGTGCCTGCCGCCTACCAGGTCGCCATGGGCACGTTTCTCATCCGCTCCTCGATCGAGGGCATCTCCCCCAGCCTGTTTGAGGCCGCCACGCTGGCCGGCGCGAACGATCTGCAGATTCTGCGCTATGTGGTCCTTCCGATGGCCAAGCCGATCCTGGCGACCGTAACGATCATGACCGGCCTGAGCTCCTGGAATAACTACATCTGGCCGCTTGTCGCCTCGTCCAGCGATTCCACGAAACAGATCTCCGTCGCCCTCACCGCTCTGGTGCGGGACGCCGTGTACGGAAAGGGCGTTCTGTTCGCCGGATATATGTGCGCTTCTCTGCCGATCATTCTCTTGTTCTGTTTTGCCAGCAAATCCTTCATCGAGGGACTCAGCCAGGGCGCCGTGAAGGGCTGAGTCGGAAATGGTCAGTTCTTGGATTCCGTCATATAAAAAAGAAAAGCAGGAGGAAAAACAAATGAAAAAGTATCTGGCAATTCTTCTCGCGGCCCTGTTGCTGCTGGGCTCTCTGGCCGGCTGCGCCGGCTCTGCCGCAACCGCCTCATCCTCGTCAGCCGGGACGTCCGCTTCCGCTGCGGTCCCGGAGGCGTCTGCCTCCGCCTCGGCCTCCAGCGCCGCCGGTTCGGAAACCGCCAAGGATTACAGCGGCATCACGCTCGTCTTCGCGCAGGACCTCGGCACGGATGAAGACGCCAATGCCGCGACGGAAAAAGTGATTCAGGACTACGAGGATGCCACCGGCATCACGATCGAATTCAACAACATCGCCGACGACTACCGTACCTGGCTGGCCACGCAGTTTGCCGCAGGACAGGGCCCGGACGTCTATTCCGGCATCCTCTATGACATGACGACCGACTATCAGGCAGGTTATCTTTACAACTTCTCCGATCTCTATGAGCAGGAAAGCGCCTATGACGCCGGTCACGCGTGGAAGGACACGCTTCCCGATTACATCCGCGAGCGTATGTACCTGACGGACGGTTCCGTTCCCGGTTATCCGACCACGAGCCAGGTCGTCCGCATCTATTACAACGAAAGCATGCTGAAGGACGCCGGCTGCGAGGTGCCCACCACCTGGGCTGAATTCATGGACGTCTGCCAGAAGCTCTCTGACGCCGGCTACACGCCGTTCGGTTTCCCGAACGCGTCCTATGGCGATCTGTCGTGGCTCTGGTTCTGCAATTCCATCTCGAATCAGCTGACAAACGCCCAGCTCTCGGCCATCGACGTCTCCGGAAACGGCTACGCGGAGCTGAACGAAATCGTCAAAGCCTTTGAAGAGGGAACCCTCACCTTTACCTCCGACCAGCTGAAGGAATGCTACACGCTCATGAAGGATTTCTCCAAGTATTGGACGAGCGATTACAACGGCCTGGATCAAAAGACCGCGTACGACATGTTCAGCCGCGGGGAAGTTGCCATGGTGCAGGGCATGTCCACTGCTCTGACGTCTTTGACGGCCGCTGTCAACGGCGCTTTTGAATTCGGCGTCATGCCCGTTCCGACCATCACGAAGGACACCTCGGAATACGCCATGGGCAAATCCGTCGTGCTCGGCGGACAGCCGGATATCATATACGGCATCAATAAGGATTGCGAAAAAGACCAGAAAAAGCTGGAGGCCGCCATCGACTTTGTGCAGTACATGTCCTCTCCGGATGTGCAGCTCTCCTTCTGCGAAGCCATCAACCGTCTCCCGCTTTCCACCAGCACGCAGCTCCCGGATCGTCTGAAGGGCTTTGTCATCACCGAGGATGCGCTTCGGGTCCCGTATTACACCGGCATCAGCGATGAGTGGCGCGACTACTTCCACCGCGGCGGCCAAATGTATCTCGAGGGCAGCCTGTCTCTGGACGAATACTGCGACTATCTCAACGAGTCGTTCACGACCGTCTGCGAGCAGCTCATGGCGGACAACGGCTGGAGCGCAGACAACAATTACGGTTTGAACAGCTGATAATACAAACTGGCGGGCATATTGCCCGCCAGTTTTATAGGAGGAACAAGCATGGCAGATCGCCCCAATTTCATCTACATTCTGGCCGACGACATGGGCTACGGGGATGTTTCAGCCCTGAATGAGCACTGTGCCTTTCAAACGCCGAATTTTGACGCCATCGCAAAAAGCGGCGTCGTCTTCACGGATGCGCACGCGACCTCGGCTGTGTGCACGCCCTCCCGCTACAGCATCCTGACCGGGCGCTACAACTGGCGGTCGCGTCTGAAATCCTACGTTATGGGCGGCTACTCCGCCCCGCTCATCGAAGAAGGCCGCACGACAGTCGCCTCCATGCTTCGGTCGCACGGATATCGCACGGCCGCCATTGGGAAATGGCATCTCGGCATGGATTTTGCCAAGGGTCCCGCCTTCCGGGAAGCGCCCGATTTTGAGACGTGTCCGGATGTGGACTATTCCGGCAGGATTCATCGCTCTCCCGTTGAAAACGGATTTGAATATTTCTTCGGCATCAGCGGCTCGCTCGACATGCCGCCCTACGTCTACATTGAAAACGATCGGTTCACGGCCGTGCCGGATCACGTGACAAAGGGGTCCGGAAAGGGCTTCTTCCGGGAAGGGCCCACCGCCCCCGGATTTGTCCATGCAAATGTCCTGGACGAGCTCACCGACCGGGCAATCGCAAAAATTGAAGAATACCGGAACGAACCGTTCTTCTTGTATTTTGCTCTTCCCGCGCCCCACACGCCGATTCTTCCGGCCGCGAAGTTTCAGGGCAAATCCCACACCAACGCATACGGCGACTTTGTTCTCCACTGCGACGACGTCGTGGGCCGGATCCGCCGCGCTCTCGAGAGAAACGGGCTGGCGGACAACACGGTCCTTGTCCTCACCTCGGACAACGGCTGCTCCCCGATGGCCGACTACCCGGAGCTCCTGGCAGCCGGTCACAATCCCAGCTATGTTTTCCGCGGCACCAAGGCGGACATCTACGAGGGCGGCCATCGGATCCCCCTGCTGATCGAATGGCCCGGGAGGATCCCGGGCGGCGGGCGCTGCAGCCGTCTGGTCTGCCTCTGCGATTTTATGGCCACTGCCGCCGAGCTCCTGCATATTCCGCTTGGGAGCAGCGAGGGCGTGGACAGCGTCAGCAATCTGCCTCTTTGGCTTCATCCGGACGGTCCGGAGGTGCGGCTGGATCTGATCCACCAGAGCATCGACGGTTCCCTGTCGATCCGAACGGGCGCCTGGAAACTGGAAATGTGCCCCGGTTCGGGCGGTTGGTCCGATCCGAAGCCCGGAAAAGAGGACCCCGAAGCGCCCCGCTTCCAGCTCTATGATCTGTCGCATGACATCGGCGAGCGTCACAATATCATCGCGGATTACCCGCAGATTGCCCGGCAGCTCAGCCGCCGGCTCAAGGCCTATGTGCTGCGCGGGCGCAGCACGCCCGGCCCTGAGCAGCGCAACGACGGAGAAGCGATCTGGCAGACGGTGCAGTGGATGACCGAGCCGGACGGCTTGTCCGAATCGGACCTTAAAACAGAAGGAGACTCCTGCCATGTATGAATTCAACCGCGCCGCCTATGAAAAGCGGATTCAATGGTTTCAGGAGGCGCGCTTCGGCATGTTCATCCACTGGGGCCTGTACGCCATACCGGCGCGCGGCGAGTGGGTCCGCAGCACGGAGCAGATGCCGGAGGAGGCATATCTCCCCTACTTCCGCGAGTTTAATCCCGGGTGCTGCGATGTGCGCGCCTGGGCCAGGGCCGCGCGCGAGGCCGGGATGCGGTACGTCGTTCTTACCGCAAAGCACCATGACGGTTTTTGCCTTTTCGACAGTGCGCTCACGGATTTTAAGTCCACCAACACGCCGCTCGGACGGGACATCGTTGCTGAATTTGTGGAAGCCGTTCGCGCCGAGGGGCTGAAGGTCGGACTCTACTACTCCCTGCTGGACTGGCACCACCCGGATTATCCCCACTTTGGAGACCTCCATCATCCCATGCGGAACCATCCGGAATGCTCCAATGAAAGCCGCGATTTTTCGCGATACCTCGCCTATATGCACGGGCAGATCCGCGAATTATGCACGAATTACGGAAAAATCGACCTGCTCTGGTTTGACTTTTCCTACGGCGCGCTGCGGGGCGAGGCCTGGAACGCGACAAGCCTGATGACCATGGTGCGCACCCTGCAGCCGGACGTTCTGATCGACAATCGTCTGGAGGTAAGCGGCGAGGGCTTCGGTTCGCTTGCAGCCGGACATCCCACCGCTTTTCACGGCGATTTTATCACGCCGGAGCAGATGATTCCCCCGCACGGCCTCACGGATGTCGGCGGGCATCCTCTTGCCTGGGAGGCCTGCGTCACGATGAACAACAACTGGGGCTACTGCGGAACCGATCACGCATTCAAGTCTTCCGCCATGCTTCTGAAAAAGCTGGTGGAGTGCGTCTCCAAAGGCGGCAACCTCATTTTGAACGTCGGCCCGGACGCGACCGGCCGTATCCCGCCGGAATCCGCACGGATTCTGAATGAGCTTGGAGAATGGATGCGCCTCAATCGCGCCAGTGTGTACGGCTGCGGGGCTTCCGGACTTGAAAAGCCGGAGTACGGGCGCATCACGCGCAGCGGAAACAAGCTCTATTTCCATCTGTTTGAAAACACAATTGGCCCCGTCCCCTTGACCGGCGTGGCTCCCGGCCGTGTGGAGCGCATTCGGCTGCTCTCTACCGGACGCGAAATTCCGGTCTCCACCAGCTGGGTCCACAGCGATTATCCGGAGATTGTATTTGCAAATCTGGGCCCCGGCCCGGAGCTCCCCGACCCCGTGGACACGGTGCTGGAGATCACATTGAAGTAATCCATACCCGCCTTCGCTCCGGGAAAATCTCCAGGCCCATCCATAAAAGCCGCCCCTGCAGGCCCTTCAGGAACGGGGTTGGGGAAAACCCCATACCGTAACATCCCGGATAATCCTCGAACCGGAGACGAATTGTTTATCGTCTCCGGTTCGTCATATCGATGCGCCTGCGCGGCGCGGGAATAACCCGAACGCAGCTGCGGACAAGCTTGCCTTGAGAATCCGCCGTTACCGGCTCCCGCCGAAAACGCGCTGCGCGTTCCGAAGGAATACCTCGTTCTTTCCCTCCTCGCCCAGGTGCGCGCGCTCCAGCTCCGTGAGCAGGTTGTCGATCTGGCGGTACACGAAAAACGTGTAGCCCGCCTCCTCCTCGGGGCTCTTGTGGTTCTTGTTCCAGGGGAAATCCTCGCGCGCAACGTTGAAATACTGCGTTTTCGTCCACTCCCGGTAGCCGTGCCAGAGAAAAATCGGCTCGTCCGTGCCGAAAAGCAGATGCCCGCGCTCCACCCGGGCCAGCGCCATGCGCAGCACCTCCGGGTTGGCGACGGCCGCCGTGTCGAAATAATAGCCGCGCAGCTCCTCGCCCATGCCGTCGAGCGCGCGCTCAAAGTGCCAGGGCG
>Ga0183095_10280_pt3 | contig 70966 bp, 68 predicted proteins | sample BioMet4_FD_130346 | JGI IMG/M metagenome (GOLD analysis project Ga0183095, IMG submission 130346) | Microbial communities from bioreactor (seeded with sewage sludge) at LBNL, California, USA - Biofuel metagenome 4 (v2) (version 3) | ecosystem: Engineered > Bioreactor > Anaerobic > Unclassified ... | reverse complement strand
GAAGTGATAAAAGAATATATAGAAAGCCAAGGTGAACGATGATCCTAAGAGCGGCAAAGTACAGGCTGTATCCCAACAGATCTCAGGAAGAGTTCTTTTCCAAGTGCTTTGGCTGCTCACGCTTCATCTGGAACAAGATGCTTGCGGACAAAGAAGAATATTACAGGCAGAATGGAAAGACATTGAATGTCACACCGGCAAAATATAAAGAAGAGTACCCTTTCCTGAAGGAAGCGGACTCGCTCGCTCTAGCAAATGTACAATTGGATCTCAAGAGTGCGTATAATGCATGGTTCAATGGGAATGCTAGGAAGCCAAGGTTCAAATCAAAGAAGAAGTGCCGTGCAAGCTACACGACCAATAACCAGAAAGGCACAGTCGCTGTGAAAGAGGACCATATCCGTCTGCCAAAGGCCGGGCTGGTCAAGGCCAGGATCCATCGTCCAGTGCCTGAAGGAGCCACATTGAAATCGGCGACCGTGAGCAGATCAGCATCGGGCAGGTATTACTGCTCGGTCCTTTTTGAAATGCCGGAAAAAGAGAAGCAGCCAAGGGGTGCCGTCGAGAAGTACCGGGTCATCGGGCTCGACTACAGCTCCCCTCATTTCTATGTGGACCAGGATGGGCATGCATGTGATGAGCCCCACTGGCTCCGTCAGAAAGAAAAGAAGCTGGCCCGTTTGTCGAGACAGCTGTCAAGAAAGAAGAGAGGATCCAGCAACAGCAGCAGAGCCAGAAAGAAGCTGGCCATCCTCCATGAACAGATAGCCAACAGCAGAGAGGACTTCTGTCATCAGCTGAGCAGGAAGACAGCCAATTCCTGTGACGCAGTGATCGTAGAGGACCTCAGCATGAAGGCAATGGCAGGCAGCCTGCATCTGGGCAAGGCAACAAATGACAACGGCTTTGGGATGTTCCGCCGCTTCCTCAAGTACAAACTTGAGGAACAGGGCAAGTACATGATCACCGTTGACCGGTACTATGCAAGTACACAGACCTGCAGCGTATGCGGCACAAAGAACCCAGAGACAAAGGACCTGAAAGTAAGGAAATGGACCTGCCCTGTATGCGGCACAGTACATGACCGCGACAGGAACAGTGCAGTCAACCTGAAGCAGGAAGGGATCCGCATCTTAGAAGAAAAAAATGTCATGGTGCTGTAGGGCATCATGACTGGCACAAGGTACCGCAGGGACTGCGGGAACCAATACGCCTGTAGAGACTATGTAAGACGTGCTATCGACAGACACTGGAGACAGTGAGGCGCAGCAGTCATTGAAGCAGGAAGCTCCGACCTCTTAGCGTATGCGTAGGTCGGGGTAGTTCACCATTTCACATAAACTTCACATTCTTTTCAATAGGCGTACAAATACATCAAGTATTCTATAAAGCGTAAAGAGGAGATACGAATATGACAGAGCCGATTGATACATTTGAAAGAGTGGAAGACAAGTACAGCCTGACATATGCTCAGGCAGAACAGGTAAAGAAGGCAATTGCTGCTCATGTAAAGGAAGATGTGTACTACAAGTACACGGTCCATTCCATTTATTATGACTCCATCGACTCACAATTGGTCATTCACAGTCTGAACAGTACGGAGTATCGAATGAAGCTGCGCAGCAGATGCTATACACAGCCGGAGGATGATACACCAGCCTTCCTGGAGACCAAGAAAAAGCTCGGTGATATTGTCTATAAAAGAAGATTCCAGCTTTCTACCAAAGAACTGGAAGATTATACCGAATATGGGATACCACATCATGTCCATAACAACACGGCTGATGAAGTGGACTATGTCATGAAGTATTACAATCTGGAGCCGAAAGTATTGATCCTCTATGAAAGAGAATGCTGGGCAGGTATTCAGGAAGCAGATGTCCGGATTACCTTTGATACAAATATCCGCTACCGCATCGATGATATTAATCTGAGAGAACGCGGAGATGAAAAGCCTTTGACCAAGGATACTGTCATTATGGAAGTGAAAGCCATGGACCGTTATCCAATGTGGTTAGTAAAGGTACTCAGTGAAATGAAGCTGTATAAGAGATCCTTCTCGAAATACGGCAATATCTACCGCTTGAACTTTGATGCGATGGCACCACAGCTTAATACACAACTCGTCTATGATACGAACGAAAAGGAGAATACCGTATGTTCAGTTCAATATTAACAAATGCATCCTCAGGTCTGAATCTGACCTCATTCTTAATCTGTTTAGGAGTATCTCTTGTATGCGGGATCCTTCTTGCATGTGTATATCGTCAGAGTGAACATCCAACAAAGAGTTTCCTGATTACGTTGGCAATGCTGCCGGCAATTGTGCAAATCGTTATTTTGATGGTCAATGGCAACTTAGGCGTCGGCGTTGCGGTTGCAGGTTCTTTTTCACTCGTTCGTTTCCGTTCACTGCCTGGCAAGGCAAGCGATATTCTCATTATCTTCCTCGCCATGGGCTTAGGTTTATGCACGGGTATGGGCTATGTATGGTTTGCTCTTGCTATGGCAGTGATCCTATGCTGCGTCCTGCTGCTGTTCTCAAAGACAAATATTCTGGAGCCAGATTCTTCATATCGGAACCTGCGTATCACCATTCCAGAAGATTTAGACTATACCAATGTATTCGATGATGTCTTTGCAGAATATACAAAGAGTGCAAAGGTGACAGCAGTCCGTACAATCAATCTTGGTACGATGTACCAGATCATCTACGATGTAATGCTGAAGGATCCGACCCAAGAAAAGAAGATGATTGATCAGCTGAGAGTCCGCAATGGGAATTTGGCAATCATCTGTTCGAAGACAGCTACCTTAGAAGTTACAATGTAAGGCAGCAGCTATGAAGAATACGATGAAATACAGTACCCTTGCTCTGACAGCGTTCCTGTTAGCAGGGTGTACTGCAACGACAAATAATACGAGTACGACCAAGGATGATTCTGCTGTTACTACAACAGCAGATCATTCTGCGGTTACGACCTCTGTGGATCTGGATGCCGAAGATACAGTCGAAACATGGGATGATGCAACTTCTGTTAAAGTGACTCTCAATGGATCGAGTGCCTCTTTCACAGGAACTGGATTGAGTGAGACCAACAGTGTCATCACAATCACCAAAGGCGGTACATATGTGTTCAGCGGTACGTATGACGGTAAGATTGAAGTCAACAATACTTCGAAAGAAACGGTACGGATCGTGCTGAATGGTGCACAGATCAACTCTTCCAACAATAGTGCAATTGAAGTGACCAAAGCAGGCAAGGTCATTATTACGGCGGCAAAAGGGACAGAGAACAGTGTCACGGATCCAGAGAACTATACGTTGAATGCGGACAGTGAACCAACGGCATGCATCTTCTCAAAAGCAGATCTTGTGATCAATGGTTCCGGCAGTTTGACGGTAAATGCAAATTACAATGATGGCATTACATCCAAAGATGATCTGTATGTATTGAATACAAATATCACAGTGACTTCGAAAGATGACGGCATCATTGGCAAAGATGATTTATATCTGTTGAATTCAAAGATTGATGTCAATGCTGGCGGGGATGGTCTGAAGGCATCCAATGAAAAAGATGCGAATAAAGGGAATCTGATCATTGATTCTGGAACCATCAACTTAACGGCAGGCGATGACGGTATTCAGGCAGTGACGGAAGCAGTGATCAACGGCGGCGATATCACAATCAAAGCCGGTGCTGGATACAGTGCTGCAACACATCAGGATGACAATATGATGGGCGGCTTTGGTAAAGGCCAGACAGCAACTGCAGCAACTACGTCGACGGATGAAGTCTCTTCCAAGGGTATTGATGCCAGCGGAACGATTGTAATCAACAATGGTTCGGTCACAATTAATTCGCAGGATGATGCACTGCATTCGGATACCAATGCCTATGTCTATGATGGAACATTGACCCTGCAGGCAGGGGATGACGGCATCCATGCAGACACAATCTTAGAAATTGACGGCGGTACTATCGACATCCAGAATTCCTATGAAGGATTAGAATCCTGCAACATCACGATCAATGATGGCATCATCAATGTGGTTGCAAGTGATGATGGTGTCAATGGTTCCAATCCTAGCAATAAAGAATCGATGAATGATGACGGATCCATTCTGACCATTAATGGCGGCACCATGACAGTCAATGCGAATGGTGACGGTATGGATATGAATGGTTCGGGTACGATGAACGGTGGTACGGTAACGGTCTATGGACCAACGGCTTCCAATAATGGAGCCTTGGATTATAACGGAACCTTCAATGTCAACGGCGGTACCTTATCTGCGGGCGGTGCTTCGGGCATGGCACAGACACCATCCGAAAGTTCCAATGCATATACGATTGATATCGGTGCCTCTTCCGGCACTGTGACTATCAAAGATGCGTCCGGCAATACGATTGGTGAATATACGTCACCAAAATCCTATCAGGTATTGAGCTTTACTTCCGATCAGCTGAAATCCGGTCAGACATATACCATCTACGAGAATGGCAGTCAGATTGGAACAGCAGCAATCTCGGATAAGATCACTTATGTCAACACATCCGCAAGCGGCGGTATGGGCGGCGGCATGGGTGGAGGTATGAAGGGTGGAAACGGCGGCGGCATGCAGCCAGGTGGAAACTCCGGGAATACCCAGACAAATCCAGGGATATAACAGACATCCTGCAGAAATTCTGCAGGGTGTTTTTCTATTTCAAGGCGGGATGATGCTATACTTGTACCGTGCAGGAGGTGTATATGCGCAGAGGATTTATCAACAGTAAAATTTGGCAGAGTGAAGCAACTGCTTTTTTAGTAGATGACGGCAGATTTGTACAAGTCGGCAGTGATGAAGAAATTGAAAAACTGACAGGTTCGGATGAACTTGTGGATTTAAAAGGCATGCTTGTTGTGCCGGGGTTTGTCGACAGCCACATGCATCTGTCAGAACTTGGCTATTATTTATCTTTAATACAATTATTGGGCGTGAAGGATCTGGAAGAATTCCGCAGTAAGGTCGCTGCGTATCGGCAGAAGAATCCGGAAGCTGCTTGGATTGTTGGCCGCGGCTGGGATGATACAGTCATGCCACAGCCGACAAGGAAATTCTTAGATGAATTAATTCCAGATGTACCAGCGGCATTTACGAGAGTTGACGGCCATGTCATGGCGGTCAATTCGAAAGCTTTGGAAGAAGCTGGGATTGAAGAAGAGATGGAATTGGATGGCGGCACGGTAAATTATGCCGATGGCATCCTGGCAGAAAATGCGATGGCATTGATCCAGAATGTACTGCCTGTTCCAAATGAAAAGACGATTCGCAGCTATATTGAAATGGGCGCAAAGCTGGCAAATCAATACGGCATTACAACGGTCGGCTCAGATGACTTCTTAGCAGTTACCAGGGACTACCGTCCTGTCCTGAATGTCTTTGAACAGATGTCCTATCAGGAGGCGTTGACAGTCAGAGTAAATGAACAGTGTGAATTTACGGAATTAAAAGAATACGCCGAATTCTTAGACGAAGGATACACGATGGATGTCGGCAATGACTTCTTCCGTATTGGCCCATTGAAACTGATTGCGGATGGAACGTTAGGCGCTGAGACAGCAGCTGTGACAAAACCATATGAAGATGCGCCAGAGCGGGCTGGCATGATGACATTGAGTGAAGATGAGATCAGCTTATTTACGGAACTTGCAACGAATTACAACATGGGTGTAATTGTCCATGCGATTGGTGATGCCGCGGTAGATGCAGTATTCAATGTATTCAAAGATTTTGTGATTGAAGGAAATCCACTGCACAGCGGTCTGGTGCATTGTCAGATCCTGCGGCAGGATCAGATTGATACAATCTGCAAGAAGCATTACAGCTGCTTTGTGCAGTCTCTGTTTGAAGAAGAAGATGGCCGTATCTTGGAAGAAAGACTGGGTCAAGAACGCAGTAAGACCTGTTATCCATTTACAACACTGTTCGATGGTACACTGATTTCAAATGGCAGTGATGCCCCTGTATGCATGCCGAATGTCATGCATGGAATCTCTCTAGCCGTCAATGGTGTCAAGGGCATCCAGGAAAAGATGAGTGTGGAACAAGCACTGTCTTCCTATACAACAAAAGGTGCTGAACAATTGTTCATGCAGAATGTGATTGGTCAGATTGCGCAAGGCTACTATGCCGACTTTGCAGTCTTAGACCAGGATATTTTAGCGTGTGATCCAAAACAGCTGGATCAGACAAAGGTCATGATGACAGTCATGAATGGAGAGACGGTGTTCGAAAAATGAGTACAATCCGTAAATGGAAAGAGGAAGATATTGCCGCGATTTTGGATATCTATAACTGGTATATCCTGAATGGGACCGAAACATTTGAAACCGAACCATTGACACTCGAAGCATTTACCCAGCGTGTCCATGGCATTACGGCATCGTATCCGTTTCTTGTGCTGGAAGATGCGGGAAAGGTATGCGGGTATGCATATCTTGATCATTTCAATCCGAGAGCTGCATATGACTGGACCGCAGATTTATCCATCTATCTGGATCCATCGGAAAAAGGGAAAGGCTTTGGCTCTGCATTGATGCAGGCTATCCTGGATCTTGGAGAAAAGGATGGATACCGCAGTATCATATCGATCATTACTGAAACGAATACTGTAAGTGAGAAGTTCCATGAGAAATTCGGCTTTCAAAAGATGGCAGAATTTCCACAGCTGGGATATAAGTTTGGCAAATGGCTTGGCGTCACTTACTATATGAAGCGTTTTGAAAAGGATCCTTCCTGCGTAGAGAGAGTCAAGAATCTGTATGAGTGAAATTGTTCTGGCGGGAATCCGTTTAAAGAGTCAAAGTGAAGAAGAATTTGTTTCGGCCATGGCAGAATGCCGTGATCTTTGTGATGCATGCGGATTAGAAATTGTCGGTGAGATCACGCAGAATTCCAGTTCGGTGGATCTCAAGACAGCGTTCCGTTCTGGTAAAGTGGAAGAACTTGTCGCTTTGGTTCATGAGACAAATGCGTCACAAGTGGTATTTTATAATGCACTGCGGATCCAGACAGCCGGACGCTTGTCGGAGGCGTGCGGTGTGGAAGTGATTGACCGTACCGCATTGATCCTGCATATCTTTTCCATGCGTGCAAAAAGCCGGCAGGCAAAACTGCAGACAGAAATGGCACGGCTGCAGTATGATCTGCCGCGCGTCTTGAATGATCACGATGAAAGCGGTCATGAACGCGGTGGTGCAGTAACGAACCGCGGCGGCGGTGAAATGCGTTCCGAGATCATCGCCCGGAAGTATCAGGCGCGCATCACGGATCTGAAGGAAGAACTTGCCAAGATAGAAGTACGGCGCGGTCAGGATGAACGGAGACGTTCTAAAACACTGCTGAAGCGGGCTGCTCTGGTCGGCTATACGAATGCAGGGAAGAGCTCCTTCATGAATGCTATGTTAAAGAAGTGCGGTGAGCCTGGCAGTGAAGTATTGGAACAGGATATGTTGTTTGCGACCCTCGATACCAGTGTACGGAAATGCAAAGAGGGCAATCAGGAGTTCCTGCTGTATGATACTGTCGGTTTTGTATCGGATCTGCCGCATATGCTGATTGAAGCCTTTAAATCGACGTTGGATGCTGCCCGTGATGCAGATCTATTGATCCATGTGGTCGATGTATCTGATCCGGCATGGCAGAAAAAAAGAGAAATTACACTGCAGACACTGCATGAGATTGGTGCCGATAAGATTCCAATGCTGCAGGTCATGAATAAGGTCGATCTGGTGCCGGAAAAGCACTTTGACGGTTTGTGCATGTCCTGTTTAACAGGGGATGGCCTGGAAAATGTATCAAAAACAATGATTGAAATGCTGTATCCGAAGCAGAATTCTATTACATGTATGCTTCCTTATGATAAAATGGCAATGTTTGATGCCTATCGGAAGTTCCTCCAGATGGATATTCTGGAGCAGAATGAAGACGGAATGCTGATCCAGATCTGTGGACCGGAGAATTATGTCAAACCATTCCGCATGTACAGCATCAGTGAGAAAGAAGGATAAGGTATGTCAAAAACTGTTTGGGAAAAGTTAGACAAAAAAGGCATGAAGGATCTTATGGTATTCAATGATGAATACAAAGAATTTCTGAGTGCTTCCAAGACGGAACGTACATTTACAACAAATGCCGTTGCGTTTGCGGAAAAGAATGGCTTTAAGGAATTATCGAAAGTAAAGAAGCTGAAGGCAGGAGATAAAGTATATTCCACCAATCGTGGCAAGAACTTCCTGGCATTTGTCATTGGCAAGAAGCCAATCAAGGAAGGTATGAATCTCTTAGGAGCACATATTGATTCCCCACGGATGGATCTGAAACAGCATCCTCTCTATGAGCAGGATGGCCTGGTCTTATTGGATACACATTACTATGGCGGTATCAAGAAGTATCAGTGGGTCGCTCATCCAATGGCATTGGTCGGTGTTGTGGTGAAGAAGGACGGCACTGTCGTTGATATCAGCATTGGTGAAAAGGATGATGATCCTGTTGTTGGTGTTTCTGATCTGCTAGTTCATTTAGCTGGGGAACAGATGAAGAAGCCTGGCTCTACCGTTGTTGAAGGTGAGAAGCTGAATCTGCTTGCAGGTTCTATCCCAGCCGCAAAGGAAGAGAAAGAACCAGTTAAGAAGAATATCTTAAAGCTGTTAAAGGCAAAGTACGGAATTGAAGAAGATGACTTCATGTCTGCTGAAATTGAAGTTGTTCCAGCAGGAATGGCAAGAGACTATGGTCTGGATCGTTCGATGATCATTGGTTATGGTCATGATGACAAGGTCTGTGCTTATACATCTTTAAGAGCGATCACCGATATGAAGGGAATCCCTAGCCGGACTTCCTGCTGCATCCTGGTCGATAAAGAAGAGATTGGCTCGGTTGGCAATACAGGCATGCACAGTGATTACTTTGAACATGTTGCTGCAAAGTTATTGGCGATGCAGGGAGCTTCCAGTGTTGTTGATCTCAACGATATGATGGAGAACAGCCGGATGCTGAGCTCTGATGTATCGGCAGCGTTTGATCCGAACTATCCAGAAACAATGGAGACAAAGAACAGTGCTTACTTCGGTCACGGCATCTGCTTCAATAAGTTCACAGGTTCCCGCGGCAAGAGCGGCTCCAATGATGCCAACGCAGAATATGTTGCTAAGGTAAGAAGAGTCATGGATGATAATGACTGCATGTTCCAGACATGTGAACTTGGTGCAGTGGATGTCGGCGGCGGCGGAACAATCGCGTACATCATGGCAAATAAGAACATGGATGTCATTGATGCCGGTATTGCTGTACAGAATATGCATGCACCATATGAAGTTGTATCCAAGGCAGATGTCTATGAAGCCTATCGTGCCTATATTGCATTCTTAAAGGATATGGATTAACTAAAGAGCTCATTGAGCTCTTTTCCTTTGGGATGTTTTCTGAAATAATAGATATGTTGTGAAAGAAGGTATTATGGCAAATCCAATTGTAAAGATCAGTGAACAGGGTGAAGAATTCTTAAGAAAAGGGCAGATGTGGATGTATGTAAACAATCTGGCCAGTGATATCCGTGCGTATGAGAATGGCTGTGAAGTCGATGTAGAAGCGATGAATGGGGACTATTTAGGGAATGGACTGCTGTCCAAAGAGTCTCATATTACGGTCCGTTTATTCTCAAAGAAACATGAAGCAGTTGATGCGGCTTTCTTTGCCAAGAAGATCCAGCAGGCATGGGACTTCCGCAAAACGGTCGAACCAAAGAATCTGGATAACTGCCGGATCATCTTTGGGGAAGCTGATGGTCTGCCTGGCTTTACAGCGGACCGCTATAACGATATTGTTGTCTGCCAAATTACGTGTTATGGTCTGGAGAAACGAAAAGAAGTACTGTATCAGACATTGCTGCAAACTCTGCAGGCAGATGGTCAGAATGTTGAAGCTATCTATGAACGCAATGATGTCAAATCACGTGATAAAGAAGGACTTGAACTATATAAAGGATTCTACGGGAACGTTGTAAAGCCAACCATTACGGTCATTCATGAAAATGGTCTGGCTCTGAATGTTGATATTGAAAATGGTCAGAAGACAGGATACTTCCTCGACCAGAAATCGAATCGTGTTATTGTCCGCAATTTAGCCAAAGGCAAGAAAGTCTGTGACTGCTTTACCCATACGGGCGGCTTTGCCTTAAATGCTGCATTCGGTGGGGCAGAAGAAGTCGTTGGCGTGGATGTGTCTGCGACAGCTTTGGAAGAAGCCAGAGCGAATGCCAAGCTCAATCATTTGACCAATGCGAAATTTGTGCAGGCAGATGTCTTTGATTATTTAGATACTTTAAAACAGAACCAATTTGATCTGATCATATTAGATCCACCGGCTTTTACCAAATCTCGTAAGACGGTCATGAAGGCATACAATGGCTATAAGCGGATCAATCTGCAGGCAATGAATGTACTGCGGAATGGCGGATATCTGGTCACGTGTTCCTGTTCCCGCTATATGGAGACGGAACTGTTTGAAAAGATGCTGCGGGAAGCAGCACAGGAAACCGGCGTTACCTTAAAGCAGGTATCGGTGACCCAGCAGAATGCAGATCATCCTATCTTATGGACGATGGAAGAAAGTTCTTACTTGAAGTTCTTTGTCTTCCAGATATTGTGAGGGGCTATGAAAATACTGATTGTACGACATGGGGAACCAGATTATGCCCATGATACTTTAACGGAAAAAGGATGGAAGGAAGCAGAACTGCTTGCCAGCCGTCTATCTCAATTGGATATTAAAGATTTCTATGTCTCCCCGCTAGGCCGGGCAAAAGATACTGCTTCTTTGACATTGAAGAAAATGGGCAGGAAAGCGAAGACGTGTGATTGGCTCAAGGAATTTCCATCGCGTATTCATCGGCCGGATCACGAAGGTGTCGACTGCGCGTGGGACTGGATGCCGGAAGACTGGACCACACGACCGCAGTTCTATGACGTGGAGCATTGGTATGAGGATCCCATCATGAAAGAAGGACAGGTCAAAGAAACATATCTGAACGTGACCAAACAGTTTGATGCGCTTTTGAAGGAGCATGGTTATGTACGCAAAGGAAATGTCTATGAGGTCATTCACGGCAATCATGATACGATTGTGCTCTTCTGCCATTTTGGCGTAGAGTGTGTCCTGCTCAGCCGTCTGCTGAATGTTTCCCCCATGATCCTGTGGCATGGCTTTGTGGCAGCACCATCTTCCGTGACGACAATCTGCAGTGAAGAGAGGAAGGAGGGAACAGCATCCTTCCGCATCTCTGCCTTTGGCGATACGTCTCACTTGTATGCAGGTCAGGAAGAACCTTCCTTCATGGCTCGATATTGTGAATGTTACGGGGATAAAACAATGCATTGAGCGTGCTATAATACATAGAGAGTATTCTATGTATTTTTTATTTGGAGGAATCATATGACAATTCAATTCTGGTATGTGCGCCATGGGGAAACTTTGTTCAATCGGAAAGGGAGAGTGCAGGGCGTCTGCGATTCTCCTTTGACGGATACAGGCATTGAACAGGCAAAGCGTGCTGCCGAAGCACTCTGTGATCAGCCATTTGACCGTGTCTTTGTATCTTCAAGCGGACGGGTAAAAGAAACAGCACAATATCTGCTGGCCGGAAGAAAATTAGAAATGGAAGTGCTGAATGATCTTCATGAAATGAACTTCGGCAAAGTGGAAGGTTCTCGTTTTACATCGCATACCGAGGAACTCCGTGCCTGCTTTGATCATTCGGATTTTACTGGTCTTGGCGGCGAAAGCGAAGAACAGATCCAGCGTCGGATCGACCATGCGTTTGGCATGATCAACCGCACGTGTCATGATGGCGACCGTGTATTGATTGTCGGGCATGGTATGTATGAACGTTTCTTCATGCATCATATGCTGGGGATTGATTTTAAAAAATTAGATGAAGAACGCAGTAAGGAACGCCGCAATGGTGTGCCGAATGCGAGCATCATGACTTTCGAAGCAGAGAATGGAAAATATAAACTGCTGACACTTCCGGTTGAACCAGAACGTTATGAGCCAGAACAGACACCGAAGACCGTGCATTTCTATTTCATGCGTCATGGTGAATGTCTCTTTAATGTATGGTCACGCATGCAGGGTGTCAGTGACAGTCCGCTGACGGAGAATGGCATGCATGAAGCAATGGTCTCCGCCGATGCCTTGGCAAGAGTTCCTTTTGCGGCAGTCTATACATCACCGCTTGGAAGAGCGTGGAAGACTGCAGAGATTGTCATGACCAAGCATCCGGAAATTCATATGACGTTTGAAGATGGACTAAAAGAAGTAAATGTGGGTGATTTTGAAGGTGTTGTCACCAATGACTGGAAAGATGAGATCCATGACCGTCATGTCCGTAAGGGATGGCAGGATGTCGGCGGCGAATCGATTGTGGATGTTGCCAAACGGATTGATGCAACGCTGAAGCATATCACCGCGCATGCCAAAGACGGCGATAATATTCTTTTAGTCAGTCACAGTACATACTACTGTAATCTGATGAAAGAACTGTTCCATATCGAACGGGATGATCTGTTCCATGAAGCTCGCATTCATGGCAGGCAAGCAATTCCAAATGGTGGCATTGCCCGTTTCGACTGGCAGAAAGATCATTATGAATTAGTACAGCCGATGATGGCACCGGAAGATTTCTGGAACCAAAAGCGCAGATAAAAAGAAGCAGTGCAGTCTGGATTATCACAGACGGCACTGCTTTTGATATTAATCTTCTTTTCGATCATCCAGTGTGATGTAGGACTGTTCTTCGCCCACATACTTATAAGCAGGACGGATGATTCGATTCGCAAATTCTACTTCTTCCATGCGGTGCGCACACCAACCGGCAACACGGGAGATGGCGAAGATTGGTGTAAAGAGATCTTCATCAATGCCGAGGGTACGATAGACAAGGCCCGAGAAGAGGTCGACATTGGCACAGACATTCTTATCAGTTCCTTTTTCTTCCTGGAAGACAATAGGTGCTAACGTTTCAATGGCACATAAGGTGTCATATTCTTTCTGCATTCCTTTTTGATACGCAAGGTCTTTCGAATACTTCTTCAAGATCTGTGCTCTAGGATCACTCTTGGTATAGACCGCATGGCCGATGCCATAGATCAGACCAGATTGATCGCCTGCTTCTTTGCGCAGGATCTTGCGCAGATATTCTTTCATCGCAGCGGTATCGCTCGGATCGGATACGTGTTTTAAGATGTCATCCAGCTGATGCATGACTTTTAAATTTGCGCCGCCGTGCTTTGGACCTTTTAACGCAAGGATGGATGCCGCAATTGCGGAATAGGTGTCCGTTCCGGTAGAAGACAAGACACGGGAAGTAAAGGTCGAGTTGTTGCCGCCGCCGTGGTCTGCATGGACAATCATGCACAGATCGAGCAGCTTCGCTTCTTCATGTGTGAATTTCTGATCCGGACGATAGGTCGCCAAGATATGTTCGGCAGTCGATAATCCTTTTACCGGATAATGGAAATATAAAGACGCATGGTCATAGACATGTTTCTTCGTCTGATAAGCATAGACCATCATCGTCGGCAGTTCAGCAATCAGGTTGATTGACTGCTTCAGAATATTTTCCAGGTTTGTCTTTTCGGCATCTTCATCATAGGAATACATGGCAAGGACAGAACGTGCCATCTTGTTCATGATGTTTGGGGATGGAGCTGACATGATCATTGTTTCCGCAAAGCCGTCCGGCAGTTCACGATGATTTTCCAATAAAGAACGGAAATGATTCAAATGATCTGCGGTTGGCAGGGAACCAAATAACAAAAGCCAGACCACTTCTTCAAACAGAAAACGGTCTTTGGATACTGCTTCATCAACAATACTTTCTAAGTCAATACCGCGGTAGATCAGCTTGCCGTCAATAGGTACAATGTTGTTCTGGTCATTGCGTTCGTATCCGACGACATCACAGATGCTTGTTAGACCGGCTAAGACACCGGTGCCGTCTGCATTCCGTAAGCCGCGCTTCACCCCGAGTTTTTCGGAAGTTTCGGGGTCAATAAAATTATGCGAGCGGTATTCGTCGCATAAATATTTCAGTTGTTCTGGGGTCAGATCTGCTACTTCAGGATAGATCATAGAATTTCCTCCTGTTAGATACCATTTTAATGTAAGAAATTTCATTGTAAAGATGAAAATACTTTCAATTACGAAACGAATCCATTAAAATATAGTACAGAAAGCAGGGGTGTGCAGATGAAAGTTGTATTGATTCCCGGCGATGGGATTGGGAAAGAAATTGCGGAAAGTGTTCGTGAGGTATCTGAGAAATTACATACAGGAATTGTATGGGAAGAATATCAGGCAGGAGCACAGTACTATGAAACTTCCGGCAAACTGATGCAGGATGGTCTGTTAGAAGCAATTGCGGCAGATGGGATTGCGCTGAAGGGACCAACGGCAACGCCAATTGGCAAAGGCTTCCGCTCCATTAACGTACAGCTTCGTCAGCATTTCCAGACGTACGCAAATCTGCGCCCGGTCAAGACAATGGCAGGGGTTCCTTGCCGGTATGACAACGTAGATCTTGTGATTGTCCGCGAGAATACCGAAGACTTATATAAGGGCATTGAATACATGTATGACAATGAAACAGCCCATGGTATTAAACTGATCACTCGTCAGGCGTCCGAACGGATTGTCCGTTTTGCGTTTGAACAGGCAAAGAAGAACGGGCGTAAAAAAGTAACTGCTGTCCATAAAGCAAACATTATGAAACTGACGGACGGCTTATTCTTAGATACATTCCAGCAGGTAGCCAAAGAGTATCCTGAGATTTCCTCGGACAGTGTCATCATTGATGCGTTATGCATGAAGCTGGTCACGGATCCTTCGCAGTTTGATGTTCTGGTCGCCCCGAATTTATACGGCGATATCATCAGTGATCTCTGTGCTGGTCTTGTCGGCGGGTTAGGCTTTGCGCCAAGTGCGAACATTGGCGATGACGTTACCATCTATGAAGCTGTTCATGGCAGTGCCCCGGATATTGCTGGTAAAGATATTGCAAATCCAACTGCATTACTGATGAGCTTTGCAATGCTGTTGAAAGATAACGGCATGGGTGAAAAAGCAGATCTACTGAACCATGCATTACAGAGTGTCATTGAAGAAGGAAAAGAAACGACAGCTGATATTGGCGGTCATACAGGTACTGCTGCCTTTACCAAAGCAGTGATGGAGAAACTTTAATGGAACTACATGAAGAGGGAATCTTCTTAGTCGATGGACAGCTGAGCAAAACAGCAGCGAATTCCATCGCAGAAGGAAAAAAGAAAACAATGGCAGCGAAGATCATCGCTGCCCACGATACGACAGCCGATGATGCAGTCATGCATGTCAAGTTTGATTCACTAACGTCACATGATATTACATATGTCGGTATTATTCAGACAGCACGGGCATCTGGCTTGAAGAAGTTTCCAGTACCGTATGTTCTGACGAACTGCCACAACACACTGTGTGCGGTTGGTGGAACAATCAATGAAGATGATCACCGCTTTGCATTAAGCGCAGCGCATAAGTATGGCGGCATTTATGTTCCGCCGAATATGGCTGTCATCCACAGCTATAATCGTGAGATGATGACTGGATGCGGACGTATGATCTTGGGCTCTGATTCGCATACACGATATGGTGCCTTGGGTACTATGGGAGTAGGCGAAGGCGGCGGCGAACTGGCAAAACAGCTGTTGGAGCGTACCTATGATATGACACGTCCGGAAGTCGTTTTAATCTATCTGACCGGCCGGCCTAGACCTGGTGTCGGTCCGCATGATGTTGCGTTAGCTCTCTGCAAAGAGACATATGCCAATGGGTTTGTTAAGAACCGCGTCATGGAGTTTGCCGGAGATGGTGTCGCTGCATTGAGTCAGGACTATCGGAATGGCATTGATGTCATGACAACCGAAACGACCTGCTGGTCGTCCATCTGGACAACCGATGAAACAACACAGAAATACTATGCGGATCACGGCAGAGCAGAAGCGTATCAGAAGTTAGAACCAGACAATGGTGCATACTATGACCGTTATATTACTTTGGACCTGAGCACCGTTGCATGCATGATTGCACTGCCGATGCATCCAAGCTATGCTGTATCAATCCATGAACTGCAGAAAGATCCAATGAAGTATCTCAAGGAAGCACAGGAACGTGCCAACAAGCAGCTGAATGGAAAAGTGACGATGGATCTTGTATCGAAGATCCAGAATGGAAAAGTCCATGTGGATCAGGGCATCATTGCGGGCTGCTCCGGCGGCACCTATGGCAACATCATGGCCGCATCAGAGATTTTAAAGAATGGAGATACGGGCAACGGTGAGTTCCGTCTCAGTGTCTACCCAGATTCCATGCCAGTCTATAAAGCATTGGCAGAAAACGGAACCATTACTGCACTGGTCAGTACCGGTGCTGTCTTCCGCGAAGCATTCTGCGGTCCATGTTTTGGCGCAGGAGATACGCCGGCCAATGGAGAATTCTCCATTCGTCATACCACGCGGAACTTTCCAAATCGGGAAGGATCGAAACCAGGGGAAGGACAATTGGCAGGGGTTGCTCTGATGGATGCGAGATCCATTGCCGCAACAGCCGCAAATCAAGGTGTGCTTACTGCAGCCAGTGATGTATGCACCGAAGAAGAAAAAGAATATTCATATGAATTTGATGCGTCGATCTATGCCAAACGCGTTTATAACGGCTATGGCAAAGCCGAACCGGAAACCGAACTGATCTTTGGCCCGAATATCAAAGACTGGCCGGAACAGAAAGCACTATCAGAAGATGTTCTGATCAAAGTCGTATCGCATATTGATGATCCTGTCACCACAACGGATGAACTGATTCCTTCCGGGGAGACATCTTCGTATCGTTCCAATCCATTGCGCTTAGCCGAATTTACATTATCCCGCCGGGATCCTTCTTATGTACCGGAAGCGAAAAAAGTACAGGGAATGGATGCCGACAGTGAAGAAGTCATAAAAGCAGCAGATGCATTCCAGAAAGCAGGCATCTCGTTCAATCGGAAGAATACAAATATTGTTTCGGCCATCTATGCCAAAAAGCCTGGCGACGGCTCTGCACGTGAACAGGCAGCGTCCTGCCAAAGAGTGCTTGGCGGCGGGGCAAACTTCGCACAAGAATACGCAACCAAGCGGTATCGTTCCAACTGCATCAACTGGGGCATTCTGCCATTTTTGAGTGAAGATGGTGATAAGCTGCCGAAGGACAGCTGGATCCTTGCGAAGAATGTGCGTACCAGCATGAAGAACGATCAGCCGGTCGAGGCATATGTGTTCACGAATCAAGTATCAAAAATAGAACTGCGACTTGGCAGCTTGACTGAGGATGAAAAAGAGATCCTGGAAGATGGCTGTTTGATCAATTATTATCGTCATTCATGAAAGAGGTAGTATGTCTTATATTGGTCCAATTGTTTTATTAGCCGCTGGATATGTGATTGGCGACATTCTGCTCAAAGATATCCGTCGGTATGTCGTTGCCGCAAGAAAAGGGGACAGCCATGCCAGCGGCATGGTCCTGACCTATACGTTTGTCGGCATCCTGCTTTCCCTGGTTGTCATGAACCTGATATCCTGGTTGCTGCATTGTTCACAGCTGTGGTACTTTCCAACGTTTGCGATTGTCTTTCTCATCAATATGATGAAACAATATAAAGAAGAGAATGGTTCCATGGAAATGCCAAAAGTAAATCAAGAATTCATTGACCGCTTTCAAGCAGATATGGCAGCGAATGCAAAGACAAGAGAAGAAGAAAAAAAGAAACGCTGATCATTAGGATCAGCGCTTTTTCGTATAGAGATCAGGAAACAGATACGGCAGGAAGATTGGAACAACTTTCTCCCAGTCTGCTTCGGTGTGATGACCGCCCGGTACTAAATGTGGATAGGTATGACAGCCTTTCTCATTAAGACTGTGACTCAGCTGCAGCATCATATCCATTGCGTCAATGAACAGACGTTTGCCATGGACTTCCTGAGAACCTTGGTCTAAGTAGATCCATGACTCTTTGAAGCTGGTCTGATCTACAAGATCCATGAGGAAGGCATAATTGAAATGGGTCGATGGGGAAACACAGGCAGCTTTGGAAAACAGTTTGTTGTATTTCATGATCATATATTCTGACATCAATCCGCCCATGGAACTGCCGCCGATGCCAACATGCATACGGTCTTTGGCAATATGGTATTTCTTCTCACAGTATGGTTTCAGTACCTTGACGAACCATTCCGCCGTTTCTACACCTTTTGCCTTGAAACGGGGAAGATCTTCCAGATCAGTATTGACTAAGGTATCAGGACAGTATTCCGATAACCGGCGGTTGCCGGTATGGTTGCAGTCCTGACCAATCACGACAAGATCTAACTGCGTTTCATCGAGATAGTCTTTCAAGCCCCAGCATTTGCCATAGGTCGCCAATTCATCAAAGAACAGGTTGTGTCCATCAAACATATACAGAACGTCATATTTCTTATGACTTTCTCCGTAACTGTCCGGCAGATAGACCCAGACTTTCCGCGGTGACTGGGAAAAGCCTTCCATAGGAAGTGTGAATTCGTCTACTTGCCCCATAGTTCACGGCCCATCCATTTCACGTGACTTTCCGTATGTGATGCGATCCGTCCGAGATTTGTCTTATGACGATAGGTGATGAATGCCCATAAGACAAGCAGGGAGAGTGCGGTACTGAGTGGATTCTTGCCCATGCATACCAGAACGAAGCTGGTAACAACTTCAATGCCCAGGGCACTGATGGATGCCAGGGATACCATGCGGAACAAGTACAGAACAATAAAGAAACAGACTATGACCCAGAAGAAGTTCCAGAACCACTGCTGGGTAATGAATACAGTAATGCCTAATAAGAAGCCATACGATGTTGCGACTGCTTTGCCGCCTTTGAAGTGGGCAAAGACAGGGAAACAGTGGCCGATACAGCAGGCAAGTCCTGCGTAAATTTCCATCCCAGGTGCCAGATAATGTGCCAGCATCATACTGAAGAATGCTTTTAAGGCATCTAAGAGAATAACGGTCACACCGGCTGGTTTGCCTAAGACTCTGCCGGCATTGGTGCCGCCGAGGTTCCCGGAACCTTCCTTGCGGATATCTTTATGAAAAAAGACCAGTCCAATGACAAGTGCCCATGGAATGGAACCAAATAAATAACTTAATAGCAGTACAAGAAATGTTGTCATAATGCCTCCTTGTTCAAAATATTTTACCATGTTCAAAGAAAAAGATATGAAGAATTGAAAGCTTTTTACAGAAAACACCTTGAAATCAAGAAAATGTGCAATTCTAGGGAGAATTTCTATGACGAAAGTCTATAGTTTGACGGGAATGAGAGGTGGTTTTCTGTTATAATAGGGACGTTAGTTTGGAGCGAATGAATGGCAGAAAAAAAATATGATGAGTCCAGTATCCAGATCCTACAGGGACTGGAACCGGTAAGAAAAAGACCTGGTATGTATATCGGATCCACAGATTCGCATGGCTTGCACCATTTGATCTGGGAAATCGTTGATAATGCAGTCGATGAAGCAATCAACGGATTCGGTAAGAAAATTACAATTACGTTGGAAGCGGATGGCTCGTGTACCGTCACCGATGAAGGACGTGGTATGCCGACTGGCATGCATTCTTCGGGGAAGAATACACTGGAAGTCATTTTTACTGTACTGCACGCAGGCGGTAAGTTTACTTCACAAGGCGGCTATAAGACCGCTGGTGGTCTGCATGGTGTCGGTGCATCCGTTGTGAATGCATTGAGTGAGTGGATGACAGTAGAAGTTGCACATGATGGAGAACTTGTCCGCATGGAATTCAAGAACGGCGGATCGAAAGTCGGCAAGCTCGAACATTTGGGCAAGACCAATAAGACTGGTTCGACCGTACGGTTCAAACCGGATCCAAAGATTTTCCAGACAACGGAGTTCAAGTATGACCTCGTTGCGGAAAGAGCAAGAGAAGAAGCATTCTTATTAAGCGATATTGCCATTGTGGTGACCGATAAGCGCAGCAAGAAGGAAGAATCAGAGACTTTCTGCTACGAAGATGGTATTACAGCGTTCGTCAACTATATCAACGAAGACCGCTCGACTTTAATGAACCCGGTCAAGTTCTCTGGAGATGCGATGGGCATCCATGTGGATGCAGCGTTCCAGTATACCGATGACTATCAGGAAAATACGTACTCATTCGTCAACTTAGTACGCACGATGGATGGCGGTACGCATGAAATTGGTTTTAAGACAGCCTTTACCAAAGCAGTGAATGACTATGCAAGAAAGTATGGTCTTTTAAAAGCGAAGGATAAGAACCTGGAAGGCAGTGATGTGCGTGAAGGTCTGACGACTATTCTTTCTGTGAAGATTCCGGAAGAAGTCCTGCAGTTTGAAGGACAGACCAAGGGAAGACTGGGCACACCATCTGCGAAGCCTGCGGTAGATGCCGTTGTTGCGGAGAAGCTTGCCTTCTGGTTAGATGAGAATCGTGATCAGTCAGACATGCTTGTACGCAAGATGATGAAAGCAAGCATGGCAAGAGAAGCTGCACGAAAGGCTAGAGATGAAGCACGCCGCGGCAAGAAAGTCGGCAAGGGCGAACGCGTCATTTCGGATAAACTGGCACCAGCCAGAACAAAGGATTCCCGCATCAAGGAACTGTTCTTGGTCGAGGGTGATTCTGCCGGCGGCTCTGCCAAGCAGGGAAGAGATTCTGTGTATCAGGCAATCCTGCCATTGCGCGGCAAGGTATTGAATACAGAGAAGTGCTCTTTAGCAGATATTGAAAAGAATGAAGAATTAAATACATTGATCTATACATTAGGCGCTGGCGTTGGACCAGACTTTGACTATACCGATTCGAATTACGGCAAAGTCATTATCATGACCGATGCCGATGATGATGGATCGCATATTCAGATTTTACTGCTGACGTTCTTCTATCGTTATATGAGACCGCTGCTGGAACAGGGGATGGTCTATATTGCACTGCCGCCTCTGTATCGTGTGACAAAGGGCAAAGAATTAGAATACTGCTATACCGATGATGAACTGGATGCACTGCGTGCCAAGATGGGCAAGGTCGATATCCAGAGATATAAGGGACTTGGTGAAATGAATGCCACCCAGTTGTGGGAGACGACTATGGATCCTGCACACCGTACTTTGATACGAGTTGGCATTGAAGACGGCATGAAGGCAGAAAGAAGAGTCTCCATTCTTATGGGGGATAAGGCAGATTTAAGAAGAAAGTGGATTGAAGACAACATCTCCTTTACATTGGAAGATACGTTCAAGGTGGAGCAGTAATGGCGAAGAAAAATAAAATTGATGATCAGACAAAATATAGACCAGAACTGCTTGAAGATATCATGGGGCAGGGTTTTGGCCGTTATGCCAAGTACATCATTCAGGAAAGAGCTTTACCGGATGCTAGAGATGGATTGAAACCAGTACAGAGAAGAATCCTTTATGCCATGTATCATGACGGCAATACCTTTGATCATGCATATCGGAAGAGTGCGAAGACCGTAGGTCTTGTTATTGGTAATTATCATCCGCATGGCGACAGTTCTGTATATGATGCCATGGTGCGTATGTCACAGGATTGGAAAGTCCGTCTGCCTTTGATTGATATTCATGGCAACAACGGTTCCATTGATGATGACCCAGCAGCTGCCATGCGTTATACCGAAGCACGTTTAGCAAAAGTAACGGAAGTCATGGAAAGTGATCTGGATAAGAACACAGTTGAGATGACACCGAACTTTGATGATACAGAAAATGAACCGACAGTTCTGCCGGTTCCATTCCCTGTCATGCTGGTCAATGGTGCTACAGGTATTGCGGCAGGTTATGCTACAAACATGCCGCCGCACAATTTGAATGAATGTGTGGATGCAAGTATTTACCGGATCCAGAATCCGAGCTGTTCTTTAAATGAAATCATGGAGATCATTCCGGGACCGGATTTTCCAACCGGCGGCGTCATCATGGGCTCCAAGGGAATCCGCGAAGCATTTGAAACTGGCCGCGGAAGAATTACGGTCCGTGCCAAGGCAGAGATCATTGATGACCGCAACTGCCAGCAGATTGTCATTACAGAAATCCCATACGAAGTCATCAAGTCGCAGTTAGTCAAGAAGATGGATGAAATCCGTCTTTCAAAAGATATTGACGGTATTCTGGATGTCCGTGATGAATCTGATCGTACCGGCATGCGGATCGTTGTCGATGTAAAAAAAGAATCGGATGCGAACATGATCCTGAATTATTTCTATAAGAACACGGATCTGCAGATTTATTACAGTTACAACAATGTCACAATCGTTGATAAGCGGCCAGTACAGGTCGGCTTATTGGACCTGATTGATGCCTTCTTAGCATTCCGGAAAGAAGTTGTCTTGCGCCGTTCTCAGTTTGAACTGGACAAGATGGAAGCGAGATGTCATATCATCGAAGGACTGATGAAAGCAGTATCTATATTGGATGAGGTCATTAAGACCATTCGTGCATCCAAGGATAAGGCAGATTCCAAGAAGAACTTGATGGAGCAGTTTGGTTTTGATGAACCACAGTCAGAAGCGATTGTCTCCATGCGTCTGTATCGTTTATCCAATACAGATATTACTCAGCTGAAAGAAGAATTTGCGCAGCTGGTCAATGCGATTGAAGAGACCAAGGCAATCATTGAAAATCCAAATGTATTGAACTCTGTGATTGTTAAAGAACTGCGGAATGTGAAAAAAGACTATGGCGATGCCAGACGTACATTCATTTCCGAAGAGGCGGCAGACATTGTCATTGATAAAGCGCAGATGATCACGAATGAACGTGTCATGGTCACAGTATCCAGAGACGGCTATGTCAAGCGTGTATCCCTGCGTTCGTTCAATTCATCTGATCGTTTGACAGGATTGAAGCAGGGTGATGTGCTGATTGGTGCATTGGAATGTGATACGGTTGATACTTTGCTGCTGTTCACGTCCCGGGGAAACTATGCTTCTCTGCCGGTATGGCAGATTGATGAAGCAAAGTGGAAAGACATCGGCATGCATCTGAACAAGGTCATTCGTATTGATGGTGAAGATAAGATCAAGAATGCAATCCTGATAAAGGATTTCAATACGTATGCATGGATTGTTACTGTTTCCTCTGCGGGTCAGATCAAGAAGACTCCAGTGGATCAATGGCAGGTTGCTAAGAACAACCGCGTCACCGCGGCAATGAATATTCCTACGGGCGCAGAACTTGTCTGCGCATACATGCTGTATCAGGATCAGCAGATCATGATGGTCAGCAAAGACGGCAGTGCCTATCGTTTCCATGGCGAAGAGATTCCCGCAACCGGTGTTAAGTCCAAGGGCGTGAAAGCCATGAATCTGAGCAAAGGAGATAAGATAGGATACTCCTGCCCACTGAACAGTGATGATGCAGCAGTCCTTTATATTACAGATCAAGGTGCGATGAAGCGTGTCCACTTAGATGAAATTGCAGAAGGAAACCGTCCAATCAAGGGCAACCTCATCTGCAAGCATGTAAAGTCCAATCCAAGTGTGATTGTGTATGCCAAGGCAGTGCAGGCGGGCGAAGAAATTGAATTCTTCGATGCGGAACTGCAGGAAGTCAAGGTATCAGATATCCCATTGAAGCCTAGAGAAGCTGGTTTCTCAAATCCAGTAGTCTTACAGCCGGGCTGGGATGTCACCAAGGGAATCACGGAGTGCCGCATCATTGATAAGCCGGAAGGCGCAGATGATGAAGTGCATGATGATGTAGAGAAACTGAGTCTGTTTGATTCAGAAGAATAAAGAAAGGCTTGTGTATGACAAACTGCAAAGGCTGCGGAGCCGTGCTCCAAAGTACAGATCCAAACGCACCAGGGTATACCCCAAAAGAGGGCAGTGAATACTGTCAAAGATGTTTTCGCTTGATGCACTATGATGACTTGACCATTTCCATGCGCCAGGGCATTGACCCGGATGAGGTCATGCATCGGATTGCTGAAATGGACTGTTTGATCTTATGGGTCGTTGATCTGTTTGATTTTGAAGCAGGAATCATTCCGGGCTTGAACCGTTTGCTTGCCGACAAGGATATTGTCATGGCTGCCGCAAAGAGAGATATTCTTCCCGATACATTGAATGAAGAGAAGATTGCCCGCTTTGTCTTTGGCCGTTTGAAGGAACAGGGAATCCATATTAAGACTTTAGTTCTGACTTCGAAACTGCACCGCATGGGTGTAGAAGAAGTCAAGGAAGCTGTTGGACTCTATGCAAAAGGAAGACCTGTTGTTGTGATGGGCAAAGCAAACAGCGGCAAGAGTACATTGTTGAATAATCTGATGGGGACCAAGCAGCTGACCATGTCACGCTATCCTGGCACAACATTAGATTTCAATGAAATTGAAATTGACGGCCAGAAGTATATTGATACACCAGGCATTGAAATCTCTCACAGTTTATTGATGGATATGGCAGAAGAAGACCTTAAGGATGTTCTGCCGGCTTCCACTTTAAAGCCAACGGTATTCCAGCTGCGTGGGAATCAGTCCTTCGTTGTCGGGGGCCTGGTCCGATTGGATCTGACGGGATGCGATCATGCATCCTGTGTATGGTATATCAGTGACCGTCTGGCGATTCACCGTGGGAAAGTAGAAAATGCGGATGAGCTGTGGAAGAAGCACTATGGAGAATTATTTGTGCCTACGGCCAAGACAAAAGAAATGCAGAAGTTCTCCGTCCATAAGGATATGGACAAAATGGATATTGTCGTAGATGGTCTCGGCTGGGCAAGTGTGTCCGGTCAGATGAATACAGTTACGATTTATGTACCAAAGGGTGTCAATGTGACATTCAGAAAGGCGATGCTGTAAATGTTAACTGGAAAACAGAGAAGTTATTTAAGAGGAATTGCTCAGACAGATAAGGCAATCTTCCAAATTGGAAAAGATTCTTTAAGTGATAATTTATTTACGACGGTAGATAATGCATTGCGGACAAGAGAACTGATCAAGATCAGTGTATTAAAGACAGCTCCCGAGGATACCAAAGAGCTGGCCTTTGATCTGGCAAGACAGACAAAGAGTGAAGTTGTACAAGTCATTGGCCGTACCATCATTCTGTATCGGAAGGCAAAGGAGCCGAAGATCTTATTACCATGATCGTTGTGGAAGGAAATTTTGATCCCATTACGGAAACGGAACTGGATGCTGTCAAACAGCTGTACCGCAGGAATAGAGAAGACATCTTTCTTCAAGTGAAAGAAGGAGATGCCGTCCTGGATTATCAACTGCGGCTGAAACTGGTGGAACTTGCATGCAGACCATACCGTCATTTGCAGCTGATTGCCGGATATACGGGCAGCGTCATTGATTTTTCTTCGTATCAGGAAGAAGAAAAAGAAGTGCGGAGCGGAATGTTCCGAAACGCAGCAAATGGGACGAGAAAGTACATCTTCCAGCAGGGATTGTATTTTAAGGAAACTGCAGAAGCGATGTGCAATCCACATCGTTATGAACATAGCATCCGTGTTGCAGAGACCGCGGAAAAGATTGCGGCGGCGCAGCATGTGGATGTTCGGCTTGCCTATCAGGCAGGCCTGCTTCATGACATCACCAAAGCGATGTCAAAAGAAGAGGGTACAAAGATCTTAGAAGTGTATCGGCCAGAATGGCTGAAGTATTCAGAAAAAATCTGGCACAGCTATACCGCTGTGATCTGGATGAAACAGAATATGGGCTTCTATGATGAAAGGATCCTGCATGCGATTGAACATCATACGTTAGGGGATGGTGCTGGCAAACTGTGCCGGATCATCTATATAGCGGATAAAATCGAACCTGGCAGAGGGTATGATACAACGAAGCATATGCAGTTAGCCTGCAAGGACCTTCGTGCATGCAGTGATTTGATCCATGAAGAAAGTAAAGAATATCGAAAGACCAAGGAGGGTGTTCATGAGTGAGCTTCTTGAAATTGTAACGAAAACATTATCGGATAAGCAGGCAGAGGATATGACAATTATTGATATGCATGCGGTCAATCCTTTTACAGATTATTTTGTCATCTGTACAGCAAAGAACATGCGTCACGCTGGCACTATGGCCGATTACATTAAGCAGGAAGCAGAAAAGAACGGCTATGAACTCCGCACCGTGGAAGGGGACCGCAACAGTTCCTGGATCTTAGCAGACTTCAATGAAGTGGTCGTACATATCTTTACCCCGGAAGCACGCAAACAATACCGTTTAGAATCATTGTGGGCGGATCAGCCGCAGACAACGATTGCGGAACCAAAGGTTGCGATTTAAAAAGCACATCACTGCGGACTGCTTGTGGATGTGCCTTGATAGAGACCGTTCAGTGTCAGCCATGCTTCAAAATCTTCGGCCGTAATCTGATGATCACTTGTATTTTCCAGCTTATTGTTGACGATGATCTCACCATTCTTGACTGTCACTGCCGCAAAGGCAGGATAGGAAGATAGCTGCCAGTCCTCTGATAGTTTGTTTGTCTGCATGTTGCGGACAAGACTGGTAATGTCGACTGTCTCAATGATCTTGGTGAACTGCAGGGAAGTATCATTTTCAACCGTGGTGATCACAGTATTCTTGATATAAGCACTGTCATTGTCTTCACTCGAATAGAAGAAGAGATAATGGACGGAACTGTCCCCGCCGGATTTTACATATTCTTTGAGCGAATTATAATCAAGATAAGTATCTTCATCTCCAATATGGTATGTTGCAGAAGGCTCAAAAAGACGGTACGCAACAACTGCCGTACTGTAGAGAATGAGCAGACATAAGAACGAGAACATGATTTTCTTTAACATAGTCCCATTATTTTAACAAAGCTGTAAGGTTTAATCAATTTACTCAGCAGCGATCGTACGAGGTATGTGATATGAAATGGTATGAACAGAATTTTGTAAATCATCGCGACTGGATCCTGGATCACCTGGATCTTTTAGGATTGGATGCCAATGAAGCAATCGTTGTATTGCTGATTGATTTTTTTAATGAACATCATTATGAGATCTCGATGGAGATGCTGGCGAAACGGAGTGGTTTCTCCGAAGAAGAACTGAATCAGATCCTTTCGGTATTGACCGCAAAGAAGTATTTAAGCATCAAGGCAACATCGAAGGAAATTCATTTCTCCATTGATGGCCTGTTTGAAACGGACACCGCAAGAGATGCTGCTGTTCTGGATTCTTCTTTGTATGATGTATTCGAATCGGAAATGGGACGTCCATTATCTACGGTGGAAATGGAAAAAATCTCTGAATGGAATCGGACGAATGATAAGAAACTGATCCTGCTTGCTTTACGAGAAGCGAGCGCATATCAGAAGAAGAGCTTTGCTTATATTGATAAAGTACTTTCCGATTGGAAAGCAAACGGGACGACCGTGGAAATGATCGAAGAAGGAAAATAATATGAAACGCATGGAGACCAGTGCAATTCTGGATGAACTGCAGAAGCTGTATCCAGATGCTCATTGTGAATTGGATCATCGGAATGCATATGAAATGGCAGTTGCTGTCATCTTGTCAGCGCAGACAACAGATGCTTCGGTCAATCGCGTGACGCCGGCATTGTTCCAGCGGTATCCAACCATTGAAGACCTGGCGCAGGGGAAACTGAAAGAGATTGAAAAATACATATCTTCGTTAGGCTTGTATCATAACAAAGCCAAATCCATTCAAGGGTTTGCGTTAGGAGTCGTTAATGATTTCGGCGGTGTCATTCCACAGACCATGGAGGAATTGACGACGCTGCCGGGTGTTGGCCGCAAATGTGCCAATGTAATCCAATCCGAATGTTTCAATCTTCCATCATTGGCAGTAGATACGCATGTCTCCAGAGTTTCCAAACGATTAGGTCTGGCTTATCAGAAAGATACACCGGAGATCATTGAACGGAAACTGAAACATAAGATCCCGCAGGAACGATGGATCAAGACGCATCATCAGATGATCTTCTTTGGCCGGTATCTGTGTCATGCACAGCGGCCGGAATGTGCCCGCTGTCCGTTTGTGGAAATCTGTCACGAGAAGAATAAAAACTTATAAAGACATAGAAAAAAGAGCGATTGTATTCGCTCTTTTTGTAAACCATTTAGTTCATTGCAATGGCAGATACTGCACCATTCTTATAGGTGACCAGCAAGGTCGCACCAGCAGGAATATCTGCAGGGTTGACGACGGCACCATTCTTCGTGACATTGATACTGGAAGAAAGGACAATCGTTGCGGCCGCTCCGTCAATTGTGACATTGATCGTATTGCCGGAAACACTTGTTACCGTTGCGGTCTTTGTCGCATTGGCATTTGGATCGGCACCGGTAGTGAATGTCTGACAGACTTCATTGGATACATCCGAAGTATTCTGGTAGCCATAATAGCCGCATGCCTTTGTCTCGGTATTGTAAGCAAGTTTCGCTGCCTGAGTAGAAGTCTCACTGCTGGATGTAAATTCACCAATGGTGGTTCCATTCTGCGTTAATCGTACCTTATAGACGACAGGCCCGGAGATCCACGAAGAATCAAACGTTGTATCCTTCGTGCTCGCTACCGTAAGTTTCGTTGCATCTGGATAAGGTGTCCAGTTATAAGTGACCGTATTATCGGAGTTGTACTTTGCAGTGAAGGAAGCCAGGTTGCTCAATGGTGTAACACTGCTTGAGTATGTGCCAAGCTTCGAGAATTCCTTCTTGATCAGACCCGTTGCGATGTATTCGGATGGTGTGGAATCGGTTGGTGCGACATATGGGAAGATACCCGCAATATGCTTGATTGTTTCAATACCATCCGGCTTAGTTAGATCTGCTGGTGAACCATTTGATGCGGCAATCGCATCCAAGACTTCAGAACAGATATGTCCAGTCGTATTCATCCAGTCTTTGGCTTGGGTGAAGTACGTATCTTGACCCGCAACGGCTTTTTCCCAGCCAAGCCATACCGCCGTGGTGTACTGCGAGGTTTCCGCAACCATCCACTTATCTTTCTCGGCTCCTTCTGGAATACCGTATTGAATACCGGAATCGCCCCAGTCTGAGGTACCGGTCTTACCATACGTTGCATAGTCACGACGTAAGATTGGCAGCCAGTTGTAAGACTGATCATGGATACAGCCATATAACAGCTGTGCAACCATGTAGCAGGCTTGTGAAGACATCACGCTTGTAGATTCATACTTTGGTTCAATGGTACTTTGCGTTCCAGACCGGAACACAATCTTCTTAATGGTATGAGGTGTAATGTAATTTCCGCCGTTCATGATCATCGCATGAGCTGCCATCAGCTGTTCCGGAGTACATACGAAGTTGTTGCCGCCGATTGCATAAGAGATATCAAAGCTTTCTGCCACACTGTCAGCGAAACCCAGCTTCTTCATATAGCTGATAAACCAGTCGCTGCCCAGTTTGTCAATCAATGCCTGACATGCCTGAATGGCTGGCGTATTTAAGGAATGCGTTAATGCATACTGTAAGTTGACACGTCCATAGTAATTTCCATCGGCGTTCTTATATGTCCAGTTGCCATAAGTGATTGCTTTATCGACTAAGATATGTGATGTTGCCCAGCCGAGGTAATCAAAGGTCCCTACATAGTCCATAAACGGCTTGACGGAAGAACCTGGCTGTTTATACTGATCGGTCGCATGGTTTAGAAGCATTGACCCGCCCGCGGCATAATTTCGTCCGCCGCCGATGGCAATGATCTCACCGGTCTGGTTATTTTCACTGATGACACCCATTTCCTGCAGGTCATCGGCAAATGGTACGTTTGGATTATTACCGGCTTCAATTTCTTCCATCGCAGTCTGGACGGTGGTATCCATTGCGGTATAGATTTCCATGGATACGTTCAGAGGATCCTGACCAGTGACTTCCTGTGCTTCCTTGATCGTATAGTCAATGTATGCCTGATACTGATTGGAAGTGGTGGTCGACTTTGGTGTAATCAGTAGGTCTTCCACGTTGACGCTCTTGGCGAGATCATATTGTGATTCATTGATGTAGCCATGATTCAGCATCTGATACAGAACGTCATTGCGGCGGTCTGTAGCACGATCCAGATAGGTATATGGGTTGTAATAGTAAGGCGAGTTGACGACGCCTGCCAGCATGGCACATTCGTTTAAGTTCAGCTGACTGACACGCTTGCCGAAGAACTGTTCGGATGCTTTTTCAACACCACGGATATTTCCGACACCGCCGAAATTCATCTTGTTCAGATACATCTCAAAGATCTGTTTCTTATCTGCTTTCTTTTCCAGTTGTTTGGCTAGATCAATCTGCTGCACCTTATATTCAATATCCTTGGTGCTGCTGGTACCAGCGGCATCATCGGTGAAGTAGGTCAGCTTGACCAGCTGCATGGTGAAGGTGGAACCACCCTGGACACTGTGGTGCAGGACGGTATTGACGATAGATGCAGCGAAACGCGGGACATCAAATCCGTTATGTGTGAAGTAACGGGAATCTTCGATGGATAAGAAGGCATCAATCAAAGCTTCAGGTACTTCATCGTAGGAAATGTTCTCACGGATCTGAGCACCGACATCGGCAATCTGATTGCCGTTCTTGTCATAGATCAATGTTGTTTCCTGTGTGTAGAAGTCATCCATGTTGACCTTTGGCTCATCTGCCAGCATGGTACCAATGGTCACCAGGCCCACGGTGCCTAAGACAACCTCCATGCCAACGGCAACGGCCAGAATGATCGTAAAGAAGCGGAACCAGTGAAACTTTCTCTTTCCGATTGGTTTATTGACGTTCTTTTTTGTGTTGTGCTTTTCCATTTGTAGAAATCCTTTCTGTAACGGAATCAAAATACAGCTGATTCACTATCTTCAAGTAATCCACCGGACTGACATAAGAGCCCGGAATCAAATATCCATTTTCCTGGAACCATCCATAAGGGTAGGAGCGCCGGCCGCTGTTCTGCCAATAGTCAATGACATGTTCTGCCGGTACATAGTAGGTCTCATCATACACAGTGAAGCGGACAATCAGAAAGGCAATCGCACCTTGTTTCAAGACAGCAGATAAATGCTGGACTTGATGCGGATGCAGGGACTTAAAAGGAAATGACGTCCGGGATGCACATTCTTTTGCTTCAAAATCTAAATAACGGGCACGATAGATGCCGTTATAGTCGGTTGTACTTGGAAGTTTGAAATACGCTTCGGTGATTTTTGCGGCTGACCGCTTTGGATAGTTTACCTTAACAATCGTAATTGGGGTAGGCTTTTTATGAACAACTGCTTTTTCATTATCTAAATACCATTGATTCGTAATGTTGATGTCTTCTTCGAGTTTCATGCCTCTGCCGCCGGCAGAAGTATTTGAAGAAGTGTAGGTTTTTTTCTTTCCGTTCGGGTAGTTGATCATTGCCATATATCACCGAGGTTATTATACATTTGTTCACATAATTAAGGAAGATTTATTGATTTTCAACTTCGTGAATGCGATAATAAAAAACGTGGAGGCGAAAGAATATGACTGGAAAACTGAATCTGGATCCGCAGACCATCGTGGATAAAGAATTTGATATTGATTTTAAGGGCTACAATCCGGACCAGGTTGATCACATGCTGGATTTGATCATTCAGGATTATCAGGCATACGCAGATGAAATTAAAGATCTGCAGGCAAAACTCAAGGATATGGAGCTGACGAACGCCTCACTTCGTGCCAAAGTCATTGAGTACGAAGGAAAGTTACGGGTAAAGGATACCGATGGTGAAGATCCTGTCTTCGGCGGCAACAACATTGATATCTTAAAACGGATCTCCCGTTTGGAATCCGAAGTCTTCAACGGACAGAAGAAGTAAAGAAATATGAAAATGCGCACATGAGGCAGCCGCTGGCACGCAAGTGTTAGAGGAAAGTCCATGCTCGCACTATCTGCGATGATAGTAGTGTTTGTGCTGGTCCAATCAATAAGGCCAGGCATCCATCTGGATGACGGCGGAGCAGAACCCTAAAGAGCAATCCATGGGCAATGCCTGTAAAGTGTCACAGTGACGTAGCTTACAGGGAAACCTGTAAGGTGGAACGAGATAAACCCCGCAAGCGAGAAACCCAAATTTGGTAGGGGAACTGCGAATGCACGAAAGGAAGTGCAGAGAGCAGGTACTTCGGTACAGATAAATGACTGCCACTCCGCAAGGAGAACAAAACATGGCTTATGATTGTGCGCATTTTCATAAAGAGAACGTCTACGGACTTTCTCTTTTATTATGCCTGCGGAAAAACCGCAGGATGTGGTATAATATCAGCATTGTTGGGAGAAAAGAAAAATGAACTTACCTAACCGATTAACAATCTTCAGAATTGTACTGATCCCAGTGATTATTCTGATATATTTATTCCCATATTCGGCTGTTGGCATCACCCCGTTGATGTTCACGGTCGGCAATGTGAATTTATCCATTATTAATGTCATCGCTTTAGCAATTTATCTCTTGGCGGCAATTACAGATGCTCTGGATGGTCACATTGCAAGATCCCGCAATATGATCACGACATTTGGCAAGTTTGCAGATCCAATTGCGGATAAACTGCTGACGACGACCATGTTCCTGCTGTTCTCATCGCAGGGAATCATTCCGGTCATTCCAGTCATCATCATGATTGCAAGAGATACAGTTGTCGATGGCTGCCGGATGCTGGCTGCCAGCAATGGCAAAGTCGTTGCCGCAGGTATGATGGGCAAATTAAAGACCGTTTTCCAGATGGTCACGATTGCTTTAGTCTTGTTGAATAATCTACCATTTGAACTGATCCGGATTCCGGTTGCAGAAATCATGTTATGGTTCTCTGCCTTTGTATCACTGGTATCAGGCATTCAGTATTTCTCACAGTTGAAAGATGATATTTTAGAATCAAAATAAGGAATTAACGATTTTCGTGAATATATATTGTTAGGAGGCTATGTTACCATGGCGAAAGAAACCAAGGAAAAAGAAGTGACAACCGACAAGAAAGACCAGCTGCTTGCAGATGCTCTGAAGGCAATTGAAAAAGAATATGGAAAGGGCAGTATCATGCGTCTTGGCGACCGTGCTGATGTATCGATTGATGCCATTCCTTCCGGTTCTTTAGCATTGGACCTTGCCTTAGGAATTGGCGGTTATCCAAAGGGAAGAATCATTGAGATCTATGGACCAGAATCTTCTGGTAAGACAACGCTGGCACTGCATGCAATTGCAGAGTGTCAGAAGCAGGGCGGCAGATGTGCATTTATTGATGCAGAAAATGCCATTGACCCTGTCTACGCTAAACATTTAGGTGTTGATATTGATGAATTGATCCTGTCCCAGCCGGATTCTGGCGAACAGGCATTGGATATCTGTGAAGTATTAGTCAAGAGCGGAGCCATTGATCTGGTGGTCGTTGACTCAGTTGCTGCCTTAGTTCCACAGGCAGAATTAGATGGTGAAATGGGAGATGCATCCGTCGGCTTACAGGCACGTCTGATGTCCAAGGCAATGCGTAAGCTTGCCGGTGTCATGAATCATTCCCAGACAACAGCAATCTTTATCAACCAGCTGCGTGAGAAGGTTGGTATTATGTTCGGCAACCCGGAGACAACACCTGGCGGACGTGCATTGAAGTTCTATGCATCCGTACGTCTGGATGTCCGCAGAGGCGAGACTTTAAAGAATGGTCAGGATGCGTATGGCAACGTGACCAAAATCAAGGTCGTAAAGAACAAGGTTGCACCGCCATTCAAGACAGCGGTCGTTAACATGATCTATGGGGAAGGCATTTCCCATCTGGATGAAGTCATCAACTTAGCGGTCGAGAATGACATCATTGATAAGTCTGGTGCTTGGTTCTCCTATAACGGAGAAAAGATTGGCCAGGGCTTCAATGCGGTCCGTGACTATATGAAGGCAAATCCAGAATTTGATGCCGCAGTCACCGAAAAGGTAAAGGCACTGCTGTTTACAACAACTGCCCCAAGTGATACCGATGATACAGAAAGTGAAGAAGCGTGAGAAATCACGCTTTTTTTGTTACAATGGCACTATGTGGAACAACTATGCTGCTTTCTATGCGCAGATCACAAAAAAATTTCATAACGAATCCGCGAAGAAGAAACTGAATGTCTTCAATGCTTTTCTGACGGATCTCTTTTATGCTGCGTATCCTTGTCTTATACTATATGTATTTGTCTATAAGAGAAGTGAATTTGCCAAAATTCTGCTGATTCCAGCGGTATCGTTTGCTGTGTTGAGTATCATCCGGAAGGCAGTGAACTGGCCAAGACCGTATGAAAAGGATGATATTACACCATTGATCCGCAAGGATACCAAAGGAAATTCTATGCCATCCCGGCATGTCTTTTCGGCTGTCATCATTGCCATGGCATTCTTTTATCTTCTGCCTTGGCTCGGTATCGTTCTTTTGATCCTAGCCGCGATGAGCGGATGCACCCGGATCTTAGGCGGAGTCCATTATCCATGGGATGTTGCGGCAGGATATCTGTGCGGAATCTGCTGCGGACTGCTCTTCTTTGTGTTATAAATCATGTTTTCTCCTGATAGCCCTTACAGATTTACTTGTGAAAAGGGCGGTTCAATCGTATAATAATAAATATGGGAGTTATCCCAGCAATCACACACGAAAATGGAGGATTTTAAATGAACGTACTATTTCTCTTGATTGGTGCGGTTGCAGGTTTTGTCATTGGACTGATCGTCATGAAAGTGACGGGAAAACAGGGTCTTGATAGCAGTAAAGCAAAAGCTGAATCAATCCTGAAGGAAGCAAATTCCAAAGCGGAAACAATTATTCGCCAGGCTGACCTGGATGGAAAGCAGGCTGCATATGAGTATGAAGTGCAGGCTGAAAAGAAGAATAAAGAAAAGTTGAATCAATTGCAGCAGACTGAAACTAAGTTACTGCGTCGTGAAGACAATTTGAATTTCCGTGAAGAGGGACTTTCTCAAAAAGAGAAGAAAATCGACGAAAAAGAACAAGCCGCCGATGACAAACTTGCGAATCTCAGCAAATTACAAGAAGAACTGCAGCAGAGAATTGACAATCAGATCAAGGTATTAGAACAGGTTGCTCATCTATCTCAAGAAGATGCTAAGAAAGAATTGATGGAAGCCGTCGAAAAGAAGACGGAGAAGGAAATTGCGCAGTACCTGCATGACGCGCAGGAAGAAGCCGAAACAAAGGCCAGCGACAACGCCAAGAACGTCATCGCTCTTGCCATTCAGCGTTATGCGCAGGATGAAACAATTGAACGTACCGTCAGTACCGTTACGTTAACATCCGAAGAAATGAAGGGGAGAATCATCGGCCGTGAAGGACGCAACATCAAAGCCATTGAACAGGCTACAGGTGTTGATCTGATTATCGATGATACACCAGATGTCATTACCGTATCTTGCTTCGATCCAATCCGTAGAGAGATTGCCCGCCAGTCTCTGGAAATCCTGATGAAGGATGGCAGAATCCAGCCGGGCAGAATTGAAGAAGTTGTTGAAAAGGTCACAAAGGAATTAGATGATGCCATTATGAAGATTGGTAATGATACGATCTTCCAGCTTGGCATTGGCAAGATGAATAAGGAACTGGTCAAACTGGTCGGACGTTTAAGATTCCGTTACAGTTATGGTCAGAATGGCCTGGAACATTCTGTCGAAGTAGCAAATTTTGCCGGCATGATGGCAGCGGAACTTGGCTTGAACCAGGTTGTCGCAAAGCGTGCTGGTCTGTTGCATGATATTGGCAAGGCAGTAGACTTTGAACAGGAAGGAAGCCATGTTGAACTTGGCTCCAAGTATGCGAAGAAGTATGGAGAAAGCCCAATCATTATCAATGCGATTGAATCACATCATGGCGATACCGAACCAACCGATATTATCTCGAACTTGGTTGCTGCAGCAGATACCTTAAGTGCTGCGAGACCTGGTGCCCGTTATGAATCCATGGAAGGCTATATCAACCGTCTGGAGAATCTGGAAAAGATTGCGACAAGCTTTGACGGTGTGGAAAAGGCATTTGCGATTCAGGCAGGCCGTGAGATCCGTATCATGGTACAGCCAGAAAAGATTGATGACATTGCGATGGTCAAGGTCGCTCATGATATCCGTGAAAAGATTGAAAATGAGCTGACATACCCTGGTCAGATCAAGGTAACACTGATCCGTGAAGTCAGAGTCCAGGAATTAGCGAAGTAAATAGAAGACCAGATTTCTCTGGTCTTTTTTCTTATCTATGAGAAAGGACTATACTGGAAATTAGAAATTCAGGGGGCAGTGAAGATGACGTGGAAGTCTGTCCTTCTATTTGCGTTCTGTGCCGGTGTCTATACCGGTCTGATCAATCAGGTGCCGTTTCTGAAGAATACGTCGTTTACAGATATTGCTGTATCCTATGAAGTCTGGATTTTATTCGCTTTTATCATTGGCATCAATTGCCACAGACCGCTGGAAGCCGCCTGTAAGGTATTTGTGTTCTTCCTGATCAGTCAATCGGTCTGCTTCCTAGTCGAGATTCCGATGATTGGGATGAATCAGGCTCTGCTGTATTTCAAGAGCTGGTTTGTGCAGATCCTGCTGACCTTTCCCGGCGGCTTTGTGGTCTACTATGCAAAGAAGGACAACTGGCTGGGTGCTTTGGTCACAACGATGGGTGCAGTCATGGAAGCATTCTTTCTGGCCGAATACGGCAGTTCTGTCCTGCACAGCTTTCCCGGGCATCTTTTGACAACGATCTTTTGTATTCTGGTCATCCTTTGTTTCTTATTTTTCCTGATCAAAAAGCCGTTGTTCCGCTGGCTTTCCCTGGCGGCTGTGATTCTTGTCTCCGGTTATGTTGGCATGCATGATGCCAATATGATGTACAGCTACTCAGGCAGTCTGCCGGGAAAATATACTTCCTACCAGTTGAAGGTGAACGATGGCAGTTATATTGACCTGGAAAATAACGGGCAGTCATATACCTACTACTTTTATCCATATACTGTAAAAGAGAATACGATTACATTTACCAATGACGCTGGTTCCAGCATTACATATCAAGTGGTAGTAAGCAATCATATGGTGGATGTTGTCTCACAATAAATATCCTGAAAGAAAAGGCCGATATTTTACAGAAGTTTACCATTTCCAATCAAAGGCGGCCATGGTAAGATAGAAGTGTTAAAGGAGGATTATCATGCCAGTAACAGTTGATAAGGATACATGCATTGGATGCGGTGCCTGCGTAGGTACATGCCCAGTCAGTGCACTGTCTCTTGACGAGAATGGTAAGTCTCAGTGCGATGAGAGCGTTTGTGTTTCTTGCTTCTCATGTGTAGGTGCTTGCCCAGTCAGTGCAATTTCCGAAAAGTAAGGAAAGAAGAAGAACCGGCGAAAGCTGGTTTTTTTCTGCATCATAGTGTTTTCTGGTATAATATTGCCTCGTGGAGAAAAACAGAATGAAAAAGAATGATTATGTTCTTCCGGATCATAAAGCGGAAGCACATCGAACAAAAGAAATGGCACAAGCCGAATATGGCATGTTTGCAATGAATGATTCCCTGGAGTCATTAGGAAAAGGGAAGAAATACTATATCCGTACCTATGGCTGCCAAGCCAATGTCCGGGATGGTGAAACGATTGCCGGTATGATGGAGATCATGGGATATACCAATACGTCAGAGACCAGTGAAGCGGATGTCTTGATCTTTAATACTTGTGCGGTACGGAAAGCAGCAGAGGAACATGTCTTTGGCGAGATTGGCATGCTGAAGGGATTGAAGGAAGAAAAACCAGATCGTATTTTCTGTATCTGCGGCTGTATGGCCCAGGAAGAATCGGTCGTTGAGACCATCTTGAAGACCTATCCGCAGGTCGATCTTGTTTTCGGTACGCATAATATCTATCGTCTGCCGGATCTCTTGAAAGAAGTCATTCAGACAAAGAAGAGAAAAATTGAAGTTCTATCGGAAGAAGGAAGGATCATTGAAGACCTGCCTGTCCGCCGGAACCAGTCCTGCAAGGGATTTGTGGATATCATGTATGGCTGCAATAAGTTCTGCACTTACTGCATTGTGCCGTATACCAGAGGGAAAGAACGCTCCCGCCGTATGAGTGATATCATTCGGGAAGTAGAGCAGCTGAAGAATGCCGGAGGCAAAGAAGTCATTCTGCTGGGACAGAATGTCAACGCTTATGGCAAAGACCTTGGTATGGAAGACGGCTTTACTGATCTTTTGATTGCGGTTGCCAAAACCGGGATTGAACGGATCCGTTTCTATTCTTCCTCCCCACGGGACTACAGTGAAACAACGATACAGGCAATGCTGGACTATCCAGCAATCATGCCGGCATTGCATCTGCCAGTGCAGTCTGGTTCGACGGAAGTCTTACGCCGTATGGCAAGAGGCTATACGATAGAAGAATACAAGGAACTCTTTGACCGTTTAAAGAAGAAGATTCCGAATATCACCTTTACAACAGATCTTATTGTCGGCTTCCCAGGTGAGAGTGAAGAAGAATTCCAGGCAACATTAGACCTTGTAGATTACTGCAAGTTTGATATGGCATATTCTTTCATGTATTCCCCAAGAGAAGGGACACCAGCTGCGAAAATGGCAGACCAGATCAGCAGTGAAGTCAAGAATGAACGCCTGCAGCGCTTGAATGAACACTTAAACAAATGGGCGAAGGAAAATAACGAGAAGTATCTTCATCAGACCGTTAAGGTACTGTGTGAAGGGAAGTCAAAGAAGAATGCCGATGTTTACAGTGGATACAGCGAAGAGAATAAGCTGGTCAATTTCGTCGGACCGGAAGGTCTGGAGAATCAGATTGTTGATGTCGAAATTACGGATGTTAAGAGTTTTTCCCTGGATGGCCGTGCGTTGTGAAAGAAATAGAATTGTTCTATAATAGAAAAAGCAGAAGTACAGAAGTAATGGAGGATAATTTATGAGCAAAGTACGCATATTTGCGCTTGGCGGTCTCGATGAAGACGGCAAGAATATGTATGTTGTAGAAAATGGGAATGATATTTTTGTCATGGAATGTGGCCTGAAATATCCTGGCGGTGAACAGCTGGGAATTGAAATGATCATCCCGAATTTTGAATATTTAGTCGAGCACAAGGATCTGATCCGCGGTGTCTTTATTACACATGGACACGATGATGTCATGGCAGCCCTGCCGAATCTTTTAAAAGAGATTCCGAATGTGCCGGTCTATATGGCACCGCTTACCGCGATGATCTTTGAAAGAAGAGCGAAGAAGCTTGGCCTGAAGGATATCAATATCCATCGGATCCGCCGCAACAGCACCTTTACGATTGGCAAGACAGAGATCCGTACCTTTGGCACAACACAGTCCATCGCAGATGGCTTTGGTGTAGCGTTAAAGACAGAGGACGGCTATGTCGTCTATACATCCGAATTCATCGTTGACTACGATACGATGAACGAAGCCTTTAAGTTTGATATCACCAACATTACCGATCTTGGCAATGCGGGTGTCTTAGCATTATTGTGTGAGTCCGTCGGTTCTACAAGAGAAGGACACAGTGCCCCGAACCACCGCATCACTTCGCAGATCGATCAGTATTTTGAAGATGCGGAAGGCAGAATCTTTGTTACGGTATACAACCAGAATATCTACCGTGTCATTGAATTGATTGAACTGGCCAACAAGTATAACCGCAAAGTCATGATCTATGATGATGAACTGCGTGCAGTCTTAGCGGATATGGCAAAGCTTGGGTATTATCATATTCCGGCCGGCTTAGAGATTGCGCCGTCCAGCTTCTTGAATGAAATGGAAAATGTACTGGTCTTAGTCGCTGGTACGGGTTCAACAATTTTCCGTAAGGTCCATAAGATTGCCATCAAGGAAGATGAGAATATTGAACTGCGTTCTACCGATACGGTCATCATTGCCTCCCCGGCAGTTCCAGGGACGGAGCGTGATGAAGCAAGCATGGAAGATGATCTGTACCGTGAAGCAGGCAGAGTCATCAGTGTTGATGCCAAGCGTGCATTCTCCATGCATGCAAGCATTGAAGATATCAAGATGATGATCTATCTGTTAAAGCCGAAGTACTATGTTCCAGTCAAGGGTGAATACCGTCAATTGATTGCCAATGCGAATATTGCCTTGAATATGGGCTATATCGCAGACCGGATCATCGTCATGGATAATGGGCAGATTGCGACATTTAATGAAGGCAATTTAGCGAAGAATTTTGATACAATGGAAGCGGAAGATGTCATGGTCGACGGCAACGAGAACCTCGATTCTTCCGGTATGGTCCTGAAGGATCGCGAGATCCTGTCAACGGATGGTGCAATCATTGTCGGTGTGGTCATGAATCATGCGACAAAGGAAATCATCGGCGGACCGGATGTACAGTCCCGCGGTGTCATTTACTTAAAGGATGCGGATTACATTGTGAAGCAGATTGGTGATCTGATGGAATCGACCATCAATGATGCGGTCAAGGAAAATCGTTATGAGAATATGGGCTGCCGTGCGGAAGCACGGGATAAGATCAGCCGTTATGTACTGCATGAGACAGGAAAGAGACCAATGATCCTGCCGGCAATTGTAGAAATCAATACAAAGGATTAAGGGTAACGTGGCAAGAAAATCAAAAGCACAGGAAAAAAGGGAAGCACAGGAAGAACTCAGACAGTGGATCACGATTGTGATCCTTTCTGCGTTGGCCATTGTCGGCTTACTGCGGGCAGGGGTTGTTGGGAACTTCTTATACGATCTCCAAAGGTATCTGCTTGGAGATCTTTTCTGGCTGCTGCTGGGCATCATGGTCGTGGTGATTTTGATCAATGTGATGAACCGTCATCATGGCAATGAAGAAAAGAACCCGGTGCCGGCAATTCTCGTCATCTGTGCCATCTTACTGCTGTGTGCTTATCTGAATACGCAGGAGGTCGGTATCTCGACCATCATGCCGTATGTCGATCATATCACCGAATATTTCGGTGCGGATCCAATCAAGACAGTCGGCGGCGGGATTGTAGGTGCACTTCTCTATGGTGTCACATCCATGGCCTTTGGCCGGAGCGGTGTCATTCTTGTGATTGTTGTTCTATTTATCATTACGGCATTGCTGCTGGTATCACTGGATACGTATAAGGATGCATTCCATACAATCGTAGCGTTCTTCCGTACACCGGATCATCAGACGGAAGAGGAAGAAGAGCCGGAGGAAGAGGAAGAAGAAAAAGAACCAGCCAACCTCTGGAACATGCTTGCAGAACATAAGGAAAAGAAGGAGCAGGCAAAGCTTGGACAGATCCAGGCGGATCAGGAATCGACCGCTGAATTAAAAGAAGTTCCGGAAAATGTCAAAGATCCAGAACAGCTGTCTCTATTGACAGATCAGGAAGAAAAGCCGCAGGTCAAATCCATTTTGAATATTCGCGCGGATGGACCGACGGAAGAAATTCCAGTCGTACAGATTCCAGGCAAAGTTGTTTCCGATAAAGATTCTGTTTTTATTAATGTCGATGAACTGCAGGATAAGGCTGAACAAGATCAGCCGGATACGGTAGAAGAAGCATCGATGGAAGAAGAAGCACCTGTGGAAGAAGCTGCATCTGCACTGCAGCCGGTTCCTTCTCCTGTGGTCAAACGTTCGAATCGCCCATATCGTCTGCCGAAACCGGCACTGCTGGATCCAATTCCGCCAAAGAATGCGAATGGCGCCAATGAACTGGCGGCAAGAGAAAAGGGACAATTATTAATTAGTATCTTAAAGAACTTTGATATTGATGCAGAACTGGTCGATACGCATATTGGCCCAGCCGTTACGCAGTTTGAGATCCGTCCGGATGTCAACGTCAAAGTCTCAAAGATCCTGTCGCTGACGGATGATATCAAGATGCAGCTGGCCGCAAAGGATATTCGTATTGAAGCACCAATTCCTGGACGCAATGCTGTGGGTATTGAAGTGCCGAATGAAGAAAGCACACCAGTCAAGATCCGTGAACTGCTGAATGATGTCACACCGAAAGATAAGAACCAGCCGTTGCTGTTCTTCTTAGGCAAAGACCTGTTAGGCAGAACTGTCACATGCCGTTTAGATAAGATGCCGCATTTACTGATTGCCGGTGCTACTGGTTCCGGTAAGTCTGTCTGTATGAATTCCATCATTACATCGCTGCTTTTACGGACAAAACCGGATGAAGTCAAGATGCTGCTGATTGATCCAAAGAAGGTGGAATTTACACCATTCCAGCATATTCCGCATTTGATTGGCCCGGTGATCAATGATCCAACGCAGGCAAACAATGCGTTGAAGGTCATTGTCCGGATCATGGACGACCGTTACAATTTATTCGCTGCTGCCGGTGTTCGGAATATTGAAGTCTATAACCAGAAGGTGATGGAGCAGGATGGCAGACCAAATGAAGATGGTTCGCCATGTCCAAAGAAACTTCCGTATATTGTTGTCATTATTGATGAGCTGGCAGACCTGATGGTCGTAGCCGGTAAAGAAGTGGAAGCATCAGTACAGCGGATCACCCAGCTGGCTCGTGCCGCCGGTATCCATCTGATTGTTGCGACGCAGCGTCCATCGGTCGATGTCATTACTGGTATTATCAAAGCGAACATTCCAAGCCGAATTGCCTTCTCAGTATCATCCGGCATGGATTCCCGTACGATCTTAGATCATATCGGAGCCGAACGTCTGCTGGGCAATGGCGATATGCTGTATATGCCAATTGGTCAGAACAATGCGACCCGTGTGCAGGGTGTCTTCGTTACCGATGAAGAAGTCAAGAAGATTGCGGATTATGTCTCCAGTGAAGCGATTCCAATGTATGATGATTCCTTCATTATGCTGGATGGCATCAATGATGGGGATGGCACAGCCGTTGCAACAGTCAATGATGATCCGCTATTCCAGGAAGTCAAAGACTATGTTGTAGAAGCACAGAAAGCATCCACCAGTCTGCTGCAGAGACGGTTTGGCATTGGCTATAACCGGGCAGCGCGTATGATTGATGCACTGGAAGATGCGGGTGTCATTGGACCGGCACAGGGATCTAAGCCAAGAGAAGTATTTATCAAACCGGAGAATGATGTCAAAAAGACAGAGACCGGAGAACGATACGAATAAGAAGGACTTTGGTCCTTCTTTTTTTAGGCATATGCATTGCAGGAATGAAAACAGTTGGATATGATTGGCAAAGAAGAGGTGAAGAATGAATACTGTAACATGGCTGATCTTGTTAGTGATTATGATCTGTGTCATTGCAGATCTGTACTATATCGCAACACATGGCATTGATACCTGCGGCGGAAGCTGCGACCATTGCACGGGGCAGTGCAAGTGGGTTGGCGATATCAACAAGGCAAAAAAGGCAATTGCCAGGAAGAAACGGATCCGTGCTTTCCTGCATCTGACAAAGTGAGTCCACTTTGTCTTTTTTTATCCAAAGGAGACAATTTCTGCAGATTTGTCTAAGACATATTTGCAATATTTGAGACTCTGATACAAATATATGGTTTTGCGGAAAATCCGATTCTTTGTAAGAATGCATCCACAGGGGGGATGAAAATTATGATGAACGGATGTTTTTTGGTGGGGACAGTCATGGAAGAACCAGTTGTTGGGAAAGGCAGTGATAAGGTCTGTACAATGATCGTGCAGACAGACCGGATGTTCCGTAATATGGATGGAACACTGGATGAAGATTTCTTTTTCGTGGAGGTCTGGCGGGGCATTGCTGAAGAAGTACGTGACTGCTGCAAACCTGGGACAGTCGTGGCTTTGAAAGGGAGAATGGTCTCTTTACCGAAGGGTGATGGAACCTATGACTGTCATATCATTGCCGAACATGTAACCTATCCGCACCGGCGAAATGTAATCGCAAAAACGAAAGACTGAAATCTATGGTAAAATAATCTCGTTTGATAAAGCGAGGAATAGTTATGGCATTTGACTCATTAAGTGAACGTTTGAATAAGGCAATGCGGAATGTGGCCGGAAAAGGCACACTGACAGACGCCAATATGGAAGATATGCTGAAGGAAGTGCGTCTTGCTCTTCTGGAAGCAGATGTAAACTACAAGATTGTTAAGGATTTCCTGAATGAAATCCGGGAAAAGGCAAGAGGCGAAGAAGTTCTCAAGTCCGTTGAACCAGGAGAACAGCTGGTCAAGATTGTTCATGATCAGATTGTTGATCTGCTGGGCAATCAGGAAGCTGGCCTGAACTTTAAAGAAGAGGGAATGACCATTATCATGATGGTCGGTCTTCAGGGTACTGGTAAGACAACTTCGGTTGCCAAGATTGCTAAGATTACAAAGATGAAGATGGGCCGCAAGCCAATGCTGATTGCTGCGGATGTCATCCGTCCGGCCGCAATTGAACAGCTGCAGACCTTAGGCAGAGAGATTGATACCGAAGTATTTACGCTGGGTGCGGAAACATCTGCACTGGAAACTGTAAAGCAGGGGATCGAGCACGCCAAGGAACAGGGATATGATACTGTCTTCATCGATACGGCAGGCCGTCTGCATATTGATGAAGTACTGATGAACGAATTAAAGTATATCAATGCATACGCACAGCCGGATGAGATCCTGCTGACTGTTGATGCTATGACGGGTCAGGATATTGTCAACGTTGCACAGGCTTTCAAGGAAGCTCTGCCGTTGACGGGCCTTGTTGTAACGAAGTTTGATGGTGACTCCCGCGGCGGCGGTGTGCTCTCTGTCAAGAAGATCACGGAAGTACCGGTCAAGTTTGTCGGTGAAGGCGAAAAGATCGATGATATGGATGTCTTCCATCCAGACCGTATGGCTGACCGTATCCTTGGCATGGGCGACATTGTTTCGCTGGTTGAAAAGGCAAAGGAAAAGATTGACCAGGAAGAGTCCGAGAAGATGGCAGAACGCATGATGAACGGCCAGTTCTCCATGGATGATCTGCTAAAGCAGTTTGAAATGATTGAAAAGATGGGACCGCTCGGTGGAATCATGAAAATGATGCCGGGCATGAACCAGTATGCCGATATGATGGATGATGCCAAGACAGGTACAGCTATGAAGCAGACCAAGGCAATTATTCAGTCCATGACAAAGTATGAGCGGGCACATCCGGAAAAAATCCGCAGCACAATGAAAAAGAGAATTGCCACGGGATCCGGAACGACTGTTGACAGCGTCAATAAGCTGCTGAATCAGTTCAGCCGCACCAAGAAGGCAATTGATCAGCTCGGTATGATGCAGAAGAGCGGTGACCTGACGGAAGAAAAGATGCAGAAAATGGCAGATGATATGGAGAATAAAATGCCGGATCTGCAGGTCCGCAATGGGTTCCGCAGACATTAATTAACACTGTCAAGGGATTTCCCTTGACAGCTGTTTTGTTCCGGGGTATAGTAATACACGTTGAACAGGAGGATATAGATCAATATGGCAGTTAAACTTCGTTTAAAGAGAATGGGTGCTAAGAAGGCTCCTAGATATCGTATCGTTGCAGCGGATTCCCGTTTTGCAAGAGATGGACGTGAGATTGAAACAATCGGTACATTCAATCCAACAACTGAACCAGAGACAGTTACACTTGATGCTGAAAAGGCATTATACTGGCTGAACAATGGTGCACAGCCATCTGATACTGTACGTGATATTCTTTCACGTCAGGGTGTGATGAAGAAGTTCCACGATGCTAAGCAGGCAGCTAAGACAAAGTCTGAGCCAAAAGCTAAGGCAAAGAAGTAATCAATATGGCAGAACTGGATAAGGTGCTTCTTGACCTTGTGAAACCAATGGTGGAAGACAAGGAAAAGCTTGAAGTCAAAATAATGCCAAGTGAAGCAGACAATGAAGTTCTTTTACATGTATATGCAAAGAATGATGACATTGCTCGTTTGATTGGTAGAAAAGGCACAATGGCCTCTGCATTACGTCAGGTCATGAGTGTTGCTTCCCATACGGAAGACAAGAAGGTCACAATCAAGTTTGTTGAGATTTAACGAGGATGCGTAAGCATCCTTTTCATTAGGAGAAACGAAATGGATTATATCAAGATCGGTAAGATCATTAATACACACGGCATCAAGGGAGAGCTGAAGATCAAGAGCTATTCTGACTTTGATGCAGAACGCTATCAGAAGGGGAATACAGTCTATATAAACTATGAAGGACAGTACCTTCCATTTTGTGTTGCTTCCTATCGTGTGCATAAAGGCTTTCCATTAGTTTCATTTGCGGATGCACAGAATATCAATGATGTTGAGAAGTATAAAGAATGTATGATCTATATGAGCGCATCCGATCGGAAACCATTGAAGAATGGCGAATACTATCGGGATGAATTGGTTGGTCTTAAAGTCGTGGATGAACAGCAGAATCTCATTGGCGTCGTCACTGCGGTGGAAGAGACCTGCCCAGGACAATCCCGTCTGCGGATTGCAAGGGAAGGGCAGAACGATGGTCTGGTCCCGTATATTCCGGTCTTTGTCAAGAAGGTCGATATGGAACAGAAGACCATTACCATTCATAAGGAGGAAGGACTGTTATGAAGATCACAGTACTGACTTTGTTTCCGGAAATGTATGAAGACTTTCTGCATACATCGATTATTGGCCGTTCGATTGACCGGAAATTAGTTGAAGTAGAGTTTGTCCAGATCCGTGATTTTGCGCTGGATAATTATAAGCATGTGGATGACCGTCCTTTTGGCGGCGGCATGGGACAGGTGATGAAATGTCAGCCGGTCCTGGATGCACTGCATTCGGTCAAGACAGAGCAGAGCTATACGATGATGATGGCACCTGCAGGTCATCCGTATACGCAGAAGAAAGCGCACGAATTAGCAGCGAAGGAACATCTGATCCTGTTGTGCGGTCATTACGAAGGATTGGATGCCCGCATCAATGAGGAAGTGGATGAACTGGTGTCCATCGGTGACTATGTATTGACCGGCGGTGAACTTGCATCCATGGTCATTATGGATTCTGTGATCCGTTTGTTAAAAGGCAGTATCACAGAAGGCAGCACCGAGGAAGAATCGTATGAGAATGGTCTGCTGGAATATCCGCAGTATACGCAGCCAGCGGATTATCAAGGAAAGAAAGTGCCGGATGTGCTGCTTTCCGGAAATCATGCCAAAATCAAAGAATGGCGGCTGGAACAGTCGATCTTACTGACTAAGAAGGAACGTCCGGATCTTTTCGCAAAGCATGCATTCAGTAAAGAAGAAATGAAGATTGTGAAACGTTTGAAAGAAGAAGGAAAACTGTAACCTTCTTCTTTTTTCGTTATCGCTTATAATGAAATCAATGAAGAAAGACAAACAAAAAGAGAATTGTACGCAAACAGGCCTGCCGATGCGCTGGCATCATTTTCTCGTATGGGCATGCATACCGCTGTTGTTATGCATCAGTTTGTATTTGACGCTGGTGCCTCTGCTTCCACAGCTGCATCTTCCTTATGATTTCAATTCTCTATTGATCACACTGTATGGCTGGCATGTCTTTCATATCACTGACTTTGCGTCTCTGCAGGCGTTGTTCTTAATGTATCTTGCAATCAGCACCTGTCTTTTGTGCTTTGCCTGGATCTGTCTGCTCCTGCGGAGATGGTTTGGGTTTATCAGCTGGATGATCTATATGATATGGATCACGATTGCTGTCTGCTGGTTCAGTTTCATTACAATGCAGATCCTTGTTGTAAATGAAGAGAAGGTCCGCTTCTTTCTCAATTCCCTGGTTGCTTCTTTTGGCACTCAATATACATGGCTGTCGATTTCATTGCCATGGCTGATCACCGGCATGGTGCTGCTCATCGGATTCCTGCTATTAGGAATGATACTGCAGATCCGGTACTATCGGAAACGGGAATCTTATTTTTCTGATTTTACGAAAGCGGAAGAAGATACGGGCACCTGGCTGACAGAGGAAGAACGGCAGGAGATCCAGTACTGTCCATTCTGTGGAACACCTATCCGCAGTCACGAAATCATCTATTGCGAAAACTGCGGCAGAAGGATCCGCTGAACGGGCATGATTAATTTTGGCATTTCATTTCAAACGTCTTATAATACATACATAAGAGGTAATTTATGAAATATACTGACCGTAAAAAGACACCTTTGAAATGGCATCACTTTCTATTATATTTTGGCCTTCCGCTGCTTGTTGTATCGGATGCCTATGGACTGCTTGGCTTGATCAATGAATTATTTGGTCTGCGGATGGCAGGCTTGAATGTTGTATTGAAACCAGTATTGGAAGCGTATGGCGCAACAATCTCGAATCTGGGCGGATGCTTCTGGTATGTTGTAGCGTACTTCGCTGTCCGTGTCATGATGATGATTCTGATCTGCTATGTGTGGATCGGTATGCTGAACTGGAAAGAAGAAGCGAGAAAGGGATGGCTGTATTATCTGCTTGTCCGGACCATTGAAACAGGATTTCTTGCCTATGGTGCATTCTCAATGTATCGTCATGCAAGCGCAACATTTGTAAAGCTGTATTCCAGCTATTTGAGCTACAACGGCGGCAGTGCAGTACTGTTCTCCGGCAGTGTACTGCTGGCTATGCTGATGCTGTGCTTTGTTGCTGTCCTGCTCTATGCTGTCTTAAATCTGTTCTATTATCGTAAGAGAAAGACATTGTTCGTTGAAACCTATGTACAGCCAGAATATGCTGGCATGGTCAACCCAAGCAATGAAGAAGCACCAGCTGCACCAGTTACACCAACGGAAACATCGGTTGAAGACACTGCAGCACCAGTCGAAGAAACGACAACTCTGGTAGAAGAAAAACCTGCGGAATCCGATGCGGCTGTTGAAGAGAAACCAGCAGAAGCAACTTCAAGTGAACCGGTGGAAACACCAGATACAGAAGAAAAAGAACCAGTGGAAGAAACCACAGCGGATACAGAAATTCCAACCACACCAGCCGAGGTAAAAGAAGAAGCACCTCAGGAACCGGTGATGAAGTTCTGTCCGAACTGTGGTGCAGAATTAGGCGTTCATGATGCAATGTTCTGTACACACTGCGGTGCAAAGCTAAGATAAAACAACCTTGCGGTTGTTTTATTTTTTATCATTCTTTTTATGCTTGCCCGATGGTTCCTGCATGGTGCTCTGCAGAGTTTCAAAGTAACGTTCCAGATACATCTTATGGGCGATAGCTGTACAGATGTTCTTCAGCATCTTTTCATCTTCTGTAATGTTTGCATTCTTATTCTTTGTTGTGGAAGGTTCATAGAAGATGGTCACCGCATTCTGCAGTTCGTTGCGGAAGTATTCATAGCCTTTCTGTACCGAATAATTCTTGTCACGGAACAGATCCAAGGCAGTGCGTACATATTCAATCGATAAAACGGATTTTGCGATGGTGATGAAGAAGACAATCGCAATCTGTTCCCGGGAATAGGTCTTCTTATTGACTCTTGAGAACAGTTTTGCCTTCGCGTAATTTGAAATCATGGAAGGGGTGACCTTCATCTCAGGAAATTCCGCCAAAGGTCCATTGATGTAGCGGGATACCTGCTCTAGATACAGACCAACATCTGGGATTTCTTCATATACGGGCAGTTCAAACTGATTCAGTTTATCTTTAATTGCTTTATTTTCCATATCCCTATTCTATTTCAGCTATCCATAAACGTCAATAAAGGTATTTGATAACCGATGCCCGGCATTGAAATTGCGTATGTTTCGATTAAAATAGACCTATGGAAAATGTTGCTCCAAATATGTCAAAACAAACGATGCATCAGGCTCTTTCGGAATATGTCTCGAAGCGCATTATGAAAAATGGCGCGGAGTTCTCCCGGGAAGAATGGGTGCGCATGATGAACAGCTACAGCGCGCAGGAACCAATCGAAAAATGTGCTGAAAAATTAGGACTGTCCTATGAAGAAGTACGAAATATATATTATGCATTTACCATGTATGTTGTGGAATATGCGATGGAACATATTCACTAAAATGCATGTGAAAATGCATTTTTTGTTTGCTTGTAAAAGATGGGTGAATGACGCATACTATTAGTAAGGAATATGATTTATTTTGCGATAATCATGTGTTAGAAATGGAGATGTTTTTGAAATGAGATTTGTTGATACAATTGAGAAGAAATCCGACGGATTGGAACTGAGCAAACAAGAGATCCAGGAGATGATTGATGGCTATGTGAAGGGAGATATTCCGGATTATCAGATGTCTTCCATGTGCATGGCAATCCTGCAGAAGGGTATGACACCACAGGAGACCGCTGACTTAACGATGTCCATGATGCATTCTGGAGATGTCGTTGATCTTTCGGATCTGCCAGGCGTTAAGCTGGATAAACACAGTACGGGCGGTGTTGGAGATACAACGACATTGGTCGTCGCACCACTGGTTGCTGCATGCGGCGGTACGGTTGCGAAGATGAGCGGCCGCGGATTAGGCCATACAGGCGGTACTTTGGATAAGCTGGAATCTATTCCAGGGACATCCATTGAACAGTCCATGGACCACTTTAAAGAGATTGTAAGAGAGAACGGTGTTTCCGTGATTGGACAGACCGGCAACTTAGTGCCGGCGGATAAGAAGCTGTATGCATTGCGTGATGTGACCGCAACGGTACGCTCGATTCCATTAATTGCGTCCAGTATTATGTCAAAGAAGCTTGCTTCGGGTGCGGATGCGATTGTCTTGGATGTTAAGACAGGTACGGGAGCTTTCATGCGTACCGAGGAAGAAGCGTTCCGTTTGGCAAAGCTGATGGTCAGTATCGGTACCTTAGTTGGCCGGAAGGTCAGAGCATTGGTGACAGATATGAATCAGCCGTTAGGCATGGCCGTTGGCAATGCCCTGGAAGTACGGGAAGCTGTTCAGCTGCTGAGCGGGGAGATTGCGGAAACAGATCCGCTGTATGAAGTATGCATGCTGCTGGGTGAAAATATGATGATGCTCGCAGGTCTTGCCGAAGATGAAGCAGACGCAAAGAAGAAACTGCAGCAGGCGATTGCGGATGGCTCTGGTCTGAAACGGCTGCAGAAGATGATTGCTCTGCAGGGTGGAGACAGCAGTTATCTGACTGTTGAAAATATGGAGAAGCTTGTTGCGGTGAAACAGCATATTGAAGTTACTGCGGATCAGGATGGGTATGTCTCTTCCATGAATGCCGAGAAGATTGGTACAGCAGCACAGTTGTTGGGTGCGGGACGTGCAAAGAAAGAAGATTCGATTGATCCGGCAGTTGGTCTGGTCATGAAGGTCAGATGCGGCAATGCGGTCAAGAAGGGTGACAGCCTCTGTACTTTATATGTCAATGATGATCGGTATCTGAAGGATGCCGAAGCGTTACTGAAAGAAGCCATTGAGATCACGAAGGAAAAAGGTGAAATCCGGCCAATGATCTATGGTGTCGTTACAGAAAAGGATGTTGCAAAGTAAGAAAAAGGGACTGTCTGATGACAGTCCTTTTCATTGGTGGTTCTTTAACAGATTTTGAATATTACGTGCTTCTCTTTCGCTCATCCAGGAGATGCCGCCGTCCTGTCCGCGCTTGAGAATGATTGCTACACCGCGGGCATATGGATCACGGGATACCAGGATGGATAAGAGGTCGTCATAGCGGTCGGATGGAATCTCTGCTTCATTATAAACAATGCAGTATTCATTTCCTAACTGTGGGAAAGGCAGTTCAACCAGTTCACGTTTTCCGTTATAAGGATCTTCCAGCTGTTCCCGAATGACTTTATTTGTTTCATAGAAGATCTCATCTCTTAAGTATTCTGAAGTATGCTCAATATCCGGAATGGTCTTTGCGTCATCTTTGAAATAAGCCCGTAATACAAGGTTTCCCTTGACCAGCATTGGCGCATTGGAACCATAAAAAGCGATGGTATAGACCGTGTCGTAAAAGTAGTTGAAAGGATAAAAGAGTTTATTTTCTGCCATAGGTTTTCCTCGATTGCTAATATATCGCGAAAAGATTCTTTTCGCAAGGTGCCATGATAGAATAGGAGAGGAAAAAGAGAGGAGACTGCCGTGAACATTTCAATATTTTCATTAACAGAAGGTGCGAAAAAGGCGGAAGGAGTCACGGTAATCATCGACGTGTTCCGGGCTTTTACCTTAGAAGTTTATTTATTTGCCCAAGGGGCAGAAAAGATCTATGCCGTTGGCAGTGAAGAAGAAGCCAGGAAAATGAAGGCAGAACATCCCGAATATCTTCTGATTGGGGAACGCTATGGCAGAAGACTGCCAGGGTTTGATTATGGCAACAGTCCAGCAGCGATTCAAGATCTGGATTGTACTGGCAGGACCTTTGTGCATACAACGACCAATGGGACGCAGGGCATTGCCAATGCGGTCAAGGCGGAACGGATACTGACCGGAGCTCTTGTCAATGCGAAGGCAACGGCAGAATATATTGCCTCTCTGCATTGTGCACAAGTGTCACTTGTCGCTATGGGGTGGGATGGAAAAAAGACGGAAGAAGATGAACTATGTGCGGCGTATCTGAAGTCATTATTGGTACAGGAACCGATGAAAGATATTGCCCAGCGTGCGGATGATCTGCGCTATAGCGAAGGAAAGAAATTCTTTGACCCAAAGCAGCAGGATGTATTCCCGCAGGGAGACTTTGCCATGTGCGCGAAACCGGACTTGTTTGATTTTGCTGTCGAAGTCACCAAAGAAGAAGGACATACGGTCTGTCGAAAGAAGGAGCTCCATGGATAAGAAATATTTCTTCTTTGATATTGATGGAACTTTGACAGATAACGCGACGCATAAGATTGTACCGAGTGCAGAGAAAGCACTGCAGCAGCTGCAGGAGAATGGTCACTTTGTTGCCATCGCAACAGGACGGGCACATTATAAAGCGGTTGCCTTTACGAACAGTATTAATATTCATAATTTGGTCTGCTTTGGCGGCGGCAGTTTAGTCAAAGATGATGTTGTTGTTCAGACGACGCCGCTGGATCATGACGCTGTGGTATCTCTGATTGACCATGCAGAGGCTGATGGGCTTGGCTGGATGGTCATGCTGGATGATTCGGATGCAGTCTATTTCAAAGACTATCGTTTCCTGGAACAAGCTGGTCTGCGCAGAGAACTGACGACCTATTACTATGATCCGAAACTGGATTATCGTGCTTTAAAGGATGTGCTGAAAGTATATCTGGTCATGAAGAAGGGGACGGAGGATCTGCATCCCTGGATCAATGCGGTTGGGCATCTGCGGATGACGGAAGATTATTTTGTCATTCAGTATGACCGTAAAAAGGATGGCATCCTGCAGATGATGGAATATCTAAATGCGGATCCAAAAGATGTGGTTGTCTTTGGGGATGATTGGAATGATCTTGTGATGTTCGATCCCCGCTGGTTCTCCATTGCCATGGGCAATGCCTGTGATGCCTTGAAAGAAAAGGCAGATTACGTAACAGCAGCCAATATTGAGGATGGAATCTGGAAGGCCTGCCGTCATTTTCACTGGATTTGATGATTTTCCGCTCTATCAGCCGATTTTTGTTTACAAGCGGATGGGGTTATGCTATCATTTTGCTTGCGCAGTTGTATGCGCATCGCTGTTCCGCTGATAGAAACATGGTTCATGAGCAGACGATAATCGATAGAAAAAGGAGAAAATAAGATGAATTTAGGCTTAGTCGATCAGATTACAAAGAATCAGATCCGTACAGATATCCCAGCATTCAGATCTGGTGATACTGTCAAGGTCAATGTACGTATTAAGGAAGGCGAGAAGACTCGTATCCAGGTATTTGAAGGTGTTGTTGTCGATAAGAACAACGGCGGCATCGGTGAAACATTCACGGTTCGTAAGATGTCTTCCGGTGTTGGTGTGCAGAGAACATTCCCTGTCAACAGCCCAATCATTGAGAAGATTGAAGTACTCCGTCATGGTAAGGTCAGACGTGCAAAGTTGACATACCTCAAGGGCCGTTCTGCTAAGAATGCTCGTATCAAGGAAGACAGATAATTTCTTTCAAAATAGGAATCTTCGGATTCCTTTTTTTTCTTTTTCTTTGAAAGCGCTTTATTGAAAGTGTATGCCGCGGAACATCCTTTTTCCGTGTATAATAAATTTATGATGAATAACAATGAGAAGAAAAAAGAAACGATGGATGAAGAAACCGATGAGATGTCTGTGACACGTGTATTAGAACGTTTAACAGATGCATCGTATGATACGGAAACCGAGAAGTCTGATGCGCCAAAACAGGAAGACCCTCTTTTTACTGAGACCAGTGTGATTGAAAAATTAACGGATCCAAAGGCCGATGAGCGCAAAGAAAAACAGCCGAAGCAGGAGAAGCCGAAGAAGAGCGAAGAGCCTGTGTCTTCCGCAACGAGTGAAGTAATTTCCTTCATTCGTGATCTTGCAATTTGTATTGTTGCAGTGTTCTTACTGACTTCATTTGTCATTCGCCCGGTACAGGTCAAAGGCAATTCGATGTATCCAACATTGAATGATGCGGCACTTGGTTTTTCCAATGTCGGCGGCTATAAAGTCACGGGTCTAAAACGGTTTGATATTGCGATTATTTATGTTGCAGAAAAAGATGAATACCTGGTCAAGAGAGTCATCGGCTTGCCTGGAGAAACGGTATCCTATGAAAATGGAAAACTGTATATCAATGGGGAATATGTGGAAGAAACATTCCTGAGTGATAAGTATGTCAGCAGTTTTAACGGCACCTTTATGGCGGATGTTGCGCCAATCACTTTAGGCGATGATGAATACTACTGCTTAGGAGACAATCGTCCGCATTCTTCGGACTCCAGATACTATGGACCATTCAAGAAAGAGAACATCATCTCCAAAGGAATTTTTATCTTCTATCCATTTACGCAGTTTGGTGTTGAGACATGGTAAAAGTTCAGTGGTATCCGGGACATATGGAAAAAGCGCGCCGCGAAATGGTGGAGCGTTTAAAGGCCGTGGATATGATCATTGAATTAAGAGATGCACGTATTCCACAGGCTTCCAAGAACCCGATGTTAGCGCAGATGGCACAGAACAAACCACGTTTGATCGTGCTGTCAAAAATTGATAAAGCGGATCCAAAGGCGACGGAAGAATGGGTCAATTATTTTAAGAAGCAGGAAAATGTTTCCTGTATTGCATTGGACCTCATGAATGATGCAAAGTGCGGGAAGAAGATCATTCAGGAAGCACTGAACGTAACGAAAGAAAAAAGAGACAAACAGATAGCAAAGGGAATCCATCCTAGAGCTGTCCGGGCGATGGCGTGTGGCATTCCAAATGTCGGCAAGAGTACAATGATCAATCGGATCAATGGCAAAAATACGGTCAAGGCGGCTGATAAACCGGGCGTGACACGTTCTTTGACTTGGATCCATGCGGATCCAAATCTGGATCTGCTGGATACACCAGGGGTACTGTGGCCGCGTTTTGATGATGAACTGACAGGGTCTTTGCTGGCAGCAGTTGGTTCCATCAATGATGATATTTTAGATAAGAAGATGCTGGCGATGGATACCATCCATGTGATTCAAGATCTGTATCCAGGTCTGCTGGAAGACATCTATGAATCCGGAGAAGTCAATCCGAACGGGATGTTGAAAGCAATTGCCCGCAAGAGACAGTTCAAGCTGGGGGAAGATGTCCTGGATGTGAAGCGTGCCGCAGAATCTTTCTTGACAGATCTGCGTCATGGAAAATTCGGCAGACTTACATTAGAAAAGGCAGAGAATGAAGAAGACAACAAAACTGTGTCCCAATGATTATGAACATGAATACTGGCCGCAGGGAAAATTGATTGTTGGCATTGATGAAGCTGGCAGAGGCCCATTAGCAGGGCCTTTATCGGTTGCGGGTGTGATCTTTCCTGAAGGATATGAGAATCCGGATATCTATGATTCCAAAGCTGTCTCGGAAAAGAAGCGAGATGTGCTGTATGATCTAATCCAGGAAGATGCACTGTGGTTTGAAATCATTGAAGTTTCTCCGGAAGAGATTGACCGCTTGAACATCTTGGAAGCGGACCGGAAGGCAATGAAGCAGATAGCGGAAGATGCACCGGCAGAGATCATTCTGACAGATGCGATGAAATTCCAAGTCGATGGAAAGAAGACCATTGATCTGATCAAAGGTGATCAGAAGTCGATTTCCATTGCGGCAGGAAGTATCCTGGCAAAAGTGACCAGGGACCGCTTGATGATCCAGTATGATAAAGAATATCCGGAGTATGGCTTTGCCCAGCATAAGGGATATCCAACCAAGATGCATTTAGAAGCCATCCATCAATATGGTATTACACCAATCCATCGTCGCAGTTATGGACCAGTCAAAGTAGTCCAGGAAGAACTGGATCTGTAAATTCTCTGAAAAGAGAATTTTTTTATCCTTTGCATATATAGATGAAAAGGATAAGAAGATGGAACTGCGTGAGCGAATCATACAATATGCATATGTCTATGAAGGGGATTGGAATCATATCTCTGAGGCAATTCAGAAACAGATGGTCTTTGAGGAAAAAAGAATCTCTGAAAAATGTATTACTGTTCTGGATAAAGAATATCCCGATGCCCTGCGGGCACTGCGGTATCCGCCATGGGTCTTGTTTTATGAAGGAGACCTATCATTATTAAAGAGACCAATGATGACGATTGTCGGCTCGCGTGAATTAAGTGAACAGGGGAAACGAAATACGATTCTTGCGGCATCCATCTTAAAAGAGAAGTATGTGATTGTATCCGGTCTGGCCAAAGGTGCAGACGCAGCTGCCCACCAAACAGCACTGCAGGACGGGAAGACGATTGCGGTCGTTGGCTGCGGCATTCCGCAGAGATACCCTGCATGCAATCAGCAGCTGTATCAGGAGATTGCAAAAAAGGGACTTATCTTAAGTGAATATCCTGCCTACGTTCATCCAAAGAAACATCATTTTCCTTGGCGGAATCGGATCCTTGCGGCTCTAGGAGAATCCTGTATCGTGACCCAGGCAACCATCCGTTCTGGAACACTGCTGACCGTCAATGAAGCAATTTCTTTATCAAAAGATATTTGGTGCTTTCCATATCTCTATTCAGATGAGGCTGGAAAGGGCTGTGACCGCTTAATAGAGCAGGGAGCGGGTATTTTATATGAGGAAGAGCAATTACGCTTATTTACGCCAAAAAAGACGCTTTCCAGGGAATGACTGTTGACACTTTGAAAAGTTTTGGGCTATTCTGTGTACTGTTACTTTTCGGAAACTAGAAGGTAGAAGGTTCCATATATGAAAAATTTGGTTATTGTAGAGTCACCAAGTAAATCGAAGACAATCGGTAAATATCTCGGCAGTGAATACTACGTGGTATCCTCCAAGGGACATATTCGTGATTTAGCAATTCAGGGAAAAGATGGCTTAGGGGTTGATATTGAAAATGATTTCCAGCCTACTTACGTTGTATCAAAAGATAAGAAAGATACCGTCAAGGAATTAAAGAGTGAAGCGAAAAAAGTTGATAAAGTCTATCTGGCAACCGACCCCGACCGCGAAGGAGAAGCAATCTCCTGGCATTTAGCGGAAGAATTGGGACTGCCGGAAGATGCCGTCGATCGTGTTACCTTTCAGGAAATTACGAAGAACGCTGTCATTGAAGCATTTAAAAAACCGCGGACAATTGATATGGATCTTGTCCATTCACAGGAAACACGCCGTATCTTAGACCGTATCATCGGTTTTAAGTTATCCAAACTGCTGCATTCGAAGATCAAGAGCAAGTCGGCAGGACGTGTCCAGTCGGTTGCTTTAAAGCTCATCGTTGAGAAAGAAAAAGAGATCAAGGCATTCAACCCAGAAGAATACTGGACGTTGGAAGCATTGTTTGAAAAGGATGGTCAGGAATTCGAGGCAAAGCTGTCGAAGATCAATGGCAAGCCGGCAGAGATTAAAAATGCAGAACAGGCACAGAAAGCATACGATGCCTGCAATGGCGCTTTTGAAATCACAAATATTAAAGAGAGCACCAGTGCCCGTAAACCACAGGCTCCATTTATTACTTCTACACTGCAGCAGGAAGCTTCTACAAAGCTGAGTTTCTCAGCCAAGCGTACGATGTCCATTGCCCAGAGACTGTATGAAGGTATTGATCTAGGAAATGGTCAGGAAGGTCTGATCACCTATATGCGTACCGATAGTACAAGATTGTCCGATGTCTTTATGAATCAGGCAAAGGATCTGATTGAAGACAAATACGGCAAGAAGTATCTCGCGGCATCCTATCATGCAAAGAATGATGAAGGTGCTCAGGACGCGCATGAAGCAATTCGTCCAACAACACTGAACAACGATCCAGAAATGATCAAAGGCTATTTGACCAATGAACAGTATCGTTTATATAAACTGATCTATGCCCGTGCATTGGCTTCACAGATGGCTGCTTCGACGTCCAATTCTTTGACGATTACCTTCAGCCGCAATGGTCATGACATGATTGCCAACGGCAAGACCATGACCTTTGATGGTTTCTTAGCGGTCTATAAAGACTATGATTCCTCCAAAGATACCATTCTGCCGGAATTGAAGTTGAAAGAGATCCTGGATCCAAAGAATCTGACAAAGACGCAAAAATTTACGGAGCCGCCAAAGAGATATACCGAAGCATCTTTAATTAAAGAGATGGAAAAGGATGGCATTGGCAGACCTTCTACTTATGCCATGATCATTGATACAATTCAGGAACGCGGCTATGTCACACTGGACCGTGCTTCCGAAACAACACGTACAAAAGTATTCCGGCCAACCGAGCAGGGTGTTTTGACAACGGAGAAGCTGGATGAATTCTTTAATGCAATTATCAACGTTGACTACACCGCAAAGATGGAAAAAGAGTTAGACCAGATTGCGGATGGAAAGGTGGAAGAAGTTCCAACCTTAAAAGATTTCTATCAGAAGTTCCAGCCACTGCTTGACCAGGCTTACGATAAGATGGAAAAACTGGAATTGGAAAAAGTTGGTGAAGTCTGTCCAGAGTGCGGCGGAGAACTTGTCTACCGCAATGGCCGTTATGGTAAATTCATTTCGTGTGCAAATTTCCCGAAGTGCAGATATACCAGACAGCTTGAAAAACCGGATGCAGAGAAACCAGAACCAACTGGTAAATTCTGCCCAGACTGCGGCGGCGAATTATTAAAGAGAAAGAGCCGGTATGGAACCTATTTCTTAGGATGTTCCAACTTCCCGAAGTGTCACTATATGGAGAACTTGGATGGCGAGCGGATTGTTTCAAAACAAGACCGTTTAAAAGCCAAGGAAGATAAGAAGAAGACTGCGGAAAAGAAGACGGCGAAGAAGCCTGCTGCAAAGAAGACTGCGAAGAAAACAACAAAGAAAACAGCCGCAAAGAAAACAACGAAGAAAACAGCTGTGAAGAAATCTGCGGCGAAGAAAGAGGCATAACGAATGAAAGAAGCTGTGGTAATCGGTGCGGGATTAGCTGGATGTGAAGCAGCGTACCAGCTGTCGAAACGCGGAATCCATGTAAAGCTGATTGAAATGAAACCGCAGAAATATTCCCCCGCACATCATAGTGAGGGTTTTGCGGAATTGGTCTGTTCCAACTCCCTGCGCTCGGATGCATTGACGAATGCGGTTGGTCTTTTAAAAGAAGAAATGCGTACCATCGGCTCGGTGATCATGACCGCAGCGGATGAAAATAAGGTCCCGGCTGGATCTGCTTTAGCTGTGGATCGTGATAAGTTCTCGGCCGATGTGACGAGACGGATGATGGAAGATCCAAATATTGAGATTGTTCATCAGGAAGTGGATGCAATCCCGGAAGGACCATGCATCATTGCAACGGGACCATTGTCCTCCGATGCCATGATCCAGGCGGTTGGGGAACTGATCCACAGTGAATACTGTTACTTTTATGATGCGGCAGCACCAATTGTTACGGCAGATTCCATTGATATGCATAAAGCATACAAGAAGAGCCGGTATGATAAAGGGGAAGCCGATTATATCAACTGCCCGATGAACCGGGAGGAATTCGATGCCTTCTATGAAGCATTGATTACCGCAGAAGCTGCTCCGGTCCATGGCTTTGAAGACTCAAAAGTCTTTGAAGGCTGTATGCCGTTTGAAGTCATGGCAAAACGCGGCCGCGATACTTTATTGTTTGGACCAATGAAACCAGTTGGCTTGGAAAAGCCAGGTGAAAAGAGACCATATGCCGTTGTACAATTACGTCAGGATAATGTGGAAGGCTCCCTCTATAATATTGTTGGGTTCCAGACACATTTAAAATGGGGTGAACAGAAACGGGTGCTGCAGATGGTGCCAGGTCTGGAACATGCTGAGTTTGTCCGTTACGGTGTCATGCATCGGAATACTTACATCAATTCGCCAGTCTGCTTACGGGAGACCTATCAATATATCTTCCGCAATGATCTGTTCTTTGCCGGACAGATGACGGGAGTCGAAGGTTATATTGAAAGTGCTGCTTCCGGTATGCTGGCAGGCATCAATCTGGCCCATGTACTGAATGGGGAAGAACCAGTGACGCCAGGCAACCAGACGATGATCGGTGCCATGGCTTATTATATTACCCATGCGGATGCCAACCACTTCCAGCCGATGAATGCCAACTTTGGGATTGTTCATCTGGAAGAAAGCGTGAAGAAAAAGGATAAGAAGGGTGCCTATGCACCACAGTCAATGCGGATCATTCAGGAGATGATCGACAATCATGAACTTTGAGGAGTGTCTCGACAGATTTTTAAATCATGTATCTCTTGCGAGAACGGGTTCCCAGGATACTCAGGATGCGTATCGGCGTGACATTGAACGCTTTCTGACATTCTTACGGGACAAAGGAATCGATGATTTTAATGCGGTCACAAAAGAAGATGTCTCAGAATATATTACAAAATTGAGAAGCGGGGAGATTGGCGGCAAAGAGCTGTCCAATGCGTCCTTTGCCCGCAATCTTTCTTCGTTAAAGAGCTTTTATCGTTATTTGAACCGCTCCGAAGGAGTTGAGGCAAATCCTGTACGGATGTTTCATGGTGGGAATCCGCGCCGGAAGCTGCCGGAATTCATGACCTTTGACCAAACGGAAAGTCTATTGAATAGTTTTGATTTGACCAACCCAGCGGAGATTCGTGACCGCTGTATGGTGGAAGTCATGTATGCCTGCGGACTCCGTGTTTCGGAATGTGCCGGCTTAAAGATATCGAATGTAAATCTGAAAGATCATTTTTTAAGTGTTCTTGGTAAGGAAAGCAAGGAACGGATGGTACCGTTCTATCCCCGCTGTGGACAGCTGATTGAATTATATCTGACACAGGTCCGCCCGGAATTCATGAAGGATACCGCCGAACACGGGATTCTCTTTGTTAATCAGCACGGTAAACCAATCTCCACCCGGGCGATTGAAAATGTGGTCGAATCCAGTGGTGAAAAGGCAGGGATACCATTCCATCTGCATCCGCATATGATCCGGCACAGCTTTGCGACCCATCTTTTGGATAATGGTGCAGATCTCAGAGTTGTGCAGGAACTGCTGGGCCATGAAAATCTTTCCACGACCCAGATCTATACACATGTAACACAGGATCGTCTGCGGAAAGTCGTTGATCTAGCTCATCCGCATTCACATGAAAAACAAAAGTAATATTTTCATAGAATGAAAGATGTAAACCACTGCGGTAAATTTTCATCAATCTAGTTATTGCATTTTGGTTTGTCTATGGTATTATTCTTTCGAAGAAAAAAAGGTTATTGGATGCATTCGGCATTTGAATCCTTTTTTTTGAGCAAAAGGAGGACTTATGAACAAGAACTCATTACTCTCTATGCAGGATTTATCCACAAACGATATCATTCATATTCTCTCTGATGCGTCATTATTTCATGTTTCTTATTCTGATTGGCAGCTGCCTTGTTCAAAGGCTCTCGTTGCCAATCTTTTTTTTGAAGCATCGACGCGTACCCACTACAGTTTTGAATCCGCAGAACTGCAACTTGGCTGTAAGGTGGCAGATATTCTAACATCTGCTTCTTCAGTGACAAAGGGAGAGACTTTGTATGACACGATTAAAACATTGGAAGCGGTTGGCTACAATGCGGTGGTCATTCGTCACCCGCGTGACGAATATTATAAAGAATTGGAAGGAATCAACATTCCAATCCTGAATGCCGGTGATGGTAAAGGAAACCATCCAACGCAGTGTTTGCTGGATCTATTGACCATGCAACAGGAATTTGGCACACTCAAAGGATTGAATGTATTGATCTGCGGTGACATTGACCATAGTCGGGTAGCTGCATCCAATAAAACAGCACTCGAAGAATTTGGCAGCACGGTACGCTTCTGCGGACCGAAGGAATGGGAACGCGAAGGGTATGAAACTGTCGACTTTGATGAAGCATTGCCGCAGGCGGATGTTGTCATGATGCTGCGAATTCAGAAAGAACGCGGTGCCGCGATGCATGGATTGAGCGATGTGGAATATTTACAGCAGTATGGTCTGACCAAAGAACGGTATAAACGCATGAAAGAAACAGCAATCATTATGCACCCAGCACCAGTCAACCGCGGTGTAGAAATTGATACCGAATTGGTTGAAGCACCAAAGTCACGCATCTTCAAACAGATGTCTAACGGGGTGTTGGTACGAAAAGCAGTCATTAAAAGAGCGTTTGGTTATGCCTCATTTGAGGAGAAAAAAGGATGAAGCGCATCATCAAAAATGCGGATGTCCTTTACCAAGGTTCAGTGCAGAGACTTCAGATCCTTTTCGATGAGAATGAAATCTTGAAAGTTGCCCCAAGCATTGACGGGGTGTATGAAGAGATTGATGGAAAGGGATTAACGGTGCTGCCGGGGCTAGTTGATGTCCATGTGCACTTTCGTCAACCTGGTCAGGAAGACAAGGAAACCATCCATACTGGATCAATGGCTGCGGCTCATGGCGGCTTTACCTCGGTCTTTGCCATGCCGAATGTTATCCCATGTCCGGATACGGCGGTACAGATGAAAAAATATCTTTGTCTCCTCAAGAAAGAATCCATTGTACATACCTATCCATATGGTCCAATTACGATAGAAGAAAAAGGAAAACAACTTTGTGACTTACACGTGATGCATACATTGGGTGTTAAGTGGTTTTCCGATGATGGTGTCGGTATGAATGATCCTAAAATCATGGCACATGCATTACAAACCGCAAAGGCGGAAGACCTTCTAATTGCTTGTCATACCGAAGACATGAAGTACCGCAGATCAGGTGCCAGCGTACATGAAGCACCATATGCTGCAACCCATGGTTGGATTGGAATTCCCTCAAAATGTGAGAGTGAACCTTTAGCAAGAGACCTTGCAATTGCGGAATGTATTCACGGCAAGTATCATGCGTGTCATATCAGTGCCAAACAAAGTGTCGAAGCATTACGTAAAGCAAAGCAGAGTCATGCGGATGTCAGCGGGGAAGTGACGGCACATCATCTGCTGCTTGAAAACACGGATGTGCAGGGAACCAACTGGAAAATGAATCCACCTTTACGGACACATGAAGATCGGCTGAGCTTGGTGGAAGGACTGGAAGATGGCACATTGGATTTTATTGCCAGCGACCATGCACCGCATACCATTCAAGATAAAGAAAGACCAATGAAAGATGCCGCCTTTGGTATCGTATCGCTCGAAACAAGTTTTCCGTTGCTGTATACCGAGTTTGTGTGGAAAGAAAAGCGCTGGAGTTTAGCACAGCTTATCAATTGGATGAGCACAGCACCGGCAAAACGATTTGGTCTAGCTAAAACAGGTGAAATCCTGGAAGGGTGGAAAAGTGATTTAATCCTAGTTCGTTTTGGCGAAGAGAATGTCATTGATCCAAAAAAATTTTTATCCAAAGGAATCAATACACCATTTACAGACTGGAAGGTCCAAGCATCTGTAAAAGAAACAATTGTCGATGGAAAGACAGTATGGAGGGAAAATGTATGAAAAGATTTCTTGTGTTAGAAGACGGAAGCAGTTATGAGGGCGAAGGATTTGGCTACGATAGCTATCAGATTGGCGAACTTGTATTCAATACATCTATGACAGGGTATCAGGAAATTTTAACGGATAATTCTTACTGTGGTCAGATTGTTATGATGACGTATCCTCTAATTGGCAACTATGGCATTAATAAAGATGATAACGAATCCGTTGAGCCGGCTGTGTTCGGTCTTGTGGTAAAGGATTATTGCGAATCTCCAAGCAACTTCCGCTGTCAGGAAAACCTGGATCAGTATCTGAAACGGGTCAAGATTCCAGGTATCTATGATTTGGATACACGTGCGATCACCAGAAAAATCCGTGCACTAGGTACACTGAAGGCGTCCTTCTGTGATACGAAAGAAGAGATTTCTGCTTTGGTTGACACATTGAAAAAAACTGACTTCCTGCATAATCAGGTTGCGCGTGTTTCAACAAAGAACATTTACCCAATCCCAGGGCGCGGTAAAAAAGTCGTTGTTATGGACTTTGGCGTTAAATTGAATATTTTAAGAGAATTGTCCAATCGAGGTTGTGATTTGATTGTGGTTCCATACAATACAGCTATAGAAGAAATTATGAATCTGCATCCGGATGGTGTCATGTTATCCAATGGCCCGGGGGATCCAGAGGATCTTACGGAAGTAGTTGAAACCGTCAAAAAATTGATTCCGCAGCTGCCTGTTTTTGGCATCTGTCTAGGATGTCAGCTAATTGCCCTAGCAAGTGATGCGAAAACGTATAAGCTGAAGTTTGGTCACCGTGGTGCCAATCATCCAGTCAAAAATTTAGCAACGGGAAGAGTAGAAATTACATCACAGAACCATGGTTTTGCAGTAGATATTGACTCGCTGAATAACACCCGTTTAGAAATGACGCATCAGGCATTAAATGATGGTAGCTGTGAAGGCGTACGTCATCTCGATTACCCATGCTTTGCGGTGCAGTATCATCCGGAGGCCAATGCTGGTCCACAGGATTCACGTTACTTATTTGATACATTCATGCAGCTGCTCGAAGGAGGAAAAGCAAATGCCTAAGCGTACGGACATTCATAAGATAATGGTCATCGGTTCCGGGCCAATTGTCATCGGCCAGGCAGCCGAGTTTGATTATGCAGGCTCCCAAGCGTGTACTTCTTTACGGGAAGAGGGATATGAAGTCATTCTGATCAATTCGAATCCAGCAACCATCATGACCGATTCTACGATTGCGGATCGTGTCTATATTGAACCATTAACAGTCGAGTTTGCTAAACGCGTCATTTTCAAAGAAAGACCAGACGCAATCCTAGGTTCTCTTGGTGGACAAACTGGTCTGAATTTAGTTGTAGAACTTTCCAAAGATGGCATTCTCGATGAATTTGGGGTAGAAGTATTAGGCACCGATATCGATGCCATTAATCAGGCGGAAGACCGTGAACGATTCCGCAGTTTGATGCAGGAATTAAAAGAACCAGTACCAGAATCAGCCATCTGTCATACCATTGATGATGCGGTTAAATTTGCAGTATCGGAAGGTTATCCATTGGTCATTCGCCCAGCCTATACGCTGGGTGGCACCGGTGGCGGATTTGCACATAATGAAGAAGAGCTTCGGCATATTTCGGATACAGGTCTGAAAATGTCGCCGGTCCATCAGATCTTAGTTGAGCAGAGTATTGCTGGATATAAGGAAATTGAATACGAAGTAATGCGTGATGCAAAGGACAATGCAATCGTTGTATGCAACATGGAAAACTTAGATCCAGTTGGCATCCATACAGGGGACTCAATTGTGATGGCACCTGTTCAGACTTTGACGGATCGTGAAAACCAGATGCTGCGAAATGCCTCCTTGAAGATTATTCGCGCATTGCATATCTGTGGCGGCTGCAATGTGCAGTTAGCTTTAGATCCGAACAGTTTTAAGTACTATATCATTGAAGTCAATCCACGTGTATCCCGTTCTTCTGCCTTAGCATCCAAAGCAACTGGGTATCCGATTGCACGGATCTCGGCAAAACTTGCGGTCGGTCTTGGTTTAGATGAGATTATCAATCCAATCACAAAAACAAGTTATGCATGCTTTGAACCGGCCTTAGACTATATCGTTACAAAGCTGCCCCGTCTGCCTTTCGACAAATTTCCGAATGCGGATCGTCAACTTGGTACGCAGATGAAGGCGACCGGTGAAGTTATGGCAATCGGCCGTACCTTTGAAGAATCTTTCTTAAAAGCGGTGCGTTCTTTGGAAATCAAAGTGGATCATATCGAAAAAAAAGAATTTCATAAAGCAACTAAGGAAGAACTCTATCTTAAAATTAAGGCAAGAGATGATGAGCGTATCTTTGCCATTGCTCAATGGATTCGCAATGGCTACAGCATGACCGAGATCCAGACCCTGACACATATCGACGATTGGTATCTGAATCATCTGAAGAAGATCATTGATCTCGAAAAAGAAGTAAAAGAAAATCCAAAGGATGTGGCTGTATTGACCAAAGCTAAGAAGAATGGTTTTGCGGATTCCTATATTGCCAGAAAATGGAAGATGAATGAACTTGATCTGTATGAATTGGAAAAGCAGGCCGGCATTACACCAGTCTTTAAGATGGTTGATACCTGTGCAGGGGAATTCACTTCCGAAACACCATACTTCTATAGTACTTATGAAAAGGAAAATGAATCTAAGCGTTCGGATCAGAAGAAGATTATCGTCTTAGGATCGGGGCCAATCCGCATAGGCCAGGGTGTCGAGTTTGATTATGCGACGGTGCACTGTATTGAGACCTTGCATGCCGAAGGTTATGAAGCAATTATTATCAATAACAACCCGGAAACGGTGTCAACGGATTTCTCCATCTCTGACAAGCTGTACTTTGAACCATTAACAACAGAAGATGTTATGCATATTGTTGACCTTGAGCAGCCGCTTGGTGTCATTGTTCAGTTTGGCGGACAAACGGCCATCAACTTAGCCGACAGTCTGGTCAAACATGGGGTCAAAATCCTTGGCACTTCTCTGGATTCCATCAACAAAGCAGAAGATCGTCGAGAATTTGAAATGATGCTGGATGCATTAAAGATTCCTCAACCGGAAGGCATGACAGCATATAATGTAGAAGATGCACTGAAAATTGCCCACAAGATTACGTATCCTGTCCTTGTTCGGCCTAGCTATGTCCTTGGCGGAAGAGCGATGGAGATTGTGCACAACGATGATGAACTGCGCATCTATATGACAACTGCAGTTAAAGAAATCAGTCATGATTCTCCAATCCTCGTCGACCGGTATGTCTTAGGCAAAGAATGTGAGATTGATGCGATTGCGGATGGCAAGCACGTTTATATTCCTGGTGTCATGGAGCATGTTGAAAGAGCCGGAATTCATTCCGGAGACTCAATCAGTGTCTATCCATCACAGACTTTAAGTCCAAAAGTAAAAGCAACTATCATTGATTATGCGGAAAAGATTGGCCGCGGATTTGGTTTCATCGGTCTTTATAATATTCAGTTCATTGTTGACCGGAAAGAAAAGGTCTATGTCCTCGAAGTCAACCCTAGATCTTCCCGTACGGTTCCTTTCTTATCAAAAATCACTGGAGTACCAATGGGTACAGTAGCGACCAAAGCAATTCTCGGTCAAAGTTTAGCAGAGCAGGGCTACCAACCAGGGTATCATCCAGAAGAACCCGGACATGTCTATTGCAAAGCACCTGTCTTCTCCTTCGCAAAATTAAGAAGTGTTGATACAGTCCTCGGTCCAGAGATGAAGTCTACGGGTGAAGCGTTAGGATGTGATGTCACGTTTGAAAAGGCATTGTATAAAGCACTTGTGGCAAGTGGTATTCAAGTACCAATGTATGGTGCTGTTCTAATGACGATTGCTGACCAGGATAAGAAAGATGCTCTCGAGATGGCAAAACGCTTTTATGCGATTGGCTATGGCATCTATGCAACGGAAGGCACCGCAAAGTATCTGGAAGATAACGGTTTGTTTGTTCATAAAGCAGCCAAGATATCTGAAGATGCAAAACATGAAAATGTCCTAGATATCATCCAAAATGGAAGAGTCAGTTTCGTCATTAATACGATGGATGCTAAGAATCGTAGTTCTTCCTTAGATGGGTTCTTGATCCGCCGTGTCAGTGCGGAAAATAATATTTCCTGCATGACATCTCTGGATACAGCAAATGCATTGCTGCGGGTTCTAGAAGCACAGTCCTTCTCGATGGAATCACTAAATGAAATGGGAAAATAAAAATGAAATGTTCAGACGCAAAAATCTTACGAAATGAAAAAATTACGTCAGATATCTATCGGATTGAATTGGAGACATCGCTTTCTCCATTGGTCAAGCCTGGTCAGTTCGTACAGGTGCAGATACCAGGTTTTTATTTACGTCGACCGATATCGGTATGCGAAACGAATGACAATACAATGGTACTGATCTATAAAACGGTCGGGGCTGGTACTGAAGCAATGCATGCAATGAGACCTGGGGAGAGGATAAATCTTTTTGGGCCATTAGGCAGGGGTTTCCCGATTGAAGAAAAAGATGTCGTCTTGATTGGCGGCGGGATAGGGATTCCACCGTTAGTTGAAACGGCAAAGGCGTATCGGAAGAATGGCCGACATGTAACAGCAGTATTAGGTTTTAATACCAAAGAGCAAATCTTCCTGCGGGAACGCTTGACAGAGCTAGAATGCTACGTGGTTGTCGCAACTATGGATGGAACCGAAGGAGTCCATGGAACGGTCTTGGATGCAATTCAATCAAAGAACATCTCAACTTCTTTTGTAGAAGCGTGTGGGCCAATGTCAATGCTGAAAGCAGTCAGTTCTGTGTGTCAAGGCTATATCTCATTAGAAAGCAGAATGGCATGCGGAATTGGCGCATGCATGGGCTGTGTTATGAAGGATAAAGATGGTGAATCTTTACGTGTGTGTAAAGATGGACCAGTCTTTGAAATTGGAAGGATGGCACTGTAATGGACCTGCATGTAGAACTGCCTGGATTGCATTTGAAAAATCCAATTATTCCAGCCAGCGGATGTTTTGGCTTTGGCAGAGAGTTTGCAGAGCTATATGATCTGTCACTGCTTGGCGGCATTGCCATCAAGAGTGCGACTCCACAGGAACGATTTGGCAATCCAACCCCAAGAATTGCGGATACACCAATGGGCATGTTAAACGCCATTGGTCTGCAGAATCATGGGGTGGATTATATCATTGAAAACGAATTGCCGTTTTTAGCACAGTTTGATACCGAAATCCTGGCAAATGTTGCCGGGAGTAGTGAAGAAGACTATGTGGAAGTCATTCAGAAACTGAATGATCAACCCGTTGTCAAAGCCTATGAATTAAATATCAGTTGTCCGAATGTAAAACTTGGTGGTATTGGCCTGGGTACCAATCCAGAACTCGCATCACATGTAACAAGAATATGTAAAGCAGCCGCAAAGAAACCAGTCTACGTAAAGCTGACGCCAAATGTAACCGATATTGTATCGATAGCTAAAGCAGTTGAAACAGCAGGCGCAGATGGGCTGGTCTTGATCAATACACTGCTTGGAATGAAGATTGATTTGAAAACTCGGAAGCCAGTGTTGGCAAATACGACCGGTGGGCTATCTGGACCTGCCATCCATCCAATTGCAATACGAATCGTGTATCAATGTGCCAAAGCAGTCAATATTCCGATTATCGGTGTTGGCGGTGTACAGAATGCAGAAGATGCTGTGGAGTTCCTGAATGCTGGGGCCAGTGCTGTGGAAGTTGGCGCACAGAATTTTGTAGATCCTTATATATGTAAGGAAATCATTGAAGAGCTGCCGAAAATATTACAAAAGTATGGATATCGTACATTAAACGAAGCAATTGGGAGGAGTTTATGATGAGCAGAACGATTGTTGCTTTAGATTTTTCAACCAAAGAAGAAACCCTTGCATTTTTGGATCAGTTCCAAGAACCTATTTATGTCAAGATTGGCATGGAGCTGACGTATGCTTGCGGGCTGGACATGATTCGTGAAATCAAAGCACGCGGGCATAATGTCTTTTTGGATCTGAAACTCCATGATATTCCAAATACCGTGAAAGGTGGCATGAAGAACCTTGCCAAGCTTGGCGTGGATATCATCAATTGCCATTGTGCCGGTGGCATTGAAATGATGAGAGCCGCTAAAGAAGGAATTCTAGAAGGAACACTGGAAGGACAGCAACCAGCCAAACTGATTGGTGTTACAGTTTTGACTTCGGTTTCTCAAGAAGTGATGAACAAAGAAATCGGCATTGGGGGCGATGTCATGGAGACAGTTGTACATTATGCCAGGAATGCTAAAGAAGCGGGGTTGGATGGTGTTGTCTGTTCAGTCTATGAAGCAAAGGCAATTCATGAAGCATGCGGTGGTGATTTCTTGACGGTGACACCAGGCATTCGTATCGCGGGCGGCAGCAGAGACGATCAGAAGAGAGTCGCAACCCCATCATATGCCAGAGAACAAGGGTGTGATATGATTGTGGTTGGCAGATCAATCACGAAGGCAGAAAATCCTGTTGCAACCTACCGTGAGATCGAGGAGACGATATCCCATGGAAGAGTATAAAAAAGAATTTGTTAGTTTTATGTTCCGCTGCAATGCCCTGAAGTTTGGTGACTTCACTCTGAAGAGCGGCCGAAAATCGCCATTTTTCATGAATGCGGGTGCCTATGTAACAGGCTCTCAATTGACGGAGCTTGGACGATATTACGCTAAGGCAATGCATGACAAGTTTGGCTTGGAATTCGACGTTCTTTTTGGCCCGGCATATAAGGGCATTCCTTTAGCAGTCGCAACCTGCATGGCTGTGCATGAACTGTATG